>Ga0210407_10001978_pt1 | contig 18195 bp, 16 predicted proteins | sample IncBWC27MmetaG_FD_150860 | JGI IMG/M metagenome (GOLD analysis project Ga0210407, IMG submission 150860) | Forest soil microbial communities from Barre Woods Harvard Forest LTER site, Petersham, Massachusetts, United States - Inc-BW-C-27-M | ecosystem: Environmental > Terrestrial > Soil >...
ATTGCGGAGCGCGGAACGTCGATGAGCGAATTATCGGGGATTGGACCAGGGGTGCCGGCGACCGTTGGAACTGCGTGGGAGGGGGTCTTGGGGCGTTGGTTGGTGGTGATCATGAAGAGGGGCAGGAAGGCGACGAGGACCGACGCTAGCAACACCCAGCGGCGCCGGGCTGGGGAAAGTTGGCGAAAACGAATTTCGATGGACTGCAGAAAGTTTTCCATGGTGATGCCTCCATACGATTCATAGCTGGCAATTACTTCGTGGATAGAACGAGGCGGGCGGGAATTCTTGCAGGGGTTCGAACGAGAAATTTTTGGGGAAGAAAAGGCAGGAGGTCAGGCGCCGATGGAGGAGCGGAGAGCGTCGGCAAGGGATTGGGAGAAGCGCTGGACGTCGGAATCGTGTTCGGCTTCAACCATGACGCGCGCGAGGGGTTCGGTGCCGGAATAGCGGAGGACGACGCGGCCGTTGTCGCCGAGAGCGGATTGGGCTTCGGCGAGAGCGCGGGCGACTTCGGGAACGGAGTCGAGCGGGGGCTTGGTTTTTACTTTTACGTTGACGATGAGCTGCGGGTAATCCTTGAGGCCGGTGACGAGATGCTCGAGGCGGCCACAAAAAGAGACGAGCGAAGCGATTTTGACGGCGGTGAGAAGGCCGTCGCCAGCGGGGCTGTCTTCAAGAAAGATGATGTGGCCGGACTGTTCGCCGCCGAGAACGTTGCCGCTGCGGAGCATTTCTTCGAGGACGTAGCGGTCGCCGACGTTGGCGCGGGCAAGAACGATGTTTTCGCTGGCGAGGATGCGTTCGAGACCGAGATTGGACATGGAAGTGGCGACGACGCGATCGCCTTTGAGCTTGCCCTGCATTTTGAGGAAGCGGGCGGCGGCGAGGAGGACGCCGTCGCCGTTGACGATGCGTCCCGAATCGGAGACGAAGAGCGCGCGGTCGGCATCGCCATCGAAGGCGACGCCGAGCTGGGCTTTTTCTTCGACGACGCGCTTCTGCAAGCCTTCGAGATGGAGCGAGCCGCAGCCGGCGTTGATGTTGCGGCCATCGGGCGCCGTGCCCATGGTGATGACATCGGCGCCGAGGGAGCGAAAGAGTTCGGGGCCGAGTTTGTAGGCGGCGCCGTTGGCGCAATCGAGAACGATGCGGAAGCCGGTCAAGCGCGCGCCGGGGATGATGCGGGAGCGGAGGAATTCGAGATATTCAGCGTCGAGGGATTCGTCGGCGACGAGCGGGGAGGGATCCTGAGGGTGCGGCTCGCCGATGAGCTTGATGATTTCCGTTTCGAGTTCTTCTTCGACGGAATCGGGAAATTTCATGCCTGCATGGGAGAAAAGTTTTACGCCGTTATCATGAAACGGATTGTGAGAAGCGGAGATGACGACGCCGGCCTGGAAATCATTTTGGCGGACGAGGCAGGCGACGCCTGGAGTGGTGATGATCCCCGCGAAGGAGACGGAAGCGCCGGCTTGCGCGAGGCCTGAAGCGAGAAGCGCGGCGATATGCGGACCGGATTCACGGGTGTCCATGCCAATGAGGACGTTGGCGGAGCCGTGTTCGCGCTTGAGAGTAACGCCGAGAGCGCGGCCGGTGGCGAAGAGAGTGGGGTCGTCAAGCGGCGGAGTGCCGGGGACGCCGCGGATACCGTCGGTACCGAAAAGATTTTTGGCCATGAAAAAGGGGTCGAATACGGATGGCGACCGGGGGAAAGTTTAGCACAGAGGAAAAAGGGGGATACTGCGCGAAGGAGAGGCGTGTTCGCCGATGGAAACGGCAAGCAAATGAATGGAGGCTGAATTGCTGGCGAAAAGTGTAATTTGGTAATGCGAAACAAGAGGGATGCGGGCGCGTGGCAAATTCTGTGAGTGTGCTAACGTGAAAGAATGGAGCGGGGTGTGACGCCAACCGACACAAAGCCATCAGTCGTACGAATATCGGGGTCGACTTTCAGTCTACGGGTGCTGGCCGCGGCCATAATTCTTCTTTTCATTTACTACGCGCAAGGCGTGGTGATCACGCTGCTGCTTTCGATTTTGCTGGCCTACTTTCTCGATCCGGCTGTGGAGTTTCTGGAAAGAGTGCATTTGCCGCGAACGATTGGGGCCATGCTGATGGTGTTGATCCTGGTGGCGGTGCTAGGTGCCGTGGGTTACGGGCTGGGATCCCGAACAGCGGACTTTGCGGCCAATTGGCCAAAATATAGTGCGTTGCTAAGGCAGGCGGCTGGGACAGTCGAAAGTAAATTGAACGGCATTACGGAACCGGGCCCTACTGAACAAGGTGCAAAAACAAATGCGGATCCGCGGCCGGATCAAGGTGTGTTGCGCTCGCTGATCATGCGGGGAATGGGCTCTCTCTACGCATTGTTTTTGGAAATTACGTTCGTGCCGTTTCTAGTGTTTTTCATGCTGGCGGGTAAGAGGCAGGTGTGGCACGGAACGCTGGAGTTGTTTCCTGTGTCGCGGCGGACGCAGGTAAAGGAAACACTCGAGGATTTGCGCGACGTGCTGCGCAGCTATCTGGCGGGAATGACGATACTGACGCTGCTGGTGATTGTGATGAGCAGCCTGTTTTTTTGGTTCATGGGGATGGACTATCCGATCCTGACGGGGATCGCTTCGGGTTTGCTGAACATGGTGCCATACATCGGCGCGGTGCTGGCGTGGCTGCCGGCGTTCTTTATCGCGCTGGCAAAATGGAAGACGCTGGGATCGTTCCTGCTAATCGCGGGGGCGTTGATGTCCATCCACGTGCTGGCGCTCAACCTGATCGCGCCGGCGCTCGTTGGAAAGCGCGTACGTTTGAATGCCGTGGCGATCACCATTGCGCTGCTGTTTTGGGGATGGGTGTGGGGCGGCATGGGGCTGCTGCTGGCGATTCCCATAACTGCGGCTTTGCGCGTAGTGTGCGATCATACGGAGTCGTGGCGGCCCATTGGGCGCTGGCTGAGCGCTTGAAACCGCTTCATGTAGTTCGTACGTCCATTCCAGAGCTGAGGCCTAATCCATGAAAGTCTTGTCCGCAGTGTGTACGTTTGTCCTGATCCTGGTGTCGCTGGGTGCTCCCGGCGCGAAAGCATGGGGTTGCAAGGGTCACCAGACGGTGGCATTGATTGCCGAAAAGCACCTGACGCTTGAAGCCAAGAAGATGGTGGACGCGCTGCTCAGCGCGAATCCGGTCGATCCCAAACTGAAGCGTTATTGCGGTGATTCGGTGCGTGACGCCATGGCGGACGGATCGACGTGGCCGGATGATGTCCGTGGAGAGAAAAAGAACGGTCCCTGGCATTACATTGACATTCCGCTAGGAGCGCAGCATGGCAGCTGGGAACAGTATTGCGCGGCGGAAGGCTGCGTGGTCCGGGCAATCCTGGAACAGGCCGCGATATTGAAAGATACGAAGGCAGATCCCGCGAAGCGCGCGGACGCATTGCGCTATGTGATTCACTTTGTTGGTGACCTGCATCAACCGCTACACGGAACGACGAACAACGATGAAGGTGGAAATTGCGTGCCGGTGAACTACTTGCGGCGCAAAGCTCACGAGAACGGACATTCTCTCTCTCCGAATTTGCACAGCCTCTGGGACACTGCCATCGTGGAACGCGACATGGAAGGGGCCGATCCGGCCGAGTTCGCTGAAACGCTGGAAGCAGAATTCACACCAAAGCTTGAAGACTGGCAGAAGGCGGGAATTCATGTCGACGACTGGGCATGGGAAAGCCATGATTACGCGGTCAGCACGGTCTATGGTGCGCTGACGCCGAAAGTTCCCGTGGAGCCGAGCGTCGCAGTGCACAGCTGCTCAGACGACAACAATATCGGCGGACGGCTTCTGCAATTGCACATTGTGGCCGGAGCGGGGTATCAGGAGCTTGCCGGACCAGTGATTGAAGCACGCATCGCGCAGGCTGGTGTGCGCTTGGCGATGATCCTGAACGAAGCGGCGAAGGCGACGCCTTAAATTGCAGTCCCCGCGCGGGCATCGGTTGTTAAGGCTTGCGGCGCCCTGCTCCCAAAGACTTGATGTAGCTGACAAGTTGCCAGCGCTGCGGCTCTGGAAGCTTGGACCAGACCGGCATACCGCGGCGCACCACTCCATTTGTCAAAAGCCAAAAAAGAGCTCCCGGTTCGGCGTTCTGAACTTGATCGACTAATAGGCTGGGGCCTTTTTTTGCGCCTCGCGCATCGTCACCGTGGCATTCGGCGCAATGTTGATCGAAAAGATTTGCCCCCGCGGAAATGGCGTCCGAATCCTTTTCGAAGGGATTGGGCTTGGCGCGAGCCTTTTCGGGAGCTTTAGCGAGTTCGTCGTAGAGTGATGGATCATTCTGGTGTTTGTAGGGAGACCCGGTTTGGCGCTCCGCCAGCACCAGAGAAGTGTAGAGAAGAGCAGCAGTGACAACGAGAGCGGCGGATACGGCTTTCATCGGCGGCCTCGGAAAAGTTTGCTGACCATCGAGCCAAAGCCGGAAATTTCCCGAGAGACGCCCCAGCGCAAGAGGAAACGGTGGCTGCTATTGTTGAGGCCAAACCCGGCGGAGAGGCGCAACGTCCAATCCGAGGGAAGATTCCAAGCTGCAACTGGTGCGAGGTAATGAGAGGTGTCGTGCAGGCCGAAGTGGTAGAGGTCACCCAGGCCTCCATACAATTCGAGTCCGCCGATGAAATTTTGGCGGCAGAACGAGCAGCGCTTTGCCGAAGCTTTGAGAGCTAGCGGCCGACTGGCGCCGATGGCGTAGCCGAACTCCCACGGCTCGTTGGAAAGATTCTTTGTGGCGATCGTGTTTTCCACGAAGTTCCATCCCTTGAAGTTGCTGGAGAGCAGGAGTTTTGTTTCCAGTTCGTGAACATGCTCTTTGCGGAGCCCTGCATTGGAATCGGCGTAATCGGATTCCACGTCGTGCCCCTCGACCTCCTTCAAAATTTTGTCTGCGCCGTTGATGTCCTCGTACTCGATGTAAATCACGGGATTGATGAAATGCTCGCGCTTCAGGGGACGCAGGCGGTTCTCCCAGCGAACGCCGGTGAAAATGGTGCCGTCGTTGAAAGTGGTCTGGCCTGAGACGTAAAACTCGGTGGTCCACCAGGCGGTAGCGCCGTATTCGACTTCCGCCCAGAAGGCGTGGAAGTCATTGCCGCCACGCTGCGTGCCGAAGGTCGAGAAATACTCAATTTCGAGGCTGCCGGGCTCTTCCATGTAGTGGTCATACGCGACGATGTACGGGCTTTCCTGGGCTTTAGAGCTAGGGAGAAGGAAAGTTAGAACCAAGCAGAAAAAAAGGATTGCGGAAGCGAGTCGAAGATAAAGCGGCACAGAATCCCCTTTGCAAATGATTTGCAACAATGATAGCAGACTAACTTAGTCCGATATTAGTTGCAAGTCCCTTACAACTGACAAACGTAAATTGTTTGTTACTCGCAGCATCGCAGGCGGCCAATGGGGCGACTCCATTACTACTCGGGACGTGTGGTACTAGACTGTTCTTGCGGGATTTGTCGCAAGTGGTAAAGTTCATCCTGATAAGCCGTGACTGTGCTCACGGCCCAAACTTGCTCGCGGGGCCGACCCTCTCTCCCGCGGGAAACAACCAGTCCCTTGTAAGTGAACGCCTCCCCGTTCTGAAAGAGCAGCTAGCGGTGACGCCCAACCCGGCAGCGCACGCGCATTTGCTCAAAGCGTTGCTCGATTCCACCGAGGACGCGGTCCTCCATTTAAGCCCCGACGGCACCATCGCAAGCTGGAGCCGCGGGGCGGAGTGTTTGTACGGCTACCCAGCAGACGAGGTAATCGGGCGTGCGCTGACGCAATTCCTACCAACTAATGAGCTGCCCGCATTCGGAGAACTCCTTGCCAACGCCCAAAAGGGAGTGGTGCGACCCCACGAGATTATGGAGCGCCTGCGGAAGAACGGGCCGCGAATACGAGTAGAAACAAACTGGATTGCGGTCCGGAACGAAGAAGGAGAACTGACTGAAATTGTTGAGAGGGCGCGGGAATTAAACGGGGCCGGAGGTGGCGTGCCGGAAGAAGGGCAATTGCGGCTGCTGATGGAGCAGATGCCAGGAGTGGTCTGGACCACGGACCGGGACCTGCGCGTCACAACAAATTGGGGCAGCGGGTTGCCGCAGGCGATGATCCGCGCAGGGAGTTTGGTGGGCGCAAGTGTGGGCGAATTCTTGGGAGCTGCAGATCTCCACGCCACACCAATTGCGGAACACTACGAAGCGCTGCGAGGAGCGTCTTCGCACTTTGAATACAGGAGGAATAATCGGTTCCTGGATATCCACCTGGAGCCGCTGCGGTCTGGTTCCGGTGAGATCATCGGTTGCATAGGGCTAGGAGTGGACATTACCGAGCGGAAGGAGACGGAAGAAGAAGTGCGGTTCCAAGCGACGCATGATGCCATGACCGGATTGGCCAACTACCGCGAATTCATGGACAGGCTGGAACGCGAAGTGCGCCGAGCCGACCGCAGCCGCCATGGGTTTACGATTCTCCTGCTGGACCTGGATGGCCTGAAGAAAATCAACGACCGGCACGGGCATCTTGCGGGAAACCGGGCGCTCATGCGGCTGGCCACGGTGATGAAGGCAAATTGCCGCTCGACCGACCTGGCAGCCAGATACGGCGGCGATGAGTTCGCGGAAGTGCTGATCGAATCCGATCTGGGGATGGCGAAAACCGTGGCGGAGCGCATCCAGGCAAGCCTGCAAGAAGACGGAAGAGAACCACCGCTGTCCGTAAGCATCGGAATCGGGAGTTTCCCGAGCGACGGTCGGACGGCTCAGGAGCTGCTGGAAGCAGCAGATCATCAACTCTATCAAGCGAAAAAATTGGCGCACCGGCGGAACCTGGCGGCTGGCCAGATTCACACGCATAAACGGTAGGCGAGTCAGGGAGTCAGCTTTCGGAGGGTTTCAACGACTTGTGGAACACCGGAAGCGCCTTGAAAAAGGCGGATGGCGGCTATCCCGGAAGCTCCGGCAGCGAGGCACGAAGGGATATTTTCCATGGTTATGCCGCCGATGGCGAGAACGGGGATAGAGGCGGAGGCGGAGACTTCGGCCAGGCGAGCGAGGCCCTGAGGCTGGCCAAATGCAGCTTTCGAGGGCGTGGCAAATACCGGGCCGAAAAAAATGTAGTCGGCGCCGTCGCGAGCGGCAGCTTTCGCTGCTTCCAAAGAATGGCAAGAAACGCCCACGAGAAAGTCATCAATGGGCAGTCGGTTAGGCGACAACGCGTAGAGCAGCTGCTTGGCCTCCCTGACGGGAAGGCTACCCTCGCCGAGATGCACGCCGCCAGCTCCGGTGACGATGGCTACATCCAGACGGTCGTTCACGATGATTCTGGGCGGCGCGGCCGGGCCATCCAACGTTGCTGCCGCGTGGTGCAGGGCTTCGCCGGTGAGCAAAGAAAGTTCATTTCCCGAGAGGTCTTTCTCACGAATCTGAATCCAGTCGATGCCCGCTTCCGCGGCTACGCGGATAGCGGAGAGGAGCGCTGCGACACTTTGGGACGGAGATGCGCCCGCCAGACTTCGCCGGTCCGTGACATAGCAAAGCAATGGGCGGCGAGAATTACTGGGGAGGAGCACTCGGCGTTCCTGAGCGCGAGCCAATGAATCCAAAGGCGAGAAGGATGTCCAAGACACCCAGGCCGCTGACCACACCGCGAAAGGAAGGATGCAACATCACGGGTATGAGCGACGGAAAGTGGCTGAGAAAATAGTTTTGCTCCCAGAAACCGGTCCATGGGAGATAGAGGAGCAGAGCGCCCATTTCAAAACAAAGCACCACCAGCAACGCGCGCAGAATACGGTTCATGAAAGAGAAGAGCTCCGCCCTAAAGGGACTAGCCCGCCATCAGCGGATGGGCTTCTGAAGAGCGGCGATGCGTTCGGCCACGTCGCGATAGTCGATGTTCATCGCGTAGACCTGGGAAAAACTCTTTAGCGCCGCTTCGGGCTCGCCCGCCGATTCCTGGGCCACGCCCAAATCATACCGCAAGGCGAGGATGCTTTCCGGTTCATTGCCGGGAGTTTGCAGCGCGCGTTCGTACCAGATGGCGGCGATGCCCGGCTGGCCCTTATCCATGAAGGCGAGGCCAAGGAGAGTGCAGCACTGCATGGTATAGCGGAAGGCCCGGCCATTGTCGGTGGCCTTGGCGACTTTCTGGAATTCGCTGATGGCCTCTTCGAGAAGCCCCATTTCGCGGAAGGCAATGCCGAGGTTGTAGTGGGTCTCCAAGTCCTCGTCTTCGGCTCCCATTTCTCCTAGTTCGGCGCGGAATTCGTCAAAGACTTCCTTGAGCGGGCCGGATTCGGTGATGGGTCCTTTAGATGCCGGAGGCCTTGCGGGCGCTTGTATTTCGGCGTTTGGCATCGAGCCGGAAAAACCCGGAGACAATTCGCCGATTCCGAGTCCATCGATTTCGTTGGCCAAGTCGGCGAGGAACTGGTCGGAGGCGAAGCCGCTTCCGGCAGGAGGCGCCGGACCGGCGTCCTGGTGTACGGGCGCGGGTTCCGGTTCGCGCGGAGCGACTGGAATAGAGGGCGGCTTTTGGTCGTAGGCGGGAACGAGAGGTTCCTGATCGAGGATGAGTTCAAAATCCTGATCCAACTCGAATTCAAGTTCGGGGGTCTTTGGCTGGACGGGAGGAGTCTTCGCGACTGGTTCGGGAGCGGGGGGCGCAGGCTCAGGTTCCGGCAAAGTGAGTTCGTCCAGAGAGATCTTTTCGTTCGACTGGGAAACGACAGGCTCCGGCTCAGGAAGTGCCTGGGGAACTTCCTCAAAGGGGTGGGCTTCAGCCTCCGCAGGAACGGGCTCCGCGGAAACATCGAGCTCCGCGACTTCGGGGACATCCGGCGGAGGAACAATCGCAGGCGACGCTGGCGCGTGTTCGTTGTAAGCGGGTTCTTCGCCAATCGAAAACTCTTCGAGGGCACCAGGTTCGACGTTGATCTCGAATTCAGCGGGAGTTGCCTTTGCATGCGGGGCGGGGGCCGCGGGCTCATGGGCCGTGGTATCGGCCGCCGCGGGCGTCCCCTCGAGCATGGAAGCCCATTCGTCGGAAAGATCGACCTCGTGGACGCTCTCTTCGGAGCCTGCGTGAGCGGGCTGGGAAGCGGTTTGTTCGGCGGGCGGCGGTAAGGGCGAAGCAAACTCGGGCGCCGCAGGTTCGGCTTCAATTTCGGGAAGAGCAAATTCTTCCGCGGCGGGCGTGGCACTGGTTTCGGCGACTGATGCAACGGCCGCTGGCCCCGCGAGTTCTTCGTCGGTGAGCCCCGCGGCACGCTGGAAGCGGCGGCGGAGTTCGCCGAAACGCTCGGCGCTTCGTAGATCGCCGCGCTGCTGATGAATCTGTTCGAGCTGGGCCGCAAGCTCGGCGGTGCGGCGATCGTCGCCTGCGCCAAGGACGAAATCGAGAAGTTTCTCGAGAGTTGGTGTATGGCGCGGGGCGCGGCGAAGAATGGCCTCGAGCAGGCCGATCGCTTTTTGGGTGAGACCGTAGCTGGCGAAAAGATCGACGTCGGTCAACGATTGAGCGATAAATTTCTGAGTTTCTTCATCGAGCGCAGGCTCGGTGGATTCCACCACCGGCTTGGCTTTCACTTCTGGCGCACTCTCGTGAAAATCCGGACGCACTTTGGGAGCCGGCGCCTGGGGGAGTTCGGTCTGCAAATCGCCTTCGGAAACGACCGGCGCCGCTTCCGGGGCCATCAAACCCATCTTGCGGAGACAATCATTGAGCTTGCGCTTGGCGGAATCGCTCTCGGGTTCGCGATCGACGAGTTGTTCGAAGACGGCCTTGGCGCGATCAAATTGTTTGGCCGCCACGAGCGCGTCGCCCAGGTGTGCGAGCGCGTCCGGCAAACGGAAAGAGTCGCTGGTGCGACCGTAGGCGTCGACAAGCCATTCGAGAGGCTCGATGCGGCCCGGCAAACGCGCGGCCAGCTCATTGAGGAGACGGCCCACGACTTCGTGCTCGCCTGCATCAATCATTGGAACGCGTGAGCGATCGAGAATGGCCATGGCCTTTTCGCCCTGGCCGGATTCGAGCAAAGCTTCCACAACTTTCTGCGTGGGGCCGAAATTCTTTTCGTCCGATTCAAAGACGCGCACGGCGAGGGCCGTGGCCTGATCCCACTTGAGATTCTTCAAATACAGGTCGAGCAGAAGCTCGGTTTGTTCGCCGCCCTTTTCCAAATCCGGAACGTGCTCGAGCAACTCGGAAGCCTGCGTCAGATTGCCTTGAGTGGAGTAGCACCGAGCCTTGACGATGACAGCGGCCAGATTATGGGGCTCGAGTTTCAGAGCTTTGTCGGCAAGCTTTTCGCTTTCCGCGTGGTCGCCGCGGGCGAGTGCGCGCTGGGAGGCCGAGACATAGGCTTCGATGGCCTCTTTGGGCTGACCCATGGCCTGATATAGGTCCGCAAGGCGAATCTGGATGCGGAGATTGTCGGGTTCCGCCAGAAGAAGTTTCTTTAACAGGCCCACGGCTTCCGGCTGGCGGTTATTCTTGAGGTGAATTTCCGCGAGTTGGAGAAAGAGCGGCCGCGCTTCGCTCATTACGCCTTGCTGGACGTATAGATCGGCAAGTTTTTCGAGGGGGCGAATCTCTTCGGGGGCGAGCTTGGCGATGCGTTTAAAAACCGCAATGGCTTTGGTGAGGAAACCGTCGCCAACAAAGATCTGCGCCAGGCGTTCAAAATAATCGATGGCCTGAAAGGTTTCGCCCTGACGGATATAAAGCTCACCGATGGTCATGAGGGTGACCTGGTCGCGCGGCTCGTACTTCAAGATTTGCTGATATTCGGCGATGGCCTGGGGGACCTTGCCTTGGTTCAGCAGCTTCTGTGCGGCTTCCACGTTTTTGCTTTTGTTATAAGGCATGCGCGAACTAGGACGGGCCTCCGCCTGGAGGCAGTCCGAGACGTTCTCCTCAGTTTCGATGCGGTAGCAAGGCGAGCCGCAACGCTACTTCGGTACGCTAGCAGGCGGGAAAAAGGCAAGTCAACGAACCCAAAGCCTCGTGTGAGCAGGCAGTTATCCCCCTGTAGACTAGGAAACTTGATGGCGAAGACGAGGCGAAGCGCGGGGGAACTGTTTTTCCTGCGATAAACGTGGCTGCCTTCGCGAGGAGTTCAGAGAGGACGGTGAGAGTGGTACCATGCGCCCGTAGAGTGTTCGTTTGATCTCAAGGAGATATTGGGCCATGGCGGAAGACTTATCGCGACGGGAGTTCCTGGCAACGATTGGTGGTACGACGGCAGTTTCTCTATTTCCTGGAGCGCTGGCCCACGTTCGGCCTTTAGCGACCATGAGCAGCACATTTAAGCTATCCATCATCACCGATGAGCTCACGCAAGACTTCGGCAGGGCGCTGGAGATCGCCTCGAAGGAGTTTGGACTGGGGTATGTGGAACTTCGGGGCCTGTGGGGCAAGAACATCATGGCCCTGGAGGAAAAAGAAATTACGGAAGCGGAGAAACTGCTGGAACGTTACCAACTGAAAGTGACCGATATCGCCAGCCCGCTCTTCAAAACCGACTGGCCGGGAGCGCCGCGGTCAAAGTTCAGCCCGGATAAGCCGCAGTTTGGCGCGGATTTCCCTTTTAACCAGCAGCAGGAAGTGCTGGAGCGTGTGATGGCGCTTGCTGCGAGGTTCGGGACCGATCGCGTTCGCTGCTTTGATTTTTGGCGGCTGGAAGATCCGAAGCCGTTTCGCGCAGCAATAAACGATAAGCTTCGAGAAGCCGCGGCTAAGGCCGCGGAAAGGAAAATCGTGCTTCTGCTCGAGAACGAATTTGCATGCAACACCGCGACCGGAGCGGAGGCTGCGGTGACGCTGCGGGCCGTACAGTCGCCGAATTTGAAATTGAATTGGGATCCCGGCAACGCTGCATACCGGGGAGAGATCGCCTACCCAGAGGGCTATGCGGGACTTCCGAAGGACCGCATCGCGCACGTGCATTGCAAAGACGTGGCGCGCAAAGCGGATGGCACATTCGAATGGGCGGCGATGGGCCGCGGGTTAATCGATTTCGTGGGCCAATACCGCGCGCTAGTCAAAGATGGATACACGGGAACGATGAGCCTGGAAACGCATTGGAAGGGCGCTGGAATCACCGCGGAGGAATCCTCGCGGCAGAGCATGGCGGGAATGAAAGCGTTGCTGCAAAAAGCGGGAGCTCTCACCGTCGCTTAGGGCAGTCAAGTGTCCGGTTAGATTTCCAGAGGAAGTGCTGTTTGCGTCGCGCCCGCGGCCCAGCAGGCGGAATCGCGCACGGGCGCGAAAGAACGGCGATGCAAAGGCGAGGGGCCGTGCTGTCGCAAGGCGTCCAGATGATCCGGCGTGCCGTAGCCTTTGTGGCGCGCCAGTCCATATTGGGGATAAACAACGTCCCATTCTTCCATGCGCGCGTCGCGGTGGGTCTTGGCAAGAATGGAAGCTGCGGCGATGGAAACGCTGCGAGCGTCGCCTTTGATAAGTGATTTCTGTTCGATGAGGACGTCCAGCTGCATCGCATCAATCAACAAATAATCTGGAGAGATGGAGAGCAGTTGAAGCGCGGCGGTCATCGCCTGGCGGCTTGCTTGATAAATATTCCACGCATCGATGCGTTGCGCGTCGACTTCCGCAACCGCCCACGCGACCGCGTGTTCCCGGATGCGGGGAGCGAGTTCCGCGCGGCGTTCGGAAGATAATTTCTTGGAATCGTCGAGGCCGACAATACGCCGCTTGGGATTCAGAATCACCGCGGCTGCGACGACCGGGCCGAACAGCGCGCCACGTCCGGCTTCATCGATGCCGGCAATGCGCGTCCAGCCAAGTTGTCGCGCCGCTCGCTCGAAACGGGAAGAGCAGAGGCGGCTCATTTCGTGGGGAATTTTAGCATGCCGCATGAATTGTGCTTGGCCAAGTTTCAGACGCGTAGTTATTCCTACCGCAAGACCGCCGGTTGACGGGTTGATTGTCGATGGGGGATCGAGAAAAAATCCTGACGCACTTCAAAAAAAGAGACGGGCAATGTTGCCCGTCTCCGTGGATGATGATTCAGCGATCGAAGAGCACAGGCAAAGTCTGTGCTACTGGTTAGCTTTTGGCTTCCGCGCCGGCCGTCGCTACCGCTGCGGTCTCGACAACTTCCTCGCGAGCGGCGCGCTTGATGCGGGCGGCCTTACCCCGCAGATCGCGCAGGTAGTAAAGGCGAGCGCGGCGGACTTTGCCCTTGCCGACCACCTCAATCGAGCTGATCGTGGGCGAGTGCAGCGGAAAAATACGCTCGATACCCACGCCAAAACTCACTCGGCGCACGGTGAAGGTGGCGCCGGAAGCCCGGCCCTTCTTTGAAATCACCACGCCTTCAAATGCCTGGAGGCGTTCCTTGACCTTTTCGCCTTCGCCTTCTTGCAGGCGGACGTTTACGCGGACGGTGTCGCCCGGTCGGAACTCGGGCAAGTCTTTGCGCAGTTGCGCTTCATGGAGCTTACGAATTACCGGATTCATGTTCGCGTTTCCTTGCAGACCCACTCAGGCGGGGCCAGCTCTACAGAGACAAACCCCAATTATAGAGAAATTGTAACAATTTGCCTAGCAAATTTAGTCGTTACGAGCTGCGGTGCTCAATTCAAGCAAGCGACCGTCGCCCACGCCGCTCGGGCTACTCGTTCGGACCTCAAGCGACAGCCGATGATTTGTTAATGGGCCGAATTACGGACTCCGCGAAGCGCTCCATCTCTTCCAGTTGCGGGCTGAACTGCAATAGCACGAGGTCGACGCCCGCGGCCTCGAATTGCTCGACTCGCTCGGCGACTTGCTCCGGCGTGCCTACTAGGCCGGAGCGCAGTCCACGATTCGAAACCGAATAATCCTCAAGCGAAACACGCTGTTCGAGCTGCGTTCCCGCGAGCCATTGTTGATAGTTGGCGTAGCCTGCGGCCGACTGCTGCACGTCCGTGATGCGGCGGAGTTCGTCTTGCGCTTCGCGTTCGGTTTCCCGGACGATGGCGTAGCCCGCGACCCCGAATTTGAGCGCCGGTAGATTGTGACGCGCTCGCCGCTCACGCAAATCCGTGATTTTTTCTCCCACGCGTTCCGGCGGATCACCGTGCATGAGATAGGCATCGCACTTTTCGGCAATTAAGTCTTTTGCAGCCGGAGATTCGCCCCCGGCATAAAGCGTTGGCCGCGGTTTCGCCACTGGCTTCGGCTCCAAAACATTGTCTTCCACTCGGTAGTACTTCCCCGAAAATGAAAAATGATCCCGCTTCCACACACCGTCGACCACGTCCAGCCATTCGCTGGTACGCGCGTAGCGATCGTCGTGCTGTTCGAATCCCACGCCGTATTTCCGCGCCTCATCCGCCCACCAGGACGAAACCACATTCAGAGTGAGCCGCCCATTGCTGATGCGATCGATGTTGGCCGCCTGCTTCGCCAATAACGCCGGAATATGAAACGTCGGCCGCACCGCGACCATGAGCTCGATGCGTTCCGTCACCGCAGCCAGAGCAGCCGCGGTGGACCATGCGTCGAGCGACGGCGCTTCTACGCCTTTGATATCGTTGAGATTGAGCTCGGCGACCAGCGTCAGGTCGAAACCAATTTGCTCGCTGCGCTGCGCCAGTCGCTTCACGTAGGGCCAGCTCGCTTCCATGTTTTCATTTTCGACGTTGCGGAGCCAGCCGCCGAATACCGGGAGCCAGTAGCCAAATCTCATTGCCGCACCCCGCTTGTCGCAACGCGACCCGCAAACTTTTGCTCATGCAGATGCGCATCGGAGATCAAGAAATCGGCTAGGCGCGCGTACGGGTTGAATCCAATCACGCGCACCGGATCGGCGACAAAGTTTGAAAGCGCGTTCACATCATAATAAAGCTGCCGTCCCGTACGGTCGTCAATTACGTACTCGATCCCACCTACCTCAACGCCTGCCAATTCCATAATGCGCTCTACGTCCTCAATCACCTGGCGGGGCGCTTCGTAGCCTTCCACTGTCATCCCGCTCTTGGGCGCGTCCATCGCGCACGCGATGCGCGTCAGTTCTTCACCGCGCGTGTTCTGGCAAATATCCGCGGGGCACAGATTGAAACTGTCACCGGGTGCATGAATTTGAATAGCATAAAGATATTTCCCGCCGAGCACTTCCACGCGCGTGATGATGCCGTTGCGCGGAGTGAAAGCTTCCTGGACCAAAGCCGTGGAGTCGATGCCGAAGTAGAGTTGATTTTCTTCCACCGCGCGGCGCAATTCGTCGGGCGTACCGAAACGGACGATGCCCGCGCCACTGCCTCCGATATTCGGCTTGATCACCACGGGATATCCAATCGCCTCTGCAGCGGCCGGCGCCTGCGACGGATGGTTGATGACGTGCGCCTTCGGATAAGGCAGGCCGAGCTTTTCGAGATTCGTAAGCTGCAACGCTTTCGAAATTTCGTGCGTGAAACAGCGGTAGCCGTTCACCACGCGCACGCCTTTACCTTCCAGGTGCGCGAGATAATTCAATGTGTAGAAAATCCCGTGGCCCAAGCCACGCTGCCATGCCGAAGGGCTCATGCGGTTGAACAACAGCGAATACTCGTGTTCGGGCGAGGCGGCGTCATAACTGTGATAACGCGCATCGATCTTCAGCCACGGCACGCCGCGTTCGTCGAGTTGCTGAAACAGCGGGCGAAACCAATCCGGATGCTCGTAGTAAATGGCGATCGGCTTTTGCAGCCCGTGGCCGTTTCCGTTCACTGTGTTGCCCATGAATCCTCACTCCCCGGCGTGATATATGTTGACTGCCAATCTTCCCATTTTATTCCGGATTCCCCGAATCCCCCGTGTTTTACTCGACCGCCCCGGACCTCCCTTTTACGCTCCCTGGCAGTTCTTCCCACTAGGGCGAGAGCAGGTCAGGCCGATTCCGCTGCGTTTTTTCAATTGCCGCAGTGCGTCGCCATTTGGCAACTTCCGCGTGATTGCCGCCGATCAACACGTCCGGAACTTTCCAGCCGCGGTATTCCGCAGGGCGCGTGTAGTGCGGGAAATCCAGAAGCAAGTGTCGATTGGCGGCTTGCGATGGGCGTGAAAAATCGGGCGAAAGTCCATCTTCAAGCGCTGCAAACGACTCGTTCTGTGAAGACGCCTCGTTTCCCAGTGCACCAGGAAGAAGCCGCGTCACCGCATCGAGAATGAGCATCGCCGGAAGTTCGCCGCCACTCAGCACAAAATCCCCGATAGAAATCTCCTCCGTCGCCAGGTGCTCGGCGACGCGTTCGTCCACTCCTTCATAGCGCCCGCAGATAAAAATAATCCTTTGAAATCCCGCATAGCGCCGTGCCGTTTCTTGGTGAAAAAGTCTTCCCGCGGCAGACAACAACACGATCGCCGTGTTCGAATCCCGCGCCGTTTTATTCTCCGCGTCGCCAACACCGTGGCCCAGCAGAGACTCCACCGCTTCAAACAGCGGCTCCGGCTTTAGAACCATTCCCTCGCCCCCGCCAAACGGACGGTCGTCCACGGTCCGGTGGCGGTCTTTCGTGAAAACGCGCAGATCCTGCACGTTCACTTCGACCAGTCCGGTCTCTCGCGCGCGCCGCACGATGCCGTGGTCCAGCGGCCCGGTGAAAAACTCCGGAAAAATGGTAACGAGGTCGAAACGCATAGTCTGTCAGTGTAGCAAAGGCCCGGTCCGCTGCGATTGTCGCGGCCACGTTGCTTCCCATTCGAACTAAGGGCGTTCGCACAGAGTTCCAGGGTCAATTTCTGTACCTCTGGACAGGTTATTTGTCCTCCTCGAACAAGTATTCTTTTTCCTGGATAAGCTCCGAAGCCCTCTCGGATTCCCAGGAGTTGCACGATGCAATCGCTCGACGCGTCGCTGAGACGATCCGGCCTGACTATCGTTCTTCTGCTGGCCTTCTTACTGTCAGGTTGCGCCGGAGTCGCCGGGGGAGGAAGCAACTCCACAGGCAACAACGGCAATGGTGGAAACTCCGTGCCCGCCACTCCGTCAAGCCTGCAAGCCACTGCCGGTAACGCGCAAGTTTCACTAACCTGGAGCAGCGTCACCGGCGCTACCAGCTATCACGTCAAGCGCTCCGCCACAACCGGCGGTCCATATACGCAACTCTCTTCGCCGTCCTCGCCAAGCTTTACGGACACCGGCGTCACCAACGGCACAAAATATTTCTATGTAGTCTCAGCGCTCAACTCCGCCGGCGAAAGCGCCAACTCCGCCGAGGTCAACGCCACTCCAACGGCTCCTGCTACCGTGCCGACGGCTCCTACCGGTTTGCAGGCGTCAGCGGGTAACACACAAGTCGCGCTCGCCTGGTCCGCTAGCACCGGTGCTACCAGCTACCACGTCAAGCGCTCCACCGTCGCTGGTGGTCCTTTCACGCAAATTTCCGCGCCGACCGGCGCGAGTTTCACGGACCCGGGATTGACGAACGGCACAACCTACTTCTATGTGGTCACAGCCGTGAACTCCGCAGGCGAAAGCGCCAACTCCAATCAAGCCAGCGCCACTCCTTCTGCTCCCATTCTAATCCCCGTCGTGCCAACGAATTTGAGCGCCACCGCAGGAAACACGCAAGTCTCTCTAACGTGGACCGCCAGCACTGGCGCCACCAGCTATCACGTTAAACGCTCAACGACCACCGGCGGCCCGTACGCGCAAATCTCCGCTCCCGCAGCCGCAAGCTTCACTGACGCGGGCCTGACCGATGGCACAACCTATTTCTACGTCGTTTCCGCCCTCAACTCCGCTGGCGAAAGCGCCAACTCCAATCAAGCTAGTGCCACGCCAACGGGCGGCAGCGGCACCCCGCCGGACGTAACCATCACCATCAACCCCGCCATTGCAAAACCTATCTCTCCTTACATCTACGGCATCAATTTTTATTCCAGCAGCGACGGCCCGGCCCAGACGTTTACCTTTGATCGCGCCGGCGGTAATCGCTGGACTGCCTACAACTGGGAAACCAACGCTTCCAACGCCGGCAGCGACTATCTCTACGAAAGCGACAACTATCTCAGCAGCAGCACCACGCCCGCCGAAGCCGTCCGCACTTTCATCGCGGGCGACCAGAGCGCCGGCCTTGCCAGCCTGATGACCGTCCAGCTCCAGGGGCTCGTCGCAGGCGACGAGAGCGGTCCCGTCAGCGTGGCCAATCCTCCCGATCTCACGCGCCTCAA
>Ga0210407_10001981_pt1 | contig 18185 bp, 22 predicted proteins | sample IncBWC27MmetaG_FD_150860 | JGI IMG/M metagenome (GOLD analysis project Ga0210407, IMG submission 150860) | Forest soil microbial communities from Barre Woods Harvard Forest LTER site, Petersham, Massachusetts, United States - Inc-BW-C-27-M | ecosystem: Environmental > Terrestrial > Soil >...
ATGTCAAGATCGTCCTTATCCTTGACCTTCGCACCATGCAGTTCGCTACCGCCTACGAAGAGATGAACGAGGCCGTCGAGGTGCGGGAATCCCGATTGCTGCACAGCGTCGATGAGTTGTTCGGCACGGGTCATCGCTGCCAGTGTAGCGTAAGTTTTTCCGACCCAAGGTAACCGCATCGATCTCGGACGCAGCGTTAGTGATGATTCGACGTTCTCTCACTCGGGTGGGAACAGTTCGTCAAACAAGCGCGCAAGCAACAGGGCGTATGCCACCGGGCCATGCTCCTGCACATAACGCTGTTCGGCGGGGTGAATCGGATTTGTGTCCGCTCGCGCTTGAAGTCGGGCGGTGCTGTGTGGATGCGGGTTGGGGTCTCCTGCCCGTCTCTTGATCTCTTCCGACGGCACAATTCCCTTTTGGAGGCGATCACGCGCTCCGCGTAGGTTCTGGAACAAGTCTTCAAGATCGTGCATCACGCGAATCGCTTCCAGGGCTCGGCAACCGTCTGCCACCTTGCCATCAGACCCGAGAGCGTACACGTTTGGCATCGACCAGATCGTTTGAATTCCCCGTGCCCACATTAACTGACCACCTGCATACGACCCATCGCGCATGTTGTGAATCTCGGCGGCGGAGACAATTGCTTCGCCCGGTGCTCCGATCTCTTTCACGTATTGGTTCCAGACATCGACTACGCGCTGTTCGGGAATAAGTTTTGCTGGGTTGCCAACCGCTTCGTACTCGGCATGGGCAACTCGTTGACGGATACCACTGCTAGCCCAAGCAGGAGGCAGTGCTTGCGCAAGGAGACCCGCGATTTCAGACACGAGGGCATTGGCGTCGGCCTCGGAGTGAATTCGCCCCGCTAGTTCGTTGATGCGGATCGCAGTTTCCTTGTGTCGTTCGTACTCGTTCTTAGCACCCTCCTGCATGGTGGTCTGCGACCCAGCGGAACCGCCCGGCCGGGGAGCCGCCACGATCAACGCAAAGATTAGTCCGAGGGTAATCATGAACGATGCTCAACCGTCGTTGCGCGAGACGGGGTCAATAATAAGCCAACTCGCAGCGCATCACCGCACGAACGAGACTGGGCTGGAGATCGTCCGTCCAGATTTTCCTGCCAAGAGCCGCGCCGAATGAATCGGGGTCGGGCCTTGCCGCAACCCGATCTGTTTGGCGGCCTCAACTTCAGTTATACTCGCTCGCCAGAATCAATGAACACACGAAGAGCGAAGCCATCCATAATAGACGGGTGCACCCGCTGGACGGGCAATGAACCCTGGCTCGGTCGGAGATGCGCTCTGCGCCGTGACGTCGATAGCCAGCGGTCGTCCCTTAGGTACATCGTCCATCCCAGTCTCCCCTCTGCCGCCCATCTCCGGACCTCGCCTTCTACCCAAAACATCCGCCGCGGGTCGGACTCAAACCGTCCTTCCAGTGTGTACGCATTCACTTCAAGCGGGATCGCCTCCTAGCTGCCGCCAGTAAGAAAACCTTCCAAGAACCCGTCAGCGTTGCCAGAGGAACAGGATTTGATTGCGCCAACAGGAGTGTGGTGGTCAAACACAATGGCAGGCAAGCGAGGTATGCGAGCTTCATAGGATCTTCCGTCGTATCTCAGCGATGGTAGAAACGGAACCTGGCTCGGCTACCCGCTAGGGGAGGAGTTTCAGCGGCAGTCGAGGACTGGAGGAGTATGGTCCCGCACCGGGCAACAATCAATGACTCCCTCGTGGAAGTTCAAGGGTTCTTTTGAAATGATCAATACCCCTGTCCGCTTTTGACCAGTTTGTTGGTTTGACGGTCACCTATCATACCCATAGGAGGTTTTTATGCCGTGCTCCGCTCATCAATCTCTATTCGAGTCTGACAAAAGAATATGGGGATCGTGGAATTGTTTGAACGATAAGACAAACAGAAGTGCTTCGGAAACCGACGGGATGCACAGACTTGCCGGGGCTGGTCGCGATAGCAGCCACGCAGTGACGAAACACATTGACGACTGTCCTGAATGCAATAAAGAAATGGATGTAACCGCCAGCTAGATCCGGTAGCCGCGCTTGGTTGTCAATGAAAAGGTTGGCTCGGTTATCTCGACGGACTGGATGCGCTCTCGGCGGTGGGCCAACCATCTGCTCTCTGTCGTCGGAATTCCACGCGGGCTTCGCCCAAGCCAGCCAGGGCGAACGCCTGCCTGTCACGCAGGAGGCCGTTGACGCGCCTGTTGCACCATCTCGACCAAGACCTTCCGAGTCTCTACCGAAGTCCTCACCTCCCGTAGAAATGCGATCCGGGCGCCACGCATGCCCGCGGGAGTCTTCAAGCGCACATGAAAACCGAGGCGATCGACGGCGGTCATCGTCGCCTCCTCGGAGTCGAGGCGAGCAAATTCCCGAGCAAGCAGGACGAGCGCATCCTTGTGATCGGCGTTCATGTGCTGGATGATTTCGGTCATTGAGCCAGCCAAAGGGTCGGGTTGGCAGCCCAGATATTCGGCGGCAGGTACCCAACCCATCACCCCGAAGCCCCCAACGAAATAAATGTCCACGACCTCCATCCGGTAAAAAGAAAAGTCCTCAAAATCCACCCAATACCGGCTATTGGCATGGCGTCCTAGATAGAGGCTGCGAGCCGCACCCACTTCCGTCTTTGCTATGGGCACCACAGTCCCAACTAACGTGACTCTGGATGCTCCGAGAGGATCACCGGCGGTGTCATCCTGTGTGACAAGCAAGCTTGCGCGGGCATCAGCGGTCAAATTCTGGGTGTGCATCGCCATCGTGCTGATGAGGAAAATGGGACGCCCCTGTTCGTCCAATCCGTAGGGCATCACCGATCCGAACGGGAACCCCGGCTGTTTTCGCGAGAGAGTGGAGAGGCTGCCGATGCGGCCGACGTACATCAGGGTACGCGCTCGCTCGGAGTACGAGGGCTCGGGGACCGCTGGTTCGTCACTTGCTGGCCCAGAGGCGGCATGTTTTCCGATAGCCGAGCTGGTCATGATTCGTGTCCCCTGGCAGTTTTTCTAGCCTTAACATCTAAACCTTCGCTCATCTGCGTCCTCTCTCCACAGCTCAAAGCCTCCACGGAACGCGTTCTGGTTGCTTCCCAGGCGGGCGCCTGGCGGCAGCTTCTTGAGCTTCTTGACGTTGCCACCTCCGAGCACAACTTCTCCCGGTTCCAACGCCTCGCGGAGCAACGAGACCACCTTAGCCACTTGCCGCTCCCATTTCTTCCGGCCCAACCGCTTCAGGCCACGAATTCCCAGATAATCCTCGTAGGTCTTCCCGCGCTTGTAAGGCAAGTGGGCTATCTCCATCGGTTCCATGACTCCGTCAGCGATCATGGCAGAGCCCAATCCGGTGCCTAAGCCGAGGAAAAGCAGCCTGCCACCCTTGTAGCTGCCAAGTGCCTGCATGGCCGCATCATTAATAACCTTTACTGGTCGTGCCAGCGCCTTGCGAAAATCGAAACCCACCCATCCTTGTCCGAGATTATGTGGTTCCTGCAACGGCCTTCCGTGCACCACCGGTCCCGGGTAGCCAATCGACACGACATCATACGGAAAGCTTTTCACGGCGTCCCTCACCTGCCGGATCATCACCCCTGGAGCCAGAGTCGGCCCCGAGGGAATGATGACGGGCTGCTTCATGCCAGTGACGAGCAGCTTTACATGCGTGCCACCAACATCGATGACCAGAATTCGCCGGCTCCTCTTCACTCCAACCTGCCCTCCGACTCCGAGAGAGACACTTCGAGTGTAAGGTATGCGCGAAAAATCTGTTCGCAAAAACGTGCTTCCGCCGGGGCGCCGTCAGCGAGCGTTGCGGATTATGTGCCGTCAACCAGATGGATGCCTAAGGCGCAGCTCCGACACAAACCCTATCGGACTCACTCAACTGTTTGCTTTGCAGGATCAGAGAACCGCCTGGGCGTGAAATTGTGAGTGATAGGATTGCTTCACCCCAAAACACTTGCGCAGTCCCGCAGTTCCCAACTTGGAGAGACGTCAAATGTATTCACGAGCGCCCGAAACGCGCAAAGGCGGCGCGATCGGCATCGACTTTGGGACAACGAACAGTTCAATCGCCTACGTCAACAATTCGGACGAGGTTCGGCTTGCCAAGTTCCCGTACTTGGGGGAGCTGACTGATTCGTATCGGTCGCTGCTCTATCTTGAGCGGGTGAAGGAAGGTGGCGCGAATGTTCCGAAATCGTGGACAGGTCCGGAGGGCATTGAGCACTATCTTTCCGCGGACGTGAAGGGTCGACTGATTCAATCCCTCAAGTCGTTCCTGACTAGTCGCACTCTTCGCGGCACGGAAGTTTTCGGTCGAAGGTACACCCTTGAGGATCTGATCGCCAGAATTCTCAGGGACCTGCGTGAAAAAGCGGAACACCAGTTTGGTATCGACATCAGGTCGGCAGTAGTCGGAAGGCCAGTTCATTTTTCAGGAGCGGAGAAGGAGGAAGACGACAGTTATGCCGAGGGCCGGCTTCGATCGGCCTTTGAGGCAGCCGGCTATGAGTCCGTAGAGTTCGAAATGGAGCCGGTGGCGGCGGCTCATTACTACGAATCCACCCTGGATCATGACGAACTCATTCTCATTGGGGACTTCGGCGGCGGTACGAGCGATTTCTCTTTGGTTCACGTTGGCCCTACCATTCGCCAAAGAGGCAGAGTCTCGGGCGACATCGTGGGTAACGCGGGAGTGGGCATAGCGGGCGATGCCTTCGATGCAAAGATCATCAGGCACCTCGTGTCTCCGGCCCTGGGAGCCGGATCGCAGTTGCGTTCGCTGGGCAAGATCCTACCCGTTCCAAACTGGGTTTATATAAGGCTGGAGCGCTGGCATTATCTGTCTCTATTGCGAGCCAAAGACGTGCTGGACATGCTAAGGGGCGTTCACGCGCAATCACTTGAACCAGAGAAAATCGGGGCGCTCATTCACTTCATCAAAGAAGATCTGGGATTCCAGCTCCACCGTGCAGTACAAAAAATTAAATGCGATTTGTCCAAGGACCCTGTAGCCACGTTCCGGTTTTCGGACGGGTTTGTGGATCTGGCGACGGTCGTGGAACGAGTATCCTTCGAGGATTGGATTTCTGAGGAGCTTGGACAGATCGCAGGGTGCGTCGATTCTCTCCTTAGCGCGTCTGGTGTGCATGCGAAGGATGTGGATATGGTATTCCTGACGGGTGGTTCTTCATTTGTTCCAGCCGTAAGGAAAATCTTCGAAGCGCGATTTGGAGAGCAGCGAATTCGGGGCGGAAACGAGTTTACGTCAGTGGCCCGCGGCTTGGCGCTGAAAGCGACGGACTCACGTATCTTCCGGTACTCTTCTTCAGTTCGACATTAGCGGACGAATCGAATTACCTCACTGACAGCCGGCTCGTTCCCATTCTGCTTGGATGGCACCACGTCATTGCCAGCCGGCGAGGCATCCCCCTCACCCGGCGCCAGGAACAGATTGCTCTCCAGACCATGCTGCTTAGTGTAGAGATCGAAGTAGCGTCCATGCAGCGCATAGAGTTCTTCGTGAGTTCCCCGTTCGACGATCTGTCCCTGTTCGACCACCAGGATCTGATCGGCGCGCCGAATGGTCGACAAGCGGTGCGCAATAACAAAAGTAGTGCGGCCCTGCATCAGGTAGGAGAGGCCCTGCTGGATCATCTGCTCGGATTCGGAATCGAGACTGGATGTGGCCTCGTCCAGAATCAGGATGCGGGGTTCAGCCAGAATGGCTCGCGCAATGGAAATCCTCTGCCGTTGCCCGCCCGACAGCTTCACGCCACGCTCCCCGACAATGGTGTCGTACTTGTTGGCAAAGCTCTCCGCAAATTCGTCGACCCGAGCAATCCGGCACGCACGCAGCACCGCTACTTCGCTGGCATCCGGCCGGGAGAAGATGACATTCTCGCGGATCGTCCCATCAAACAGAAACGACTCCTGCAATACGACTCCAAGTTGCGTACGGTACGAATCGAGCCGTACTGTGCTCAAGTCAATGCCATCCACCAGAACCTTGCCTCGAGTCGGAACATAGAACGCCGAGATCAATCCGATGGTCGTCGATTTGCCGGAACCCGAAGATCCAACCAATGCAGTCACCGTGCCCGGAGCAGCGTGGAACGAGACGTCGTTGAGCACGGTGCGCGCGCCATCGTAGCTAAAGCTGGCGGCTTCGAAATCAATGTTGCCTATAATTGCCGGAAGAGTGACGCTGCGCCGAGGGTCGCTGTCTTCCGCAGTCTCTTTCAGGATTTCGTGTGTACGTTCCAGCCCAGCCAGTGCCTCTGTAATCTGCGTGCCGATTTGAACGATCTGCATGATGGGCGCGATCAGGAAGCCCATGAACAAGGTGTAGGTAAAAAAGCCGCCAATCGTCAGCGACCCAGCCAGAATCTGCTTGGCGCCGACATACATAATGACGGCTCCCACCACTCCCAGCAGCACGCTTGCCGAAAGGCCCATGATGGAACTCGCGGTCAGCGTGCGCATCACGTTATCGAGCAACCGCATTACTCCCAGCGAAAAGACTTTTTCCTCGCGATCCTCGGCGTGATAGCCCTTTATGACCCGCACGCCACCAAGAGACTCCGTCAAACGCCCAGTAACCTCGGCGGTGATTTTCCCGCGATCGCGAAAGATCGGCCGGATCGTCTGGAATGCTTTTTTCAGAGCAAGCCCGAAACACAACAGGAAGCCGAATGCGAGCACAGTCATCAGCGTGCTGATTCGGAACAGCACCACCAGTGCGATCCCGGCCGTCAGCAGTCCCCCGGTAAGGTCGACCAGCCCGGTACCGATCAAGTTCCGCACGCCTTCCACGTCCGTCATGATGCGCGATACCAACACTCCGCTCTTGGTCGAATCATGAAATGCGACTGACAACCGTCCGATGTGAGCCTGCACCTTCTGCCGAAGTTCGGCGATCAGGCGTTGCGCGGCTTTCGAAAGTAATTGCGTGAGCGAGAAGGAAGTAATTCCCTGGATGAGAGTCGCCAGCAATACTCCGAGCACGAGCGGCTTGAGCAAGTGGATGTTGCGCTTGATGATGACGCTATCGATCAGGTATCTAGTGGAATAAGGCAGCACCAGAGAGGCCACCCGATTAATCGCCATCAAAACGAATCCAACCGCCAGCAACCCGCGGCGCGGGCGAACGAGTTCCCACACCAGGGGCAGAACCGCCTGCAGTTTGGGGCGCGTCGCCCCGGCGCCGGCCTTGGAATGAGCAGCCACCATCCTTGATTAGACACGGCCTGCCCAAGAGGGGTTCAATTTGTGAAGCGGCGTTTGCTTCAGAGAACCCGGCAGAACTACTTCGCTGTGGCAAAAACGCGGGAATGAATCAGCAACGCTTCTCCGAGGTGTGCCAGAAAATACTCGGCGTCGTGGTTGCCGGGATAGAGGTGATATTCGTGTTGGATGCCTTCAGCCTGAAGTTGCCGATGGAGTTCCACGGCTCCTTTATCGAATCCGAATTCATCTTCGCGGCCGCAGTTGAAATAGATGGACAACCCTGATGTCCGTATCGATGTCCGGTTCCGCTTGGCAAGGACAAAAGGACTGTTTTGGTTCCAATGGCGAAGGTCAATGGGATTGCCGAACACCGCTCCCAGCGGCCCGCTAATGGTCTGACGTGGCGGTTCCGTAATGAGCGCGGCACTCTGAGCGCTGACCGACGAGAATAGTTCGGGGTAGGCGAACGCAAACCGGAGCGCACCGTATCCGCCCATCGAAAAACCGCTAATGGCTCGCGCGGAACGCTCGCGGCGGGCCGAGTAATGCGACTCGATGTAAGGGATGAACTCGCGAATGAAGAAATCGCTGTAACGAACGCGGCCATCGGCGGAGTTGATGTAGAAGCTGCGTTTCCCTTCGGGCGTGACCACCAGAAAATCGGAGAGCTGTCCTTTTTGACGGAGGTCCTGGATCAGGTCCCATCCACCGCCTTTGAATATAGTCTGTTCGTTATCGCCAAGTCCGTGCAGAAAGTAAAGCACTGGATAACGACGCGGAGAATGCCCAGCAGTTGCGGCGTCATAGCCGGGCGGCAACATGACGCAGTAGTGGACGGCTTCACCGAGGATGCGGCTTTGCAGCGCGTTGCAATCGATGCGGCCTTGCGAGTGAGCCTGGCCGACCAGAAACGGAATTAAGAACAGCGCGAGCCATCGCAAACAGCGTCGCATAGGAGGAGTTTACTCGTAGCGCAGCGCCTGCACTGGATCGAGACGCGCAGCCCGGGACGCCGGGTAGAGTCCCGCCAGCAAACTTACAACGATGGAAAAAGCGATCGCGCCGAGAACAAGCCACAGAGGCACGGACCAGATTTGCGCCGAAGGGAAATTTTGGCGTTGGAGATAGATGTTCATTCCGAAGTTGATCAGGCGCCCGATCGCCCAGCCGAGCGTGACTCCGGTTGCCCCACCGACCAGACCCATGGCTCCGGCTTCAGCAAAGAAAAGCCCGCGCACGTCAGCGTCGCTGGCCCCGATAGCCTTCATGATTCCGATTTCGCGCCGGCGTTCGAGGATGGCCATCACCAGCGTATTCACGATGCCGATGGAAGCAACCGCCAAGGCGAGGCTGCCGAAGATCGCGAGGAACCCGTCAAGCACGGCAAAAAACTGGCGCATGCTGCGGGTCGCATCGACGATCGAGAAAGCTCCGAATCCCATCTTCTTGATGGCATCTTCAACCGCCGGAACCCGATTGGGGTTCTGTACCCGTACGCTAAGCGAGGTATAGCTGGGTAAGTCGTTGGCTGAAGTGTCACGCAGGTTGGACTGCACGACGTGCAAATCCTGCGCGAGCTTGAGCGGCAGGAAGACCCTTGCGCGGGCCGTGCCGCGCATGCTGTCCGGATCGAGATCCGTCAGTCCCACAATTTTCAGCACTTGTTCGCGTGAGACAACCGAATACGCCGCACTGGCGCTCGGCCCGATAGACGAGGAAGAGGTAGACACAGTGCGCTCCGCATAGCGCATCGTCAACTCCTTCCCCAGAAGAGACTTGGCCAACTCGGCAATACTTGTGTTATCCGTGGCCGGCTTGGGCGTAATGCCCAAAAGCTCTTCCGCAAACGACTTCTGGAGGATGACTTCCGGACCCGCGTCCGACGAGAAGAACCTGCCCTGCATTCCATCGAAAGCATCATTGTTGTTCTTGGCGGAGAACGGGATGCCAGCCACCATGGTTAAGTGGGGCTTGCCGTCGAAGCGCACGTCCGTAACGAAGCGAATATCAGGATAGGCCTCGACCACGCCGGGGATTTGGGCGATCTTTTGTCGCGCCGATTCATCCAACGACGGGCTCTCGGCCGGCGGAGGCCCGTCTTCTCGCGGTTCGCGGAAGTTGCGGAGGTCACGCCTGGAGGTGGCTACAACAGTGTCAAATAGCCCGGACTTTTGCAGCCGGCGTGAAGCCAGCTGCTGCAGGCCGATGCCGAGCGAGAGCATGGCAACCAGCGAGGCCACACCAACTGAGATGCCAATCGTCGTCAGCGAATTGCGGAAGACAGACTCACGCAGGTTGCGGACAGCAAGGTCGGTGACGTCGTAAAACTTCATCGCGCTTCTCCCCCCGGCGCGTGCACGTGCACCGAGGCCGGCGAGATATCGGGTACGTCATCGTTGGTTACATCATCGAGGAGCTTTCCATCCGCGAGATGCAGCATCCGTCCGGCATACCTCTCAGCGAGGGCCTGCTCGTGCGTGACCATCAACACAGTCATGCCCAGGGACCGATTGAAGCTGTGAATGAGTTCCATGATTTCTGTACCGGTGCGACTGTCGAGATTGCCCGTCGGCTCGTCCGCCAGAAGAAGCTTGGGCCGGTTGATCAGAGCACGCGCCAACGAAGCGCGCTGCTGTTCACCGCCCGAGAGTTCCATCGGCCGATGCTTAAGCCGTCCGCTCAACCCCACACGCTCGAGCGACTGCCGCGCAAGTTTGGAGCGCTCGCGGCGATCGACTTCCGCAAAGCGCATCGGGAGCTCTACATTTTCCAGTAACGACATACTGGGTATCAGATTGAAAGATTGGAAGACCATGCCGACAGCATGGAGGCGATACTTGGCCAATTGCTCGCGTGAGAGCGCAGCCAAGTCGTTTCCGTGAACGATCACCGCTCCGGAGGTCGGGCGGTCAAGGCCTGCAACAAGGTTAAGCAGCGACGACTTGCCGGATCCCGACGCGCCCAGCAGAGCCACAAATTCTCCGGCCCGAATGTCGATGGAAATGCCGTCCACCGCGCGCACCAACGACTCCCCCATCTGGTAATGGCGGGAGACGCTCTCGGTGCGGACTGCTAGGGAGTTCGGCCCGGGAATTTCCATGCTATCGAGTTGCTCCCCACACGATGTAAAGCGCCGCGGGCAAACCAATGGATCGGAAGGCGTGCGTAATGCCATGGCCACCTCCGAATTTACGACCGGCAATCGGAATTGTGTTGCCGCTTGTTTTCATCGGAATCGTTCCTTATCACTATTGTAGGATGCAATTGTCTGGTCATGGCATCGTAGTGGACCACGTTTATGGATTAGAGACGATCTGCGGCCACCTTAGCCAGATTGCTGTGCACGAAGGCGATATGGTCAAACAAGGCCAAGTCATGGGCACGAGTCGCCAGACGGGAATGGCCGGAGGCGACCACATCCACTTCGCCATGCAGCTCGATGGCATCCAGAGCGACCCGAAGGAATGGTGGGACAGCCACTGGATCAAGGATCTCATCGCGAAGCGCATAGACCTGCCGGGGTTCAGCAACTGAGGAAGGCTCACCGCCGAAATGGACCACCGTTCCGACCGCGAGTACAATTTCGAGCGCCCATGTTTCTATCCAGAACGTATGGAATCCGCCGTCTCCCACCCCTCCCACCCATGCAAGTTTTCTTCCTTGACACGTTCTCTGGTCAGCAGGAACAGCAGATCAGTTCTCGGTGTCAGAGAATTCAGGGAGGTGCAGCTTGCGGCTTCCGATCGCTCAGTTGAAGAAACAGTCGTCGGCCCTTGCGGCCATACTTCTCCTAGTCGCTGTCTTGACGGGCAGTGTCAACCCAAGCTCGACAGGAAGCGGAGATCAGAAAAGTCCTGCAAAAACCGAGCCAGCCAAGTCGCTGAAGATCAATCTTGATACCTCCGTGGAAGTGAAGCTACCAGAAGTTCGAGACCTCAGTGCGGTCGGTTTTCACACTTCGGATGGTAAAGAGGGCTGGGTATTGCGGCTTCCTGGCAACCGACCGATCGCAACGCCCGCCTACGCGGACGGCCTGTTATTTGTTGGTGGTGGGTACGGATCCCATGAGTTCTACGCCCTCAAGGCTAAGACGGGCGAGATCGCCTGGAAGATCAACACCTCGGACGACGGGCCGACTGCCGCCGTGGTCGAGGGTGGTTATGTGGCGTTCAACACCGAGAGTTGTACGGTGATCGTCGTGGACGAAAAGACCGGCAAGGTCATCTGGCAAGAGTGGCTGGGCGATCCTCTGATGAGCCAACCAGCGATCTCGAATGGCCACCTGTTCATCGCCTACCCTGCCGGACAACACAACCCTAAACATTCGTCGGATCAGGCGCCGGCGCCGACCAAGGTACGAGCCGGTGATTACAGACTGCTCGCAGTGGATCTGAAGACGGGGCATCACCTCTGGGAGCAGGACATTCCCACGGACGTGATTTCCGCCCCCGTCGTGAAGGCAGAGTATGTTTACGTAACTTGTTTTGACGGCACGTCGTTAGCTCTCGACGCTTCCTCGGGCCGTGTTCTCTGGAAGAAAAAGGGGACCGCCACCAGCGCACCGCTTGCGGTCGGCGATCAGATCATCCTCACGAGAAAGGAACAGGACGGAAAATCACAGTACGAGGGTTTTGCGCGAGTCGATGCCCTGAAAGGCGAGGATAAGGACAAGCAGCTGCTTGCGAAGGGTCGCGCTGATTACCTTGCAAAGGGAGAGGGCAGAAGCTCGGCTTTGGCAATCGGAGCCCAGAAGTCTTTGGATATCTCGGTTGGTTTCGGCTCTGCGCCAGCCGCGGCGAAACTCTCGGCGGCGGACGAAAACGTGGGAGTCAACACCGTGGTCGGCGGTTGGGCGTATCAAGGCTCACGCGCTGCGTACAGCCAAGGCTCGCTGTTCAACGCTCAAGGTCGATATCTGAACTCGGTCAGCTCGAAAGACGGTGGTCAGCAATGGCAAGCGCAGATCACCGGGAAGAATGCGGACGAGAAGACCCAAGTATTTGCTCCACCGGCACTTGGTCGCGAATACATGTATCTCAGCGGTGCAAACGGCAACCTGATTTCGGTTCGGCAGCGCGACGGACAAGTGGGGTTCGCGTACTCATTCAAGAAGCCGATGATTTTCCAACCTGCGCTCGTCGACGGAAGCGTGTGCGTAGGAACCGGCGACGGGCTATTGATTTGCCTGCAAACGAACAACAAAGACGCCGATGGCTGGTATGGCTGGGGCGGCAACGCCCAGCACAACAAGTGAGGGTGGAGACTGTCACAAGTTCAATCAGCTTTCCCAGGTTATTTCGCGTCCATGCTTGCGACAATGCGCCTTCTCAGTGTAGAGCACGGCACCCGCAAAGCAGGGCAACCGCAACGGGGCTCTCTTACCGTGATGGCTCGGGCGCGACAGTGCGGAGCTTCTGTCAGCGGCAACAGCTGACAATCGCCCGCTAGATCGTGAACCTGCAGTTGCGCCACTGCGGCGCCAGGTGGATTTTGTTTCTTGGTCAGCACTATCAGGCCCCGTAGCCGGGACTTCATCATCTTCATCGTCGCCCCATAAATCAAAGAACTCCGTGCCATCCCAGGCGGTGTCCTTTTCGGGCATTGCTGACGGTGATCCGGCGACCCGGAACCCTGACGCGCAAGCGCACCGGGGACCAAGCCACGTCATCGATCGTTACCGGCTGTCATTGTCACCGCGATGGGTTGCAGCACCGACAGCTCGTCCAGACCTAGGCGCCGCTCTCTAGATCGTCATGGAACCACCAACGAATCGAATCATGGTGTTCTTCCTCGTGCGGATAGAGCTTTCCCGCATCCCGGAGATTCCAGACCGCATGGAATACTCCGAGCGCACGCTCAGAATCTTCGTCGATTTCGGCTACTACGAATCTCAAGTACATACCTCATTCCAATGGTTAATCCGCGCGGGGCGATTTCGCCCCGCGCCGATTCAACGGTTTCTATTCGCGGAAAGAAATAGTTGCGGCGGCTGCCGTCGTAGTGGCCAGACAGCATGCAGCATTTCTTGAAACCGCTGCCCAGAACCGCACGGACAGACATCGGCTCGTCCGAGCTTTTCCTGAAGCTCTTTGTCACCGTGGACGATCCTATGTCCGCGCTTAACTTGTGTTTCTGAGGGATATCCCCTGCGGCGCTTACTGCTGCGCGTGAAAGGAGGATCGGTTGACGAGTTCGTCTTCGTGTTTCATGGCAGACCTCCTGTTGAAGAGCCTCTATATTACCAGAGAGGCTCCACTCGGATCACCACGATTCGCAGGGGACTCCACGGCGTCTAAGAAACCCAGATAGTGACTCTGTTTAAGACCTTCCACTCTTCACCGTTCTTGCTAAGGACGATTAAAACGCCATCCCCGCAGAGCCCACCGCAGGAAGTCCCCAGATACAGTAAAGCTCGATTGTGCTCGGCATTCAGGCCGGGTCTTGAAACGAGTGTGATGCCCGAGTTCGGATACTTGTTGTAAAACCCTTCCCATCCACCGCCGCCCGCCACGAGTTTTCCGGCTTCCTCCGCGCTTAGCAAAATGACCTCAAACGCCGCCTTGATCTCGCCGCCTTCGATCTTTGCCCGAGCCTTGTTGCGGGAATCGAAATCGTCCTTCGCTTCCTTGGGGACATCTTTGAGTAAGGTTTGAGCCTTGCCACCGAATTGGGTCATGGCTGCCATGCCCGGAGGAACACCCATCGAGGTCTGGTCGAGCAACACTACTCTCTCCGGCTTTTTTTGCTTACCAAATCGGTCGTTGAGCGCGGCGGCGTAGATGGCGTAGTCGTCCGCCGTGCAGCCTTCCAACGGACTCGGAGCAATGGCGGTTTGTGCCAAGGCACTCGCGACGGCGACTACTGCCAGCAGGCCAGAAATACTTTTGAAGTGGGGCATGGGAACCTCCTTACCACATAGACACCGAGGTGCGTCACCGGGTTGCCCTTTCTCAAATCTTTCGCCCTATTACTTCTCACGAAAACTTCTCGATTACGGATTTCAGAATGTTACCAGCACTCATCGGAAAGGCACTGAACTTCGCTAGTTTGTGAGCGATGGTCGAATAAGTTCTTGACACACTTCGGACCACTCTGTCATCACCTTCATCACGTCGGGTTGTTGTTCGAGGGGGAAGGCGAAAGAAGCACTACGAGGCTCCACAACTGACGCTTCTAAAATTGGATCGGGCGAAAGCCTAATTGGTTGCGAGAGCCTCAGCAGGAGATCGCGATGCCGAAGACCTGCTAGAAGCCTCGGGGAACGGCCCCTCCGTTTCGGCCTCTTATACCAAGGCATAATAGATTTTCCTCGCGTTGCGATGGTAGTTTCTCTTGTATGGGTACCGAGAGGGCTAGAAGCGGGCTAGAGTTCCGGGATATCAAGCCGCAAACCATCCCTCGGGTCTGCCTTCCCCATTTTCCCTGAACTTCTTCGGTCCGGTCGGTACCCGGTCCCGTTTTGCTGCGCGGTGCAAGGGAGATGAGGACGGTGACCTTTGTTGAGCAACGATGTCGTTCTGATTGTTGATGACAGTAAGTTCATTGCGCAAGCATATTCACGAGTACTGCTGGGCTTGGGTTATCGAGTTCTCATTGCCTGCGACGGCAAAACCGGGCTTTTTGCTGCTGAGAGTTGTCACCCGAGCATCATTCTTCTCGACATGCTCATGCCCGATATGGATGGTGTAGAGAGGTGCTGCGAACATTGAAGGAGACACCATCCACGACCAATATTCCAGTGTTGATAATTAGCAGCCTATCAGAAAAGAATGGCGAGAAGCTCATCCAAGCAGGGGCGGCTGGGTACTTTGAAAAGGGCTCCATGACTCCAGAGACACTGGAGAACGCCATTTCCGGAATTCTAAAGAAGCGACTATTGGTTCCCTACGCATGAGCAGGACCAGAACTGAGTACAACGGACACGTAATCCATGTGACCTCATTTCCATTGGCCGATTCCAACTTTACAGTCCACTTCGATATTGAGGCGCATAGAGGTGGACATATCGACGTAACGCACTTCGAGTCAGGTCAGTCGTTTGCCAGTGACGCCAATGCGATTGCAGCAGGGTTGCAACTGGGACAGCAGAAGATTGACAGCGACTACGGACTCAGCGTCCTTGGTTTTGTTTAGAGATCGAATGTGGTGTCATAGCAGCGAGTGAAAAATGGCCGCTCACCGGCGTCTAAGACACCCAGATGGTGACTTTGTTTAACGGCCTTCCACTCTTCACCGTTATTGCCGAGGAGGATTAAGACGCCGTCCCCGCAGAGCCCATCGCGGAAGTGCCCATGTACAGCAAAGCTCGATTGTGCTCGGCATGACTGGTGCGGAACCCTTACCCGGCTGACCAGCAAAGAGCGCGAAAATGGTTTGCTTGCTGCTCAATGAGTTGCGAGGCGGCGGCGGGAACCTTTTTGAAGCACCACAAACAAGCCTCTTAGGAATTAGGCGCAGGACGCCCTCTCCAACCGCCGTTCAATGATGCTCCTTGTACCGATTCGATTCAGTTCTTCGCAAAGCGCAGTGATCTTCTCACAGCGGTAGTGGAATTCGCTTAGTTGAGAAGATGTCAAAGGTGCTGGCTGTCCGAATGTCTCGATTTGAACGTCGATGAGCACACGGACTTCATCCTTGATGGCATTGGCTGGGATTGTCATCGTTGGAGACCTCTCGCTATAGTTTAGCCGATGAGGAGGTCGAGGCAGGCTCGTTAAACCGGAGTTTGGTTGGTCTGACCGACTCCGCTACAATTGTGCAAAAAGCATTGAGGAAACGCGCCCATGCCTTTTCGTTTCGCTGGACTGATCCTCTTCTTGCTTAACCTGACGACACAAGGATCCGAAGGGCAATTTACTGTCATTTCCGATGTTCAATACTGCACCGGAGGAGGAAGGCCGTTGCTGATGGACGCTTTCATCCCGAAGCATCGCAACTGGACGCCCACGCCAGCAGTGCTGTGGATTCACGGCGGCGGTTGGGAGCGGGGCGACAAGAACGGCAATTCCGGTGCTCAGATGCTCGCGAACGACGGGTTCGTGACCGCCAGCCTCTTCTATCGCCTTAGCGGGGATTCCCCATATCCAGCAGATGTCGAGGATTGTAAGTGCGCCATTCGCTTTCTACGGGCGAACGCACCTAAGTACGGCATCGATCCCGACCGAATCGGCGTGGCCGGGGCGTCTGCGGGAGGCCATCTTGCTGAACTGGTCGCAACGGCGGATCAGAGTGCGGGACTGGAAGGCAACGGGGGTTGGCAGAACGTCTCCAGCAAAGTGCAGGCCGCGGCGGCTTACTACGGCGTGTCGGATTTCACCGTAGGTGCTCTGCAATTCCAGCATCACACGGGACAGGTCGTGGTTAAGCTTTTTCGAGGCACGGAGAAGGAAAAACCGGAGTTATATCGGAAGGCCAGTCCCATTTTCTATGTGTCGAAGGATGATCCGCCGCTGTTGCTTGCCCACGGGGAAAAAGACGATCTAGTTCCATTCGAGCAGTCCGTCCGTATGGCTGCGGCCTATCGCCGAGTCGGGCGATCAGTCGAGTTCATTGCCGTGAAAAATGCTGGGCATGATCTCGAGCAGGTCGGAGATGCTCCTGTATCGCCTTCAGTCGAGGTTGTCCATCAGAAGACAATTGACTTCTTCAAGCGTTGCTTAGTGCAATAGGCACTGGTCATCGCTGATGAGAATAGCCGATTCTGAATTCCTGCGACTTCCGCGGGCAGAGAACATTCCGGATCGTCGTTCGCGACGTGGTTGATCCGACTGTTCACGGGAAATGATCGTATCAACCGGGCATCGTAGGGCTTCAACGTGAAACAGACGATCCAGTGATCGCGAAGTGGTTCGGGAACTTGTGTATAATGATGAACTTACCGCATCCAGTGGGCGCTTAACTCAGCGGTAGAGTGCCATCCTCACACGGTGGAAGTCGTAGGTTCAAATCCTACAGCGCCCACCATTTCTTTTTTTGTTTTCATCAGGTTCCTGAAGGTCGAGGGAGCGCGAGGGAGCACTCCGCAGACTCACCGACCAGAATTGCCTGCACGATCTTCCCATGTGCCTGTCGCTTCTGATCCGAATTTGCCTGCGTATAGAGATTCATCGTGGTTCTGATATCGGCGTGACGCATGAGTTCCTGCTGCACCTTGATGTCCTCTCCATTACCTCGCAGCAACGTCGAGAATGTACGCCTGAACGTATGCCATCCGATCAGGCCCAAGCCTGCGCGTTGGGCCGCTGGCTTGAGGATGTTTTCGAGCACCGATGTCGAGCGAAGAGGTTTCTTGCCAAGAGTGCGCCAACTGGCAAAGACCCAATCCTCGTCACTCGCGAACTTGGACTGTGCCTTCCAGCGAAGCATCATCTCAGCGAGAGCCGGATCGAGCGGAAGCCCTGCCTTTGAATACTTGGTCTTCACCTCGTCCACAACCCCATCCACAATCGCACGCCTCACGAACATTGTGGAGTTCGCCCAATCAAAATCGCCCCATGTCAGCGCGAATAACTCGCTGCAACGAAGACCTGTCGCGATTCCAAGGGCGACCATCCTTCGCGAGCGGAGGAACGATGCACCTTGTCCGCCGCCATTTCTCTCTCCTTGAGGCCGGATGACCTATCTTGATCAAACGCCGGGTGCGCATCTCATTTACGGTGTGCGGAAGCACCATATTTCCGTGTTCGTGTTCCAGGAACATTGCCGGCTAGATTGAGCGATAGCTCTCTTAAGCCTGGGAAATTCTCGTTCAACATGGAAAAATAGAGCCAGGGCGGCTATTTCGTGATCGGCGACGCGAATGCTGCGAACATTGTTTAAGACCACTTCATAGATTGACGACCGTAATGTCTGAGGGCCTAAGGCACGAACTTGTAGCCCAGGCCGTGCACTGTAAGAAGGTGTGACGGGTTTGAAGGGTCCTTCTCAAGTTTCTGTC
>Ga0210407_10001984_pt1 | contig 18178 bp, 18 predicted proteins | sample IncBWC27MmetaG_FD_150860 | JGI IMG/M metagenome (GOLD analysis project Ga0210407, IMG submission 150860) | Forest soil microbial communities from Barre Woods Harvard Forest LTER site, Petersham, Massachusetts, United States - Inc-BW-C-27-M | ecosystem: Environmental > Terrestrial > Soil >...
ACATGGCCCGCATTCACTCCGCCATAGGCTGAAATGTGGTCGGCGCCGCCGTCGAAGCCCACGATGTTGTCAAATACCGAGGGCAGGGCGTCGGTATCGAACTGGTAGAGCAGTTTTTTCATCTTCGCCGCACTCTATCCTAACCCACGGATCTCGAGTCGCGGTCTTAGGAACACCGCGCGCTATCATGCCGCGGTGGACACGCTTCCAGCCGTCGACGCGTGCTGCGAATTCGCCCGCCAGTGGTTTTGCGCGGCGGCCACGCCGCTGCCGGCCTCGATTTTCACGCCCGCATCCAACATGGCCATTTCGGCTCCCGCAATCGCGCCGAGCAGCATGAGTTCGTTGAGATCTCCCAGATGGCCGATGCGGAACAATTTGCCCGCGACCTTGGAAAGCCCCGCGCCGAGCGAAAGGTTGTAGCGTTCGAACGCCCGCGCGATGACCGCCGCCGCGTCGATGCCTGCAGGCACCATGATGGCCGACACCGTATCGGAATACCACCGCGGCGCATTTGCGCAGAGACTCAGTTTCCACCCACGTAGCACAGCGGCGCGGGTGCCGCCCGCAAGATAGCGGTGCCGCTGGAACACATTCTCCAATCCTTCCTCGGCCAGCATGCGCAAGGATTCGCGCAATCCATACATCATTTGCACCGAGGGAGTGTATGGAAAATAACCCGACGCGTTGGCGGCGACCATATCGCCATAATCGAAGTAGCAGCGGCGGGAAGTCGCGCTCCTGGCGGCTTCGAGAGCTTTTTGGCTGACGCACGTAACGCCGAGACCGGCGGGCAACATCAGGCCCTTCTGGGAGCCGCTGATGCAGACGTCGACTCCCCACTCGTCCATGCGAAAATCGATGCAGGCAAGGGCGCTGACCGAGTCCACGAACAGCAGCGCCGGGTGTTTGACGCTGTCCATGGCGCGGCGGATCGCGGCCACATCACTGGTCACGCCGGTGGCCGTCTCGTTCTGACAAACAAGCACCGCTTTGATGAGGTGATGCCTGTCGGACTCGAGCGCCGACAGGTAGTCTGCAACGGGCGCGCCATCGCCCCACGGCGCATCCAGCAGCTCGACTTCATAGCCCAGTCGCATACACATCTGCGCCCAAAGATGGCTGAACTGGCCGAAGCGCGCTGCCAACACCTTGGCGCCGGGATTGAGGCAATTGCTGAGCGCCGCTTCCCAGCATCCCGTGCCGGAGGATGGAAAGAGGAGGGGCGTGCCGGCAACGGTTTTAAAAACCGGCTTCAATCCATCGAGGCAGGCGCGAGTGAGCTCAGGAAACTGGGCCGACCGGTGATCTTCTGAAGCCACCGACATGGCGCGCAAGACGCGATCCGGCACGTTGGTGGGGCCTGGAACAAACAAGAAATTGCGACCAGACAAGGGATCTCCTCTGATTGTGCGTCTAACGTGCCGCCATTAGTGACGCGGCGTCGATGAATTGGCAAATTGCGGGTATTCTTGGATTCTACGCTCAGATCAAAGCCGATGATATATGAGATATCACGGAAAATAACGAGAAGCGGGGAGAGAATCCATGCGCATTGCCATCGTGGGACAAAGGGACTTCGGCAAAGCGGTTCTCGATGCTTTCGGACGGCGGGGCGACACGGTCGCCGGGGTGTTTTGCGAGCCTGACAAGCCGGGCGCCGCGCCGGACCCGCTGCGGCTCGCGGCGGAACAAAGCGGCATCCCGCTCTACGCGCTTCCTTCTCTTAGGGTTGAAGAAGCGCGTCAAGCGCTGCGAGCCCTGGACGTCGAGCTCGCGGTGATGGCTTATGTGGTGCAGTTCGTACCCCAAGATTTCGCCACCATCCCGCGGCACGGTACGATTCAATTCCACCCCTCGCTGTTGCCGCGCCACCGTGGACCGAGTTCCATCAATTGGCCCATCATTCTGGGCGATACCCGCACGGGTATCAGCATATTTCGGCCCACCGACGGGCTGGACGAAGGTCCGCTGATTCTGCAGAAAGACACCCCTATCGGCCCCGATGAGACCCTGGGAAAGGTGTACTTCGAGCGGTTGTTTCCCATGGGCGTGGCGGCGCTCTTGGAGGCGGCGGACCTGGTGGTGAACGGACACGCCAAGATCACCCCGCAAGACGAATCGCTGGCGAGCTATGAGGGCTGGTGCCGGGAAGAGGAAGCGCGGATCAACTGGCACTCGCATGTCGATCAGATTTACAACCTCATTCGCGGCTGCGATCCCGCCCCCGGCGCGTGGACACGCTTCAAGCACAAGAAACTGCAGTTGTACGATGCGCGGAAACTCCCTGCGCGTACTTTTTCGGGGGTTGTGGGCACCATCGGCGCGGTCACCGCCATAGCGGAGGAAAGCCTCGTCGTCGCAGCGCAGGGCGGTCAGATCGAAGTGTTCAAGCTACGCTACGAGGGCGGCAAGAAATTATCAGCCGCGCGGTTCTGCGCGGAGTCAGGGCTTTCCTTGGGAGCGATCCTCGGCGCGTGATGCAGCGATCCTCGGCGCGTGATGCGTCAAACTGTGAGCACGATTTTGCCGATATGCTTCGATGTTTCCATGAGCCGATGCGCTTCGCTCGCCTCGGTGAGCGGAAACGTGGCGTAAATGACGGGCCGCACACGGCCCGCGGCGAGCAGCGGCCAGACATTGCGCCGGACCGCGTCGGCAACCGCCGCCTTCTGCGCGAGGGTTCGAGAGCGCAGCGTCGAACCGGTCAGCGTCAGCCGCTTGGTCAGAATCATTCCCATATGGATCTCCGCGCGCGATCCGCCGAGCAGAGAAATCGTGACCACCCGCCCTTCGACCGCCGCGATATCCAGGTTGCGCTGCACGTAGCTGCCGGCGACCATATCGAGGGTGATGTCTATTCCATAGCCCTTGGTTTGCGCACGGATCACTTCGACAAAATCCTGCGTGCGGTAGTCGATGCCCAACACGGCGCCAAGTTTCTCGCAGGCCCGCGTTTTTTCCTCCGACCCTGCGGTCGCGAAAACTCGAGCGCCCCACGCGGCCGCCAGCTGGATGGCCGTGGTGCCAATGCCGCTCGTGCCGCCGTGAATGAGAACCACATCTCCCGCCTTGCAGCCGCCGCGCTCAAACAAATTGGTCCACACGGTCATGTATGTTTCCGGGAGGGCCGCTGCTTCCACCATGCTGAGGCCTTCGGGTATGGGCATGCACAATGGCGCCGCCGCGATTGCATACGCCGCGTAGCCGCCCCCCGGCAACAATGAAGTAATTTTATCGCCGATCGACCAGCCGGAAACCTTCGGCCCGAGCGCGACGATTTGTCCGGCGATTTCCATACCCGGTAAATCCGACGCGCCCGGCGGCGGCGGATAACGACCTTGACGCTGCATGACATCGGGCCGATTCACGCCTGCAGCCGCAACCTGCACCAGCACTTCGCCATCGCCGGGTTGCGGGATCGGGCGAACAACGGCCTTTAACTGTTCCGGGCCGCCCGGCGCCGCGATTTCAACCACCGTCATTTCACGAGGCAACGCCATTTAATGTTCTCCTGAGCGCCGGTGCGAAAGGGCGGCCAATCTAAACGCTGCACAGCAATTGGGCAAGAATCGCCCGCCCGCCCCGGCCCAGCGCCGTCCTTTCGCACGCCAGTGCGGTAAGATTGCATTCGATGCCGACGGCCTACATCACACATGCCGATTGCCTGCGCCATGAGATGGGGGCGGCTCATCCCGAATCTCCGGATCGCCTGAGTGCGATCAACGAGCACATGCGCTCATCCGGATTGCTCGACGAACTGCGCAGTCTGGAGGCGCCGCTCGCCCAAGGCGATGATCTGAAACGGGTGCACCGCGCGGCCTACGTGGATCTGATATTCGAGAATGCGCCCACCGAGGGCTACGTACAGTTGGATCCCGATACAGCGATGAATCCGCACAGCCTCGCCGCTGCGCGCCGCGCGGCCGGCGCGGGTCTGCTGGCGGTGGACGAGGTGATGGCTGGACGATCCGGTAATGCCTTCTGTGCGGTTCGCCCCTGCGGCCACCACGCAACACCGCTTCGGTCGATGGGCTTTTGCATATTCAATAATGTCGCCGTAGCCGCGGCCTATGCATTGGAGAGAAAAGGCCTCGAGCGCGTGGCCATCATCGATTTCGACGTGCACCACGGCAATGGAACGGAAGAGATGTTCAGTCCCCCGCATTGGCACAAGCGAGTGCTGATGACGAGCTTTTTTCAGCACCCTTTCTATCCCTACAGCGGCACCACAAACCCCGCGCCCAACATGATCAACGTGCCCATGGCCGCCGGCAGCGGCGGTGACGCTGCAAAAAAGGCGCTTGAAACGCAATGGCTGCCTGCGCTCGAGACTTTCAAGCCGGAGATGATCATCATCTCCGCGGGATTTGACGCGCACCGCGAGGATCTGCTGGGCGGCATGGCCCTGATCGAAGCCGATTACGCGTGGATCACCGGCCAACTCAAGGAAGTCGCTGCACGGCACTCGCAGGGACGCATCGTGTCGATGCTCGAGGGCGGCTATAACCTATCGGCGCTGGGCCGCAGCGCAGTCGCACATGTCAGGGCCCTGTCCAATGCTTGAGCTCGCGGCCGCGTGGAATACTGAGACAGGCTTCTAGCCGTAATGCCTACCCACGGATTCGGCCACGCACACCGGCTTGGCGTGACCCTCGCGCTCCACGGTCACTTCGGTGACGGTTTGCGCGCCGCCCTCAATCGGATCGAATGATAAAAGTTTGTAGTGAGCCCGCAGGCGGCTTCCGACGGGGACGGGCGCCGGGAATCGCACCCGATTCAACCCGTAGTTGACGGACATGCGCACGCCGCTCACCTTGTATGAGCTTCTGCCGAAGAGGGGCAGCAAACTCAAGGTCAAAAAGCCGTGCGCCACCGTGCTGCCGAACATTCCCGCGGCGGCGCGCACCGGATCCACATGAATCCATTGGTCATCGCCCGTCACGACCGCAAACTGATCGATGCGGGCCTGATCGATATCGAGCCAGTCGCTGACGCCAAGGGTGGTACCGACGAGCGGCTCCAGCGCCGCTAAATTTTGATAGGTCTTCACGGTGTACCTCGGGTGGCATGATCGCATAACTACGGCCTTGCGATGTACCTGGAAAACCGCATTTTCGCCCACATTTACCGCCCCTTAAGCCACGTAAAAGGATATTCATGAATAAAGCGGTGCTAGGCATTTACCCCAGCCCGAATGGGCATTGGGTAGGTGATGGGTTTCCGGTGCGAAGCTTGTTCACCTATGACAAATTAGGACAACAACTCAGTCCGTTCCTGCTGCTGGACTACGCGGGGCCGGCGGTGTTTCCTGCTGCCGCGCGCCCGCGCGGAGTGGGCGAACATCCGCATCGCGGTTTCGAGACCGTAACGATTGTGTTCCAGGGCGAAGTGGCCCATCGCGATTCCGCGGGCAACAGCGGGGTGATTGGCCCGGGCGATGTGCAATGGATGACCGCGGCGGCCGGCATTTTGCACGAGGAGTTTCATTCGCCGGCGTTCACGCAAAAAGGCGGCGTTTTGGAGATGGCGCAGCTGTGGGTCAACCTGCCGGCAGAGCACAAGATGTCGGCACCGCGCTATCAAACCTTACTCGAAGCGGCGATACCGCAAGTGGCGTTGCCGTCGGGCGCCGGCAGCGTGCGGGTCATCGCCGGCAACTACGAAGGCGTCGCGGGACCGGCCGCCACGTTCAGCGCACTGAACGTCTGGGACGTGCGATTGCGGGCCGGACAGCGAGCCACCTTGTCCCTGCCCGAAGGCCATACCGCCGCGATCGCGGTGCTGCGCGGCGCGCTGATTGCCGATGGTTCGCAGCGGGCCGACGCTGCCGAGTTGGCAGTGTTCGAGCGCAGCGGCACCAAGATAGGGATCGAGGCCGCAGCCGACAGCACATTGCTGTTGCTGAGCGGAGCGCCCATTCTCGAGCCCATTGTGGGTTATGGGCCGTTCGTGATGAATTCGCCACCGGAGATCGAAGCGGCCATGAATGATTTTCGCCTCGGAAAATTCGGCCGCATGCCGAAGGTCGCAGGAAACCTCGCAGGCGGCGCCGCCGGGAATTAAGCCGCTGGCAATCTCGGTGCCTGCCGGGTAGGCCGAGCACGGCCAAGGCTTGGCCCGCGGTCTTTGGCGGGCACCAAGGCCGGTGCTATGCTGGCTGTCGGAAGCATAGGGCGGCGGAGGGAAATCGACGGTTTTACATAGTTCGAGGCGACATGAACGAGACAATCCGCACATTGTTTTGGCCCGAGAATCGCCTCCTGCGGCGGTGTGCCGCTTCGCTGTTGATTGGCATGCTGGCGACAGTTCCCGGCACAACCGTCGCAACGGCGCCCGAGATTTCCCCGCCGACCCGTGTCATCGACCCGATCGATGAGCTGACGGAAATCATGGTGGAGGCGCGCGAACCGCGCTACGTATCGCCTACGCGGCGGGACGAAATAGGCCGGATCTGGGCGCCGGTGATGATCAATGGACGCGGGCCCTTCCGATTGGTGCTCGACACCGGGGCCAGCCGCAGCGCTATTACCGCATTGGTCGCACTTGCGCTCGGCATACCGACGGATCGATCCCCGCCGATGATACTGCGCGGCGTTACGGGCTATGCCACGGTGCCGACGATTCGTGTGGATACCTTGAGCGTCGGCGATCTGGCGGTCGACCAGCCGCTGCTGCCCATCGTACCGGATGCGCTGGGAGGTGCCGAAGGGATCTTGGGATCCGAAGGCCTGACGGGGAAGCGGGTGTTCATCGATTTTCGCCACGACAAAATCACGATCGCCTATTCGAAGAACGAGCGCTCCGGACCCGGATTTGTGAATGTGCCGTTCCGTTCGCTGCGCGGCACGCTGGTGGTCGTGGATGCCTATATCGGCACCGTGCGCGCCAAGGCAGTCATCGACACCGGCGGGCAGGTGACCATCGCGAACCTGGCTCTCAAGGATGCACTGGCGCACAGGAATGGAACGCCGCGCGGCAAGGTCGATTTGATCCAGGGCGCCACCAAGGACATTCAGAAGGGCGAATTGCTGGACGACACGCCTGCCATATCGATCGGCTCGATCCAAATTCACGATCCCAACGTTACCTACGGCGATTTATACATATTCCGGCAGTGGAAGCTGCTGAATGAGCCGGCGATTTTGATTGGCATGGATTCCCTCGGGCTGCTCGACACGCTGATCATCGACTACCGCCGGCACGAACTGCAGCTGCGAATGCCCAACGGGGTTTGAAATGGACGCAGCTACGATCAACAAACCGATCATCGCGGTGGCAGCCCTGGTGGTAGTGGTTGCCGCGGCGGGCTTCTACTATCTGCGGCATCGCGCCGTGCCGCTGCCCACCGAGCCTGCGCCGGCGGTCAACACTGCGCCCGCAGAACCGGCAATCGCTCATCCACTGCCTGCCGACGCCGACGCTTCCGCGCCTGCCCTGCCGAGCTTGGCGGACAGCGATACGCCGCTGCGCGAAGCGCTGGGGCAAATTGCCGGCGTCGATGCCGTCAAGAATTACCTGATGCCGGAAAATCTCATCCGCCGACTGGTTGTGACGATCGACAATTTGCCCCGGCAAAAGGTCGCGGTGGAGCGGCGTCCCACGCCCGCCATCGGGGCTCCCTTCGTAGCCGAGGGTGATGAATTGCACGCAACCCTGGATCGGCAGAATTTCGAACGCTACAAACCCATGGTGGCCGTGATCGGCAAACTCGACATGCAGAAGCTCGCGGCAGTCTACTTCCGCTTTTATCCGCTATTGCAGCAGTCCTATCAAAACCTAGGATATCCGTCCGGATACTTCAACGACCGGCTGGTTCAAGTGATCGATGTCATGCTGGCAACTCCGCAGCCGGCGGGGCCGATCGAGCTGGTGCGCCCGAATGTGATGTACACCTACGCCGATCCGGCGCTCGAGGCGCGACCCGCGGGACAAAAACTATTGATTCGAATGGGGCCGGAGAATGCCGCGGTGATCAAGGCCAAGCTGATGGAATTGCGTGCCATCGTCACGGCGACGCCGCCCAAACATTAACCACGGGAAGCGTGAATGCGGTAGATTCCGAGTTCGAGTTTGCGACGCAGTTGAACCGAAAAAAAGCAGGGGAATAACATGGCTAGCACGTCAGCGGATACAGCATTGCCCAAGGCGCCCGGCGCGGCCGAGACGCAGAACAATTGGCTGATTATCGGGGCTTCGTCGCTCGGCACCGTGTTCGAGTGGTACGACTTTTATTTGTACGGCCTGCTGGCATCGGTCATCAGTTCGCAGTTTTTTTCCGGCGTCAACGAGGTAACCGGCTTCATCTTTGCATTGGCGGCATTTGCGGCCGGCTTCGCGGTGCGGCCGTTCGGCGCGCTGGTATTCGGACGCCTGGGCGACCTCGTCGGGCGCAAGCACACCTTCCTCATCACCATGGGCATCATGGGCGGCTCCACGTTTGCGGTGGGACTGCTGCCGAATTACGCCACTGCCGGCGTGATCGCCCCGGTGCTGCTCTTGGCGCTGCGATTGCTGCAGGGACTCGCATTGGGAGGCGAGTACGGCGGAGCGGCGACCTATGTTGCCGAACACTCACCGCCGGGAAAGCGCGGCCTGTTCACCAGTTTCATCCAGACCACCGCGACGCTGGGCCTGTTCGGCGCATTGATAATCGTCATCGTGACGCGCACCAGCTTGGGCGAGGATGCCTTCAAATCCTGGGGCTGGCGCATTCCGTTCTTGATTTCCGTGATCCTGCTCGGCGTTTCCCTGTGGATACGCATGCAGCTCGCCGAGAGCCCGGTGTTTCTCGACATGAAGAAATTGGGAACCACATCGAAATCGCCGCTGAAGGAGGCCTTCGGCCGCTGGCCAAACCTTAAGATCGTGCTGATCAGCTTGTTTGGCGCGGTCATGGGCCAGGCCGTGGTGTGGTATTGCGGCCAGTTCTATGCGCTGTTCTTTCTTGAGCGCACGCTGAAAGTCGACGGCGCGACCACCAATGTAATGATTGCGCTTGCGCTGGTGCTGGCCACTCCGGGATTCGTCTTGTTTGGCTGGCTGTCGGATAAGGTCGGCAGAAAACCCATCATCATGATCGGCTGCCTGCTCGCCGTGCTGACGTACTTCCCGCTGTTCGGCGCGCTGACGCGCTATGCGAATCCGGCCTTGTACGCGGCGCAATCCTCGGCGCCGGTTACAGTGGTCGCGGATCCGAAGGAATGCTCTTTCCAATTCGATCCGGTCGGGAAAAATGCATTCGATTCGACATCATGCGACATCGCAAAGAGCTTTCTGGCAAAGGCCAGCGTGTCATACAAGAGCGAGAATGCGCCGGCTGGAACGCTCGCCGTTATTCGCAGCGGCAGCAATTCCATTACGGCGCCGGACCCGAAAGTGGTGAAGGGCGCCGAGCGCAAGGCTGCAATCGCGGCTTTCCAGAAACAGGTGAAGGCGGAGCTGGCCGCGGCGGGATATCCGGATAAGGCCGATCCTGCGACGATCAACAAGCCGATGGTGGTTTTAATATTGTTCATCTTGGTGGTGTACGTGACCATGGTGTACGGTCCGATTGCCGCGATGCTGGTGGAATTGTTTCCGGCGCGCATCCGCTACAGCTCCATGTCGCTGCCTTATCACATCGGCAATGGATGGTTTGGCGGCTTTTTGCCGACCACTGCATTCGCCATGGTGGCGGCGACCGGCGATATCTACTATGGGCTTTGGTATCCCATCGTGGTGGCGGGTCTGACTCTGATTGTGGGCCTGCTGTTCCTGCCTGAGACGTTCAAACGCCCTATCCACCATACCTAAAGCAACGTTCAACGACCGATCGGGGTCGCCTTGGGTTGCGGGCGACCCCGGCGACCCCGGCGACCCCGGGGCATCTCGGTCGCTCGGGCACGGCTCCTGGCCACTGCTATCGGCGATGCAGGCGTTCCCTCGGTTACATTCCCTTCACGGTGCTAGCCGGTGTTGAAACTGTGACGTTATGCATTCCACGGAAAACGTGGTTTTACGTAACATGGGATACACACAGGGAAATGGCGGGCAACTATGAATACCATTAGCAGAAATCCAGTAAATTCAAGGCTCCCGATGCGCGCCGTCGCGCTGGTTTTGTCAGCGGTGGCGCTGCTCGGAGGCTGTGTCGTACGGGTGGCTTCACCCCCGCCGCCGCCCCGCGTCTATGTGCAACCCCCGGCTCCGGCACCTGCTTATGTCGAACCGGCCGTGGATGTCGAAGCACGCGCGACCGAGCCCCCGCCGCCCTTGCCGGATTATGAGCAACCGCCGGCTCCCGATGAGGGATACCTATGGACGCCGGGTTACTGGGCCTGGGGCGGAGGCGGCTATTACTGGGTGCCCGGAACCTGGGTGCAGCCGCCGCGGGTCGGCGTGCTGTGGACGCCGGGCTACTGGGGCTTCGTGGGCGGCGTCTATGCCTTCCACGTCGGCTATTGGGGCCCGCATGTCGGCTTCTACGGCGGGGTCAACTACGGCTTCGGCTATGGCGGTGTCGGATTTGCGGGCGGACGCTGGGTAGGGAATTCGTTTGCCTACAATCGATCCGTCACCAACGTGAATGTGGTCAATATTCATAACACCTACAACGAGACCGTCGTCAATAACGTTACGGTAAACAAGGTGAGCTTCAACGGCGGCACCGGCGGTACGGTTGCCGCGCCGACCCCTCAAGAGAGAGCGGCCGCGACGGAACCGCATGTGGCGCCTACGCCGATGCAGCACCAGCATGTCCAAGAAGCCGCCAAAAATCCCGCGCTGCAAGCGAAGGCCAACGGCGGGCATCCGGCGATTGCGGCCACGCCAAGGCCGGCGGCTTTCAATGCACCCGGTGTGGTCGGAGCCCATGGCGCGGCACCGGTCAATGCCGCAGCCCATTTTGCAGCCCCAGCTCCGGCGAACCCGGCAGCTCGTGCTGCATTCCAGGCGCCGGTAAACCCCGCAACTCGTGTTGCATCCCAGGCTCCGGCGAATGCCGCAGCTCATCCGCAGGGCCAGCCGGGCGGTGCTCCGCCGACGGCCGGCGCAAAACCCCAGGCAGGAAAACCGCCTGGTGCGCCAGGACCGAAGCCTGCTGCCAAGGCGAAGCAGCCGCCGGAAAAGAACGGCGAAAAGCAGAAATAGTCAGACTGGCATCGGTCGAGCGAGTGGCTCGGCCGATGCCTTGCCCTGAGCGATGCCTGGGCGTCGGTCCTAAGCCTCGCCGCGCTCATCTGAGCGTGGTCGACTGCACCACCGGCACGTCGACGAAACTGGCGCTCGCGCCGCCGTCGAATATCTTGATCGTCGCCTTCTGGTGCCCCGGCGAGAACACGTGGTTGGCGGTCGGCAGCGCAAAGCGAAACATCTGTTTCTGGTCCACCGGAATCGGCTTCGGAATGCTGAAGGAATCGCGGTAGCGGCCGCAACACGCGCGCGCAACGGCACCTTGCGGCGACGGTTCGTAGGGGGCATGATCGTCAGCAGGGTTAGCCGATTAGGTCGCTTAACTAAATAAGTCATGGTGCAGATGGAGGGGTTTAGCTGGCGAACGCGAGGGGGTAGTGGAATGAATTCTTTGTCGTTTACGGTGGCTGACGGAGTTGCGACATTGGCGCTGCAGCGCTCGGCGGTGAGCAACGCAATCGACATTACTGTTATTCGCGCGGTGCACCTGGCCCTGGATCAAATACAAAAGGGCGAAAGCGGCGCAAAGGCGGTGATCATCACCGGCAGTAATGATGTGTTTTGCAGCGGTCTCGACCTTCATTCGATCGATTTGAAAACCCAGGAAGCCCGGCAGCGGGCGCATTTCGAAATGCGCCGTTTCATGGATCCGTTGATTCTGCGCATGAGCGGATTTCGCTTCCCCATCGTCGCGGCGGTCAATGGCGCGGCGGTCGGCGCCGGCATGAGCCTGGCGCTGGCCAGCGACATCATCATTGCCGCCGACAATGCGTATTTCCTGCCGTCGTTCGCGCGTCTGGGCTTGGTGCCCGACGCCGGAATCACGTTCCACTTGGCGCGCCGCATTGGCGCCGGCCGCTCGTTGTCGTCGCTGATGCTCGCGGAAAGAATAGACGCCAAGACCGCTCTCGACTGGGGGCTTGCCTACGCGGTGGTGCCGGCCGCGGAGCTCGCGGCGCGCGCGCACGCGGTGGCGCACAGGCTTGCAACCGGTCCTTGCGCGGTTCTCGGTCAAATACGCTCCCTACACACCTCGACCTTCGATAATTCGCTGCAGGAGCAGCTGCGCGCCGAGCGCAGTGCGCAGGAAATGACGCTGGAGACTCAGGATTGCGTGGAGGGAGTGCGCGCCTTTTTCGAGAAGCGCGAACCTAATTTCTCCGAACACTAGCCGTTCGTGGGGCGGCCCGCGTCAAGGCGGCCGGGCGGTGATGGCGATGCGAATCCCAGCGAGCGGCGCGTGATCGTCGAAGGCTTCAGTTCTCGGGTCATTCGGAACGCCGAGCAGAGTCCATAGCAATTCAAGATCCGGCGCCTGCGGCGTGGACCTTATTTGTTGGTACAGGCCGTACAGCACATGCGTGCCGGTGGCTGCGTCGCCGATGCGAAGCACATCCGCAATATCGCGCTCGAAGGCATATCCTCCTGTTTCTCTAAGAATGGCCCGCAATGCCGTTTGCAATCCTATTCGGTTGGCGGTTTGCTCGCGGATCGCAACATCCGCTTGCAAACAGTACAGCGCACCTCCCCAATAGGTGCGGCCCCACGTCCGTGTTTGATCCATGCCTCCCTCCCCGGCGCGCGGCAGTCCTAGGGCCATGGAACGGCGATCTTCCGCCCAAACGTCGGCGATCTCGCGATTTCCGGATTGCGCTCTGGCGACGCCCTCGACATAGGTGGCCAGTCCCTCAGCCAGCCAGTTATGCGTACGACCCACCTCCGGCAGCGCCAGATGCACCATCTCGTGCACCAGGACCCAGTCGGATGCCAACGACTCGGCGGTGGCTTCGCGACCGACACGCATTTCGATCATCAAGCCCGAATCGTTGGTGGTGCGGCCGCCGCCCACGCCGCCGCCGTCCATGCCTTGCAGCTTCAAGGTCACCATCGGCGCTGGAAATTGGCCGTAATAGTCCGCAACTATGCGTGCCGAGCGTTCGATCCACGGGCGCAAGACCGGTTGCTGTTTTGCCCACGTGGGGGCGTCGACGAATACGCATAGTGCGGACCCCTTTACAGCGAGTTGCGCTGTCACATTTGCGGGGCAGGCTGCAAGCGCGGGATTGCTCAGCGCCGCGAGCACCGCCCCGGCGCTCACCATCAAATTTGTACGCACTGCAGCACCTTTACCTGTTGAACTTGCGCGGACCGCTGACATAGCGATTGCCGGCGACGAAGAACCGCAGCCGCTCAGCGGCTGCCTTGCTGATTCCGATGCGCGCGCTTTGGCCGACGGACCCGATGTCCTGATTGTCGCTGCCGATCCATAACTGTTCCGCGGCAAACAGCTTCAGACCGTCATGCCGCAGGTCCACGCGCAGCGCTGCGGTCAATCTGCCGGGTCCTCGCGTCAGATCTATCGATTTGATTGGCCTGGTCTTTATCCGCATATGTTCGGTACCGTACAGAGGCTCGAGCGCGCGCAGCAGCACGCCGGCGCCGATTCCGGCCGCCTCACTCGATACGTTCAGCATGTAGGAAGTGCCGTAGCAGAGGTAGACATAGGCGTGGCCGCATTCGAGAAACAACGAGCGGTTGCGAGGCGTGACGCCGCGAAAGCCGTGGCAGGCAGGATCATGCTGCAAGTAGGCTTCGGTTTCGACGATTCGTCCCGCCGCAACGCCGCGCGGGAACTCGCGCACCAGCACTTTGCCTAACAAGAAGCGGGCGAGCGAAACTGTGTCGGACGGCACAGAATCGCGTGAAATCCGCTCGATTGGATGCTCAATGCCGCGCGCGGCGTCACCCACGATGGTACTCTTTGCGATCATGCTTACTGCTCAGACCATAAAGAATCATCATTCGAATGTCTTTGCATTTCTGCATGGCAACCTGGAAATCTCGGCGACTCACTGCCACGTGCCGGAAGAGGCCACGCCGCAGAGCTTGGTCTTCGTAAGCGACGCCGCGCTGCTGGCGCAAGCGCGACTCGGCAGACCTGCGATTCTCATCGTACACGCAAAGATGGCCGGCGAACTCGACGCCCGCACGGATGGCGACAGCTGCTGCTTCGCGGTGAAGAACATCTCGATGGGCATGGCCCTGCTTCTCAAGTATTTCGATACCAAGTGCTATCGATTCAGACAGTGGGGCGAACACCATCCGACCGCCGTCGTGCACTGCGACGCCGTTCTGGGCGCCGGCGTTTTTCTGGGACCGTATTGCGTGATTGGGGCGGGTGCGGAAATCGGCAACGGCTGCATGATCGGTGCGCACACCGTCATCGAGAACGGCGCGAGCATCGGCGCGCGCACCGTTTTGCACCCGCACGTTTTTGTCGGCGCCGCCTGCCGGATCGGCGAGGACTGCGAGATTCATCCGCACACCAGCATCGGCAGCGATGGGTTCGGCTACGCAGTGGATCCCGACGGCCGGCCGCGAAAAATCTCCCATCTCGGCAATGTGATCATCGGCGATGCGGTGGAAATCGGCAGCAATTGCGCAATCGACCGCGCGAAACTGAGCTCGACGTTCATCAGATCCGGGACCAAGCTGGATAACATCTGCCATATCGCGCACAACTGCGATCTCGGCGAGAATGGCTTTTACACGGCCGGATTCATGATGGGAGGCTCGACCAAGATCGGGCGGCAGTTCGTCACCGGCGGCAATTCAGTGGTCACCGAGCATGTCACGCTCGGCGACAATGTCGTGCTTTCCGGCAGATCCTCGGTCACAAACGACGTGCCGCACGCCGGACACTACGCCGGCTACCCCTTGCAGCCCCTGATGCAGGCAATGAAGACCGCGGTGAACATCGGCCATCTGAATGAAATTCGCAGGAATCTCAATCGTGTCATGAAGCACTTGAATCTCTCGGAAATTCCGCGGGACGGTACTTCCAAAAGTTGACCGCCGAAGAAAATATCCGGCGGCCCGCGCCGATCGCAGTACCGATCGCCGCGCTGGTGGCCGCCATGGTGTGCTTTCAGTTGGGCGCGGTGCTGGCAAAGGGGCTGTTCCCGGTGGTGGGCGCCGTCGGCGCGGCCGCGCTGCGGCTCGCCATAGCCTCGGCAATCCTGTTCGCGGTGTGGCGCCCCTGGCGCATGCGCCTGACTTTGCGCGAGGCCCGCACGATCATTGTCTACGGCATCGCGATGGGCTGGATGAATCTATTTTTTTACCTGGCGTTGCGCTCCATACCGCTCGGCATTGCAATGGCGCTGGAATTCACCGGACCGCTCGGCGTCGCGTTGCTCGCATCGCGTCGAGCCAGCGATTTTTTGTGGGTTTTGATGGCTGTGCTTGGCATCCTGGCACTGCTGCCCTTGGGGTTTGGCAGCAAACCGCTGCCGCCTCTGGGCATCGCCAGCGCGCTCGCCGCAGGGGCATGTTGGGCTATGTACATTGTCTTCGGCCGCAAAGCGGGCGCCGTGCACGGCGGTCAGACCACCGCATTGGGAACGCTGATCGGGGCTCTTTTCATCGTGCCCATCGGAATAGCGCACAGCGGCGCGCAGCTCTTCTCTCTGGCAATCTTACCGGCCGCCATCGGCGTCGCGCTGCTGTCGAGCGCGCTGCCCTATTCGTTGGAAATGTTCGCAATGCCCCGCGTGCCGACTCGTACCTTTGGCGTGTTGATGAGTCTGGACCCGGCGTTCGGGGCGCTTTCGGGCCTGATTTTTCTCGGCGAAAGCCTGACCCTGATTCAGTGGGCTGCCATTGCCAGCATCATGGCAGCGTCCGCCGGCAGCGCGGCGATGAGCGATTTATTGCCCGATTAACGCAATCGCCAGGTACAGCAGGCCGGCGCCGGCAAGGGTCATTGCCGTGGTGAGGAATTTCGGATGCGCATGGTAGCTTTCCGGGATGAGGTCGCTGGCGCCGATGTACAGGAAAAATCCGGCGAATAGAGCCAGCGCCGCGCCGAATTCGCTGCCGGGAAGAGCGAAGAAGTGCGTCGATGCGATTCCCACCACCGGCGCCAAGGCATCCGCCAGCAGCCAGCGAAACGCCTGGGTTCGATTGCCGTGATTTTTCAGCACGATATTCATCGTGTTGATGCCGTCCGAGAAATCGTGGGTCAACACCGCAATGGCCACGACGATTCCCACCTCGTGCGACGCCTGAAAAGCGAGGCCGATGGCGATTCCATCCAGCAGGCTGTGACCGCAAAGCACGCCGGCGGCGAAGCGGCCGCGCGGCGCAGCGTCGCCGTGAAACAACAGCATCCGGTCCATCACCAAGTAGAACAAAAAACCCAGCGCCGTCCAGGACAAAACGCCGGCCGAAGTATGGAATTGCCGGCCGAATTCGATCGATTCCGGCAGCAAATCGAAAAATGCAACGCCGATGACGGCGCCCGCACTGAAGCCCAAAATCAAATGCAGTTTATCGTGCAGGCGCAGCGCCAGCAGTCCGCCGCAGAGCGTGCTGAAGAACGCCGCGGCGGCGATGACTACGAGTAGCACGGTGTTATATTGCGGTTCACGGCATTAACTTCTTGGGGGCAGCGTGAGTTACGACACGTATCATAAACGCAAAATCGGCCAACACCTGCTCAAGCCTGAAACCCAAATGATGGGTTATGGGTTTGATCCGAGCCTGTCGGAAGGGTCGCTGAAGCCGCCGATCTTTCTGACCTCTACTTTTGTGTTCAAGACGGCGCAGGACGGCAAGGATTTCTTCGACTATACCTCCGGCCGGCGCGAGCCGATTGCCGGCCAATCATCGGGTCTCGTCTATTCGCGCTTCAACAATCCGAATCTGGAAGTGCTGGAAGACCGGCTGGCCTTATGGGAGGAGGGCGAAACGGCCGCGGTTTTCTCCAGCGGCATGTCGGCGATATCCACAGTCATCTGGGCTCATGTGCGGCCCGGCGATGTGATTCTCATGAGCCAGCCGCTGTACGGCGGAACCGAGACGCTCATCGAAAAGACCCTGCCGGGCTTTGGCGTAAGCGCAGTAGGATTTACTCTGGGGCACGACGGCCTTGCGGTCGCCGAAGCGGCGGCGCGGGCTTCGACAATGGCAGCCGAGAGCAAAGGCCGCGTCTGCTTGATCATGGTCGAGACTCCGGCAAACCCAACCAATAGCCTGGTTGACCTTGCGCTGATGCGGAAGATTTCGGAGCAGATCGGCGCGCGCCAGCATGGCGGACGTCCGCCGGTGGCGGTCGATAACACATTTTTGGGGCCGGTTTTTCAGCGCCCGTTGACGCATGGCGTCGATCTGGTCATGTATTCGCTGACCAAGTATGTGGGCGGCCATTCGGACCTGGTCGCCGGCGGAGTGGTCGGCTCGCGCGAGGCGGTCGGTCCGGTCAAACGACTGCGCGGCGCGCTCGGCACCCAGCTGGACCCGAATACCGCGTGGATGATCATGCGTTCGATGGAAACTCTCGCGCTGCGCATGACCAAGTCGGCGGAAAACGCTGCGGTGGTGGCTAATTTCTTGCGCAAGCATCCCAAAATCGCAGCCGTGAACTATCTCGGCTTTCTGAGCAAGGATGATGCGCGCTATGCGCTATTCCAGCGTCAGTGCGAGAGCGCGGGTTCGACCTTCGGCTTTGCCGTCAAGGGCGGAGAGGCGGAGGCCTTTCGGCTGCTCGACGCACTGCAGGTGATCAAGCTCGCGGTGAGTCTCGGCGGGACTGAAACGCTGATGTCGCACCCGGCCAGCACCACGCACTCCGGAGTCGCGAAGCAAACGCGCGATCGCTTGGGGGTAACCGATGCGCTGATTCGAATTTCGGTGGGCATCGAAGCTGCTGATGATCTCATCGCGGATCTTGCGGCGGCGCTGGAGAAGGTGTGAGACGGATGCTGCAAAAGCAGCTCGATTCTGTTAACGTTTGAGGCCGCATGGGGTACTCCTCGAGCCGAATGAAACACGCATTTAAAGCGCTAGGCCTATTGATCCTGCTGATGGCGGCGCAGCAGGGTGCGGTTGTTCATGAGCTCAGCCATGTGATTCGGGCCGCCGACGCGGAGCTCAGAGTTGAGTCCGGCGGCCTGGTGGATACGTCCTGCGCGCTATGCCCCGCGTTTGCGCAAGTGGTCACGCC
>Ga0210407_10001986_pt1 | contig 18172 bp, 18 predicted proteins | sample IncBWC27MmetaG_FD_150860 | JGI IMG/M metagenome (GOLD analysis project Ga0210407, IMG submission 150860) | Forest soil microbial communities from Barre Woods Harvard Forest LTER site, Petersham, Massachusetts, United States - Inc-BW-C-27-M | ecosystem: Environmental > Terrestrial > Soil >...
GGCGGCGCAGAGGTCGTTGGCGGAGAGGTAGTTGCCGGAGAAGAAGTAGGCGAGGTCTTTGGAGATGTTGTCGGCGGTGCGGGCGCGGGATTCTTGGCGGGAGTGGAAGAAACAGAAGTGCGGGTGATTGGGGGCGCGAGGGGTGAGGCATTTGCGGTGATCGGAATAGGTGAAGCGACACAAAGAGACGCGGTCCTGTGGGTGAAGAGAGGACATGGTTTTGCTCCTAGTTTTTAGATTTTGGATTTGCTGACGAAGAGCCGGCGGGAGGCCGGCGCTACAAAAGAAAAACGCCCCGCTGGAGGCGAGGCGTAGTGGTCAACAGGAGAATGATAACGCAGGCGTTAGATGAAAGTCAAGCTAAATGAGAGAGTCAAAACCCGGAGCCTTAGAAACGAAGGCTGCGGCACCCGGCCGAGAAGGCGGAGTTAACGGCGCGTTGTGCAAGGTTACAGTGGTCGGGGAACGTCCCGTCTGGAACGTGTGAAAAAATCGGCTCCGGCAATCTGCGGGGTGGTCCAAGATCTATCCCGGCATCGAAATCGACGCTTACCTGCCTTCTAAACGATAAATTCTTGAGCGTCGATTCCGTTGAAATTGTGAATCTGCATTTCTTCACACGTTCCTGTCCCGCTCGTCTGTCGCGCTCGTCGTCAACACCGAAGTGGTCAATTGGTTCGAGCGGCCATCCGCAGCTGTCCGCGAAACCAAGCGTGCGCAGGATCGGTAGTGAGTCGAGGATGCCAGGCCATGAAATAAGAAAAGCCTTTGATCTCGTGGGGTGGCTCCACCACACGAACAGCAGCGATCGGGGCGATGATCTTAGCCAGTTTTCGGGGCAGCGTGAGGATGAGATCGGTGCGAGCGATAGTGAGGATTGTCGGTACAAAGAACGGGATACGGAGTACAGCATGCCGTTTCAAGCCGAGTTCCGCTAGAGGCCTGTCCACGGGAGTTTGTTGACTGTCCCATGTTTCAACGATGGCATGAGGAAGACCCAGATATTGTTTCAGCGTGAAACGCCGGGTGAGGATCTGTTGAGCACGGCCTACCAGGCAAACGAAGTCTTCCTTATAGAGCACTTCGGCGTCTAAGGCAGGAGGCGGGACTTCTGCGCTGAGAGCCGTATCAATTCGTCCCGCGGCGACATCTTCATAGGCCCGGCCATTCCAGGCGGATGCGTCAACCTTTACGTTCGCCGCCGCAGTCCTTATACGCGCGACGAGTGGCGGCATGAGCACCATGGAAGCGTGGTCGGTCATGGCCACTCGAAAATGTTGTTGGCTTCGGGCAGGATTGAATTCTTCTCCACGCACCATGGCCTGAAGCCGAGGCATGAGCGACTCCAGCTCTCGCAGCAGGTGTTCTCCCCGCACCGTGCGCTCGAAAGCGCGCCCACTGCGAACGAGGAGGAGATCTCCGAGCATCTCACGCAGACGTTCCAGCGCTCGGCTCATGGCCGGCTGACTCAAGAAGCAGCGTTTGGCGGCCCGAGTTACGTGCCGTTCCTCCAATAGGGCATGTAGCGCGTGCAGGAGATTCAAGTCGACGTTTCGTAAATGCACGTCACGCATGTCAGATATTCTAACAATGCATGGGCCGAATGATAAGCACGATGTATCTGATTCCGTTGAAGGGCAGCGGGCAGAGTCCTCAAACGAATGAAGGGCTGCTCTGCCAAGGAAGGAGAACGAAACAATGGCAAATACACAAACGAGAGGCGCCATCGTCACCGGGGCATCGCGCGGTATTGGAAGCGTGGTAGCGAAGAGGTTGGCACGCGACGGCTTCGCGATCGTAGTGAACTACGCGGGGAACGCCGCCAAGGCCGAAGAAGTCGTAGCCGAGATCAAGGCCGCGGGCGGGCAAGCCGTCGCCGTCCAGGCGGACGTAGCGAATGCGGCGGACGTGGAGCAACTTTTCAAGCAAGCCCTTGACACCTACGGCAGAGTCGACGTCGTGGTCAACAACGCAGGCATCATGCCCCTGTCGCCCATCGCGAAAGGCGACGTCTCCACCTTTGACAAAGTGATCACGACGAACCTTCGTGGGACATTCCTAGTATTGGCACAGGCGGCGCAGCACGTTTCAGAAGGCGGCCGCATCATCGCATTCTCAAGCAGCGTTCTGGCAAAGGCATTCCCTAGCTACGGCGCGTACATCGCTTCCAAGGCTGGCGTTGAGGGGCTGGTCCACGTTCTGACCAACGAGCTGCGCGGTCGCAAAATCACAGTAAACGCCGTGGCACCCGGTCCCGTTGGAACCGAGCTCTTTCTCAAGGGCAAGACTCAGGCGCAGATCGAAGAACTCAGCAAAATACCTCCGCTGGAACGGCTGGGCCAGCCGGAGGATATCGCGAACGTCGTGTCATTCCTTGCGGGCCCCGACGGTGGGTGGGTGAACGGCCAAGTGCTGCGCGCCAATGGAGGCTTTGCCTGAAACGTTTAAGCTCAACGTGAGCCGCGTCGTCAGGGGAATCCATCAGCATAGATTTTGATTTCGCCACACGACAAATTCGAATCGAACGGGAGAATGAACCATGAAGAACATCATTGTCATCACCGGCGCATCGAGTGGTTTCGGGGCCATGGCCGCGCGGGCTTTGGCACGGGCCGGTCACACTGTTTACGCGAGCATGCGCGAGACCACCGGGCGCAATGGGCCACAGGTCCAGGAAGCGAAAAAATATGCCGCCGAACACGGGGTGGACCTGCGTCCCATCGAATTGGATGTTTCGTCGCAGAAATCCTGTGACGCGGCTATCCAGGAGGTCATTTCGAAGGACGGGCGTCTGGATGTGGTCGTTCACAACGCCGGCCACATGGTCTTTGGTCCGGCCGAAGCGTTCACGCCCGAACAACTCGCGGAGCTGTATGACGTCAATGTGCTTAGCACACAGCGCGTGAACCGTGCGGCATTGCCGCAGTTGCGCAAACAAAGACAGGGCCTCGTGATTTGGGTGTCGAGCAGCAGTGCAGCGGGCGGAACTCCACCCTATCTGGCACCGTACTTCGCCGCCAAGGCCGGGATGGATGCCTTGGCCGTAGTCTACGCTCGTGAATTGACGCGTTGGGGTATCGAGACGTCAATCCTTGTTCCAGGTGCGTTCACCGGTGGCACGAATCACTTCTCCCATGCTGGTTCGCCGGACGACAAGGCGCGGGCCGCGGAATACGAAGCTGGTCCGTACGCGGGTTTCGCGAACCAGGTGCTCAAGGGCTTTGCATCCATCGTGCCGGCCGATGCAGATGTCTCAGCGGTCGCGGAGGCAATCGTCGAGGTGGTCGATGCCCCCTTTGGCAAGCGACCCTTCCGCGTGCACATTGACCCGACACAGGACGGCGCGGAAGTCGTCAATGCAGTTTCGGACCGTGTCCGGGCTGAACTTCTTCGTCGGATCGGGCTCGGGGACCTGCTGATACCGCGGGTCCTGGCATCCCAATCGCACAGCGCGGACTAGTCGTATGAGTGGGTGGCACTCGACGGATTTCTCGGGACGTTTCCATTGATGCGTTCGCGGATGCGGGGCTAAGTGAGGTGTTGGTGAGGAATTTGGGCTAAAGCACATAGACGGTCTTGGGCGGTTCCATGTGGACGTGGTCGACTCTGAAGTCGTTGGGGATGGTGAAGAGGGAGAGGTCGGGATTTTCGCGGCGGATGTTGCGGAGGGTGATGGTCTGGACGCCGTTAAAAGGGCGGAGTTGCTGGACGAGGACGAAGGATTGCAATTCCTGGGAATACCAGTAGTCGATGACGACGGTTTGGGCGACTTTGAAGCCTGCTGATCCAGCGGGATACCGAGAAGTCTGACGGCATAGAACGGCGGCCGATTGCGCGCGGTTGGGTCCGTCGATGTGAGATGCGTGCTGCATGCGAACGAGGGCCAATCGGGAGATTGGCGCTCCCGGGGCCTGGGCTAACCGGCGAGGGCGAGGTGTTTTTCGACGGCTACTTTGCGGGACTGGGAGAATTGGGCTTTGGGTTCGATGCCGAGGCGGGCGGCGTAGAGAAGGAGTTTGTCGACGGACTTGTTGGCGATTTTGCCGTTGAGGAGTTCGCTGACGCGGGGCTGGGGTTCGCGGAGGATGATTTGGAGTTGTTTTTGGGTATAGTTTTTGACGCACTTGAGGATGGCCTGGTAGAGCGCGGCCTTGAACTTCAGCGCGGTGGCCTCCTCTGGAGAGAAACCGAGATCATCGAGGACGTTTCCGCGAGTGACATGGGTTGGTTTGTTAGCGGCCTTTTTCATGTTTCTTCTCCTCTGCCAAACGTGCTTTCACCGCTTTAAGCCGCTGCCTGGCCTTCTCGAAATCTCTCCTTGGCATTTCCTTACTCTTCTTTTCGAAGCAGTGAAGAACGTAGATCACATCGTTTATCCGAGACAAGTAAACGATGCGATACCACGCTCTCTCGTCCTGGTCTCGAAGTTCATAAACGCCGGTGCCAATCGAAGGCAACGACCTGTAATCTCTTGGCTTGTCACCTTGCTGTAACTGCCATAGTTCGAATCCGAAGTTGTGCTGCACCTCTTTTGGGAAGGACTGAAGGGCCTCCCGGGAGTCGCCTTCCCAAGCGATCCTAGCGAGACCTTCAGGCATTTCGGCTCGGCCGTTCACGGGGCGAATATAGCAGGAAAGCCGAACCTCATTATACAATTAAATGTATATACCCGTCCACCGCAAACGGGGAAGGTATTTCTCTTTTGGCGTTCACAACCATGGTGAGGTTATTCGCTCATTCCATTTGCGGGACTATACCTTTGCGGGCCTCTTCGATGGCGACGATGGCAAGTTCACGGCTGATGCTGGGATATCGATCGAGAAAGGCGTCCAGAGTTTCGCCGCCTTCCAGATAGTCGGTGAGGGCCTTGAAGGGTTGTGTCACGCGTAAAAATCAGGTATGCGCTCATAAGGGTCTAGGCGTTGGTGCCGCCGTCGACGGTGAGGTTCGCGCCGGTGATGTACGACGACTCCGGACCAGCCACGAACGCGACCAACGCGGCAACCTCGTCAACAGATCCGTAGCGGCCCAGGGCTGTGGCGGCCACCTGGGGTACCGCCCAATCGCCCGCGGCGGGATTTAAATCCGTGTCGATGGGGCCCGGCTGGACGTTGTTGACGGTGATGCCGCGGCTGCCCACTTCTCTGGACAACCCCTGGGTGAACATCTTGACGGCACCCTTGGTGGCCGAATAGGGGACGAGACCGGGGGTCATGAGGCGCTCGCCTACGCACGAGCCGATCATGATGATGCGACCGCCGGTCTTCATGTGCTTCAGGGCCGCCTGCGTGGCGACGAATACGCCGCGGACGTTGATGTCAATCACGCGGTCCAACTCCTCCAGGGTGGCGTCCTCGAACCTGTTCGGAACAGCCGTGCCGGCATTGTTCACCAGCACGTCGACACCGCCGAAGGTGTTGACGGTCTTTTCGACTGCGTTCTTAACGGCTTCGGCGTCGCCAGCGTCCGCTTGAATCGCGATGGCCTTTCCTCCGGTTTGTTCGATCGCTTTGACGACCGAAGAGGCCGCCTCTGCCCCTTTCGTGTACGTGATGGCTACCTTCGCCCCATCCGCGGCCAAACGTCTTGCGATTGCGGCTCCAATGCCACGCGAGCCGCCGGTGACGAGAGCAATCTTACCTTCCAGTTTCTTGGACATAGTTTTTCTCCGTTGATGCCGCGTTGGAACGAACCCACGAGGGTCCGTACCTTCTTGCGTTCTAGCCTTCTACGTGATTTGAGTAGTCGTGCAGACAGAGCATGGCCGAGACCTCTCACCAAACGTGTCAATCTCAGGTCACCTTTCAGATGCGCAGCGTGGCAGCGGTGATGGATACTTTGTAAGTTGGGGTGGGCATGTCTTACAAGCATGGGAAGGCAAATGGAATTACGACGTCTTCGCTATTTCGTGGCGGCAGCCGAGGAGGGAAGCCTGACGGTGGCAGCGGAGCGAATCCCGCATACCTCGCAACCTTCCATGAGGCGACCGAGCGCGCTTAGACACGAGAGCGGGGAGCGAGGCTTGCGCCGGGGTCCCCGCGGGCTCGTGCATTTTGTTTTTGTGGTGTTCCCTGCCGTGGGCGGCTGCGCACGGCTGGGCGCCGCCGTCAGAAAATAAACTTGAGGGCGGCCTGGGAAACGCGGCCTGGCTGAGATTTCAGGATTTGGCCAAAGGTGGCGTCGTCGCGATTGCCGTCGACGGCAGAGGCGCCGTCGAACTGGGCATGGTTGAAGGAGTTGAAGGTTTCGAAACGGAATTCGAGGGTGGTTGATTCCGTGACTTTGGTGATTTTGCGCAAGGCCATGTCGTAATTGTTGATGCCAGGCCCATAAAAGAAACGGCGTGGAGAATTGCCGAAGGTGCCGAGGGCATTGGGGCTGAAGAGTCCAGTGTTAAACGCGAGTGGATTGCCGCGGGGGTTGTGATTGATATTCAGCGGACCCAGGCTGGGGTTGTAGTTCGGCAGATCGATGCTGACGCTATTGACGCCGTTGTTCTGGACTTGGACGAGGGCGTTGTCGCCGAAGCTTTGAAAGGTGACCGGCAATCCGGTGGAAAAGCGGGTGACGCCGGAAAGAGTCCAGCCCTGGGTGAGGCGGTTGGAGGCACGGAAAAGTTTTTCGACGGGCAGCTCATAGTTGTAGCTGAAGACGAAGTTGTGTTTGAGGTCAAAGGCGGAGATAGCGTATTCCTTACGGAAATTGAAGGGATTGACCTGTTCCTGAATGCTGGAAACCCAGTCCATGGATTTGCCGTAGGTGTAGCTGGCCAAGAAGGTGGCGCGGCCGGCGGTGCGCTTGAGCGAGGTCTGGAGGCTGTTGTAGTTGGCGTTTCCCATGTTCTGGTAAACGGCGTCGGTGCCGATGGTGTTGGGGTATGGGGAGCGCGTTCCGTTGACGATGGTGCCGTCGGGGCGCGTGTAGACGGTGTTTTCGCCGAATGGTCCACAAGTGGGAGTGCCGGTGGCGACGTCTTGCGGCTGGCTCAGGCCAAGACAAAGAGCGGGATTGCCGGGGTTGACGTCGTGCACGGCCAAGAGATGGCGGCTCAGGGAGCCGATGTAGCCGATGCTGAACAGAGTGTTGGAACCAAGTTGGCGCTCGATGGTCAGGTTCGCGGACATGGTGTAGGGCGTCTTGTTGTAGGGATAGACGCTGCCGGCACCGCTGATGGGGGTGTAGCGCGACCAATTTACGTTGGGGTCGGGATTTGTGGGCGAGACGTTGTACTGCGGAACGTTTACGGGGAACTGCTGGATGTAGTTCGTTCCGGTGAGGGCGCCGACAAACGGCGTGGCCAATAGGGGGGCTTCAGGACTTGTGTACGTAAGTCCGTAGGGTGGATTGCCGGTCGGATAAGCGACGGTCAGGCCTTCGACGGCGGTGAAGAAGCGGCCAGCGCCCGCACGGATGCTGGTCTTGCCGGGACCGCCGGTGAGTTTGCGGAGGAGGCCGTTGGACGAGTTCGGGGAGTAGGCGACTCCGACGCGCGGGGAGAAATTATCGAGCGGCGAAGGAGCGATGGCTGCGGGAATGCGGGAGCCATTCGGCAGAGGATCGCCGGGCACCAAGTAACCGAGAGGAGCGCCTGGGAAAGTCGTGGACTCGACACCTTGAACGAAGGTGGTGGTCTGGTGATGGGCCTCGGCCCAGGGAGTGATGTAATCCCAGCGAAGGCCGTAGTTGACGGTGATATTGGAGCGTATGCGCCAACTGTCCTGAGCGAAAATGCCGCCGTTCGCGGCGCTTTCATAGAAAGCCGGGGAGGATTGTTGGGAGTAGAAGTCCGGAAGACCGAGGAGAAAATCGGCGAAGCCGTTTCCGGTGGATTGATTGCCGCTGCCAAAAAAGGAGAAGGTGCCATTGGCGACCAGGTCGGGATTTTGCTTCACCTTGTACCAGATGTATTCGAAGCCGGTTTTTAGAGTGTGATTACCGTGGACTTTGGAGACGGTATCGCTGGCGTCGAACGTATTGTTGACCTGGGCGACGAAAAAGGGTTCCGTGCCGGTGGTGAAGGAGTTGAAGTAGAGAGTTTCGACACCGGCGAATTTTGGGGCGCCCTGGACGATGCCCTGGCCGCCTGCGGTGATGCCTTGCTGTGCGAGCGTAGCGCCAACGCCGCCCTGGGGAGTTCCCAGATTGTTATTCAAGCGGGTGGCGCTGAGGCGGGCTTCATTGACGAGCGTGGAGCCGAATGTTCTTGTGTTGCTGATGACGAAGAGTTGATCCAAGCCGCGGGAAGTGGCGTCGAACGATCCGCCGTTGGGGTTGGGCACGGTGGCGCCGCCGAAGGCGGAGGGATATGGATTATCGAGATTGTATTTATCGTAGAAATAGTAGAAAGAGAAATTTCCGGAGCGGTTGGTGTTCCAATCGATGCGGCCCGCGGCCTTTTCATCGCGAATGGTGAGAGCTTGAGAGGCAGATTCGAAATTGCCCGAGCCGAGGTTGGGAGATGGAATGTATTGCAAGAGCTTCGTGGCTGGGAGCGCAAAGGCCGATTGAGGAATGACGTTGCCGGGGAAGACTTGGGAGAAAAGTTCGCCGGAAGTGACTTGGTAGCCGAGAAGTTTTGAAAGGGACTGGGCGAGAAAGGGACCGTTCACGACGCCAGTGAAAGGCTTGGAGTCGGAGAAATTGCCGGTGCGATTGGCGAGCGAAGGCACGGCGACGACTCCGGTATCCTGGCCCTGCTTGGTGTGCTGGCCCTGGTAGTCGGCAAAGAAGAAGAGTTTATTGTGCTTGATGGGGCCGCCGAGAGTTCCACCGTATTGATTTTGCTGAAAGATGGAGCGCTGGGTGGAGAAGAAACTTTTGGCGTCGAGAGCCGTATTGCGCAGGAACTCGAAGGCGGAGCCGTGGAGGGCGTTTCCGCCAGATTTGGTAACGACATTGATCAAGCCACCGCTGTAGTTGCCGTATTCGGCGTCGGTATTGCTTGTGAGGATGCGAAACTCAGCGATGGAGTCGAGGTTCGGAATGATTCCGGCTTGCTGGCCGATACCTTCCTGAACGCTGGCCCCGTTCAGAGAAAAGCCGTTGGCGTCCTCGCGCTGGCCGTTGATGGAGAACTGGCCGGTGTTGGTCGCGCCTGCGACGGGAACGGTTCCGAAGCCGCCGCCGGAGGTGCTGTTGCCGGCGCCACTGGTGGTAAGGGGGGTTACGCCCGCTTGGGTGGCGAACAGATCGGTGTAACTGCGGCCGTTCAGAGGAATTTCCGTAACCTTTTTGCTGCCGAGGACTTGTCCGAGTTGAGTGTCGGTGGTTTCGACTTGCGCGGCATTTTCCGTGACCATGATGGACTGGTCTTGCTCTTTGACCTGCAAGGTCACGTCGAGAACCAGGGCGCTGTTGATATCGATAACCAGGGCCGTTTTTCTGTAAGACTTGAAGGCGTCGGCAGTCACATCGAGTTGGTATTGGCCGACGGGCAAAACAGGAAAGGTGAAGACGCCATCTTGATCGGTAGTGGCAGTTAGCCTGGCGCCGGTCTGCGAATTGGTGATGACAACCGCGGCCCCGGGTATGACCGAGCCCGTTTGATCCTTCACGACTCCCGTGACTTTTCCTCCGACTTCCGCGCGCGCGGCGGAAGCAAGTACGAAAACTGCAAACAGCAAAAAAAGAATTCTTTCCGTCACATGACGCATGATTCTTCTCCCTTGATTTATTCGCGAATCGGTAACGACCAGTGCTTGCGAACGACAGGCGGCATCCGATATTCAGGGCCAGGCTTGTCGTCATTGCTTGAATGCGTTGCCAAATTTTTCCTCCTTTTCTTATTCATGTTCGGCCACGATTTCCCAGCTGACGCCACTGACGCCTGGTTCGAGACTCAAACGGCTGACAATTTGCTCGAGAAGCAAGTTTTGCCTGCCGGTGCTGGTCAACATGGCTTGTACCTCGACCTTATCGGTATGCTCGACGTCGTCACTCTGCAAAGACTTGAGAAGCAGAGGCTGCCCTCCGATGGAGTGAAGCAAGAGGGCGCGCAAATGACCTTCCTGATCGGCGCGTGCGGTGATCCGAAAGAGATAGGTGATGTCGGCGTCGGCGGTGCCCATGCCACGGTTTAGGGCTTTTCCGATGGGCCGGAGGCCAACGTTGGCGGCAATGACGGCAACGGCACCGGTGACGGCTGATCCGTACATGCCATAACCCGCCAGCGTTCCGATGGCCGCCGAACACCAGAGAGTGGCGGCGGTGTTCAGGCCAGTGACGTTCAAACCGTTGCGCAGGATTACGCCAGCTCCCAGGAAACCGATTCCGGAGACAACCTGCCCCGCGATGCGAAAGCTGTCGTCAGGATGCGCGGCAAGCGCCGAGAGCATGACGAACATGGAAGCACCCGCGGCGACCAGGGCATTGGTGCGCAGGCCGGCCATGCGTTGGCGCCACTGGCGCTCGGCGCCGATGAAGGCTCCGAGGATGAGCGCCAGACCCAAGCGAATTGCAAAGTGGTGCCAAAACATTTGAAAACTCCTTCCGGCGGCAGTATCACGAGCGCGAAGCCGATAAACATAACTACCATACCCGGGTATGGTAGGCAAATAAAAAGTGCGCATTGCTGCAAAAAAATCCGCTACTCCCAGGAGAACAAGGGAGGCTACGAGAGGAGGGCGCTGCACGCGACGCTGCTGTGGGATGGGTGATGCATTGGGCGCGGGCGGAGGCCCACTATCCCGCGGGGCGATATGACGAGATGCTGAACACGCCGCTGTTTGCGATGGAGGAGTCGATTGGGAAGGCGCTGCAGATCGAACTGCTGGTAGCGCAGCCGTTGATGGCGGTGGGGAGATACGCGGATGAGGGCAGACGCTGCGAGAATTTTTGAAGTTACACGGGAACGGAAGGAAGTTACGACGGCGCGGAGTTGGGTGGAGAGATGGAGACGGAGCGTGAAAATTCAGAGGTAATTGAAAGGGAAAAAAGCGTGCTCCGACATGGCTCGCGCGACGAAGGCGCATCCCCCAGCGCGAAGCGATGGGCAATTCAAACTATCAATTACGAGCTGGCGCTGAATTTATGGTTGCGCGGTTCTGACGAGGGCTTCGCGAGTCTGTTGGCAGAGATCTTCGAGGCGGGAACTGTAGGAGACGGGGTAGGGCGGATTCGCGATTCCGAGACGGAGGAGGCGAGTTGGCAAACTTTCGCGGCTGGCAATAAATCGTGCTTGGGCGGCTTGGACTGCGGACTTTGGATCGAGGTTGGCCTCCTCCAAGCGCTGGCCGTTGCGCATAACCGGAACGAGGAGCGGTTCGGCGGAGGGAAACGACTCGTCGTCGAGGCCGATGATGTCGCCGGAAAATGCTCCGGAGTCACCAGTGGCGCGGAAGACCTGTTTTCGGCCGGGATAAGTTTTTTTGTCTTCGCTGAATTTGGCGGTGCCGCGCACGCGATGATCCATTTCGACTTCAACCATTTTGTAAATGACGCCGAGGGAGGGCGCGTCCGCAGAGGTGGAAAGCGCGGTGCCGACGCCGAAAGCGTCGATGGGCGCGCCGCTCTCGCGCAGAGCTTCGATGCGGTTTTCGTCGAGGTCGCCGGAGACGAAGACTTTTACGTCGGTCCAGCCGGCGGAATCGAGGCGCTGGCGAGCCCAGCGACTCTCGGCGAGAATGTCGCCACTATCAAGGCGAACGCCGCCAGGTTTGCGGCCGAGGGCGATGATTTTCTCGATGGCTTCCCGGACATCGTAAGTGTCCACTAGAAGAGTCGACTGTTCCGGGAAGACGTCGAGGAAATTTCCGAAGGCTTCGGCTTCGTCGTTGTGGGCCATGATCCAGGAATGGGCTTGCGTTCCGTAAACAGGGATTCCAAACGATTGTGCCGCGTAAGTGTTGGAGGTTCCGACGCATCCAGCGATGAACGCGGCGCGGGCGGAGAGGACGCCGGCCTCGACGCCATGCGCCCGGCGAGTGCCAAACTCAACGACCGGGTGACCGCCAGCGGCAGTAGTTACGCGAGCAGCTTTGCTGGCGATGAGAGTTTGGAAGTGGAGAATGGAGAGCAGGCTAGTTTCGACGAGTTGGGCTTCCGCGATGGGCGCGGTGACACGGAGCAAAGGCTCGCCGGGAAAGAAAAACGTGCCTTCCGGAAGGGCCCACACGTCTCCTGTGAAGCGGAACCGGGCCAGGTAGTCGAAGAAGCCGTATTCGACATTTCGAAAGATTGGCAGATCGCGAATATAAGAGATTTCTTCGGCGGAAAAGTCGACGTTTTCCAGGAAGTCGAGCGCTTGTTCGAGGCCAGCGGCGACGAGATAGTTGCGATGGCGAGGCAGACGGCGGACGAAGAGCTCGAAGGTTGCGCGAGCGTCAAAGCGGTTCTGGACGTAGCCCGCCGCCATGGTGAGTTCATAGAGGTCGGTCAAGAGGCCGGAACAAGGTCTACTGGAGAGCATTTTTCGCCATGGTTTACGGTAGTTTCCGGCCAACAACAGCGATGACCTCGACCAGGGATTTCATCAGAAAACTGTAACACAAAGTCCACGGCTGGAAAGAGCGGTTCTGCTTGAGGACCCTCCCGGCCGTGCCAAGCCACTCCAGAATTTACGGCACCAACAAATATTGCGAACGTCGAGGCACTAAGCTGCGCGAGAGCTCAATCCTAGCATTTGGGCCGAACTACATGGAAGCGTCGGCACGCGCAGCGCGTTTGGGTTTGGGGCCGGTCCTGGAAACGAAGTGACTCTCCTTGGTGACGGAGCGCGGATCGACAAGCCACTGGCCTTTGCCGGCGCGGCCGGGCTGCTTGATCTTGACGCCGGTGAGACGTCCGATGCTGATGAGACGGCAAATTTCGGCGCTGGTGGTGTCGAGGTCGGTGGCGGCTTGGCGGGTGGAAAGCCAATTCTTGTAGTTTGCGGACGATTTCAAGGGTGGCTCCTTTTCGGGGGGAGGGGTGAGCTTCGTTCACTATAGCGGCATAGTATAGGTTGTGGCAATAGGAATGAGGGAAGGGTCGTTTCCCTTGCCGGGGACTGGGCGGTTGTCAGTTGTGAGTTGTCAGTCTTTCATTCGTCGTTTTTAGCCCTTCGTTCTTCGTTCTTCGTTCTTAGTTCTCACTTCTTAGTTCCGAATATTCGGTAAACCTAAGAGACTTGGATCGCAAGAGGTTTCGTTGGCTTTCGATGAGGTCCAAGTCCACGGGGAAAGTATTCAAGCAGGCTTGCGGCGTGTTGGGTTGACCTTGGTGAGCAGAAAGATTTGGCGCAACAGTTATTTTTTGAAAAGGTCTTCGAAGGCTTGGCGGGCATCCATGGGCCGCGAAGGTGAAGGCGGAGGCGCGCCAGCAGCCGCGGGCTGCGTGTAAGTTGTGGGCGCCGTATCTTTTTCCACCGTGGTGCGGAATTCGTAGAACTTGCAGCTGTTCTTCACGTCCTTGGGGGTGATGCGCTCGGGAATGGGCTGGGTGCACTCGAACTGCGCGCCGGAATCGAAGAAGCGGCACTGCTTGCAGGAATGGAGTTCGAACTGACACTTGGGGCAGGTCCCGTTGGGGTCGAAGCCCGGCGTAAGGACGGCCCCGCAATTCGAACATCGCGCGCGGGTGACGGTGCCCACCATGCGCGGGGTGCGCGGACCAAACTGATCCGCGCCGCGCGGGCCGCCCGCGGGAGGCTTACGATCATGGGACTTGTCTTTTTTTTCGCTTTTTTCCGCGTCGCGATACCCGCGGTGACTATACTTTCGATCCACAAATGCCTCCGTCCGCCAGTCGCGACGGACTGCAACTGCCATAACTCATGATTTAGCGCTGACGCGCACGACGATCTGGTTAGTATCCAATCGGATTGCTACACTCGGCCGGACCGCGCAATGATTCCCCAAGGTTCCGTTGCAGTGCCGCGCAAGTCCGAGAGCAGGAGATGGGACATCTATGTTTGTAGTCCTCTGGGAGTTCGAAGTCAAGCCGGGTTGCGAAAATCGCTTTGAAAGGGTCTATGGGGTCAATGGCGAGTGGGCGGCGCTGTTTCGGAGTGACGCTTTCTATCGAGAGACCCGCCTGTTGCGCGATGCATCCCGGGCGTTGGTTTACGTGACGATGGACGCTTGGGATTCGCGCGAGGCTTTTGATGAATTTTTGCGCGCGCGCAAGGAGGAGTACAAAACGCTCGATGCTGCTTGCGAAGGGTTGACGGCGATGGAACGGCGCATCGGGGCTTACGAAGAAATTGTTTAGGATGACCAAGGTCACTTCCCTGCCCAGAGGGCGACGAGACCGTCTGCACCGAGATCGGGCTGCAAGAATATTTGCGGCGCGCCGTCTTCGCGCAAGACGGCTTCGGCGGCGAGATAACCGCTGCGGACGGCACCTTCCATGGTGGCGGGCCAGCCGGTGGCAGTCCAATCTCCGGCGAGGAAAAGACGGGGAACGCTGGTTGCTTGTTGGGGGCGCCAGCGGTCGACGCCAGGCTCGGGAGAAAATGTGGCGGCGGCTTCCTTGATGACCGTGGCTTTGAGGAGTTGGGCCTCGCGCGCGCGGGGCAAAGCTTGGCGGACTTCTTTCAGACAGAGGTCGATGATTTCCTGGCGCGGCTTCGGCAATAGATCGTAGGAAGCGCTGATGACGAGTTGGAGATACTGTCCGCCGGGGGCTTCCTTGTCGATTTTATTTTCGTTTCCGTAGAGGATGGTCTTGTTGAAAATCCACTGCGTGTGAGTGTCGAGGAGCGTGACGAAAGGCTCGTCCATCACGGTGCGGTCGAACCAGAAGTGCACGCCAGTGATGGGGGCAACTTTGATTTTGTCGAGATGCGAAAGCGCGGGGACGGTTTGCTTAATGCTTTCGGGGAGGAGTTCGGCGAGCGCAGTGTGCGGCACGGCGAAAACGTAGGCGTCGGCGGATTCCTGGCGGCCTTCGTCAAAAACAACGCCGGAGAGTGCGCCACTTTCAAACTTGAGGCTGCGAACTGGAGAGCGGAGGACGACTTCACCGGCGCGGCGCTCAATCTCGGCTTTGCTACCGGCGTACAGTTCCGCGAGGGGCACGATGGGCACGCCCATGCGATAGCCGGATTTATTGGAGAGAAACGCTTTCCAGAAAACGTCGATGCCGAAGCGCGCATCCGTACGGTCGAGTTCTTCGTCAAGCGCGCTGACGAGCACAACGCGCCAGAAGCGCTCAATGGCACCCTTGGTTTGGCCGCGGCGGCGGAGCCAATCGAGCATGGAGATGCCATCGTTTTCGTCGAGATCGGCAGTTTTGCCCTTCGACCAGAGAATGCTAAGCATGGCGCGCGCGATGGAGATTTTGTCGCGGAGCGAGAGAGGGGCAAAGGCCGCGAAAGAGCCGGTCATGTGAAACGGCGCAGGGAGAAAGCCGGCTTGCATTTCACCGCGGCGGCCTTGGGGATCGAGAAAAAGAAGACGGTCGAAAAATTTTATTTTGCCGGCGGAACCGACGCGTTTGTAGAAATTGTCGAGATTGGTGCAGCAACCAAGGGTGACGTGCTGGCAATTGTCGACGTGCTCTCCATCAGGCAGCACGTAGCTGGTGGCGCGGCCGCCGAGGAAAGGTCTTTGTTCGAATAGCCGGACGCGCCAGCCGGCTTCAGCCAGCGCGACGCCGGCGGCCAGTCCCGCCAGCCCGCCGCCGATCACGATCACGCTTTTCAAGGATATTCTCTTCCGTGAGGCGGCCGAAGCGCGCCTTTGCGATAAACATCATTTTTTCAGGTTTGGAAAGCCGAACGCGTTCGCCAAAAACGGCGAAATCCAGAGATTCGATGCGCGCGAGAAGGGCGCTGTAGGTGTGCACCAGCAGCCAGAGAGCGCCGCGGCTGTCTTGGTCAATCAGATCGAGCAGTGCCGCGCCTTCTTCGTAATTTTGCCAGGCGCGCTCGGCTTCGAAACGGAGTAATTCCCGTACGCCGAGGGTGGCCTCGCTCTTGGCGAAATCTTCCGGCGACACATTGAATTTTTTCAGGTCATCTTCGGAGAGATAGACGCGGCCGAGTTTGTGGTCGTCGTGGACGTCGCGAATGATGTTGGTGAGCTGGAAGGCGAGGCCGAGTTTTTCGGCGAGATCAAGCGCTTTCGAATCGCGAAACTGGAAGACGTGCGTGCACGTCAGGCCCACCGTACCTGCGACGCGATAGCAATACTCGCGGAGGCGATCGAAGGTGGGATAGGTCTGGATGGTGAGATCCATTTCGGCGCCGCTGATGAGATCGTGGAGATAGCGCGCAGGCATTTTGTAGCGCTGCATGGTGTCTACAAGCGCGGGAAGGACGGCTGACGCGCCACTTGGAATCGCGGGTTCAGCGGATTGCGAGCGTGTTGCAGCAGCATCGAAAGCGGCGCGCCACTTGGCGAGACCGCGCTGTTTGGCGGCGACATCGTCGCCTTCGTCGGCAACGTCGTCAACCAACCGCATGAAGGCGTAGAGGGCGGCGAGCGCATCGCGCTTTGGCTTGGGAAGGAGGAAAAAAGCGTAGTAGAAGTTGCTGTGAGCGGCGCGGGCGATGCGATGGCACTCTTCGTAGGATTGGGCGATGGCGGCTGTTTGCGAGATACCGAATACGGGCGATTGTGGCGTTTGAGACGCGGCATGCTGCGCCTCCACAGGGAGAATCCTTGCCGCAAGATGTGCTAGGAGTGAGCGAGCAAGAAGGCTGGCTTGTTTGGCTTTGCTGATGGATGGGCGTTGGTGCAGGGTGTCGTAGCCCATGGTCTCAATGGAGTCGAGGACCGCGAGACCGCCGCAGCTGAACATTTCGAGGTCGATGCTGAGGCGGCCGTCGACCATTTTTGCCAGCGGCATGCCTTCGGCGAAGAGCGCGCGTGTGCGAGCAACCAAGTCCTTCATGAGACGGACGTAGCGTTCGTCGAAGCGCTTTTCGACAATGTCGCGTTCGGTCAAGCCTGCCGCGGCGGCGGCATCGAGCGGAATATAGATGCGTCCTTTCTCGAGGTCGCGCGAAACGTCTTGCCAGAAATTCGCGAGTTGCAGCGCCGTGCAGGTGGCGTCCGAAAGTTTTTGGCGCTGTTCATCGCGGTAGCCGCAGAGATAGAGGACCAAGCGTCCAACGGGATTTGCCGAGTAGATGCAATAACCGATCATCGTATCCCACGTGGGGTAACGTTTGACGACTTGATCTTGACGGAAGGCTTTCAGCAGATCGGCGAAGGGCAGTTTGGGAATGTCTTTCGCCACAATCGTTTCGCGCAATGCGACGAAAACAGGATGGGAAGGCCGGCCTTCGTAGCAGGCGTCCAACTCTCGCTCCCACCAGTCTAGCAATTCCAGAGCGCGCGCGGTCTGGGGGATCTCATCGCCGAGATCGTCGGCCCAGCGGCAGTAAGCGTAGACATTGTAGAAATGCTGGTGCAGGGCTTTGGGCAAAAGCCAAGAGACCACGTTAAAATTTTCGTAGTGATGCGTGGCGAGCCAGCGAGTGTACTGCTGCGCGGCCTCGGGCGTGCAGCCCGGGGCGGGGGCGTGCGCGGCTAGATCGAGTTCACCGGGGCGCAGCATGTGAAGAGAGATTCCTTCCGGCCGAGCGGGAATCCACGATCGCTCCGCTCGGATTGAAATGAAAGAAAACAGCGAACATGAAAACTAGGGGCGAACGGCGAGCTTGATTTCGCCGCTGCGGCTCTTCATGCGTTCGAACGCCTGGGGCAAATCCGCGAGCGCGATCTCTTCGGTGACAAAATCGTGAGCGGAGATGTCGCCGCGGCGGATGGCTTCCAGCGCCTCGCGAATGAAGCGCGGCGTGTGATGGAACGGTGAAATGATTTTGATTTCGGAGTAGTGGATGGCGGCAGGTTCAATGTCCACGTGCGTGCCGCTGGGCAAGCCGCTGAAGAAGTTCACAACGCCGCCGCGGCGCACCATCGCCAGCGCCTGCTTCCACGTCGCGGGATTGCCTGCAGCTTCCACTACAGAATCAGGTCCACGCTGATCTTCTGTGAGAGCCTTTACCGCAGCCACCACGTCAGGTGTATTGGTGACATTGATGGTCGCCACCGCACCAAGCTTCTTTGCTACTTCGAGCGGAGCGGCGCGGCGCGCCAGCGCAATCACACGAACACCGCGGCGCGAGAGCATGCGCACGTATTTCAATCCAATCGGCCCGCAACCAATCACAGCGGCCGTATCGCCAGTGCGAACTTCCATCTCGTGAATCCCACGCAGCACACAAGCGAGAGGCTCAGCGAGC
>Ga0210407_10001987_pt1 | contig 18169 bp, 13 predicted proteins | sample IncBWC27MmetaG_FD_150860 | JGI IMG/M metagenome (GOLD analysis project Ga0210407, IMG submission 150860) | Forest soil microbial communities from Barre Woods Harvard Forest LTER site, Petersham, Massachusetts, United States - Inc-BW-C-27-M | ecosystem: Environmental > Terrestrial > Soil >...
AACTGGTCGCCCGCTCTCTCCCCAGACTTTTTCGGGTGAAAATTCGCGTAGACGGTGCCGGAGACAAGTTGCGCGGTGCTGAGCTTCTGCCCATCGTCGCCGAGCGCAAGACGAGTGAAGTCCACTTCGCTATCCGGAGCCAGGCGCAACGCGCTGCCATCTTCGAATTCCACTTCCGCGCGGCCGTCCTTGCCCGTCTTCAAGCGCGAGCCCTCAATCACGGGCAGGTTAATAAACGCCTTGTCAAAACCGTCGCCGGTGGTGCGGTCAATCTGCACCGTGCCCTGCACTTCGCTCAAGCGGACGATACGCGCCTTCGACTCGGCCGAGGCCGAAACCACGAGAAACGCCGCCGCAAGCACGGCCCACGCTGTCAGCATCTTTCCGAGCCTTGTGATTGACATATACCTCTCCCCGGATTGCTCCCTATGCCCCGCCCCTAACAAGTCTACTCGATTAGAGCCCGGGCCATCCCATTAAGTTGCCTCGTGTGCCAGCGTAGACCGCTTAAGTCAAGGGCGCCCATTGGTAGAGACGCGGCTTGCCGCGTCTCCGACTGCCGCGATCCAGGACGTCTAGTGGCAAAAAACGGGACAAGCTCCGTCTCCGCAAGGAGTTGCATCGACGCCGCCAGCGGAATTCGTTATCGAACCCCTGCCCTCTCCAACAATCGCTGGGCGCGGGCGCGGGTTACGTTGATCACGGACTCATCGGCGATGATTTGATTGAGGATGGGCTGAATAGCCGCGACCTCGATCAGTTCATGGTTGCGCGCGAGACCCTCCATGCGCTTGAGTTCTTCATCGAGCGCCAGCTTCTGGTACTGGTGATCGTACTGGAGGCGATGTCCGAATTCGAGCGTGGCCGAGAGGCTCTGCATCAGGCTGGTCATGTCCTGCACGGCGGGTTTGGACGAGTAGTTGTACGTGGCCTCACCGCTGCGCCGCCCGTCTTTGTAGGCGAGCGTCTTCTTTCCCGTAAAGGCGAGGCCTTTGTGATGCGAGTCGACGTCCTTCTCAAAGTATCCGGCCTTCGCCGCCAGTTCGAAGATTTTCTGCCGCGTTTCCGCCGCTACTGTGAAGTCGAGACCGAAGTTGTCGCTGTCGTGGGAATCATTCTCGTGGGAATCGCTCTCGTCGGAATCGGGCGACCGCCGGCCGCTCGACTGGTAGCGCGCCAAGCCATCGGATTGAACCCGAATCGAGTAATGCTCCGGCTGGGACGTGGGGAAATCGATGGTGAAGGTGACCACGGCCGGAGCTTCGGTTTGCGAACCGGCGAAGGTCGAAGAAAAAAAGAGAACCGAAGAAAAGATGAGCAGGCAAACAATCTGAAATAGACGAAGCATGGGCGCAGTTAATGATTGGGGATGGCTGGCAACAGTGTCAAGGCCACAACACCGCGGCCTTTAACTCTGAACTAGTTCTTGGCCCGCACGCTCTGAACCAGCTCTTGGCCAGTAAGCTCTAGTCTAGTTCTTAGATCGTAGCCATCGGCCTCAAGAGTTTGCTGAAAAACACACGTTTCGTATCAGGGCATCGCTTCAGCGATGCCGTAAGTTCTGCGAAATCAGACGCCCCTTTAGGGGCATTGCGTCGTAGCCGAGAGCCAAGAGCTAAAGGCCAAGAGCTGAGAGCCTACTTGCACACCGCCGTGTAGCCCAAGGTGTTGCCGGTGAGGAAGATCTCTCCAGAAATCAGGCCGTTATTGTTGATGCCACCGGCCATGGTGTAGTTCGCGCCCGAGTAGACGATGTTCTTGAAGACTCCATTTTCGTAAATGAAGCCAAAGCTTTTATCGCCCGAAAGATGGTTGCCGACGATGACGCCGGAGTTGTTCACTGCGGTCAAAACGGTTCCGTACTTCGCATACGGGTAATTGATGGTGGTGAAGGTCCCGTTTTTCCACAAGAAGCCGTTGTTGACGAGGCTGCTGGAGTAGGTTCCGACAACATCGCCGTTGTCATTGATCGCCAGCGCATAAGTCACCTGCGCATGGGGATAGCCAATCGTGGTGTACGTGCCGTTCACCAGCCTGAATCCCTTGGTCACATACCCGCCGGCGCTGAAGCTGCCGACCGCGCCTCCCAGCAGGTTGACGTCGAACAGCCAGGTATTGGCGGCGCTGGGATGGTTGACGACGGTCAGCGTGCTGCCGGCCAGCAGGAATCCGTGAATGTGCCCGGGGTACGCAGTGTCCTGGTAGAAGCCGGTATTCGTGCCACTGCCATTTCGTCCGTACAACCACGTGGATGCGGATTTCGGCGCCGCGTACTTAGTGAAGACTCCGCCAGCCGATCGCGTGAAAGCCACGAATTGCAGCGTTTTGCTGTCCATCAACTGGCCGACCACGGTGCCGTCGTCGCTCACTCCCTGAATCTGGCTGAAGGAATATCCCGACGGTGCGGAAAATGTGTCGAAGGAACAGGAAGCCGTCTGGGCGGCATACATCACAGACGAATACAAGAGAAGCGCAACGAAGGCGGCAGGAACGAGACGGGGAAGGCTCATGAAATCCTCGGTGTGATTTTTTCTGCGTGTTTCAGGATAACTTGAGAATCGGCGCGAGTCAGCGCCGTATGCACTAACGAGTGACACCGTGCGCGGCCGTTTCAGCACGGGGGCAGAAGTAACTTGGCGTCCACTGCCTAGGTAAATTTCGAGTAGAGACGCGGCTCGCCGCGTCTCTGTCGGCGGCGGAGGCGGTCCAGGCTCCTCTATACAGGTCAGCGGCTAGCGCTCTGCCGTTCCCGCGTGGCCGCAGTGTGGAGATGGCAGATGGCGATGGCGAGCGCGTCGGCAGCATCCGGGGGCTCCGGAATCTGATCGAGATTCAGAAGGCGCGTCACCATTTGCTGCACCTGATGCTTTTCCGCCCGGCCATATCCAACCACTGCCGATTTGATCGAGAGCGGAGAGTATTCGGCGACTTCAAGCCCCGCGGAAGCGGCGGCCAGCATGGCGACCCCTCGCACCTGCCCCAGCTTCAAGGCAGATTTCACATTAACCGCGTAGAAAACGTCTTCGAGAGCGACGCGGTCCGGCCGATGCTGAGAGATGAGCTCCCGCAAACCGATCGAAATGCGCGACAGCCGCGCGGGCATCGGGTCGCGCGGAGAAACTTTAATAGCGCCGCAGACGATGCACACGAGCCGATCATTGTTGCGCCCATCCGAGAAGAGATCGACTATGCCGTATCCGGTGTATTCCGTGCCGCAGTCGATGCCGAGGACGCGCATGGAGGAAGTGTAGCAGGGCAGCATTCACCAATCAGCCTTCAGCAATCAGCTTTCAGCTTTCAGCAATCAGCTTTCAGCTTTCAGCAATCAGCAATCAGCATTCACCAATCAGCTTTCAGCCATTGCCTTTCAGATTTTGTCATCCTGAGCGAAGCGAAGGACCTGCTCCTTGGCTCTCAACAGCATCTCGGTCTGCGCGATTTGGCTTGCTCGTTTTCTTGCTGGAAGACCGCGTAGGCGTTGGGCGAGGACTGCAGACGGCTGCGATCCAGAAAGCGCTGGTAGGCGGATTCATCAAAGATTTCGCGCAGGATGGCGACAATCAAGCCCAACAACTCACGCAGGGACAGCCGCCCTCGGCTGTCCAGCCGGGCGCAGCCCGGCAGCGACTTAAGCTTCATGCTTGCTCCTCCATTGCCAACCGGGTCATCACAAACGGCGCTTCCTTGGTGGCGGCGGACTTGCGTCCAGAAATCACCCTCATGCACTCGAAACCCGATTCGACAAGAATCATCGCCACCATCACAACCAACACGCTGGTAACGGCAGCGTCCAGGCGATCGTTAAAGATCAGCCGCGGATTAGCTCCCGCAGCCGCGAGTTGACGCGCATGAGCAAGGAATCCAATGCGCGGATTCGGATCAAGCACCTTGTGCCAGGACGCGGTAAAAGTCACGGCCACCAGCCAACACAACGGAACCAGAGTGACGAGCACGTAACGCACGCGCCCCATCTTCACGATGATTGCGGTAGCCACGCACAGCGCAACCGTCGCCAGCAACTGATTGCAAATACCAAAGAGCGGCCAGAGCGAATTAATGCCGCCGAGCGGATCTTTGATGCCCTGCCACAGGAAATTTCCCCACGCTGCAACAATCACCGCGCTCGTAAAAAGAATCGACGGATACCAACTGGTGCGGCCGAGCGGTTTCCAGATGTGCCCGAGCGCGTCCTGCAACATGAAACGTCCGACCCGGGTCCCGGCATCAATAATGGTGAGGATGAACAGAGCTTCGAACATGATGGCGAAGTGATACCAGAGCGCCATGACGGCTTGTCCGCCGAGAGTGTTGGAAAAAATCTGTGCCATGCCGACGGCGAAAGCGGGCGCCCCGCCGGTGCGGTTGTAGAGCGTCTGCTCGCCGACGGCGTGTGCAAGAGAAGCCATCTGGGCGGCGGTGACGGGGAATCCCCAGGAACTGATAGTGGTCGCGGCCGCTTCGGGCGCCTGCCCCACAATACCCGCCGGGCTATTCACGGCGAAATAGACACCGGGTTGCAACACCGAAGCCGCGATCATGGCCATAATCGCGACCATCGACTCGGCCGTCATGCCGCCATAGCCGACCATGCGGGTTTCCGGTTCCCGGCGGATCAGCTTCGGAGTAGTGCCACTCGAAATCAGGGAATGGAATCCACTAACCGCACCGCAGGCGATGGTAATAAACGCGAAGGGAAAAATGGTCCCCGCAAACACGGGCCCGCTGCCGTCGGCAAAGCGCGTCAGCGGCGGCATGTGCAGGGACGGCCGTAGCGCCACGATGCCGACTGCCAAAAGAGAAATTGTGCCAAGCTTCACGAAGGTGCTCAGGTAATCGCGAGGCGCGAGCAGCAACCACACCGGCAACGAAGATGCGGCAAATCCATAAATGATGATGAGAATTGCCAGCGTTGGTGCCGTCAGCGTGAAGATAGCTGCCCATGATGGCGTCTCGGAAACCCACTGGCCACCGAAGATGGCGGCGACCACGAGCACAAATCCAAGCACGGAAGTTTCGAGAACTTTTCCCGGCCGTATGCGGCGCAAATAGACACCCATCAATACAGCAATAGGCATAGTCATGGCGATAGTAAACGTTCCCCATGGGCTCGACTTGAGCGCATTGACGACGATAAGCGCAGTCGCCCCGAGCAGAATCACGATGATGCTGAGCACAGCGACGTAGGCGACAATGCCACCCACACGCCCGATTTCGGATTTTGCCATCTCCGTGAGCGATTTGCCGTCCCGGCGCACCGAGAACAATAAGACGACAAAATCCTGCACGCAACCACCGAGCACAGCCCCGGCAATGATCCACAACGTACCGGGCAGGTATCCGAACTGCGCGGCGAGCACGGGGCCGACGAGCGGCCCGGGGCCGGCAATGGCGGCGAAGTGGTGCCCGAAGACGACCCACTTGTTGGTAGGAACGAAGTCGCGGCCGTTATCGAGTCGCTCCGCCGGAGTAGCGCGCAGAGGATCGAGCGCCAGCACTTTAGCGGAAATAAAACTGCTGTAGAAGCGATATCCGACGGCATAGGTCACGACTGCGGCGACAACCAGCCACAGGGCGTTAATCTGCTCGCCGCGGTGTAATGCGATGGTAGCCAGCGCCAGCGCTCCAAGCACGCTGACGGCAATCCAGAAAAGAACGCGCAAGATTTTCGGCATGAGGGCTATATTATGATTTTGTCGACGGTGTCCGGCGAGTATTGTGGCCGAAAAAGCGCCGCCTTCGCAAGCGCCGCCAAGCAAATCCAGTTTTCCCCTGTGTTTCCCCGTGTGACTCTGTGCACCCTGTGGTAAAAGCCTTTGAAGTAGGTATCTCAACGGCAGCCGCGTGATAACCTAATACATTCCGGCTCACTGAAACATGCGGTACGGGCGGAGTACATCCGCTCAGGGGGACGGACTCACATTCGTAAACTCACACGAGGATTAGGCGATGAAGATCGGAGTGCTGACCGGCGGAGGCGACTGTCCTGGACTGAATGCGGTCATTCGGGCAGTGGTACGTAAGGGTACCTTCCACTATGAAGACGAGTTTGTGGGATTCATGGAGGGCTGGCGCGGCTTGCTGGAAGACAAGACGATGGAACTCGATCTCGCAACGGTGGGCGGTATCCTGCCTCGCGGCGGCACGATCCTTCGCACCTCGCGCACCAATCCAGCCAAGCGTGAAGACGGCCTGCAGCGATGCGCCGATACCCTCAAGAGACATGGCTGTGAAGCTCTGATCGCGATTGGCGGCGATGACACGCTTTCGGTGGCCAAAAAACTTTTCGACAAGGGACTAAAAGTGGTTGGCGTTCCGAAAACGATTGACAACGATCTCGCGGGCACCGACTTCACCTTCGGCTTCGACACGGCCGTCGACGTGGCCACAGAAGCCATTGACCGTGTGCACACGACCGCCGAGGCGCACAATCGCGTGATCGTCGTGGAAGTGATGGGACGCGATTCAGGCTGGATCGCAACTTATAGCGGCATCGCCGGAGGCGCCGACGTCATTCTCATCCCAGAAGTTCCCTTCGATATTGACCAGGTGGCCGAAACCATTCGCCAGCGCCACGCCCGCGGAAGATACTTCAGCATCGTGGTGGCAGCCGAAGGCGCGAAGTTTGCCGGCGGCAACGAGACTCAGCCGGCAGCAGGCCTCGATGAATTCGGTCACGCTCGCTTGGGCGGAATCGGCTCGGTACTGGCGCAGGAAATCGAAAAGCGCACCGGCTTCGAGTCGCGCTCAGTCGTCCTCGGCCATATCCAGCGCGGCGGATCGCCCAGCGCTTTCGACCGTGTACTAGCCACGCGCTACGGACTGGGCGCCATCGACATGGTGCACCGTGGCGAATTCGGGAAAATGGCGGCGCTGCGCGGGAACAAAATTATTTCCATCCCGCTGGCGGAAGCCATCGCTTCGAATCGTAAGGTGGATAAAGAAATTCTAGACGCCGCCACCGGCATTCTCGACAAGATCGAAGACAAGGGAGTGAAGGTTTCCTGACCGACTTTGCCGTTCCCTACCCCGCTTTCCGGTAGAGACGCGGCTCGCCGCGTCTCCTGCCGAGGAATGAGACGGAGCAAGCCGCGTTCAGGCAGAAAGGTTCAGCCCTTGAGCAAAGAGTAACGCCGGCGCGGGATTCGCTTGGCATGGACGCGGGTTTAGGGGATACTAACTCAGCCATCCGCAAGCACTGATTAAGATTTCGAGGCTCTCCCGTGCCGATGTTTCAAGACGAAACCCAGCCCGAGAACCAACTGGAGCGGTCGACACCGCTTCCCTCGCAACCCGCGTCGCAAGCTCCCGAAGTACAGCGCAAGCGGATGCTCATAGCGCTGGGGATATTGCTCATGGCGCTGGCGGCGGTAGTCCTGAAAGATTGGGATTTCTGGTTTCCACCGAGCGCCGAAGAGCAGGAAGCCACCGTTCGCAGTAAGCGTAACAGTGAAAATAAGGGTATGGCTGCAGCACCTGCCGCGCCGGCGATCCCGAAGCGGGAGCCCAAGCCAGCCAAGTCCACGGCGCCCGCTGCCGCCGAAGCTCCCTTCTCGGCAAGCACCGAGCGCGCAGCGCTGCCTCCTCTGCAGGTGGAAGTCGTAGCCGGAAACCGCCACACCAACGTCCCCGCGAAAAGTAATGCCATTCATCTTGATGTGGATTCGGGTGCGACGTCCTCCGCATCCGGCGCTCCCGCATCGGCGACGAATGTGCAGGTCAGCGCCGGTGATCGCGTCCAACTCTCGCCGCAAACCGCGCAGAGCGTGAGCGTTTCGGTGCCGCCGGATTACCCCTTGCTGGCGCGCCAGATGAAGGTGCAAGGCGCAGTCAAGTTGCAGGCGCTCATCTCGCGCGACGGCACGATCCAGGAGTTACAGATTCTGAGTGGTCCGAGCATCCTCGCAACCGCCGCTCGCGAGGCGGTGAAGCAGTGGCACTTCAAGCCCTACATCCAAAACGGCCAGCCCGTGGAAACGCAAGCGCGCATCACGGTGAACTTCACCATTTCCACAAATTGAGTTTGCTCGTGTGGCGCGGACACTCTTGTCCGCGGCCGTTGGTCTTGCCGTTGGTTTTGCAGTCGGTCTTGCTGTTGCTCTTGCCTTTGGTCTTTGCGGGTACAGAGCCTTCCCGAAGCGAAGTCGAAGGAAGTGTCCGCGCCACGACCTGCCAGAAAATTAAACGGGCGTCCGGATTCTTTCGAACCCAGGACGCCCGGGCAGCCCTCCCCCAGAACTGCTCACTGGGAATGTAAGTCCAAGCGGCGAATCTGAAAATGGCACGCGGGTGCCAAACTTGTCCCACCAAAGTGCCAGCCCGTAAATCGCACATTGCAAAAGCCGTACCTAAGCTGGGGCCCTCGGCTTCTACTCGGAAAGCACCATCTTCCCGGGTGCCGCTAAGGTGGAAAAAGGCGAGCCCGTGATAGCCGACGGAGCCCCCGTCGACGGGTTGTAAGTATATCCCGCAATACCCTTTGCATCCTGACTTCCGATATAGAGATAGTTGCCGCTGGGATCGAAGAGGGCGAACAGCCCGCCTGCGGTCACGCTGAATGGCGAGTTCGTTACCGCCACCAGTTGCCCGTTCGCCGGAGTGATCGCGAAACACCAGACGGAAAAACTCGATCCCGGAGTAGTCGCGTAAACAAACCTTTCGCTGGGATCGACGGCGACCGCGCTCGGCCCGTTGCCGTTCGTCACAGTGAAGGGCGAACCGAGGATCGGGGTCAGCCCGCCGTCGCTGGCGATGGTGAACCCGGAGATGTTGCCGCGGGTCGACGAAAACGGAGGAGGATTGCTTGCCGCAGGATTCGCAACGTAGAGGAAGTGTTCACTCCCGTCAACCGCCAAGCCGAAGGCTCCCGCTCCCGAAGATACCGGCGAACTTGGCAGCTGAGTGAGCACGCCATTTGAGAACGAAAAAGCAGTGACCATCCCGATGCCCGGATTCGTAACGTAAACGAACCTTCCCGACGGCGTAATCAGAATCTCGGCTGGATTGCTATTCGCCGGGAAGGGCGAGCCTGCGACCTCCGCCAAAGCGCCGCTGCCCGCGTCGATGGAGTAAACGGAAACGTCGTTACCGAAATTGTTCGTCACCAGCAAATACTTGCCTGAAGGGTCGATGACGGCCGCATTCGGACCGTTACCGGCCGGAGTCGGAGTGCCACTGAGCGCCAGAGTCCCGTCACTGGCAACGTTGAAAATCGAGATCGAGTCGGCGAAAGAGCTGGAATTGACGGCGTAAAGAAATTTCTTCGACGGAAGCAACGCAATGCCGGTCGGCGAAGTGTTCTGCACTTGCGGCGTTTCCGCCCCGAGGGTGATGGCCCCGGTTGCCCCGTTGATGTGCAGCAGCAGCACGGAGCCCCGCGCCGGCAGAGTGACATAGGCATTATGGTTATGCCCCGGCGTGCTACGACTGCTGCTGCCACAGGAAATGGAAAACCCGGCCAGAACGACGACAACAACAATGACGACGGCCACAAAAATTCGGGGAAGACAACTTTGACCTGCCAGTGCGGCGCGCGCCGCCCTCAGAAAGCTCATGTGCGAACCTGCTCCTCAATATCCAAGGTGAGAACGAAAAAAGTCGTGTTCACTATCGTGCACGAGAAGGCGGGAACTCGCAACCGCATCGGGTCATCGGGTGATTGGGCCATCGGGTGATCGAAAGGCAAAAGCCCGGCTCTTTGATGACCCGATCACCCGATCACCAGATCGCCCGATGTGTTCTAATCGTTATGTTGCAAATCGATTTTTTCCAAGTAAAGACTATGTCGTGATCGACATCCACTGCCACCTTCTACCCGAGGTCGACGACGGCCCCAAATCCTGGGATATAGCCGTCGAAATGTGCCGCATGGCAGCGGCTGACGGAATTACCCACGCTGTCGCCACCCCGCACGCCAACGATCGTTACGCCTACGATCGCGAACATCTCTCCGGACTTCTCGGCCAGCTACGGGATCGACTACGAGAGAAGCTCGATCCCGCGCCGAAATTGCAACTAAGTTTAGGCTGCGATTTTCACCTTTCCTTCGAGAATCTGGAACGAGTCCTCGAGCAGCCGCACACCTACACCATCGGCGAGACCAATTATCTGCTGATCGAACTCAGCAACTTCAGTATCCCGACCCAGCTTGAGAACTGTTTCTTCCGCCTGGGAGATCGCGGCCTTACCCCCATCCTGACCCATCCCGAGCGGAACCCGATCCTCCAGCAAACCCCGCAGCGCATCCTGGAATGGGCGGAGCAGGGCTGTCTGATGCAGGTTACAGCCTCGGCGCTGACGGGCTTCTGGGGAGAGCGCCCCGAACTCGTAGCCCGCTGGCTGCTCGAGCGCTCCGCCGTCCACATCCTCGCCTCCGACGCGCACGACACCAAGCGCCGTATCCCGAATCTGTCCGCCGCTCGCGCGGTGGCGGCAAAAATTGTGGGAGCAGAGTATGCTGAAGCGCTGGTCGAAGGCAACCCAGGAGCAATTGTGAAAGGGATGCCGATTCCTTATTGCCCGCGGCCGGTGCTGGACTAGCAAATCAAACCAGTCGCTATGGAGAATACTGAGGGCTCCAATCCTCTTGTGTCGCTGTCTAACTCCCGAGAAGTCGGCAATTGCCGCATAGATCATTCCTGACATAGCTTCCAGCGGTAATTGGATTTGCCAGTTACAACTAAGGCTAGCTCTTCTTGAGGGAGCAGAGTATGCTGAAGCGCTGGTCGAGGGCAACCCGGGATCAGCTGTGAAAGGGATGCCGATTCCTTACCCCCGCGGCCGGTGCTCGACTAGGTAGATTGCACCGCGACCCTGACCACGAGTTCGTGTGTGTGCAAGAGGACACAAATGCTGCCTTGTACCGCTCGCGGAGTCATGCATCGATTTGCTGAAGCGCCCCGAAACCCTGTCTTTTCCCTGGTGACGATAGCGCTATTTCTTCTCTGCTTAATGGGGCCAACATGGCTGCAAGCGGAGACGATTTCCGGAACCGTTCAGGATTCGTCCGGCGCCGTCATTCCGGGAGCGCGGATCGAGATTACCGGAGGAGACCTGGCGCAGCCGGTTGTACTGGCATCAGACGGGCTGGGCAAATTCGCTTCCCCCGATTTGAAAGCCGGGAATTATTCCCTGCGAGTAACCCGGGACGGCTTCGAACCTCTAGTGAAGACCGTGGATTTGCGGGGAACTGTCCAGTTACCGCTCACGCTGGCCATCGCGCAGCAGCAGGTGACAGTCAACGTCCCCGGAAAAAGTCTGGCGTTTGCGAATTCTGATCCCCTTTATCGCGAGCTCCGCAATATTGCACTCGGACAAACATATCGCGTGGACAACTTCACCCTGACTTACGACGTTGGAACTTTTCAATTTCGGAAAGGGACGTTAACGGTATTGAATCCGGTGAACGGAGTTGAGACTGGAGCGATCTTCATCGGCGAAGGACATTTCAATCTGAAGGCTATGCTTCGCCTCGATGCGCATGAACTCGAACGGCGTACTGGGTCAGCTGAGGCTAACGAAGACTTTACCCAGGTGCTTTTCCGATTCACCCGAGAAGCTTGGGCACAGTTTCTTCCGGGTTTGGGGGACCAGATAGGAACGCCTGCGGAGGCTGGCGCAGTTCTAAGCCACTGGAGGGGAAGGGTGCGGGAGCGCCAGGAACACCCTCTGGGTTTCAGCCAATTTCTGCTGCAAGGCGAAGCCATGGACAATGTGGATGCCGACCTGATGGCCGCCTTCTACAATCCTTTGCATCCGCCATTTTTTAATGCCTACCTCCGCGGCACGAAGCATAAGGACCTCCGTTTCTTCGTGCGAAATCGTGTCGGGGCTCTGCCCCAGCTTGATTCGCCAGAGGAGGTCGCCCTCATCAACTACGATCCCGAAGGAATGGATGACGGCGTCTGGTATCTGGCTCATTTAAAGTCGGAATATTTGAACCGCACCGCGAGTTCCAGTGAGGACCGCCGCCTGTTTGCCACACACCGTTACAAGATCGAGACCGTGATCTCGAAGAACGATCATTTGTTCAGCATCGCCACCATAACCTTCGAGCCGTTGTTGACCGGGGAAAGGGTTTTAAAGTTTGGGTTACTGCCGAACCTGCGAGTGACGCGCGTCATCGATGAAAAAGGGCAGGCTCTCTATTGGATTCAAGAAAGCCGCAAAGAAGACGGCTCCTTTTACGCCATCCTCCCCAGCGCGCCGGAGACCGGAAAAGAACACTCAATTACCGTCGAATACACCGGCGACAAAGTTCTTGAGGAGGCTGGGGAGGGAAGTTTCTATGTTAGTGCCCGAACCTCCTGGTATCCGAACCTTAATGGGTTCGGGGAACGAGCGCTCTACGACCTTACCTATAAAGTCCCTCATAGATATAAGGTCGTCAGCGTCGGGCAACTGCAAGCAGAGTCTAAGGAACAAGATTTTGCCGTAACCCACTGGGTCACTCCGGTCCCGGTTGCAGTCGCTGGATTCAACTACGGCGATTATAAAAAGATAGAGATGCCCGACGAAAAAACCGGCTACAAGATCTCGGGCTATTACTTGTCCGAGTTGCCCAGCTCTCTGCAGGGATATAAGGAGAGGGCTTTTCTGGAGGCCATGGCGCCGGGAAGTATGACGAAGTACGCGCTCGAGCAGACGCGGGCCCAGTTGCAATTGTGCAGCTATTACTTCGGCAGAAGTCCCTACGATGAGATCTACATTACGGAACAACCCAATTTCGCCTTCGGTCAATCATGGCCTAATCTGGTGTATCTTCCTATCTCCGCGTACATGGACTCCACGCAGAGATGGATGCTGTTTGGCCGCATCAATAACAAGTTCACTGGCTTCGTGCAAGAGGTGACACCTCACGAAGTCGCGCATCAGTGGTGGGGTCATGCCGTGAGTTGGGGTTCCTATCACGACCAGTGGCTCTCTGAGGGATTTGCCGAGTTCTCGGCCGGACTCTTCCTGCAGCAAGCAGTCGGGAAAGACTGGCGGAAGGATTACATCGAATTCTGGGAACGCCTGCGAGAACGTATTTTAGAGAAAAACAATTTTGGCGTGGCTCCGAACGACGCTGGCCCCATCTGGATGGGACTGCGATTGATTTCTCCGCGCAGCGAGAGTGCGTACCAGAACGTGACCTATCCGAAGGGTGCCTACATTTTGGAAATGCTGCGTTCGATGATGTATGACTCCGAGACCCGAGACAAGGATTTCATCGCCATGATGCATGACTTTGTGGAGAGCCACCGCGAAAAGGCAGCGACCACGGAGTCTTTCAAAACCATAGCTGAGAAACACATGACCAGGTTAATGGACCTTCGGAAGAACGGACGCCTGGACTGGTTCTTTGACGAGTGGGTCTATGGAACGCAAGTGCCGCGCTACCACTTCGAGTATCAAGTAACTCCAGGGGAAGCTGGCAAAGTGAATGTGCACATGACCATTACGCAGAGCGAGGTCGATGAGCGCTTTGCCATGCTGGTTCCGGTATTTGCCGATTTCGGCAATGGTATGACGCCTATCGCTCAGGTCGGAATCGGCGGTGACGCCAGCCGCAGCTTCGACATCGTCTTGCCTGGTCGGCCGAAGAAAGTGGCGCTGAACGCGTATAAAGAAATTTTGGAGCGGTGAGTCCACGCTCCCTTCTACCGGAGGGGGAGGAGTGACTGCGAGTGCCGGCTAATTCTTTGGGTTGCTGTCCGCAGGAACCGGCTTGACCGCAGCCTTCGAGCCGGCTGGCGGAGGCGCAGTGGGCATTGTCATCGCGCTTTCCGGATTAAGCAGGTGATCGTGGCTCGGTCCCAGTCCGAGTTTGATCAGCGCCCGTGAATCCGGAATCTGCTTCGACTGCCATCCCTGATCCGCCTGATAGCGCTTCATCGCCGCCTGCGTGGCGCTGTCCCACGACCCCGAAGGCTCGCCCTGCATATAATGCTCGCGGATAAGCGCAGTCTGAATTTGACGGGCGCGACCCGAGTCAATCGCCTGCTGCCCGCGCTTCCTTGAACCGTACTTGGATCCCTTCTTGGCGCGTGAGTTTTTGCTCTTCTGAGACGAAATCTGACTCGATGTGCGCTTGGAAACGGCGTGCGCGCTGGCCGGATGCTTCGCTTTCGCGGCTGGAGTCGTCGAAGCCTGCGCTGGCTTCGCTGGCGGAGTCGGCGTATCCGCGATGGCGAGCCCATGCACGGCCAAGCAGAGCAGGCCGTAAAGCCCCATCCGAAGCCAACGCCGAGTTTGTTCTGTGCAGTACATCTGATTTCCCGTAGAGACGAGGCTTGCCGCGTCTCTATATGCGAATCGTCAATCTTGCCTTCAACAAAAAACCGGCTGCACCGGCCCACTCCTATCGTCCCCGAAACCGGGACAGAGCGCCAGTCTCGCCGGTATGTATATCAGTTACGGAAGTGTACCTGCCATGAATATCGTTCCGTCCTGCGCCCTGGAACCTCGCTGACGCACTAGAAACACGACATCCTGCCCGCTCTTCAGCGACGACTCGATCTTCGTAAACTCGTCCGGATTGTTCACAGGCTGCTTGTTTACTTCCTGGACCACGTCGCCACGAGCGAGTCCAACGTCCTCGGCGAACGACCCCTGCTTCACGTCCGACACCACAACCCCTTTGCCCGCCGCGATGCTCAGGCGATCGGCCAAATCGGGGGTGATAGCGCGAACCGTCACCCCGAACTTACTGGCCTTGGGCGCTTCCTCGCTCTGATTTTCGTCTTCTTCACCCAGACGGGAAGCGAAAAGCTTCGAGCGATCCGCGATGGTCACGGTGGTGTCCTGCTTCTTGCCGTTGCGCACAAAGGCCAGTTTGGCCTTCGAACCCGGCTTGCGGGAAGCGATGTCAGCCACGAGATCGTCGCCGCTCTTCACATCCTTGCCATCCACGGAAGTGATGGTGTCGCCGATCTTCAAGCCCGCCTGGTCGGCCGGACTGCCTGATACCACGTTCGCCACCGTCACACCCGCGCCATAAATACGCGCGATGGCCGGGTTCGGCGTGCCTGAGAACTCAATGCCGATGGACCCGCGAGACACCCGATGTTCCGGCCCGATCAACTGGTTATAGACCTGCGCCACCGTATTCGAAGGCATCGCAAATCCCACGCCCGCGTACGAACTCGTCTCCGTCAGGATCGCAGTATTGATGCCGACGACCTCGCTCGCCATATTCACCAGCGGCCCCCCGGAATTGCCCGGGTTAATCGCGGCGTCGGTTTGAATAAAAGACTGAAACTGGCGATTGGGAACAATATTTCGCCCCTTGGCCGACACAATGCCCGCAGTCACCGTTTCCTGCAGTCCGAAGGGACTGCCAATGGCCAGCACCCAGTCGCCAACTTCCATGCCATCAGAGTTACCGAGCTTTGCCGCCGGCAGCGGACGGTCCACTTCAATCTTGATCACCGCCAGGTCGGTTTCCTGGTCCATACCAATCAACTTGGCGTCATGGCCGGGCGTAGCCGGGTTTTCATCCATCAACTTGACGCGAATGCGATCTGCCTTCTCGACCACGTGCCGGTTAGTAACAATGTAGCCCTTGGAATCCACAATCACGCCGGAACCAAGCGAGCGTTGGCGGATGGTGCCCGCTTCCGGGCCGCCTTGGCCGCCCGGGCCGCCGAAGAACTTGTCAAAGAAATCCTGGAACGGAGTGTCTTCATCGCCGTTGCCCTGATCCTGGTCCGGATCGGGACGGATGGAACGCCGGCGGTGAGGGTTCTTAATGGTCGACTCGGTATTGATGTTCACCACGCTCGGCTCAAGCTGCTTGGAAATCTGGGAGAACGCATTCGAGAGTTGTTGCGGAGCGGGAATCGTAAGCGGAGTCGCATCCGACGACTTCTGTCCCTCTTTGCCTTTTACTCCAGAGGAAACAACCGTGCCAATCAGAATTCCAACGGTGAGCGTCGCCAGAATCGTAAAAGTATAGGCCCAACGATTGGCCTTAAGACGAGCCCAAAAAGCGCTTTCGCGCGAATCCATTTCTTTCCTCCTGAAACCACCCAATTTTTTATTATACCTTCGTCACTGGCAGGGGTCTGGCAGAAGGCCGCCAGATTATTAGACGCAGAAAATCCAATTCGCGTTACCGTAATTTCCCGTAGAGACGCGGCTTGCCGCGTCTCTGCCAGCAGCGGAGACAGGGCCAGTCCCGTCTTACCACTTCAGCGTCGCAAGAGCCCCATGTCGAGATCCCCACTGTCAAGGCTGCCAATCGAGCGCATAAATCTCGGGACTGCTGATGTTGCGCGTCACCAGCAGAGAATCACCTGGCCCCAACCCGCTCCACTCTCCGTTCGGTCCCCACAGCCGGTGAATGTCTTTCAAACTCACCAGACGCTCCAGCTTGCGATCGGAAATCCGCACACGGAAGAATGCCGGATCTTCCGTAAAAATTGAATCGAAATACAGATACTGTCCGTCATGCGACCAACTCGGGAATCCGATGCCGATGCGCGCCAGCACTGTCCATTGTTGATTGGTACGATCAAATAGCATCAGCGCTTGAGAATCCGTCGTGATCGCCGCGATGTAACGTCCGTCGGGAGACCAGCGCGGCGAAAACAGGTTTTCTCCTCCCGGAACGGGGACGACTTTCGCTGTTTGTAAGTCGAGAATGCTGATTCTGCCGCCCGTGCCCCCCAGATCGTTCACCGCCAGCACGATCGACTTGCCGTCCGGCGACCACCCCGGATCAAAACCCGCCGTCGCGCCGGGTATCAATTCTCGCAAACCATGTCCATTCGCTCCCACCAGGTACGCCCGCCAATCCGTGTTCTGCGTTCGCGCCATAAACGCGATCTGATTTCCGTCAGGAGACCAGCGCGGCAACGCCGCTTCCATCACACTCCGATCGCTCAGCTCGATCCGGTTGCTGCCATCGATTTTGCTCGTCCATAGCGCTCCCTCAGGAACTGAAATGTAGGCCACATGCTGTCCATCCGCTGAGAATGCCAGATCAGTGACCGATGCACCGTCGAGATACGGAACGAACGATCGCCCGTCGTATCGCAGCACTTCGGACCGCGGCTGCCCGCCCATGGCGAAGATTTTCTTCCCATCCTTGGATGGAACGGGCAGCCAGAAATCGAGCGGACCATTCGTCAATTGGACGGGCTTCGCCTTGCCGTGAATCCAGGAATGCCGTTCCGGCAGCGCCCATATGCTGTTTCTTCCCTCGCGGAAGCTGTTGAAGAGAAAATATTTTCCATCCGGCGTCCAGCGCCCGCAGCATTCATGCGGAGAATCGTTCCACTTCGGCAGCAGGGGATGGGGCTTGCTTCCGTCGCGGTTAAGTTCCCACAACTCAGTGAAGCCGGTCTTCAGGTCGTTGACGGTCGCGCGGATTTTCTGTCCATCTGGCGAAATCCGCACATACCCGACTTGCGCCCTAAGAGTGGCGAGTTTCCTGGCATCGGACGCATCAGCGTTCGCCTCGTATAGATCAGCCCCGTCGGCGAAAAGCAACCGGCGCCCGTCCGGCGACCACGCGGCCGAGAAGGCAGTCATTACTCCGACTGGACGCGGCGATCCAGCGGGTAAAGGAAGAATCCAGACGGGACCATCTTTAGCAGTGCCCGCAAAACTGGCGATCAGTAATGAGGAGCCGTCCGGTGCAATATCACCGAGAAATGCATTGTCGAATGGCGTCGGAATCAAGACGCTGTCACCACCGGTTACTGAGACTTGGGCCAAGGCGACGCTGTCGCGGTCCAGGGCTTGGAAATAGAGCCTCTGCCCGTCCGTGGCCAGCGCGCTCAGTTGATGAACCTTGCCGCCGCTGGTGATCTGTGTGAACCCCAGAATTCGCGGCGATGGCCTCGGCATCAATTCGAAAACAAGGGCGGCGACGAGGAGAACTACACACCCCGCAGTAATCAGCGCCAAACGCTTCCAGGACCGGGCGCCGGGCTCCTTTGATTTAACCGAATCCGTCAGCGATGGTTTGGCTCCCTCCCCCGCATGCGAGGCGTGGTTCGAAACCGGCGCGATGAATCTGTATCCCCGGCGGTACAAGGTCTCTACAAATCGGGGATTGTCGGATTCATCCCCTAAAGCCTGCCGCAGTTTCTTCACCGCGCTGTTCAGACTCAGGTCGAAGTCCACAAAAGTGTCCGAGGGCCAGAGTCTGGTCTGCAATTCTTCGCGGGTCACAATTTCGCCC
>Ga0210407_10001988_pt1 | contig 18162 bp, 14 predicted proteins | sample IncBWC27MmetaG_FD_150860 | JGI IMG/M metagenome (GOLD analysis project Ga0210407, IMG submission 150860) | Forest soil microbial communities from Barre Woods Harvard Forest LTER site, Petersham, Massachusetts, United States - Inc-BW-C-27-M | ecosystem: Environmental > Terrestrial > Soil >...
TGAGCAAGCCGCTAGCCAACAGGATCTGGACAACGCCGTCCAGAACAACATGGCGGCGAAGGCAACGGTGGCCACAGCGGAAGCGCAAATTAAGACGGCCGAGGCAGCCGTCGAGACTGCAAGGATCAATCTGGACTTCACGCGGCTCATCGCGCCCATCGACGGGATTGCCGGGCAAGCGCTGCTGCAAGTGGGCGCGTTGGTCAATCCTGCGAGCGGCCCCGTCACTTCCGTCTCGACCCTGGACCCGATCAAGGTGTATTTCACGGTTAGCGAACAGGAGTACTTGGATTTTCACAAGAGATACTCGACCCAGAACACGCTAGACGCGGCGCGGAAGAACTTGCATCTGCAACTGATCCTAGCCGATGGAACGACGTATCCGTCAGAGGGCACTTTCTATTTCACCGACCGGCAGGTGGACCCGACTACGGGGGCGATCCGCATTGCCGCGCTGTTTCCGAATCCTGGAAACGTTCTCAGGCCCGGCGGTTACGCGCGCGTGCGCGCCACTGTACGGACGCAGAACGACGCCGTCCTAGTGCCGCAGCGCTCCGTTTCCCAGTTGCAGGGTAGCTACCAGCTAGCCGTGGTGGACGCGGAAAGCAAAGTCAGCATCCGCACGGTTCAACTCGGCCCGCAAGTGGGCAACCAGTGGATCGTATTGAGCGGACTGAAACCTGGCGAACGCGTAGTGGCGGAGGGCACGCAAAAGGTGCGCGACGGCGCCAAGGTGAACGCGAAGCCGTACGCGGCCGGGGCGAAGGGAGAATAGGCCATGTCAAGATTCTTCATCAATCGCCCCATCGTCGCCATGGTGATTTCCATCCTCATGGTAATTGTCGGGTGCATCACCATGCTTTCGCTGCCGGTCGCGCAGTTTCCCAGCATTGCTCCACCGGAGATTCAAGTCCTGGCCACGTACGTCGGCGCGGATGCCCAGACCCTGGAACAAGCGGTTGCCACTCCCATCGAGCAGCAGATGAGCGGCGTGGACAACATGAACTACATGTACTCGCTGAATGCCACCGCCAACTCGACCACCACCCTTATTGTGAACTACGACCTTAAAACGGATCCGAACACCGATTTCATTCTCACCCAATCTCGCGAGACCCAGGCCGCCTCACAACTCCCGGTGGACGTCACCAACTACGGCATTACCGTGCGGAAGTCGGTATCCGCCCCACTTATGCTCTTCCCCCTTTACTCGCCGCATGGAACCTACGATGCCACGTTTCTGGGGAACTACGCCTACATCAATCTCGTCGATCCTCTCCTCCGTGCGCCGGGCATCGGCAACGTTCAGGTATTCGGTACCGGCCAATATGCGATGCGAATGTGGGTAAAGCCCGACCGGTTGGCAAAGCTCGGAATCACCGTGACGGACATCATCAGCGCCATTCAGGCCCAGAACACAATCAACCCCGCCGGCAGGGCGGGGAGCGAGCCCGCCCCCCCGGGCCAGGAATTTACTTACACGGTCCTCGCCCAAGGTCGCCTCGTCTCGCCGGAACAGTTCGGAGAGATCGTGGTGCGTGAGACCCCCGACGGCGGCATCGTTCGTGTCCGCGACGTGGCCCGCATAGAGCTGGGAGCCCAGGACTACAGTTGGAAAGGCCGCTTCAATGGCAAACCGAGCGCGATAGTTTCTGTGTACCAACTGCCCGGTTCCAACGCCGTGGACGCCGCTGCGGGCGTCAGGAAGCTGATGGCCGAAGCGAAGCAGCGTTTTCCGCAAGACATGGACTATGCCACCTCGCTCGATACCACTCTCGCCGTGACGGAAGGCATTAAGGAAATTGTTCTGACCCTGGTGATCGCCCTGGCACTTGTGATCTTCGTCGTCTACGTCTTCCTCCAGGGGTGGCGCGCCACTTTGATTCCGCTGCTGGCCGTACCCGTTTCGCTTGTGGGCACCTTTGTCCTTTTCCCCCTGTTCGGTTTTTCGGTCAACACCCTTTCACTGTTTGGTCTCGTGTTGGCCATTGGCCTAGTCGTGGACGACGCCATCGTGGTCGTCGAGGGCGTCGAGCGCCACATCGAGGAAGGCCTGACTCCGAAGGACGCAGCTGTGAAGGCCATGGAGGAACTCTCCGGTCCCGTTGTAGCTATTGCCCTGGTTCTCTCCGCGGTGTTCGTACCGACGACCTTCATCCCCGGCATCACCGGAAGGCTCTATCAGCAATTTGCCCTCACCATCGCGATCTCGGTGATCCTCTCCGCCTTTAACGCGCTCACGCTGAGCCCCGCGCTTTCCGCGCTACTGCTCCGGCCAAAGGAGAAGAGCCACGGGCTGCTCAGCAGGTTTTTTGACTGGTTCAATCGTATGTTCGGGCGCGGCACCGAGATCTACGTCAAAATCTGCGCTGGGGTTCTTCGCAAGGGCGCGCTGGCTTTGGTGGTGATTGTGTCCTTCGCCATAATCGCAGGTTTCTTTGGCACCCGCTTGCCCTCGAGCTTCCTCCCGGACGAAGACCAGGGCTATGCCTTTATCAACATGCAGCTTCCGAATGCGGCCTCGCTGGAGCGCACCAGCGCGGTGGCGAGTCAGGTTGAGCAGATCCTCGCGAATACGCCTGGCGTCCAACAAACGACAAGCGTGATCGGCTTTAGCCTGCTCAGCCTCGTGCGCACCAGCTACAACGCCTTCTTTTTTGTGACCCTCAAGCCGTGGGGCGAGCGCAAGTCCCGAGCCGAGCAATATCAAGCCATCAAGGCTCACCTCAACGGGGCATTGAGCGGGCTGCCTGGCGCTTTTGTATTCAGCTTTTCGCCCCCGGCCATTCCCGGCGTGGGCACCTCCGGAGGTTTTACTTTTATTCTCGAGGATCGGTCCGGGGGCGATGTTCAGTTCCTGGCCAACAACCTGGCCATTTTCCTCGATGCCGCACGCAAGCGCCCCGAAATCGCCGGCTTGAGCACCACCTTTCTCCCCAATGTGCCCCAGAAATTTGTCCAGGTGGACCGCGACAAAGTGCTGAAACAAGGTGTGGCCCTTAACGATGTTTACCGCACCATCCAGGCCTTCATGGGCGGCTACTTCATCAACTATTTCAACCGCTTCGGCCGCCAGTGGCAGGTGTATATCGAGGCCGAGGGCGAAGACCGGGCCAAGGCGGAAAACGTCGGGCAATTCTATGTTCGCAATAACAAAGGGGGGAATGTCCCTTTGTCCACGCTTGCCGCCATCAAGTCAGGCGTCGGCCCTGAATTTACGATGCGCTTCAACGAGTATCGCTCCGCCCAAATCAACGGAAGCGCGGCACCTGGGTATAGCGCGGACCAGGCCACGGCAGCGCTTGAGGATGTCTTTAAGCAGACCATGCCGCGAGAGATGGGTTTCGACTACTCGGGCATGTCGTTCCAGGAACAAAAAGCGCGACAAGGAGTGCCCGCATCGGCGATCTTCGCCCTCTCCTTGTTATTCGTCTTCCTGATCCTGGCCGCGCTGTACGAGAGCTGGTCGTTGCCGTTCAGCGTGCTCCTGGGAACATCGGGGGCGATATGCGGTGCTTTCGGAGTCTTGTGGCTGCGGCGGACGATCCTCAGTGCCTTCTATCCGGCGTACATGGTGCAAATCGAAAACGATGTCTACTCGCAAATCGGCTTGGTGATGCTGATCGGTCTAGCCGCGAAAAACGCGATTCTGATTGTCGAATTTGCCAAAGGACAGGTCGATTCGGGGAAGCCTTTGATAGATGCGGTGCTGGAAGGGGCCAGGCTTCGCCTGCGTCCCGTTATGATGACCTCGTTTGCGTTCATTCTCGGTTGCGTGCCGCTGTGGACGGCGTCGGGCGCCGGTTCAGTGGCGCGCCAAATCATGGGCACCACCGTAATCGGCGGCATGCTCCTAGCGAGTTCCGTCGACATCCTGCTCGTTCCAGCGCTTTTCACTCTGGTGGAGAAGTGGTCCGGGGCCGTGCCCGCTGCCGGATCGTTGCCAGCTAGCCCAGCCTCGGCACCGGGAGACTAAGATGAACCACTGCGCGCACCGCGCGCAGAAAGAAGGGCGGGGGACCTTATGAGAAAACTAGCGCCATTGGTCGCCATCATGACGTCGGGTTTAGTCGCTGGATGCAGCGTCGGCCCGAACTACCGTCGACCCGACGTTCAACCTCCGGCGGTTTATCGCGATCTCAGTGAGAACCAACAAGTCCAGGCTCAGGCAGCGTCGTTCGCGGACCTTCCCTGGTGGCAGGTGTTTCAGGACCCGCAGTTACAAGAACTCATCCGCACGGCGCTGAAGCAGAACTACGATTTGCAACTCGCGACGGAACGTATCAACGCAGCGCGCGCGGTGGTTACTGTGACGCGCTCCAGTTTGTTTCCCCAGGTTCAGGCCAACGGCAATTTCAGCGGCGGAAAAGAAGGCAACTTTCAAACCAGATTCAACTTTCTGACCCTAACGGCAGACGCGGCATTTCAACTGGATTTTTTTGGGAAATTGCGACGCGCCACGGAAGCATCACGCGCGCAACTCCTCGCCACCGAAGATGCACGTCATACGGTGATTCTGACGCTCGTGAGCGACGTGGCGAGCGACTACTTCGCGCTCCTGCAGCTGGACCTTCAACTCCAGATCACGCGCGACACGGTGAAGACACAGGAAGACTCTGTGAAACTCACCAACTTTCGAGTTCAGCACGGAGTGGCCACAAAGCTTGACGTTCTACAGGCCCAGCAAGTCCTCGATACGGCGAATGCACAGATCCCCGATTTGGAGCGGCAGATCGCGCAGGAAGAAAATGCCATCAGCATTCTTCTTGGCAACTACCCGGGGGCGGTTCCGCGCGGAATGACCTTAGTAAGCCAACCGCTCCCTCCCGAAGTACCGGGTGGTCTGCCGTCGTCACTACTCGATCGAAGGCCAGACATTCGCGAGGCTGAGCATCTTTTGGTCTCCGCGAATGCCGAAGTCGGTGTTGCGAAGGCGCAGTTCTTCCCACAAATCTCTTTGACCGGCTCCGGCGGTGGCACCTTCGGACGGAGCAGCGCCTTTTCGAGCCTCATGAGCACGCAGCTCGGGATCTATTCATACGGCGCCCAAGTGAGCCAACCCATTTTTACGGGGGGAGCTCTGCGCGGAAATCTGCACTTGGCCAAGTCGGAATACAATCAGGCCTTGATCGCTTACAAGTACGCGATTCAGCGCGCGTTTGGGGACGTTTCCGATGCGCTGATCGGCTATCAGAAATTCCATGAGGTTCGGCTGCGCCAGGAGAACACTGTCGCGGACCTCCAGGAGTCCGTGCGATTATCCAATATGCGTTATAAAGGTGGCACCACCACTTATCTGGAAGTCTTGGACGGGCAACGGTCGCTGTTTTCCGCCGAACTCACGCTCGCGGGAGCGCGCGGCACCGAGTATCAAGGTCTCGTGCAGCTTTACAAGGCGCTCGGCGGTGGCTGGCAGCAGTAGCGTACAAAGACCGCGATCTGAGGCGCCTCCGGGTGGCTCGGGGCGGGACAGGGTGCGAGCGACGCGCCTCCTTAAAATCTGCAACGGAAAAACCTTGATGATGGGTCCCCCGGGTTCGACAAGCTGAAAGGTGCAGACTCTGGAAGGGCGCATGGTGGCGCCTGATTCTGGCTGGCGTTTTCACAGCGGGCGGTGGTATAAGCCTCGGCTTATGGCGTCGCGGCGCGAGACTTCTTTCCGGCTCGCTTGCGGCGGGCGGGCTGGCCGTAGTACTCGGTGTCGTGTTAACGCCAACGTCTGGTACGGCACTCCCATTGACCGGGTCGTAAGTTCTTCGTAGGATTTTTGTTAGGCTATAATTGAATTACGGTGGCGCGAGTTTAAGTTGGACCTCCGGAATACCGATTCATGGTGGTAGGGGGACACGATTCGCGGTTCAAGAACGAAGCCGGTGACCAGACCTATGATGAAGGCGACGACAATCTGCCTGGCAGTTGCGGCGGTAACGCTGGCTCTGGCTAGCTGCGACGACACAGCCAAGAAGCCGGTCCAAGCGCGCGTGCCGGCCCCAGTTCCGGTGCAACAGGCGGCGGCGCGTCCGGGTCCGGCGGCTGAAATGCTTCCTTTCCCGGACAATCGCGCCTCGCGCTTCGCTCAATTCCGTTCGCTGCAACCTGAACCACGTCCCGCTATCTACGTGCTTATTGAAGGCGTGCAGGCCAGCTTCCTGGCAGGCCAAAACGAATACCAATTGGGGAACTTCGCGAAGGCCCACGAGGACTTTCAGCACGCGGTGAGCCTGATCCTTCAGAGCGGCTTCCCGATCGATTCCGACCCCGCGCTGGCGGATCTGTTCGACCACATCGGCGAGGCGACGAAAGCTCCCGAACTCGAGGCCTTGCAGGCCAGCGAAGAGGCTGAAGTGCCGAGCACGCCGGCGCCAATCGATGAGTTGGTCGATTTGAACCTGCCTGCGGGCGACCCCCGGCTGGCGACGAAAGCCGAACGAGAGTTGATGCGGGTGCCGCACGACTTGCCGCTGACGGTGAATGACTCCGTCCTTCAATATCTGAGCTACTTTACGACCGCGCGCGGCCGGGCGATCGTCGAGCACGGACTCGGGCGCGCCGGCCGCTACAACGACATGATCCGGCGGGTGCTAAAAGAAGAGGGAGTTCCGCAGGACCTGATTTACCTGGCGCAAGCGGAAAGCGCGTTTCTGCCGCAGGCGGTTTCGCGTGCTGGGGCGCGCGGAATCTGGCAGTTCATGCCGTTCCGTGGCGAGCAATACGATCTGGGGCGGACTTATTACATTGATGAGCGCAGCGATCCGGAAAAGGCTACGCGCGCGGCCGCGCGCCATATGCGCGACTTGTACGGGATGTTTGGCGACTGGTATCTGGTGATGGCGGCCTATAACTCGGGACCGGGAAACGTGAGCAAAGCCGTGCAGCGCACTGGTTACGCGGACTTTTGGGAACTGCAACGGCGCAACGCGCTGCCGAAGCAAACGCGGAACTACGTGCCGATTATCATCGCGCTGGCGCTTGTAGGCAAGGATCCGGCGGTGTACGGAGTACAAGTGCAGTCCGAGAAACCGCCGCACGTGGAAATGGTGCGGCCGGGGCATGCCATCGATCTCCGGCTGGTGTCGGATGCGACCGGCGTGGATATCGACGCCCTGCACCAACTGAACCCACAATTGCTGAGGGGTGTCACGCCGGGGGATTCGCGATTCGAGCTGAAGTTACCGGCCGGGACGGCGGAGAAGTTCGTCGAAGCCGTGCAGCACGTGCCGGAAGAAAAATGGACGAGTTGGAGGCTGCATGAGGTGGAGAACGGCGAGACGCTGGCGGAAATTGCCAAGCACTATCGTGTGACGGTTCCGGCGATTGAAAGTGCGAACCATATGCAGGGGCACGCTATCGTACCGGCTGGGTTCGTGCTGAATATCCCGACGGCGCCACCCGCGGTGCGGCTGGTGAGTTACCGCGTGCAGCGCGGCGACACGCTCGAGGGAATTGCGGAGCGCTTCGACGTAACGATCCCGGAATTGAAGCGCTGGAACCACATCAACGGCCCGAGCGTAGCCCGGGGCTCGCGCTTGAGAATATATGCTGGCGGGCCACCTGCCATTGCGCCGCGAACGAAATCGAAGTCGGCAGCCACTGGAAATCCGGCAGTTCACAACGTTTCCGCAGTCCATGCCGAAACGGCGGAGCCGGTTAAGCACCGTGTGAAGCCGGGTGAGACGCTGTACCAGATCGCCCGCGCGTACCGGACGACGGTGGATGCGTTGCGGCAGCGGAATCCCTTCCTCGCGGAACGTGCGCTCGAAGCGGGCGACGTACTAACTATCCAGCGTTAGCCCTCATCCGACTTGGGACTAGCCCTGAGGTTATCCTCAATTACTTTGTTTTCTTATGGATAGAAAGATTTTAAGCATTCCTCGATTTCACTGAACTTACGCTTTTACGCAATTACGTCAAAAGAATAAGCTTTTCGTTACCCTTGCGCCTTGACAAAGTTCCGAGACTACGTTTATAAGCGCGAAGGGACTTTTTGCGGTCGGCAAGCCCGCCATTCATGGAGGAAGCCATGTTTCACGGCAAAATGCACGATGAGGAAGATGACGAACTCCCCCGCTACGAAGAGGAAGGCGAAGAAGGGCTGGGGCACTCGAACGAGGGAATCGTAGAAGAGGTGGAAGAGATCGTCATCGAGGGCGAGCCCGCGGAGGAAGAAGAGCCGGCGGCTCCCGCAGCGAAGAAGCCAACGTCCACACCGAAGGCAAAGAAATCGAAAAAGGGAACGCCGAAGAAGAAAGCAAAATCGAGAACCAAGAAAAAGAAACCCGCTAAGAAGGCGTCCGCGAAGAAGTCTTCGAAAAAGAAGGGCGGAAAGCGCAAGAGGCGCTGATCCGCTCGCCGAAAAAGTCTGGCTGGGAAGTAAGGCCCGCGCTAGATGCGATGTGTCTGCGGTCCCGGCCAGTTTGATTGCGGCATACGAGCTTAGGCGATTGCATCGGGTCGCGATTGCGGAACATGGCAATTGAGGGCATTCGGTTTCATTCCGGTGCAGGCGATGATTTTGGTTGTCCTCAGGCGTCCAAGCGCGCTTCCGCAAGTCCGTTGTTTTCGATTCCCGCTTCGATACGACCGTCTCGCCCGTAGGTATCATTAGGGTACCGTTCCCACTTTAAAAATCTTTCCCTTGCCGTAGACCTCAGAGGATGGCTAGCATACGGCGTCGATGACGCTTGCAATCGAGCACATCCGCCGAATGAGGGGAGGAGCCCAGGGACATCTGCTGCGATGCGCGGATGGAGGCTACTACGTCGTAAAATTCCAGAACAATCCGCAAGGATTAAGGATTCTGGCGAACGAATTGCTTGGAACAAGGTTGGCGGCGCGAATGGGGCTGCCCGTACCGGGGACGGCCGTGGTGGAGGTGCGCGAGGAATTGATCGCGAACACCGAAGACCTGGTGGTTCAGCTCGGGCGCGGGCGGCAGCTTTGCAAGGCGGGGCAGCAATTTGGCTCGCGGTATCCGGGGCTACCGGCGGAAACTGTGGTGAACGATTTTCTGCCGGATGAACAACTGCGCGAAGTAACCAACCTTCCTGATTTCTGCGGCATGCTGGTCTTCGACAAATGGACCTGCAACACGAACGGGCGGCAGGCGATCTTTCTTCGCGCGCAAGGCGAGCCGCGCTACCGGGCGCTGATGATCGACCAGGGCTTCTGTTTCAACGCCGGCGAATGGAATTTTCCCGACGCGCCGCTGCGGGGACTTTACATGCGGCATCGCGTCTACGAGAATGTGCGCGGCATTGAGGCGTTTGAGGACTGGCTTGCGCGCATCGAATCGAAGATGACTGAGCGCGCAGTGGACGAGATTGCCTCGTGGATTCCGCCCGAGTGGTATTCGTTTGAGTCCGACGCGCTGGAGCGAATGCTGGAGCAACTCTGGCGCCGGCGAAAGACTGTTCGGGAGCTGGTTGTCTCAGCCTGGAAATCATCGGCACAACCGTTTCCGAACTGGAAATGAGCGTCGTTATCTTGGTCATGTCGCATTCCGCGGGAGGAGCGCACGATGCCTGAGGAAAAGCGGAATACGTTTCGCTACCGCATTCTGCGGTACACGCCGAATTTGATTCGGGACGAGTGGGTGAACATCGGAGTGCTGCTCGAGGAAGTTCGCGCCGGAGAGGAGGCGGCGGCTCCGCGCCGCAGCGTGCGCGTCATCGAAGAGCCTTCGGAAATTGCGCGTGTGCGGAGGCTGCATCCTAATGCAGACGAAGAACTGCTGCGCGCGCTACCGGCGGAGTTTGATGCCAGGCTCGCAGCGCCAGCGGCTGAAGTCGGCACATATCTCGAAAAACTGGAGCAGACCCTTTCAAACCTGGTGCAATTGAGCCCGGCCAAAGGTTTGCTAGCGGAGGATTTTGACGCGGAGCTTGACCGGATATATCACGATCACGTGAGTCCTCCCGCCCGCGGACGAGGAAGCGCGATCGAAAGCACGCGAGCCTGGATCAAGGCGCGGCTCAACGACATATTCCGGCGGAGGCGCGTGCCGCGATTGGAACGCAACATCCGCGTTGACGAATTCACGCAAGCAGGAGACCCGTTCAAGCTCGATTACGGCTACCAGAACGGCGCGCGCGGATTCCTGCATTCGGTGGCGCTCGGGCGCGATCCGGCGCAGGCCAAGGTGCTGGCGTACACGGCAGAAAGGATCCGCGCACGCATGCCGCGATGCGAGTTCGCGGCCATCACGGAGGTAGAACCGGTGCGCGACAATCCCCGGCACCAGTTTATCGTGCGGCTTTTCGAGGGCCAGCAGATCGCAGTCGTGCCGCTCAACCGTGCGGAGAAGTTTGCCGAAGAGTTGCGCGTTCGGTTGCAGTGAAGCTCGAGGATCGAACCATGAACGGCGCGTGCGGCTGCGGAAATTCGTCCAGAATCGAAACGATTCATTCTGCCGAAAGCATGCCCCATGGCGGAAGATCGCGCTGGCTCAGCAAGGCCTCGGCAGCCCAAGCGCCGAGATATGAGGACAGCGCGACACCGTGCCCGGCGTAGGCGCCGAGTACGATTGCGCTCCGGTTTCCTTTCGCGCTCCGCGGGTGCCAATCGAAAATGGGCGTCCAGGAATCGCGGAACAGAATTGGACCGCCCCAGCGCCGCGTGAAACGGATGGATGCGAGCGCTGGATCTAATCCGCGAACGCGTCTTTCGAGTGTGTCGAACATTTTTGACGGCTCGGGCGCGGCTATGTTGACCCCGTCCAGGTTGCGCTCATCGGGCGACTGCACCAGCCCTGCTCCCCAAACGATCGAGTTGTCCTCGCGGACGCGTCCCCAGAGGTAGGGCATATCGACCGTGTAGAAGGGCTTCCTTTCGGTGAGGCCGACGGCGGCCAGTTGCTCTCCGGTCGCGGGCTCTGTGAGCGCCGCCAGCGTGAGGCGCGGGTGCATACCTTCCACGAGTTCCGTTATATTTAGCGAGAGCGCGTTCGTGGCGAAGAGAATTTTTCGAGCGCGCAAGCGGCCGCTTGCGAAATAAATCTCAGGAACTCCGGCCCAGTCGATTCGCTCTACGAGATGACACTCGCAAATCTGAGCGCCGAGTCGATGCGCCGCGCGCGCCAGACCGCTGACCAGTTTTCCCGGATCGAGCGTGCCGCCGGGAACTTCCTTCACCACTCGCAGCGTGCCGGAATCGTTCCAGCGGATCGGAGATTGCGCCAGACCGCCGCTGCGGCCAATTTCCCAGGCCCCGGTCAAGGAAAGATCGCACTCGACTTTCAGCTCTGAGAGGACTTTGCTGAAACCTGCGAGGACGTCGCCCAGTCCCGGCTGGTCGCCCGAGGCCGTTTCGCCGAGGGCCATGCCTCCCGTGCGGCCACTCGCTCCGGCGCCGATGCTTCCCGCTTCCAGAACTACGACGGATATTTCGGGCGCTAGATGCCTCAGCCATGCCGCAGCTGCAAGGCCCGTGAATCCGCCTCCGATAATCGCGAAATCGGCTTCGTTCGGCGCCGTGTGAGGCGGAGGCGCGAAATCAATTTTCCATGGAGGTTGTCCCCAGTCCAGGTGGCTTCGATCAGATAGCATAGCGAGGATTTGGAGTTCGCAGCCGGCGAAGGAAGGCAAGGACGCCGTGGCCGCCTTCAACGCGCAGTCTTAGTTCACAAATTGAATCTCGATAATTCCCTGTGGCCGCCGCCTTACGCCCTACAGAATATTCTCCGTCCAGTTCTCGAGCGTGTGCTTCACCTTACCCATGAACTGGTGCGCGACGGCGCCATCGACGACGCGGTGGTCGTAGGACAGCGTGAGATAGACCATCGAGCGAATGGCGATTGCGTCGTCGATGACCACCGGGCGTTTTTCGATCGTGCCAAGGCCGAGAATGGCGACGTTCGGCTGGTTGATTACCGGCAGGCCGAAGAGGCCGCCGAAAACGCCGGGGTTGGTGATCGAGAAAGTGCTTTCCGCGACTTCCTCGGGCTTAAGCTTTTTCGAGCGAGCGCGCTCCGCAAGATCGTTCATAGCGCGGGCGATGCCCAGGAAATTTTTCTCCTCGGCGCTCTTGATCACCGGGACGATCAGTCCCCAATCGAGCGCCACGGCGATGCCGATGTTGCATTCCTTGTGCAGGACGATGTTCGTGCCGTCGACTGAAGAATTCACAGTGGGAAACGCGCGAAGCCCTTCAACCGCGGCACGCACAAAGAACGGCATGAAAGTCAGCTTCGTTCCGGATGCCTGCTCGAATTTCTCTTTCATTTTTCCACGAAGCGCGGCGATTCCGCTGACGTTGACTTCGTCCACCGAGTAAACATGCGGAGAAACGCGCTTCGATGCCACCATGTGCTCGGCGATGCGCTGGCGCATCACGGACATGGGCTGCACTTCGTAATGGCCGAAGTACATTTTCTCACGCGGCACGGCCGTTTCGAGCGTGGCATGTGTTGCTGCGCCGCCCGTGGCCGGCGGAGGCGCCGAAGTCCTCGCGGAGGCCGGGGCGGGACCGGACGCTGCGCCGCCTCCTTCAATCGCGCCGAGAATGTCCCGCTTGCTCACGCGGCCGCCTGCACCGGTGCCGGGAACCTGAGTGAGGTCCACGTCGTTTTCGCGTGCCAGACGGCGAACGAGTGGTGAGCTGCGAATCTTTTCACCTATGGCACTTGCGGCGGGACGCTGCGGCGCAGATGGAGCGCCAATCGCCTGGGAAACGGGTGCCGGGGAATTCGGCGAGGCCGAACGTGGCGCCTGCGCGGCGGTGTTGGCCGGACCTTTCATCGGCGTGGGGGCAACGGGATCCTCGGGCGCATCTGGCGCAGGCGCCTGTACTTTTGCGGGCACTGGCGCGGAGGCGGGTCTCGACGCTTCCGGCTTGGCAGCGGCGGGAACGCTTGTCGCAGAACCAGCGGCGGCGGCGCCAGCGCCGGAATCAATCACGGCGACGACCGTCTGAATGGGAACGGTCTGTCCTTCGTTGACTTTGATTTCTTTCAGCACACCGGCAGAAGGTGACGGAATTTCCGCGTCCACTTTGTCGGTAGAGATTTCAAAAAGCGGCTCGTCGCGCTCGACTTTGTCGCCCGCCTTCTTGAGCCATTTCGTGATGGTGCCTTCGAAAATGCTCTCGCCCATCTGGGGCATGATGACATCAACAGCCATGGTCGTCTCCTCTGCAATCGAAACTCAGGCGGCGCGCAGGCACTCCTCGTGCCACACCCCGGGAATGCCCTCGAGCGTGTAAATTTCATCGCCGCCATGGAAGAACTCGACGCTCTTCACCTTAGCGACAGCGCCCGCATGCTCGAGCTGCTCCGGTTCCAGCTCGTTATGGTACTGCCCTTCTTCCATGAATTTCTCAAGGAACGCGCGGTCCGCGATGCGGACCTGCGATCCCACTGCGAACTCCGCTTGGTTGACACCTTTCGTTTTTCCCACGGCGTTTAGCCTCTCTGTTCCACTTTAGTATTGTGCCAATTCGCGGGCGGCCGCGACAATCTTTTCTGTGCTGGGTAGGTATCGTTCTTCAAGTGGCGGAGAATAGGGCACGGGCGTATCGAGTGCCGTGACCCGCGCGATGGGTCCGTCGAGATCTTCGAATGCGCTTTCGCACACAATCGCCGCAATCTCTCCCGCAATGCCTCCGGTGCGCGTGTCTTCATGGACGATCAGGAGCTTGTTGGTCTTTTTCACGGACGCGAGAATCGTTTCGCGGTCGAGCGGTGCGAGCGTGCGGAGGTCGATCATTTCCGCATCGATTCCCTCTTTTGCGAGTTGCCCGGCTGCCTCGAGCGACGTATGCGCCATCGCGGCATAGCTCAAGATCGTCAGATCTTTTCCTTCACGGCGGACGATGGCTTTGCCGAGAGGCACAGTGTAATCGCCTTCGGGAATTTCTTCCTTGATGCGGCGATAGAGGTACTTGTGCTCGAAAAAGAGGACAGGATTGTTGTCACGGATCGCCGATTTGAGAAGGCCCTTGGCATCGTACGCGGTGGAAGGGTAAATGATCTTCAGGCCCGGCGTGTGCATGAAATACATTTCTGGGTTTGCCGAATGAAAGGGCCCGCCGTGGACGCCGCCGCCGGACGGCCCGCGCAGAACCATCGGCACCGGCGCGCCCCATCGATAGTGCGATTTGGCGACGAAGTTCGTGACCTGATTGAAGCAGCAAGCAATGAAATCGATGAACTGCATCTCGACAACCGGGCGCAGCCCAAGGTAGCTCATCCCGCAAGCGGCTCCGACGATGGCCGTTTCGGCGATGGGCGCGTCGATCACGCGCTCGTGGCCGAATCTTGCGAGCAGCCCTTCGGTAACTTTAAACGCCCCGCCGTAGACGCCAATATCTTCGCCGATCGCGACGACGGCCGGGTCGCGATCCATTTCCTCGAAAATCGCCTGGCGGATTGCTTCAAGCATGGTGATGACGGCCACGGTCAGCGCCTCCCCTGCTTGCGCTCGGGCGCGGTTCGCAACGATTTGTCTTTCGGGCCCCGGCCGAAAGGAACGCGCGGGCCGGATTCTTCTGGCGCGGGTTGCGGTTTCGCGCTGCCCTTGGGTGCTGGCTTCGCGATGGGCTTCGAATTCCTTCCGCCATTTCCCGCGGCATTCCTAGCCGCATTCGCTCCCGCACTCCCACTCGTATTCCCACGCGCATTGCCACCCAGCGTAGCGGACGCTCCAGAGACTTGCTTCACATTCGCTACTTCGGCCTCGATGCCGCCAAAATCGCGAACCTGCCAGACGGCCTCGACGCTGCAATTCGGCGGCGTCAATTCTTGTTTTGAGCGCCGCCAATCGGCTTCAATCGTATGACAGCCGTCGCAATAGACGCCCTGCTCGGCCAGTTCGGGGGGAGGCAGCGGCGATTCCTCGGCAAATTTCTGGTCTTCGTCGAGCAGGCGTTCAATTCGCGCGTCGATATCGGACTTCGCCTTCACATCCCACAGCTTGTTTTCGGTCAAATATTTCTCAAAGCGCGCGATCGGATCGCGAGCCTTCCAGTAATCGACCATTTCCTTGGGAACGTATTCTGCGGGATCGTGCTGGGCGTGGCCTTTCATGCGATGCGTTTTTACTTCGATGAGGACAGGGCCGCGGCCGGCACGGCACTCGTTGACGGCTTCTTTCGTGGTGGTATAAACCGCGACAACGTCGTTGCCGTCGACAACCTTGCTTCGAATGCCGTAAGCGACGGCGCGATCCGCGAGATTCTTGACGGGCACCTGCCGCGAGACCGGCGTGGAATACGCCCACTGATTGTTTTCTAGCACTAGCACAAACGGTGCGCGCTGCGCCGCCGCAAGATTCAATCCTTCGTGAAAGGCGCCCGTGGAGCTACCGCCATCACCGATCCAGGTGAGCGCGACAATATTCTGGCCCAGGTAACGCCCGGCCATGGCGACGCCCGTCATTACTGGAATCAAATCGCCGAGCATCGAAATGGGCGAAACTGTGTGGCGGGTTTTCAGATCGCCGAAGTGGCTGGTGCCATCCTTGCCGAGCGTGGGCGAAGTATATTTCGCCATGTGCTGCGTGAAAATATCGCGCGGAAGAAAACCCTTCACGAGAAGCGCGCCGATGTTGCGAATCATTGGGGCGAGCCAGTCGCGCGGTTCGAGTGTATAAGCGGTGCCAACGGATACGGCTTCCTGCCCGAGACTCGAATACAGCCCGCCGACAATCTTGTTCTGCCGGAACAGACGCACCATGCGGTCTTCGAGCTGGCGATTGAGCTGCATGAAGTAATACAGCTCAAGGTGTTGTTCGCGTGTCAGCTTTGCGATCATTCGATTTTCCATTCCCGGCGTTCTCGCGTTTGGAGGCCTAGATTTCTTTTCTCATAGGCGACCAATTCCCCGGCAAGACTAAATCACTACGGTAGCGGACTCCAGAGCCGCGCCGAACGTTGAATCGAGCGCGCCGAGAAGTTCAGCGAGTGAAACCGGCTGAAGCTCGCGATCGAAAACTTCGCCAAAGTGCGCGACCAAGCTCTTCCGGACTTCTTCGCAACTTACCGCGCGTCCCAGCACATTTTCGAGCGAAGTGGCTCGTCTATCGGCAATGCCACAGGGCACGATCAAATCAAAGTATCGCAGGTCGGTGGAAACATTGTACGCAAATCCGTGCGAAGTGACCCAGCGGCTCAGGTGAACGCCCAGCGCTGCGAGCTTTTCTTCTCCGCGCGGCGTTTGGACCCAGATGCCGTGTTTGCCAGCGATCCGCTTTGGAGCCCCGCCGAAATCCGCCGTTGCGCGAATCATAATTTCCTCGAGCTCTTCGACGAACCACCGAACATCGCGGCGGTGCTCCGCTAGATCCAGTATCGGGTAGCCGACGACTTGCCCGGGGCCATGGTAGGTGATGTCTCCGCCACGGTCGGTGACGCTGAACTCCACGTTCATTTGATTGAGTACATGATCGCTCGCTCGCAAGTGCTCGCGCTTGCCATTGCGGCCCAGCGTGATCACGTGCGGATGCTCGCAGAGAAGGAGCACGTCAGGAATTGCGCCGTTCTTCCGCGCTTCGACAACCGTGCGCTGAAGCTCGAACGCTCGTCCGTAAGGCATGAGACTCAAATCCACTACCCAACAGTTTTTTTTGGGTTGATTCACGAGCGTTGAAATATCTTCCCTTTGCGCGTTGAAATTAAATATTGATAGCGAGGCCCCGGACGGAATTAAATGCGTCGCCCATGGCTTCCCAAACCGTTGGGTGCGCGTGGATCGTCGTGGCCATATCGTCAAGCGTGGCTTCGAGGCCAAGCGCGGCGACCGGTTCCGCAATAATTTCCGTTGCAAGCGGTCCGATGGCATGGACTCCGAGTATTTCGCCGTACTTCGCTTCCGCCACAACTTTGATGAAGCCTTCATGCATCCCTAGAATCGTGGCCTTGCTGTTGCCGATGAACGGAAACTTCCCGGTCTTCACTTCGTAGCCCGCTTCGCGCGCCTGCTTCTCGGTGAGGCCGATGGAGCCAATCTGAGGTTCGCAATAGGTGGCGTTCGGGCAGCGTTTGCGGTCGAACGGCTGGACGTCTCTACCGGCCATTCGGCCGACGGCGATGATGCCCTCCATCGAAGCCGCGTGCGCGAGTTGCGGCAGGCCCGCGACGATATCGCCGATCGCGTAGACGCGCGGTTCGTCGGTTTCAAGATACGCGTTGGTGTGAATAAAACCGCGCTCGACTTTGATTTTCGTCTTGTCGAGGCCGAGATTTTCGGTGAGCGGGCGGCGGCCTACGGCGATCAGAACTCTTTCGGCGCTGATCGTCTGGGATTTGCCGGTTTTGTCCTTGAACGCAACCGTCGCGCCCTTAGGGTCTTTCTTGACGGATTCCACTTTCGCTTCCGTCTCAATGCGAATCCCCTTTTTCCTGAATGACTTCTCGAGCTCGGGAGAAATTTCCTCGTCTTCCAGCGGCACGGCCCGCGGAAGCATTTCGAGGATGGTCACTTCTGTGCCGAAGGTCCGGAAGATCGAAGCAAATTCAACTCCTACCGCGCCCGCGCCGACTACGACGAGAGATTTCGGAATCTCCGGTAGCATAAGGATTTCGCGATTGGTGAGAGTTGTTTTGCCGTCGATTTCAACTCCGGGCAGCGTACGAGCGTCGGACCCAGTGGCGAGCATGATGAAATTGGTTTCGAGCTCGGTGGTCTTGCCATCTTTTTCTATCGACACGCGGCCGGGACCGGCTATTCTTCCCCAGCCGGTGATGGTTTCCACCTTATGCTTCCTGAAGAGCGAGGCGATTCCAAGCGAGTGTTTCTTGACGATCTTGTCCTTGCGCGCCAACATTGCCGGCCAGTTGATCTTCACGTCTTTCACTTCGAAGCCAAATTCCTCGGCGCGCTTGAAGTAGTCATAGATATCCGCATGATGCAGAAAGACTTTCGTGGGAATGCAGCCGATGTGCAGGCAGGTGCCGCCAAGGAATGGGTCTTTCTCGACGACCGCCGTCGTCAGGCCCCACTGCGCTGCGCGAATCGCGGCGACGTATCCTCCCGGCCCGCTCCCAATAATTACGAGGTCATATTTTGCCAATCCAGCCCTCCTCGGCGGTATTCGGCTGCGTCCTTCGAGCATATAGATGCTTGGAAGGGGTACCACGATGGCGGCTCTTCCAGGCGCGCAAACAAAAGATTTTAGCAGTCACTCTGCGCCGCCGCAACCTTGTCTGGACGCAGGGCCCCGCTCGCGTGCC
>Ga0210407_10001989_pt1 | contig 18160 bp, 15 predicted proteins | sample IncBWC27MmetaG_FD_150860 | JGI IMG/M metagenome (GOLD analysis project Ga0210407, IMG submission 150860) | Forest soil microbial communities from Barre Woods Harvard Forest LTER site, Petersham, Massachusetts, United States - Inc-BW-C-27-M | ecosystem: Environmental > Terrestrial > Soil >...
CATAGACAACAGTCTTGTTGCTGGTGTAGACGTTGCTGCGCGCTACAGCCAATGCCGCAGTTCCTTTCTTAAAGGTACTGCGGGGTCCGATGCGCGCACCGGGCTTCAGAGCTAAGCCAATAAATTGTCCGCTCCCGACAGCGTATCCTACCGCGCTGTTTCCGTCGGCGGGGTACTGACGAAGCTCGAAGAAGCAGAAGTCGGTGCAAGCACTGACGTGGTTCACGATAGTGAAATCAGTAATCTTGTCGTGGTTGAGATCGACATTGTAGCTGTGGTTTGGCGCGATGACGCGGTGCGTTGCCGTGTAAATAATCTTCGCCTCAGCGGGCGATGCCACAGCCAGCAAGCCCACTCCTGCCGCTGTTGCTGCGAGGGCATACATGTTGAGCTGACGGTGAATGGACTCTGGAAAGTCGGTCGGCGCCAGAGGAGCGTGCTTCATAAATCCTCCGCCCGAGAAGCGGCGCTATTATGTCGCTGGGGCAATCAGGTGTCAAGACACTCGCACTGGGAAATCTCGGCGGTAAACTAGCGGAGTAAAGCAGTTTTATAAAACGACGGCAGCCCTGCAATCAAAGGGGCTCAAATCTGGAGCGGGAGACGGGATTTGAACCCGCGACTTCGACCTTGGCAAGGTCGCACTCTACCACTGAGTTACTCCCGCTCAGCAGTTCCGATTATAAACAAGCTGCAACTTCACAGCAACGGCGGGGCCTTTTCGCGAGCTAGTACGCGCAACCTGTCTTGGGTCTCTGCATGGCTTCGTTCGCTTTGGCTGTGATGTGGTTTCGGACATCCCAGAGTTCCTTGTAGAACAGGTGTTCCATCCGCTGGTGAAGAACCTCGACCGGCGTACCCATCGTGCCAATAACTCCGCCGCCGATAATCCTCTGGGCCAGTTTCAGATGATGAAAGCGGAAGAGGTGGACGCGCTCGTCAAAATCCAGCAACCGCTCGGCCACGTCGTGCAGTCCGAAAAATTCTTCGTGACGGCGATAGATGTCATCCACGCTGAGATGAGACTTGTGCAACTGAGCGTAAAAAGCCTCTCCGAGGCGTGGACCGATGTGAAGCAAAGAGAGGAAGCCGGGTGAGTCGAGGCCGCTGCCGTGTCCCAGTCCCGCGCGGATGATGTGATAGTCGTAGGGCGTGATTGTTTCCAGCACGTGCAACATCGAGATCGGGTAATCGAGCATGTGGTTGGCGCGGCGAATCAACCGGGCAGCATTGTGGTAGTCGCCTTCTTCGATGTGGGTGCGGGCGCGTCCCAGTTCCCAGGCAACGCCTTTCAGCAGCAACTCAGATGCCTGATGGACGACCTGGAAGGTCATCTCGTCTTTATGCAGAAATTCTTCGGCAGGCTTTTGCAGCGACAGCAGTTCGTCGGTGTGCAGGTAGCGCTCGTAGTCGGAGGCTCCCTTGCCTGGCAAAATCGGTTTTTTCAGATCATCCATTTCTTGCTTGTCTCCAGATGACGGCGAATCAGTTCGCGTGACTGTTTACGTGTGCGCCCCGGTCCACTGCGGATCTTTTTCGGGAGTCACGATCTCGCCATCGCGCATGTGAATAATACGGTCTCCATAGCTGGCGGCTTCCGGGTTATGAGTGATCATGAGCACGGTCTGGCCCAGTTCCCGGTTGGAGTGCCGCAACATATCTAACACAATTACAGAGTTCTTAGAATCCAGGTTGCCGGTGGGCTCGTCGGCGAGCACAATCGCCGGTTTGTTGATCAGCGCCCGGGCCAGCGCTACTCGCTGCTGTTCGCCTCCCGACAACTCGGAAGGCCGGTGCGGCAGGCGTTTTTCCAGGCCGAGCAAGCCTACGATCTTGTCGAAGTACGGTGCGTCGTGATTCCCATTTCCTGCAATATCCACGGCGATGTTGATGTTTGAAAGCGCGTCGAGCGTGGGCAGCAGGTTGAATTTCTGGAACACGAATCCGATCTTACGCTTGCGCATACGGGTTCGTTGGGCGTCGGAGAGTTGCGCGAAGTCGTCTCCGTCGATGACCACGCGCCCCGAATCCGCCCGCGCGAGTCCGCCCAACAGGTAAAAAAGGGTGGACTTGCCGCTTCCCGAAGGGCCGACCACGCTCACAAATTCGCCGGTCTGCACGCTAAAGGAAATTCCACGCAACGCGGGCACTTCGACCTTACCCACGCGGTAAGTCTTGCGCACATCTACGGCTTCGATGAGCACTGGCATCCAAACATTTGATCTTACACGAAGCGTGGATTGCCGGCACCCATGGAGGCCCTCCGCCCGATCTGGGCGCGTACGTTGAGGCTGCGCATCCCTTTGTGTGCCTTCGTGTCCTTTGTGGTTCCAAGCATTTGAACTTCATCAACCGCAAAGGACACCAAGGCACACAAAGGAAAAACTCGGCACGACGGCGCGCCTGGGGACTGCGTCCGCATCGGCGATGTAATCAGCAGGTTTGTAGATCAGGCGGCGCTGGTCTGTGCAGGAGAGGCTTGTGGGCGCGTCTGCGCGCGCTTGGGGCCGCGCTTCCGGACCAGCAACACGCGGATTCGCTCCAGCAACTCGACCGGCGCGTACATTCCTTTCGGCAGAAAAACGTCTGCCTTCGTATCGCGGTCGTAGAGTTTGACTTTTCCCGCGAGAAGAATAGCCGGGGTTTGCGGCGAGAGGTTCTTGATTTCCTCGATGAGCTTGGATCCATCGAGGCCGGGCATTGTCAGATCAGTAAGCACCAGGTCGACGCCGCCCTTCTTAAACCGCTCGAGGGCTTCCTGGCCCCCAGTGCAGGTGACCACGTGATAGCCCCGCGTTTCCAGCATGACTTTGCGGATGGAGAGCGACTGCTCATTGCCGTCGACGCAGAGGATCGTTCTCTTTGGTTTCATTCCTTGTTTCCGAGGCAGCGCGCCGGCTCAGGAGCAGCCGGGAAAATCCGAAAACTTTCTTGTTAGAGAATTCAGAGCGAGATGAATCGTAAAGGCGAACCGCGCAGATGTAAAGTGCCGCCGATGCTAATGGGAGCGCCGCCACATTGAAAAATTTCCGCGGTTGTGCATGGGAGCATGTTTGCTGCACATTCATGCACGAAGCTCTCAGAAAGCAACTTCGCCGCGAAGCATCTCCACAACATTTCCACCGACACGCACATTAACCACTCTGTCATCCCGGCGAGAGGCGCGGACAAGAATCCGGCTCGGACGGTTGATCTCGATTCCCTGTTCGATCAGTACTCGCTCCTCGGGTTGCGCGACGCCATGGGCGACCATCCACGCGGCCGCACATCCCGCCGCTGAGCCGGTCGCCGGATCTTCACCGTTGTGAAAGATCATGCGAGCGTGCAGTCGAGCCGCGGGATCGACAGTCTCGCGACAGACGAAGTAAAAGAACTTTCCTCCCGAACGCTCCAGATATTCGTCACCGCCTTTCATTTCAACCCGCAGGCTGCGTATGATATTGAGCCCGCGCAGGGGGACGATCGTGTAGCCCAAGCCAGTCGAAACTGTCTGGATGGGCAAGGAAGGATCGACGTCACCGTCGCGCAAACCGCAGGCACGCACCACTGCTTCGCGATCGTGCCGCGGGCCGAACTCAGGATTGACCTGGGTCATCTCGCCGAACGCTGGATGCCCTGGCTCTTGCTCGAACTGAACTGGAACTCTTCCCACATTAAGGTCAAGCACAATTTCCTGCGCGCCCGTCGATCCGCGCAATTGGAACGCGGTTCCGAGCGTCGGGTGGCCAGCGAATGGCAGTTCTTCCTGTACCGTAAAGATTCGCACCCGCACCCCGCGTTCGCGTTCGACGGAGGGTTCACGCGGCAGCACGAACGTCGTCTCCGAAAGGTTCATCTCCTGGGCGAGTGCTTGCATTTCCTGGTCGCTGAGGCCGCGGCCATCAAGAAAGACTGCCAGAGGGTTGCCTTCAAAAGGCTGGCAGGAAAAAACATCCAACTGTACGAACTGAAACCGCCGGCGTGTCATGATCCGTTATTGTATCGCCTGGACATTAGTCAGATTCAGGCGGGCCAAGTTTTCCTTTGTGTGTCTTCGTGTCCTTTGTGGTTATCGATCTGCCAGCTACGGCTAACCCTGGGTTGCGTACAGATTGACGCGATTTTTGCCGCCGCGTATTCTAATTAATGTATGCGCCTTTGCTCCACGTCGCGCCTGATGTGCTGTTGTACGCGGGCTCCGGCGTGCGGGTAGAAGGAACAGGTTTCCTAAACCCACCCGGCGAGCTCAGGGTGGGTTTCGTGCTTCTACTTGAAACACCACTTTGAAGGCCGACGGGGCCCGATTCACCTTCTCGGACCTTCCGGGAAAATTTTAGCGAGGAGAAACTATGAGCACCGCAACCCTATCCGAAGCCACAGCGAAAATGCTCCGCATCAACGATACTGCCCCCGACTTCACTGCCGAATCAACACAGGGTACCATCAATTTTCACGAGTGGATCGGCGACGGCTGGGCAATCCTGTTTTCACATCCCAAGGACTTTACGCCCGTATGCACCACCGAACTCGGCTACATGGCAGGACTCCAGCCGGAATTCGCCAAGCGAAACTGCAAGATTATCGGACTAAGCGTCGACCCGGTCAGCAATCACAGCAAGTGGGCTGCCGACATTGAGGAGACGCAAGGCCACAAAGTCAATTATCCGATGATCGGCGACTCAGACCTGAACGTCGCCAAACTCTATGGCATGTTGCCGGCCGGAAGCGGAACTACTTCCGAGGGCCGCACTCCCAACGACAATGCCACCGTGCGTACGGTATTCGTAATCGGTCCGGACAAGAAGATCAAGCTGATGCTCATCTATCCCATGAGCACCGGCCGCAACTTTGACGAAGTGTTGCGAGTGCTCGACTCGATCCAACTTACGGCCAAGCACAAAGTTGCCACGCCCGCGAACTGGAAACAAGGCGGCGACGTCATTATTTCGCCCGCGGTTTCAAACGAAGAAGCGCAACAGAAATACCCTGGCGGATGGAAGTCGCCCAAGCCGTATCTGCGCATTGTTCCCCAGCCGAAGTAGCTGGATCTTGTGTGGTGCGGGCACCTTCGCCCGCAAGGTTGTCGCTACGAATTGGGACGGATGAACGCCGATGGGTTGCGTGAAAATCCGTTCCATTCGTTAGCCGCCTTTCAGCGCAAACCTAAATCTGGTAATCGATGTCTTCCATGATTCTCTGGATGGAAGCGGAGAGCGGCTCACTAACCATCTCTTCGCCTTCGAGTTTTTGTACCCGATCGCGCAACCTGTTCACCTCGGTCGCCACCGCCGCCAGCGCTTCGGAGAGTGGATCGTTGATTTGCTTAGGATCGGTAATCACCACGCGTTCGCCGTTGCGGAAGATGATGTGGCCGGGAACGCCGACGACGGTGGAATTCTCCGGTACATTTCGCAACACGACCGACCCTGCGCCAATCCGGCAGTTTTGACCCACGGTGATGTTGCCCAGGACTTTCGCTCCGCCGCCGATCACTACGTTGTCCTCAATCGTTGGATGACGCTTGCCCTGTTCCTTGCCGGTGCCGCCCAGAGTCACGCCCTGATACAAGGTGACATCGTCACCGACAATCGCGGTTTCGCCAATCACCACCCCAAGCCCGTGATCGATGAACAGCCTCCTGCCGATCCTGGCTCCAGGATGAATCTCGATTCCGGTAAGAAAGCGCGCAACTTGAGAAAGCCAGCGCGCAAGTAAGAACAGCCCGTGGTTCCACAGCCATTGATTGATGCGATGGAACCATACCGCGTGCAGCCCCGCGTAGCACAGGAAAACTTCCAGACGCGACTTGGCCGCGGGGTCGCGCTCCAGCACGGTGGCCACGTCCTCGCGAATTAGGGCAACGAGATGGGCCATGACTCAGACCGGAAGCGCCGAGGTTGGAATCTCCAGCGCCTGGTTACGGAGTCCGTCAAACAAAATACTGGTGAGATAGCGTTCGCCGAAATCCGGCAGAACCACGACCAGCAACTTGCCCGAGTTTTCTTTTCGGCTTGCGACCTTGATGGCCGCGACCACGGCGGCTCCGGACGAAATCCCCACCAGAAGACCTTCTTCCTTGGCGAGACGGCGTGCCATATTAATCGCTTCGTCGTTGGTAACCGTAACCACTTCATCGATGTAGTCGCGGCGCAGAATGCTGGGTACAAACCCGGCGCCGATGCCCTGGATCTTGTGAGGCGCGGGCTTGCCGCCGGAGAGCACTGGGCTGTCCGCCGGTTCGACAGCAACCGCTTTAAAAGACGGCTTCTTCGGCTTGATGTATTGGCAAACGCCAGTGATGGTTCCACCGGTGCCGACTCCCGAGATCAAGATATCGACGCGCCCATCTGTGTCATTCCAGATTTCCGGTCCGGTGGTTTCGAAGTGAATCTTGGGATTGGCGGGGTTGTCGAACTGCTGCAAGATGAAACCGTTCGGAGTCCTGGCAAGAATTTCCTCAGCTTTGGCGATAGCACCTTTCATCCCGTTCGGCCCCGGAGTAAGTACGATTTCCGCACCAAACGCAAGCAGAAGGACCCGCCGCTCCAGGCTCATGGTTTCAGGCATCGTCAGGATGAGTTTGTAGCCTCTCGCCGCGGCCACGAAGGCCAGGCCGATACCGGTGTTGCCGCTGGTGGGTTCGATCAGCACGGTTTTGCCGGGTTGAATTTTTCCCGCCCGCTCGGCCTCGGTGATCATGCTGACTCCGATGCGATCTTTTACGCTGGCGCAAGGATTCGAGCTTTCCAGTTTCGCCACCACCTGGGCGGCGCATCCTTCCGTGACTTTGTTAAGCCGGACCAGCGGCGTGTTACCGATGAGTTCGGTGACGTCATTCGCAATCTTCATAGTCAATCTTGTCCCCTGGGAATTGGATGCTGGAGATTCGCCGCCGCTTCATTCGCGAGTTTCTCCTAAACATTACGGGGGAAACTGTCATGTTTACGTAGCAAGATTTTCTGCGGCGGCCTTACTTTCCGGATAGGACCCAGGTATCTCCGAAATAATTGCTGGTGTTAAAGACATATCCGTCGAAGACCAGGAATTGCCTGCTGATCGGATCCCAAACCGTGCCCAAGCCTTCGCGCGCGGCGGGTCGGTTTGAGGGCGAAAGCCGAGTCCAGGTAGAGCCATCCCATGCCCAGGTAGTGCTCTTGTCCTGTGCAACGCTGCCGCCGCCGAAGACAATGATCTCTTTCAGGAGGGGATCGAAGCCGCCGGTGGTGTAGTACAGGGGCGGCGGTTGCGTCGTGGGCTTTTGCTCGGTCCACTTCGTGCCATCCCAGGTCCAGGTATTTTGAACCACCCAATTGTCCGAAATTCCGCCGAAGAGGACTACATTCTTTCTGATTGGATCCTGCGCGACGACCGACGCCATCCTCGGATACGGAGACTTCTTCTCATCCAGCTTCAGCAGTTTCCAATCCTTTCCGGTCCACTGAAAGGTGTCGCGCGAGTAGAATTGGCCCCGATTTCCCCCAAACATGTCCACGTGTCCGTTGGCCGGATCAGTGAATAGGATCGGACCCGACGCTGCGGGGGGAACCGTTTTCGGGTTTGCCTGCGTCCAGGTGGACGCCGCTCCATCCCACAACCAGGTGTCATTCAGGCGCAGGAAACCGGACGCTCCGCCGAATAAAACCAGTTTGTGGATCTTGCGGTCATAAGCCATCATGGCCGCCGCGCGAGCAGGCGGCGCAACCTTGGTCTTGACCTTGGTCCACGTCTTGCCATCGAACGTATAAGTGTCGTTCAGAGTCGCCTGGCTGTTGTTGCCCCCGAAGACCACGACCTTCTTGCTGATGGGGTCGTAGGCAGATGCGAAAAGGGCGCGCGCAGGAAGCCTTTTCATGGGCTTCAGCTTCGTCCATGTCAAGGTTGATGTGTCGGCTGCGAACAAAAGCATTGCATTGACGAGTACGAACAAAGCTGAAAGAGCCGTTACGCGCAGGATTTGTGGGTTGCGGTTGCCAGGAAACATCGCGAATTTCTCCCTGATGAAAAAGCCCACAATTGTACCAGACCCCGGCCAATGCCCGGCCCCGCTTCACGCGCAGGAGGAGAGGGGCTGGCGCCGAAGGGGTTTTTCTAAAGAAAATCGGTGAACCGACGATAGGGGTGTTAGAGGGAGATCGAATCGGTGTTTCCCTCGTCGTGAAACCTTGCACACCCAGGGGATGCGCGTTCTAAGAGGCGGAGAAAAGCAAGCAGTGACATTTAGCCTGCCGGCCCATGGGAAATCATTCCAACCTGGAAAGGAACGGCAGCGATGAGCGACGGCGACAGCGAAATCGTAAAAGAGTTCCTGGTGGAGAGTTACGAGAACCTGGACAGGTTGGACCGGGAACTGGTGGGTCTGGAGAAAAATCCTGACGATCGCGATGCGCTGAGCAGCGTATTTCGCACCATCCACACCATCAAAGGCACCTGCGGCTTTCTCGGCTTCAACAAGCTGGAGGCGGTGGCGCACGTGGGAGAGAATCTTCTGACCCGCTTGCGGGACCGGCAACTGGTGCTGACCCCGGAGATCACCACCGCACTGCTGAGTATGGTGGATGCCGTCCGCCAGATGCTGAGCCAGATCGAAACTGCGGGACAGGAAGGCAAGCGCGATGACTCCGCTCTGATCGCCACCCTGACCCGCCTGCAGCAACTGCCGGAGACTCCGGCGACAAATTCGGCCGCTCCAGTCTCGATCAGCCCCTCGGAAGGGCCCCCCGCGTCGCCTTCGATCGGCGACATTCTGATGCAACAGGCCGGCGTCACGGCGGCGGAGATCCAACTCGCGACCGAGCAGCAAAAAGAAGGCGACCCGCGGCGTTTGGGCGAGATTCTGGTGGAACACGGCGCCGTACGGCCAGCCGATATCGTGGATGCCCTGCGCATTCAGCAGTCCTCACGGGCGCAGGCCACCGCCTCCGACAGCACCATCCGCGTGGATGTTGGGCTTCTCGACAAAGTAATGAATCTGGTGGGGGAGCTGGTGCTGGCGCGCAACCAGGTCCTGCAATTCGCCAACCGCATGAAAGACGCAGGCTTTCTGGCCGCCTCGCAGCGTCTGAACCAGATCACCACTGAACTACAGGAAGGCGTCATGAAGACCCGCATGCAACCCATCGGAAACATCTGGGGCCAGTTTCCGCGGACGGTGCGGGATGTCGCGCTGGCATGCGGCAAGGAAATCAAGATTGAAATGGAGGGTAAGGAAACCGAACTCGATAAAACCATCATCGAGGCGATCAAGGATCCGCTCACCCATCTCGTGCGCAATTCCGTGGACCACGGCGTGGAACTTCCTGAAGACCGCGTGAAGGCGGGTAAGGATCGAGCCGGACGTCTGATCCTGCGCGCCTTTCATGAAGGCGGGCAGGTGAACATCGAGATCAGCGACGATGGCGGCGGGTTAAATGCAGAGCGCATTCTCAAGAAGGCGGTCGAACGCGCCGTCATCACCGCTGAACAGGCGGCGCGCATGACGGAGCGGGAAGTCTTTAATTTGATCTTCCTTCCAGGAGTCTCGACGGCGCAGAAGGTGACTAACGTTTCTGGCCGCGGCGTGGGCATGGATGTGGTCAAAACAAACGTGGAAAAAATTGGCGGCACGGTGGACATTCAGTCCATCCGCGGCCAAGGCACGACAGTTCGAGTGAAGATTCCCTTAACCCTAGCCATCATCCCGGCGCTGATTGTGACCTGCGGCGGCGATCGCTACGCCATTCCCCAGGTGAGCTTGCTCGAACTGGTACGCTTGGCGCCCAGCCAGGCGCGCAGCGGCATCGAAATGGTGCAAGGCGCTCCCGTCCACCGCCTGCGCGGCCGCCTCCTGCCGTTGGTGTATCTCAGCCGGGAGTTGCAGATGGCGAAGATTGCAGACCTGCCTCTGCCGGAAGGAAACGCGGTCAACATTGTAGTGCTCCAGGCCGAAGGCCGGCAGTTCGGGCTAGTGGTGGACGAAATCAACGATACCGAAGAAACTGTGGTTAAGCCGCTGGGCAAGCAACTCAAGGGAGTGAACACATTTGCCGGGGCCACGATTATGGGCGACGGCAAGGTGGCGCTGATCCTGGACGCGCTCGGACTGGCGCAGCGGGCTAACGTGATCAGCGCGGTACACGCTCGCGCGGCAGAAGGCCGGGAACAGTCCGCCGCCGACAAACCCGCTGGCAACCGGCAAACCCTCCTGTTGTTCCAGACCGGCAAGAATGGGCGCATGGCCGTTCCGCTTTCGCTGGTGGCGCGGCTGGAAGAGTTTGCCCGCAGCGCCGTGGAAAGCGCTGGCCAGCGCCAGGTGGTTCAGTATCGCGGCCAGATTATGCCCTTGATCAGCGTCGCTGAGGCTGTGAACCTGCCGATGGCCGAGTTCGCCACCGACGCCGAGGCTCCGCTCCAGGTCGTGGTTTATGCCGAGGGCGGTCGCAGTGTAGGTCTCGTAGTCGAACGCATCCTCGACATTGTGGAAGAGGATGTCGTGGTCGCGCGCGTGGCGGACCGGGCCGGGGTTCTAGGTTCGGCCGTGGTGCAGCAACACGTCACCGATTTGCTCGATGTGCCGGGCCTGGTGCGGGCGGCGAACCCCGGGTTCTTCACGGAGACAGCCTCAAACTAAGGAGGGAGAGAGTTCCGATGGCGCAAAACGAGCAATTCTGCACATTCTTTCTCGATGGGCACTTCTTTGGTGTGCCGGTGCAGCAAGTTCAGGAAGTGATCCGCTATCAGGAGATGACTCAAGTGCCGTTGGTGCCGCAGGTGATCCGCGGACTGATCAACCTGCGCGGCCAGATTGTGACTGCCATCGATTTGCGGCGCCGCCTCGGCATGACGGAACGCCCTGCGGACCAGTTGCCGATGAACGTTGTCGTGCGTACTGACGACGGAGCGCTCAGCCTGCTGGTCGACGAAATCGGAGATGTGATCGAAGTCGAGGAGAAAACCTTCGAGCAGCCGCCGGAAACGCTGAAGGGGATGGCGCGGGAAATGATTCACGGCGTGCACAAACTGCCTGGACGGCTGCTCCTCGTACTGGACACAGCCCGCGCGGTGAATGTGGCGGCTCCTGGCCCGGCGGCAGGAGAAAGAAGTCCATAAGCTGGAACCTGGCGCCCCAGCGCTGCTGTTGGCGCCGGGTTGCGAGTGCGGGCAGATGTTGACCGGATCACCGCAATCCAAATTGAAAAAACAAGACATCAGGAGAATGGAAATGAAGAGTCCGCAATCGAAAAAAAAGAAGAGCGCCGGGGAAAAGCCTTCGCGGGAACAAATCAATATTGACCATGCCGGCCAGGTTGCCGCCATCCGCAAGTCGCAGGCGGTAGTCGAATTCGAGATGGACGGAACCATCCTCGATGCCAACGAGAATTTCCTCAAGGCTCTGGGCTACACGCTCGATGAGATCAAGGGCAAGCATCACAGCATGTTTGTGGATGAGGTCTACCGGCAAAGCTCAGACTACAAGGAATTTTGGGTCAGGCTGAACCGGGGCGAGTATCAGGCGGCTGAGTACAAACGGGTCGGTAAGGGGGGAAAGGAAGTCTGGATTCAGGCCTCCTACAACCCGATCATGGACGTCAACGGCAAACCGTTCAAAGTGGTGAAATACGCCACCGACATGACGCAACAAAAACTGGCCAATGCCGATTATGCCGGCCAGATTGCTGCTATTAGCAAATCGCAGGCAGTCATCGAATTCAAGATGGATGGCACTATTGTCATGGCCAATGACAACTTCCTCAAGACCATGGGTTACACGCTGGACGAAATCAAAGGCAAACATCACAGCTCGCTGGTGGAGGAGGTCTACCGCCAAGGTCCGGAGTACAAAGAATTCTGGGCCGAACTCAACCGGGGCGAATACCATGCTGGGGAATTCATGCGGATTGGCAAAGGCGGCAGGAAGGTCTGGATTCAGGCTTCCTACAACCCGATCCTGGATCTCAATGGCAAACCCTTTAAGGTGATTAAATACTCCACCGACATCACCGAGCAAGTCAGCACCATGCACGAGGTCGCCGAGACCGCGGTCATCTTGTCGTCGGCGTCGGAGGAGTTGACCGCCGTCAGCCAGCAGATGAGCGCCAACGCAGAAGAAACGTCGGCACAGGCCACAGTGGTCACTAAGGCTTCCGAGCAGGTCAACAAGAACCTGCAAACGGTGGCGACCGGGACTGAGGAAATGGGCGCGAGCATTAAGGAGATTGCCAAGAATGCGACCGAGTCAGCCAAGGTAGCCACGGCGGCGGTCAAGGTCGCAGAAACCGCTACGGCCACGGTGGCTAAACTGGGTGAATCGAGCATCGAGATTGGGCAGGTGATCAAGGTGATCACCTCGATTGCGCAGCAGACCAACTTGCTCGCACTAAACGCCACGATTGAAGCCGCGCGCGCCGGCGAGGCCGGCAAAGGCTTTGCGGTGGTGGCGAATGAAGTGAAGGAATTGGCGAAGGAAACTGCCAAGGCGACCGAGGACATCAGCCGCAAGATTGAAGCCATTCAGGGCGACACCAAGGCGGCGGTGGATGCGATCGCTTCGATTAGCGGCATCATTAACCAGGTGAACGACATCTCGAACACCATCGCCACGGCGGTCGAGGAACAGAATGCCACCACCAACGAGATGGCGCGCAACGTGAGCGAAGCGGCGAACGGCAGCGGCGAGATTACCCAGAACATTGCCGGCGTTGCCGAGGCCGCCGCCGGCACGACGCGCGGGGCCAACGACACGCAGAAGGCGGCCGAGCAATTGGTGGAGATGTCCAAAGCGCTGCGGGAACTGGTCGGGCGGTTCAACGTTGGCAGCAATGGAGTCAATGGGAAAGCGGCGGGAAGCGGCTCGTCCTCCAAAAGTCGGGCGACGCACGCCTAGGCCTGGTTGAGGTCTGGCAGCGGCCCCCGATGCACTCGTGTCTTCGCATGCTGTTTCAGCGCACGGTAAGGGGTTCAGTCCCGGAGGGGAAGAAACTCATTGGATAAGGCTCCCATACGCGTACTCGTGGTCGACGATTCGGTAGTCATCCGCAAGCTGCTCTCTGAGACCTTATCCCGCGACCCTGCCCTCGAGGTTGTGGGTGTGGCCAGCGACGGGCGCATTGCGCTGGCGAAGATTCCGCTGCTCAAGCCCGACCTGATTACGCTTGACATCGAAATGCCAGTGATGAACGGTCTGGAGGCGCTGGCGGCGCTGCGCAAGTTGTACCCCAAGCTGCCGGTCATCATGTTCAGCACGCTCACCGAGCACGGAGCGGCGGCGACTCTGGATGCGCTCTCCCTGGGAGCTTCGGACTATGCCACCAAGCCCAGCAACACCGGCAGTATCGCGGTTGCGGTCGAAGCCGTTAACCACGAACTCATTCCCAAGATCAAGGCGTTGTGCGGCACGGCCACCCTGAAAATCGCGCCTTTAACCCAGCCTCGTCTGGTGCCGAAGAATCTGGTGCGGTTGAAGTCGCGCATTGAAGTTGTCGCCATTGGTACTTCGACCGGCGGTCCAAACGCCCTGGCCGAAGTTTTGCCGCGGATCGCCAAAGACTTTCCGGTTCCGATCGTCCTGGTGCAGCATATGCCTCCGATTTTTACTCGCCTCTTGGCGGAGCGGTTGACCGCTCGTTCCGTGATTCCCGTGGAAGAGGGTAGTGAAGGGGTAACCCTCTCACCTGGGCACGCCTGGATCGCACCCGGAAACTATCATATGAGGGTGGTACGCGCGGGAGTTGGACGGCGTCTGACTTTGAATCAAGCGCCACCTGAGAACTACTGCCGCCCAGCGGTCGATGTGCTGTTTCGCTCGGTGGCGGTGGCATACGGGGCAAGCGTCTTGGCCGTGGTAATGACCGGCATGGGATCCGACGGTGCGCTCGGAGCGCGAGATATCCGCAACGCCGGCGGAGAAGTCATCATTCAGGACGAGGCTTCCTCGGTCGTCTGGGGGATGCCCGGCCTGGTTCACGCCTCGGGACTCGATGATGCCGCCTACCCTCTCGATCATCTGGCGACGGAAATCACTCGCCGGGTGCTGCAGAGCCGCGCTGCGCCAAACGGAATCCTGTCTTTGAGGCCCTCACCTTAATCTGTCGGCCTATGTCTTCCCTTGGAACCATCTGAAAATAAATGTCTTGGCGCAATGGCCTCAGACTCAGGACACAGCCGAGTCCTGACGTTCTCTTGGCGTTCTGACCTAGTTTGATCAATGTTGCAAACGTTTGCAACCGGTTGCAAGAATTATCATTCTTGACAAGGCGAAAGTTGAGTGTACACTCACGCGAGTAGTCAATCTGTGCAGTATCGAGAGTTGTGATGCGACGATATTTGAACTTGTCGAGTGTTTGCGCCGTATTCCTGGCGCTCGTGTGCCTTCCTGCCTTGGCCGACTCGCACGACAGTTTTTCCAATGAAAAGCTAGGGGGAAGCTCAGGATCGACAGTGTCCGGATCGTTCACGTTCAACTCTACCACCGATACGTTTTCGAATATTTCCCTGTCCTTCAACAGCGGTGCGTTCAACGGGATCAATGCTTCAGATGCGAGCGGGGGCAAGGCGACTTGCATACTCGGGCTCTGCGCATTCTCGTGGAAGACGGAGGTAGGGAATGTTTGGGTTTGGGATACCATCATTCTGAACACCAACCCCGGAGCTAGTTACGGACAGTATTGGGACATCGGAAAGATTGTAAATTGGCAGAACTCATGGAATTTTGATCCGCTACCGGCTCCCGAAGGTGGGACTTCGATGGCTTATGTCGCGCTGTCTGGGATTGCCATGGTTGCGGGGATCCTAATATCGAGGAAGAAGAGCCGCACGGCACGAATCGCCCCGTCCATCTGACGTACGACCCCATACCAGTAAGCCCTAATCAAATCTCATTTCCCTTGGAGCAACCTTGGCTGCGCATTGACGCGGAAGGTTGCGTCTCTCTCCTTCTTCGCTTCGGACAAATCAGGGCTGCGGGCCCGCCAGCCTTCAGCGTGTGACCGGGCACGATTCCATCTTCCCGTAGGGCTTCAGACCGCTGCGACCGAGGCATACGACCACGTACAGCTTGAAGGCCGCGTTGTCGGTTCAACAACCACGTCGATTTACTGCAATTGTGCGCTGGATCTGTGAGGACGATCTTTCAGGCGAAAGACGAAGCTCATGGTTAACCGCATATTGTTCTGGGGCCGCTCTGCGCCACTAGAATCATAGAACGATGTGCGCAGGTAATCTCCGCCGAGGCGGACAGCTAATTGCGCCGAAACAGTGTGCTCGAGTCCTCCCCCGGCCGCGTAGGACGGATGTAACAACCAGCCATGAAAGTCCTGGGTGTCGCTGATTGGGACTGCGCCGTCGATTAGAGCCGCGCCTGCCAGCGCGTGAACAAACACGCGAGTATTTCCGTGCGCAACAGGATAGAACACGGGACCGGCGAGAAGGCTCAACGCATAGCCATGGTGCTTGGTGCTGAGGACTTCGGGCGTATAGAGGTAACTGGAGTCGAGCGTCGCTCCCCAGCGCGGGCCTAAACCGATGTTTCCACTGAAATCCAAACCGTTGAAATTCGCACGCCCGGCGGCGGGCATTTGCATTGCTAGGCGAGTGTAGCCGACGCTTACATCGAAAGCCGGCCCAGCGACTGCAGGTGATGGCGATTGCAGCCGATTCTGCGTCAGAGCGGGCGCTACCATCACGATCGCGAAAAAACAAACCTTCCCGATGGTCCTCATCCTGTTTCTCATTACATCCTTTCTGATCGACTACCAGTTTAGTTAGAGAGTTCTGAGTCCAAGAGCCCGACAGACGGCTGACGATGCCCGACAACTGATTTAGGGGCCTACCGAACCCTGGGCAACAAGTTTTCTTTCAGCCAGGCTGTAGGTTAGAAAGGGAAACAATGGCGTGACCTCGAACGGCATTTTCTCCCTTGGGGAGACGAGTGCAACTGGCTTCGCATTCATCATCGTCAGTTGATTGCCCCACGGATCCAATTTGATCCGGCTACCGATCGGGAGCGCCGCAACCTGATCGAGGCGCAGTTTCTCCAAAGCTGGCGCGGAGGTAAAGAGCGCGGTCATTCGAGTGGTGTTGCCATTCACCATTCTGCCGCCCAGCCGTGGGCTAATCAGGTTGGCGAGCACCGGCGAACGATCCTGCAATGCCTTCAGGAACAGCCCCGCATTGCCTAGTTTGTCCTTGTACGGTGAGTTCCCCAGCAACTCCACCGCTTTGTTGTCGGCAGCTGCCTCGTCAGCAGCATCCAGTTCGAAATGCAGATGCTGGAAGGCAGTCGTATCGGCAAAGAAGTAGCGGTCGTTGAAGGCAAGCTGGGTGTCCACATGATGACCCAAGACAATGTGGCCGAGTTCGTGAGCCAGGACCATCGCCAGAGATGCTTCATCCGGCAATACATCCAGCAGGCCACGGCTGACTACAAGGGTGTGCCCTATCGTGAAAGACTCCAGAGGCAGCGTCAGCAGCACGCGGCAGCGTACGTCGGGCTCGACTTGAAGCTTGTTGGTGATGATGAGGTTATCGACCACGGTCTGCAGAATCTTGTCTACATCGCCCGCAGGCGCGAGCACGCCGATCTTCTGCAAATGATCGACCGCATTGTCTTCCGCCATCCGTTCCCACATCCGCTGGGATTCGACGGGGGAATTATCTTTGGCAACTGAACGGTCATCCACCGAGCTGTCAACTTTGATCTGAGTAAACTCTTTCTCGTGATTCAGTTGTTCCGGATCGTACGCCCACAGGCGCGTCTGAGCCTTGAGATACAAATCGTGGAACAGCGCGCTGCTGCGTTTTGTGCCTGATTCCTCGACGTAGATGTAGGAAGGCAGCCACACATCACTCTGCAGATTAAAGCGCCAACTGTCGAAGTGCAGGTAGTGAGTGTAGTCTGCACGGCCGGAATAGGTTCCGTTGAAGCGAACGATACTGAAGTCGCGATCTTCAACCCAGATTCTTCCGGTAAACAAACCCTTTGGCGCTTTTTCTTTGGGTTGGACATCGATAACAATGCAGCGCGCTTCGCCAATGAACTCGCGCCGCACAAAAGTGAAACGATAATTACTCTTCTGGAAGTCGGGATCGAGCATCACCATCTGGGCGAAGCCCTGCGGCAAGAACTTGTAGCCCAGAGCGGCAGACACCGGATTCAAGGCGTGGTGCAGGAATCCGTGGTGCTGCTTCTGGAACACAGAGTCGCGGACCCCATCGTTCAGGTCAAGCCGTCCCAGAAAATACTGATCACTTACCGGCTCGGCGTTATGATCGTTGTCTTCGCGAAGGTTCTGGATATAAGTTTCGACCAGAGGGTGCATGCGCTTCATGGTCACGACAAACTCGCGTTCGCGCTTAACTACCCGGTCGACGGTTTGGTCGAAGGAGAGGGTCGACGAGAGTTTCGGGTTTTCGGCGGCAAGACCTGCCATCGAAGATACAAGCAGCAAGAACACGATGATTTTGAGACTGCGCATAGTACTCCTCACGAAACAAGTTCGAAAATGATGTGGATTTGAGCCATCGAATCGATGGGCTGGCCTTCATGCAAAGCCGGCTTGAACTTGATTTGCTCCGCCGCTCTTACCGCCTGTTCATCCAGTCCGTACCCCAACCCTTGCAACACTCGGATCACGTGGACTTGGCCGTCGGATTTGAACAAAACCTCCAGGCGAACTTCTCCGTTAATCTTCTGCTTCCGTCCTTCGTCCGTGTAATCGGGTTTGGGCTTGAAAGTGATTTCGACGGGAGTGGTGGCTACGTTAGCGGGTTGGTGTGCTCCGGTTTTGGCGTGGATACTGGAGCTGCTGAAAGTGTCGATCGCCCCGTTGCCAAATCCCGAGCCCATCACCACGGGCGCGTTTGTGCCGGCGATCCCGGTGCCATGGCCCGATCCATTGGGTAAATCGAACGATCCGCCTTCGCGGATGTTGGCGACCTCACGATGCACGGACGACGGCACACCATTCGGATCGCCGAATCCACCGGCCTGCACCGCCGTGGCAGGTTTACTGGCCGCGGCTGGAACCGCATTGCTGTTGACTGAGAAAGTGCCGACGGCCACGACCTTCGACATCGGAGCAGCGGGAATCACGGGCATCTTGCTTTCGAGTTTCAGTTCCGGCGCAGGGCGATCAGGCTCCGCTGGCTTGTGCTCGGGCATGGCGCGTTTCTGAGGCGCGACTACAGATGCCGTCCCAGCCGGCTTGCC
>Ga0210407_10001990_pt1 | contig 18149 bp, 13 predicted proteins | sample IncBWC27MmetaG_FD_150860 | JGI IMG/M metagenome (GOLD analysis project Ga0210407, IMG submission 150860) | Forest soil microbial communities from Barre Woods Harvard Forest LTER site, Petersham, Massachusetts, United States - Inc-BW-C-27-M | ecosystem: Environmental > Terrestrial > Soil >...
CATTGGCATCAGCGATCTTTGGATCATCCCCGGGCTTAGTCTTCAACTTGATGGTGCGGTCTTTGGGGACGTCGAGTTGCAATTGTTCATCCAGCACCGTGCCGCTGTCGTCGAAGTCGTACTCCATCCAGAATTGCCCCGGAGCCAGCGCGGTTTGCGTCACGGTCACGAAGTCATATTCCAGTTCCTCGCCGGGCCGGAGGCCGGGGACCGTAACGTGCTTCTGGCGATAATCGGTGTAAACCGGAGCCTCTTTTTCCAGCGGAATACTCAAGTCTTGAATCGCATCCGGCAATGCGGCCACGCTGGAGCCGTCCGCCTTCAACACCCGCACAAAGGGGACTTCGACCCGCTCGTTGGCTGAGTTATAACCCCAGATCAGTTGTCCCCACTGCTCGACCCCGGCCTCGCTTTGCACTTTAATGCGAGCGTAGATTTCCCGCCGCCCGGTGCCGTCATTTTCGAAGCGAAACGAGGTCCGCAGCTTCTCGATGACGTAGGACTCCTGGGAGTGGTCCGCCGGCTTGGCCGGTGGCAGTGGAACCCCTGGCGCCGGAGTGTTTGGCGTCTGGGCGAAGACCGCAGAGGAAAAAAGCAGTGTGAGGAGAACAAAACGGCGCAGCATAGGCACTGCGCCGTTTGTACCTGATAGAGGCTCCAGAAGCAAGTGAAACCGCTCCGCTGGCGAGTACCAGCGGGCTATTACAGTCCCGGCATGGCCTTATCCATAAACCCCGCCTGATCCGCCTTCATTTTCTTCAGGCTCTCAGTCGGCAAATAGACCATGTGCCCCGAGTTGTACGTGGCATACGAGATCTGTGAGCGGTATTTCTCGGGCAAATTCAGGTGATCGATGGTGTAATTCGCGGCAAAATACGGGCATGCCAGGTCGTAATAGCCCTCCATTACCAGCACCTTCAGATATGGATTCTGCACCAGCGCCCGCCGCAGCGCGCTGGCGGTGTCCGGGAAGCCTGCGCCTGCCGATCCCCAATCCCATTTATCCTCAAACCCGGCCTCGTGCGCGAAAACGTAGTAGGGCATGTCGGTCTTGTAGCCCAACTCAGTGCGCACGTAGTTGTTGAAGACCGAGTTGTACGGCGACATGATATTGGCTTCGGTGGGATCGTAGAACGGGGTATCCAACAATCCGTCAGGATCAGGCCCGGTGAAGCGACCGTCCAGGCGCCCAACCCGTAGCTTCTGGTCAATCAACAAGTAGTGGGTGAACTTGGGCACGTCAATGCGCAGATTGGCCTGGTCAATCACATCTTTGGTCAGGCCGGTGTAGCGTGACATCTGCTCGATCGTCTTCTGGCGCTCGTCGGGAGTCAGCGCATCGCCTTTGGCCAACGCCCGCACATAATCGCCAGACGCCCATTGCTCCGCCTGCAGCCGCGCCTGATTCGGGTCCTGCTGTAAGTCGGCAGGTAGCTTGTGATGGTATCCGGCAATCATGGTGAACGACGGAATCAGGAAAACGTAGGGCTCGTCGTTGGTCTTCGAGTCTTCCAGCGTCTGAAAATTCAGCACCGTTGAAAGCAAAGTTATTCCGTTGAAGGTGATGCCTTCTTCTGCCAGATGCCCGGCGATTCCAGCGGAACGCGTGGTGCCGTAGCTCTCTCCGAACAGAAACAGCGGCGAACTCCAGCGCTCGTAGCGGCTGATGTACAAGCGGATGAATTCGCTGAAGGCTTCGATGTCGCCCTTTACCCCCCAGAACTTCTTGGATTCCTCAGCGGTTTCGCCGCGGCTGAATCCGGTTCCGATGGCATCCACCAGCACCAGGTCGCTCCTGTCGAGCAAGGTGTAGGGATTGTCCTCAATCTTGTAAGGCGGCGGAGGCAGGAAGCCGTCAGCAGGGAGCGCGACTCGCCGCGGCCCCAGTGCGCCCATGTGCAGCCAAATTGAAGCTGACCCCGGGCCGCCGTTGAAGGCAAACGTCACCGGGCGCTTGGCCGCATCCTGCCCGTCGAGCGTATAAGCCACAAAAAACATTTCGGCCTCGATCTTCCCGTCGCCGCGCTTGATCGGCAGCCGTCCCGCCGTGGCCGTGTACTTCAGCGTCTTACCGTCGAGGGTGGTCTGGTGATGCGTAACCACCGGCGCAACCTCGGTCATATCAAAGTGCTCTTCTTTTTTATCGTCGCCAGGTTTCGCGTCCGGTTGCGGTGTCGCGGTCTTGGCCTCCGGCTCCGCCGGTTTCGCCTCAGGTTTCTGTTCGGTCTTTTGTTGCGTCTTTTGTTCCGAAGGCTGCTTCTTTTGGGCTGGCGCCGCCTGCGGCTGTGACCCTTGCTGGTTGTCGTTCTGTTGCTGTGCAATAGCTGCGCTGGCGGCTACAACCGCCAACAAAATTGCAAACCTTGAACGCATGATTTTCTCCCGGGTTATGGTTCTGACAAACTGCCGATTATACGCGTGCACAAAGCTGAGTTGCTAAGATGGCAAGGTGCCTGCCAAATCCAAAACCACATCGAAGACCAAAACTGGAACAGAGATTGACGTCCTGCGCGCCGATTCGTTAGCAGGACTGCCTTGGTTGCTGCATGGATTCAGCACCCGGATTGGAGGATTTTCCAAAGCCTACGGCGGCCGCACCCTGAACCTAGGATTTACTGCGCACGACTCGCGCGTGATGGTGGAACGCAACCGGCAAGCGTTTTCTTTGGAGGTTGTCGCACAGGCCAAGAAGAAAGCAGCGCCCCGGCCGATCGTCACCCTGCGCCAGATTCATTCCGATATTATTCACTGCGTTTCAGGAATCTCAGAAAAGCCTCAGGCCGGCGACGGCCTGGTGACCGATCGTCGCGGAATCTTGCTCGCTGTCCTGACTGCGGACTGCCTTCCGATCATTCTCGCGGACACGAAACGTCACGCCGTCGGCGTCTTCCATGCCGGATGGCGCGGCACGGTCAAGCGCATCGTCGAAAAAGGCGTCGGCGAAATGCGAAAACATTTCGGCAGCCGTCCTGCGGACTTGAGGGCGGTAATCGGTCCCGGTATTCGCAGTTGCTGTTATCAAGTGGGGACGGAAGTACGGGACGCGTTCGAGTCCCAGTTCAGCTACGCCAGCGCTCTTTTCCGCTACACCAAAGAAACCGACGAAATTCACGAAAAGTATCCATTACTCTTTCTGACCTCGCGCGCTCCGGGACACAGCGAATTGCCGCAGCAGATTTTTCTCGATCTTGCGGAAGCCAACCGCCGCCAGTTGCTCGACGCCGGCGTGTTCAAGAAAAATATCTCGGAGATTGCGCTATGCACTGCCTGCCGGACCGATCTCTTGTTTTCACATCGCGCTGAGCATGGAGTCACCGGACGAATGATGGCGGTGACAGGGATTCGGAAACTATCCTAGAAAACCACAAAGGAGGGCGACGTGGAGTTTGTCATGTTTGAAGATGTGAACGGGATGGAAGTTTTTGTGAACCCCGAACGGGTTATCTGGGTTAGAGAATATGCCGACCAAAACACCGTGATCAGCTGCGGCGACCAGGACACGTTCCGGGTACGTCTTACGCCGTCCCAGGCTATTGCGGCTTTGGGCAAGCCGGTTCGCTGAATCTAAGCCGGGAATTTTTCGGCGAGGTTCAAGCGGCCTGCAAGGTTACCCCGCCACGGCGGGTGCCACTTCGTTCACGACTGCGTCGAGATGTAGCAGCGTCTGGTCCACGGTCAGCGAATACATTTCGCGACCTCCGCCTTCGCCCGACTCGAGCGCATACTTCAGAAAGCGCCCGGCAATTTGAATCGCCAGCGGATCGGTGATCGTCTTTCCCGAGATCTTCTTGTACTTGTCCCAGGCCAGCAACGGCAGGACGACCCAAACCGGACGCCCATCCACCAGAAACTTAATATCCACCGCGTCGGCGTGGCGAGTGGCCACGGCAACGATCAACGCCTGGTAAATGCAATGGACCTCCTTCTTGGTCCAGCGATCCGATGCCTTGAAGTCGCGATACATGGAAGTAAAGACTATACCAACCCAGGGAAGATCGAAGCAATCGGCGTCAGCGCGCCCCGATCCACGGTACTCGTTGCATGTTCTGGCTTGCGGATCGAAGTAAAAATAATTCGCCGGAGACAGACGCCACGTTTGTTAGAGTTCAATGTGAAAAAAACCTGATTCTTGACTGGGAGCAGATATGGCGAATCAATCTTCACGTCGCGATTTTCTGAAATTGTCCGCAGCCGGCACCGCAGCACTGGCAGGCACCGTCGTCCTTCCGCGACTCGCTGCCGCGAGCGCATCTGACCCGGTCGGTAATTTGTCGGTTTGGGTCACAGATGACGCGCAGCGGCTGCAGTCAGCGCCGTCCGTTCCCTGGAAGTCCGCTTCTGGATCTGCACCTCCCGACGCCGTTCTCGTGGATCCCAGTAAGAAGTTTCAGGACGTCCTGGGATTTGGCGGGGCATTCACCGATGCGGCTTGCTACACCTTCAACCGGCTTGATCCGGCGGCGCGCGAAAAGGTCTTTCACGATCTGTTTCATCCCTCGGAGATGGGACTGAGCGTCTGCCGCACCTGCATCGGCTCCAGCGACTACTCGACCAAGGTGTACAGCTTTGACGAGGGCGATCCCGATCCCGATTTGAAGCGCTTCTCCATCGAACACGATCGTGCATACATCTTGCCGATGTTGCGGGAAGCGCGAAAGGCAAATCCCGACCTCTTTTTATTTTCCTCGCCCTGGAGTCCGCCGGGCTGGATGAAATCAAACAATTCCATGCTCGGCGGAAGCATGCGCCGCCAGTACATGCCTTCGTACGCGAACTACTTTGTGAAATTCTTGCAGGGATATGAAGCCGAAGGTGTTCCAGTGCAAGCGGTCACTGTCCAAAACGAAGTTGACACCGACCAGGACGGTCGCATGCCGGCTTGCATCTGGCCGATGGAGTACGAAGCCGATTTCGTTCGCGCGCAATTGGGTCCAGCCTTCGAGCGCATCGGAATCAAGACGAAGATCTGGTTGATCGACCACAACTACAACCTCTGGGGACGAGCCATGGGAGAACTCGAAACGCCGGACGTGCTTCGCTACAGCAGCGCCATCGCCTGGCATGGTTATCTGGGCAAGCCGGAGTGGATCGATCGCGTGCACACTGCCTTTCCCGACGTCGAAATGTACTGGACCGAAGGCGGCCCTGATTACACCGACCCGAATTATGCCAAAGACTGGTCGAAGTGGAGCTCGACGTTTACCGGCGTGTTGCGCAACTGGTGCCGCTCCATCACTTCATGGAATCTCGCGCTTGATGAAACCGGGCATCCCAACATCGGACCTTTCTCCTGTGGCGGCGTGTTGACCATTGACTCGAAGAGCCAGGATATTTCCTACAGCGGGCAGTACTGGGCATTCAATCACTACTCGCGCTTTATCCGCCGCGGCGCTCGCCGCATCGATTCTCAGGCCCAGGCGTCCGATCTCGATCACGTGGCGTTTGAGAATCCCGGCGGAAAACGTATTCTGGTTCTCACCAACACCGGCGCTTCTCGGAATTGTCAGGTCAGGCTCGGCGACAAGGCCGCGAGCATCCAACTCAGCCCTAACTCAGTGACTACCCTAGAGTGGGCGTAAGGTCATTTCTGCATCAGCGAGGTGAAATTATGTCCGACTCTGGAATCTCTCGACGCGGATTTATTGGAAAACTCAGCCAGGGCGTGGTGGCGGCCAACGTTGCCGGATCGCTGTTGAAGAGCGCATCAGCGCAACTTGTGGTCCCGGATCCCCCGGGCAAGAAGCTCGGCTGGGCAATCGTGGGCCTGGGCAGCCTCGCCATCAATCAGATTCTGCCCGCATTCGCGAAGTGTGAGAAGTCCAAGGTCGTTGCGTTCGTGAGCGGCCATCCCGACAAAGCCAACAAGTTGGCTCTTCGCTACGGCGTGAGCGCGAAAAATATCTACAACTACCAGAATTACGATTTCATCAAAGACAATCCCGAAGTGGACGTCATCTACATCGTGCTGCCCAACGGCATGCACGCCGAATACACCGTCCGGGGATTCCAAGCCGGCAAGCATGTGCTCACTGAGAAGCCCATGGCTAACACCCCTGCCGAATGCCAGCTGATGATTGACGCCGCGCGCGCTGCGGATCGCAAGCTAATGGTCGCTTACCGCTGCCAGTATGAGCCGTATAACAAGGAAGCCATCCGCATCACGCGCTCACAGGAACTCGGCAAGACGCAAATGATTCTGGCCGATGCGGGCTTCAACATGGGTGATCCCAATCAGTGGCGGCTGAACAAAAAACTTGCCGGCGGAGGCTCGATGATGGACATCGGCATTTATGCGTTGAATGCCTCCCGTTATCTCACTGGCGAAGAACCCACCGAAGTCAACGCGATGACCTACACCACGCCGGGCGACATACGCTTCAAAGAAGTGGAAGAGAACACCATTTTCCAACTGCGCTTTCCCAGCGGAATCCTGGCGAATTGCTCCTCAAGCTATGGATACTTTCACCAAAGCCACTTTCGCGTAATGGGAACCGATGCGCGTCTCTGCATGGATCCCGCCACTTGGTACAGCGGTTTGCGTCTGTGGATTGAGCGCGGCAACGAAATCGACCAGCGCGATCTCCCGGTGGTCGATCACTTCACCACCGAGATGGACCACATGAGCGATTGCGTGATGCAGAATAAGACTCCTCTAACCCCGGGCGAAGAAGGCCTGCGGGATTTGAAGATCATTGCCGCAGTCTATGAGGCTGCGCAGACCGGGAAGACGATGAAGCTGTAGCCCGCTGGGCCACTCTTTCGTGCCCCCCAATCAGGCCCTCTAAAGCTTTTCCCCAACTTACCGATTGCTAATACTGTGAAGACCACTCCAGGAGTCAACATGCGCCGCCGAATCGTCGGGATGGCTCTTTTCTGCTATTGCGCGCTTCCGACTATTCTCCAAGCCCAGGAATTCAAGCTTTTTGACCAGGAAATTCAAGTTCATGGCTTCGCCTCTCAGGGATACGTTCGCACCACCGGAAACAACTGGCTGACCATGAACACCACCGGCGAGGGCAGCGCGGGATTCACCGACTTTGGACTGAATATGTCCACCCAGGTGAACGACAGGTTCCGGGTTGGGGCACAGGTCTACGACCGCAATCTCGGCCAACTCGGTCAATACCACCCCTCGCTAGACTGGGCGGTCGCCGACTATCGCTTCAAGCCATGGCTCGGCCTTCGTGGCGGCGAAGTCAAAACGATTCTCGGTCTCTACAATGACACTCAAGACCTCGATTTCCTTCACACCTTTGCCCTGCTTCCGCAGAGCGTTTATCCAACTGATATCAGAGACTCGACAATTTCTCACACCGGGGCGGACATTTACGGCGATCTCACTCTCAGACGCCACCTGGGCACGATTTCCTACACCGTCTACGCGGGCCACCGCAGCGACAGCCTGTACAGCGGTTACGCTTACTTGGAGTTGGAGCACAACGTCCACTTCTCCAGCTATGGCGGGCTGCAGCACGGCGGCGATCTTCGCTGGCAGACTCCTTTGAAGGGTCTGCTGGTCGGCGTGTCGCAGATGAATCAGGACGTAACCGGCAGAGGCTCATGGGTTGATCCCCTCGATCCCAGCGCCGGTCTCGTTCCTTACACGGAGGTTTCAAAGACCGACCGGACTCGCCAATTTTACGCCCAATACACGGTCGGAAAATTGCGCATCGATTCCGAGTACCGCCGTTTTGTGCACGATGGCGTCATCAACCGCACCGAGATCGAGAATGTGACCGGTACACGCGGCTGGTATGTCTCCGGAGCCTACCGGGTGATCAAGCGGCTTGAGCTCGGCTCCTACTACTCCCATTATTTCCTCACCAATAAACCGATTGCGGGTACTCTGGCAGCTTTTTCTCCTGTCGACATCGACACCAGCCTTCCCAAGAATCACATCTACGACAAAGTCATCACGGCGGGGATTGACCTCAACAGCTATTGGAACGTGAAAGTTGAGGGCCATTTCATGGAAGGCTATGCCGGCAGCATTTTCCCCAGCGGGTTCTACCCGCAGGTGAACCTCCAGGGATTTAAGCCGGACACCAACGCACTGGTTGTGAAGACCAGCATCTACTTCTGAAACGAGGGCTGCAAGTGAACGGGAGAATGCGATGAAATTCGGAAGACTGACTGTCCTCGCTCTTGGTATCGCGATGCTCGGCACCGCCCACCCCGTCCTCGGCGAAATCAAGGTCATCGCCAACCGCAGCGTAAGCGCCGATTCCATCACCACGGCCGAACTTAAGCAGGTTTATCTCGAACAAACCCGGTTACTCGGCGATGGTTCGCATGTCGAACCGGTGCTGGAGAGAGGCGGTTCCGCTAACGCGACGTTCCTCAAAGACTTCCTTGAAATCAATGACGACGCCCTGCAGAGCTACTATCGCACCCTGGTCTTTACCGGCCGCGGCTCCATGCCCAAGGCGCTTGGTTCGGACAGCGAAGTGGTCGCCTACGTCCTCAAAACCAGGGGCGCCATTGGTTACGTAAATGTTTCGGCGGACGCAGACGGAGTGAAGATTCTCTCCATTGCAACCGAGGGCCGCGGCAGCCAAAGGACCCTGCTGTCCCGGGTCGAGCCGGAATATCCGGACACCCTGAAGCGGCTGCTCATCGGCGGCACGGTGCGCCTCCAGATCACCGTTTCCGCCAGCGGAAGCGTAGACAGTGCCGAAGAGGAGGGAGGCAATCCCATACTGGTTGCGTCGGCCATCACCGCCGTCAAGCAGTGGGTATACGCCGCCGGGCACTCCCGCACCAAAATGGAAGTCAGCATCCTGTTCGACCCTAACCAATAAAATTCCGGATTCGGTTATCCTCGACGTGAAAGGCGTTCGCCCAGGAGATCCCCAACGGCTTTGTCTGGATCTTCGCCGGCTGCACACCGCCCAATGGTTTGCTGAAAAAGATCGGCGTGGGCTTTGGCGCGCGAGACAGGACGCTACTATCGATGTCCGCGATCTATCAGTGGACCAGGTCGCACCGGAATCTCCTTGACAGTGAGTGCAACTGATGCCAATACTAATTCGTTTTAATGAATCGTTTGAATGCTAGGCTTATTCGGCCCGGTTCGCAGAGGGAGAGGTCGTGATCGGAGCGGTTGACATAGGCGGCACGAAACTCGCGGTCGGAGTCGTCGATGAAGACGGCCGTGTGATCGAGAAGACTGAGGTCCCGACCAACCCCGCTCGAGGCTTCGACCACGCCATGCGGGAAATCAGTACGCTGCTTCGCGAGTGTGCTCTGCGGGCAGGCCGCCCACTGCGCGGGGTCGGGATTGGTTGCACCGGGCAGGTAGATTCCGCAACTGGAGTGCTCGGCGAAGTACATAATCTGCCGGGGTGGAAGGGCGGGAACCCGGTCGCGTTTTTGTGTCAGGAGTTTGGAGTGCCGGTGGCCCTGGAAAATGACGCCGACGCCGCTGCGCTGGGCGAACTGTATTGGGGAGCAGGAAAATCTCACACTCCAATGCTTTACGTGACCGTGGGCACCGGAATTGGAGTGAGTGTAATTCGCGACGGCAAGATCTATCGCGGCGCAGGCCACTGCCATCCTGAAATTGGACATCAGGTCATCGATCCATCCGGGCCGTTGTGCACTTGCGGCGTGCGCGGCTGCTGGGAGAGTTTAGCCAGCGGGCCCGCAATCGTGGCATGGATTGAGCGCAACGCTCCTCAAGGCTACGCGTGCAGCGGGCTCACCGCACGCGAAGTTTGCTGCCGGGCGCAGGCGGGCGACGAATGGGCGAAGCGAGCGGTCGAGCACGTGGGGTATTACCTGAGTCTGGGGCTGGCAAACCTGGTCAACATATTTGCCCCGCAAGCCATCGTGCTCGGCGGCAGCGTGATGAAAAGCGCGCCGCTATTTCTGCCGCGCATTCATGAGGTCATTCGCGAGAATTGCACGCTCGTCCCCCACGAGCGCATGGTGATAACGCTGGCGTCCCTCGGTCCCGAGGTCGCGCTGATCGGGGCCGCTCAAGTTTGGCATCATCGCTTTGAGCGTTGCGGCGGGAGAATCGAGTAGAGGCCCAGTGAGACGCGGGTTCTTAAGGCCACACGTTCTCGACCAAGTTCGCTCTTACACTCACTGAGGCTCTTTCATTCTTTTTAATACTTGACTTTTGCACTCTCCCCCAATTCAATACGCGCAGATGGAAACCTCATCGGCAGCCTCATCGGCTCCTCATCTCAAGCGCTCGCTCACTCTTTGGGACTTAATTCTCTACGGCGTCATCGTGATTCAGCCGGTCGCGCCCATGTCCGTGTTCGGAGTGCTCTCCGATCGCGGACACGGTCACGTAGTCACAACCATTCTTTTGGCGATGGTAGCCATGCTTTTCACTGCGATCAGTTACGGACGCATGGCCCGTGCCTATCCCAGTGCGGGCTCGGCATTCACGTACGTTGGCCAGGAGATCAACCCGGCGCTCGGTTACGTGACCGGATGGAGCATGGTCATGGACTACATGCTCAATCCCATGATCTGCATTATCTGGTGCAGTCAGGCGGCGCACGCGTTTGCTCCGCACGTCCCTTACTGGATTTGGGCGATCTTCTTCGCGGCAGTTTTCACCGGACTGAATATTCAGGGGGTGAAGACTTCTGCTCGATTGAATACCGCACTCGCGGTCGGCATGGGAGTAGTCATAGCGATATTTTTTGTGGCTGCGGCTCGCTATCTTTTCGGGGCGCCACCGGCCGGAACGGGGGCCTTCATGCGTCCGTTCTACGATCCTGCTCTGTGGAACCTGAAAGCCGTACTCAGCGGGACTTCGATCGCAGTGCTGACCTATATCGGCTTTGACGGCATTTCAACGCTTTCTGAAGAAGCCGAGAATCCACGCCGTAATATTTTGCTGGCCACCGTGCTCACGTGCGTTGTTATTGGGATCCTTTCGGCGCTGGAAGTTTATGTGGCACAACTGTTGTGGCCCGCGTCACAGGCCTTTCCGAATGAAGACACGGCGTTCCTGTTCGTCGCTCAACGCGCTTGGGCGCCGCTCTTCGGAATCGTTGGATTCACTTTGCTGGTGGCGAACTTCGGCTCCGGCATGGGAGCGCAACTTGGCGCGGCGCGCTTGCTCTACGGCATGGGACGCAGCAGCGCACTGCCGAAGTCATTTTTCGGCGCAGTCGATCCCAAGCGGCATGTGCCGCGCAATAATGTGATCTTTGTCGGCGCCATCGCCCTGGCGGGCGCGATGTTGGTTAGTTTCGGCTTCTTCAGTTTCGGTCTGGGAGCGGAGATGCTGAACTTCGGCGCGCTGATCGCTTTCATGGGCGTGAACCTGGCCGCATTCTTGCGCTATTTTGTGCGTTCGGCGGAAAAGAACATCTGGAATTTCCTTCCCCCAATCGGCGGGTTTCTCATCTGCTTTTTGCTGTGGTGGAATCTGAGCGCGCCTGCGAAAATCGCAGGTACCATCTGGATGGCCGCCGGGATTGCCTTCGGAGCCTGGAAGACAAAAGGGTTCCGAGGGAATCTGATTGATTTCGAGCTGCCGCCGGAAGGTTGAGGTGCTGGGAACCTTAAAATAGCTTAGACGAACGCTCTAGTCCAAGCCGGCACGCTCGCCGAAAAGTCAGCCATGGCGCATAGTAACGGCTTGACACTCAGGGCAGCTATACATCACTATTCATACGTTTTAATAAACGATTTATGCTCATCATCGCCCGATCGCATCTTTCTTCCAGTTCCATGAAGCCGGCGCCGCCGCAGGCTGCGTACGGATTTTCGTTCTCCAGAATTCGCATCCACAGGTCAAGGAGAGTTGCGCCCAGCATCATTGTGATCTGCGTGATGTTGACCCTTGCCCTCCCGGTGCTGGGTGCGGACCAGCGCGAGGCCGCCGAAACGAGAATCCCGCTGCATCGCAACTGGGAACTTCAATCTTCCTGCCAGGTGAAAGCGAAAGGCAAAGACATTTCGACTTTAGGTTTTTCGACGCGTGGCTGGCACCATGCAGAAGTGCCGACTACGGTCGTCGCCGCGGTGGTTGCAGACAAGACCTATCCCGACCCGTTTTTTGGCAAAAACCTGAAGTCATTCCCTGGCATGGACTATCTCAGCACAACTTTCTTTGCCAATCAGTCCATGCCCGAAGACAGCCCGTTCCGCTGCTCGTGGTGGTTCCGGACAGAGTTCGCGACGCCGCAATCTTTGCAGAAGACAACATGGTTGCACTTCAAGGGCATTAATTACCGCGCCAATGTCTGGCTGAACGGGCAGAAGATTTCCGGTGCACAGGATACGGCGGGCACGTTTCGCGCGTTTGAGTTCAACGTAAGCCAGCAACTGCAGGCGGGCAAAACCAACGCGCTTGCCGTGGAAGTTTTTGCGCCTGACCAAGGCGACCTCGGCATCACCTGGGTCGATTGGAACCCTACTCCTGCGGACAAGGACATGGGTCTCTGGAAAGATGTTTATCTCACCACCAGCGGCCCGGTATCGCTCCGCGCGCCTTTTGTGACTTCGAAGCTCGATTCCGATTACAAAACCGCGGCGCTTACGATTAGTGCCGACCTCAGAAACGCTTCATCGCAACCAGTTCGTGGCCAACTCCGTGCTGAGATCGAAGGAATCCGCGTCGTCGAGCCGATTGAGCTCGGGCCGAATGAGACGAAAACGGTCCCGCTTACGCCAGAGCAGCATCCGGAACTTAAGCTTGACCACCCGCGGCTGTGGTGGCCCTATCAGATGGGTAAGCCGGAACTCTATTCCGCCAAGCTGACGGTAGAGACGGATGGAGTCGTATCGGACTCCGCCGAAGTTCGCTTTGGAGTGCGCGAAGTTACCTCGCAGCTTACCGACAAAGGTTACCGCCTATTCAAGGTCAATGGCCGTAATCTTCTCATCCGCGGGGCCGCGTGGGCGCCGGACATGCTCTTGCGCTGGTCGCCGTCGCAGGCAGCAGCGGCGCTCGACTACGTCCGCGACATGCACCTGAATGCCATCCGCATGGAAGGTCGAATGGAGCGCGACGAATTCTTCGACATGGCCGACCGCCTCGGCGTCCTGATCATGCCGGGATGGACTTGCTGCGACGCCTGGGAGAAATGGGACCAGTGGACGCCGGAACAGACTACGATCGCCGCCGCGTCTCTTTCGGACCAGATCACCCGCCTGCGCAATCATCCCAGCGTTTTTGTGTGGCTTTACGGAAGTGACAATCCTCCGCCGCCAAGCGTGGAAACGATGTACCTGCAAATTCTGAAAGAGAAGCAATGGCCGAACCCTTCGCTCTCGTCGGCCTCAGCGACTCCGACCACTTTGACCGGAGCGTCGGGGGTGAAAATGACCGGCCCCTACGACTACGTGCCGCCAAACTACTGGCTTACCGACACCACAGCCGGCGGAGCGTACGGTTATAACACCGAGACCAGTCCCGGCCCGGTAATCCCCACTCTCGAAAGCTTGAAGCGCTTCATTCCCGCCGATCATCTTTGGCCAATCGACGATTACTGGGATTACCATGCCGGCGGCGAACGCTTCACTAACATCGACAAATTCAGGAACGGGCTGGAGCAGCGTTATGGCAAAACCGCGAGTCTGGAAGATTTTCTGCGCAAATCGCAAGCCATGAATTACGAGGCCGAGCGCGCCATGTTCGAAGCCTACGGCCGCAACAAGTACGCCTCCACCGGGGTCATCCAGTGGATGCTGAACAACGCCTGGCCGTCGCTGATCTGGCATCTTTACGATTATTATTTGGTGCCTGCCGGCGGATACTTCGGAACCAAGAAAGCTTGCGAGCCGCTCCACATCCAGTATTCTTACGACGACAACTCGGTCGCAGTGGTGAATGGGTACGACCACGCCTACACAGGACTGAAAGTGAAGGCGTCGCTCTACGACATCAACGCCAAAGAAAAAGCTTCAGAGGATGTGACGCTGGACATTCCGGCGGACAGCAGCACACAGGCGTTTCTGTTGCCCGCTGTGGAGGGGATTTCTACAACCTACTTTCTTAAACTCGAGTTGCAGGATGCCTCCGGGAAGCGCCTTAGCGACAATTTCTACTGGCTCTCGACTAAGCAAGACGTTCTCGACTGGCCAAAGAAATTCGAAGAGGTTTACACGCCGCAAAGCGCTTACGCCGACCTGAGCGGGCTGAGCAATTTGCCCGCGGTGAAGCTGTCCGTGCAGACTTCTTTATCGCACGTGAGCGGAGAGCAGGTGGTTCACGCTATCGTGCAAAATCCAAGCTCCAGTCTTGCATTCATGGTGCATTTGCGATTGGCGAACTCCAAGACTGGAGAAGATATCGTCCCCATTTTCTGGGATGAGAACTACTTTTCGCTGTTGCCCGGAGAAAAGCGTGAAGTCAGCGCACAGTTTGCCGATTCCGCGACCGCGAGCGGCGATGCGGTTTTGATCGTTGACGGCTGGAACGTCGTACCTCACCGCGCGAATCTGCTGTTGAAGTGAACCGGAAGGATCTTGTTATGAGAAATGTGCTGACGCTTCTTGCCTTGATTTTCTGCACTGCCTGCGCCTGGGCGCAGCAGTTGTCAGTCCGCTGGGAAGAGTTGACGGCGGAAGATTTCCGCAACGCAATCCAGAAGTCCCAGGGCACATGCCTGCTGCCGTTTGGAATCCTGGAAAAGCATGGCCCACACTTGCCGATCGGAACGGACCTACTCGACGTGCGTCACGCCGCGTTGGCGGCAGCCAAGAACGAATTCGCTGTAGTCTTCCCGGAATATTACTTTGGGCAGATTTTCGAAGCTCAGCATGAACCGGGGACCATAGCCTACAGCTCGCACCTGCAATTGGAGCTGTTGCAGGAAACCACCGATGAGATGGCGCGCAATGGCTGCAAGAAAGTAATTATTGTGAACGGTCACGGTGGGAACGAAAACCTGTTGCCATTTTTTGCGCAAACCCAGCTGGAAAAATCCCACGACTATGTGGTGTACATCTTTGGATTGCTGGAACGGCCGAGGGGGGCACCGTGGAAGACGACGCTCGACATGCATGCTGGCGAGAAAGAAACGTCCGAGATGCTGGTCAGCCGCCCGGATTTAGTGCATCTCGACCGTGCTGGAAAAGAATCCGGTGCGGACCAGGCGCGCCTCTCGCTCCCCGACACGCTTTACACCGGAATCTGGTGGTATGCACGTTTTCCAAACCACTACTCGGGCGAAGGTTCGGTGGCAACCCGCGAACTTGGTGAATACACCATGGATGCCTGGATTGCGGCCATCGCGAAAGCAATTCAGGCTGTGAAGGCCGACAAGTCCAGCCTCCAGTTGCAAAATGAATTTTTTGAAAAGGCGAAGCACCCTATGGATACGCCCCAGTAGAAACGACTGGACGCCTTTCATTCGTTGCGCGCCCGGCGCCGTTTCTGCGGCTATAGTGTCCGCCAGCAAAATCCTGTATTGGACGCAAGAAACAAGAAAAGGGACCGATGGTTACGATCCGAGATGTGGCGAAGGCGAGTGGGTTCTCATCCACTACGGTTTCCATCGTTCTGAACAATGCTCCACTTGCGCGCTACATCCCGGTTTCGACAAAGAAAAAAATTGAAGGCGCGGCCAAAAAACTGGGATATCGGCCCAACCTTTTCGCGCGCTCACTGCGCAGCCGCCGCAGTCATGCCGTCGGGGTCATGGTTTTCGACATCACTGATCCTTTCTGCACCCTGGTCCTGCGGGGCATCGAGAATTCCCTCTACCAGTCTTCGTTCCTGCCCATTTTCACCGATGTGCACAATGAACGCAGTCGCTTTGAGAGATACCTAGAGATGTTGCTGGAGCGCCAGGTGGAAGGGCTGATCGTGGTGGCGAACTGGCTATTCGTAAACATCGACGTGCTCGCCGACCTGGAGAAGAGCCGCATTCCAACCGCGGTGATTGGGCGAGAGTTGAAGAACGACTCGATCAGTTCGGTCATCGTTGACAACGAACTGGGCACTTACGCCGCGATCGAACACCTACACTCGCTCGGTCATCGCCAGATCGCTTTTATTCGAGGCCCAAAGACTTTAGGCGACACCACGCCCCGATGGCGAGGGATTCGGTCTTTCGCCCGAGCCAACGGTCTGGAAATCGATCCCAAGCTGGTGGTCGACCTGCCGGAGTCACGCGATCCAGCTTCCGGCTTCGATGCAGGATTTGAACTGACGGAGAGACTGATTCAGCAGCGGCGCCCATTTACCGCCTTGATGGCGTTCGATGATCTGACCGCCTTCGGTGCCATACGGGCGTTGGCCAAGGCCAACATCCATGTTCCCGAACAGTGCTCGGTGGTTGGTTTCGACGACGTAGCCGCCTCCAGTTTGTACACGCCTCCACTGACCACGGTGCGTCAGCCCATGGAGATTATGGGCGCCATGGCGACTGGCATCGTTCTGGATGGAATCAACGCGGTGACAGAAAAACGCAAGTCTGCCGCGGCCCACCGCAAGGTGGCGCCGGAACTGGTGGCACGAGAGTCCACCCGCAAGCTCTCAGGAGCCTGAGAATGCCATTTCCACCCGGCCCACGCCGCTTTTTCCTTGACACTCGACCGCAATATCCATCAGTATTGAAACGTTTTAATAACGTTTTGGCGAAGGGCCGAAAACCTTCGCCTACTTATCCCCATGGCGGGCGTTCAGACTTTGGGTTAGGGAGGCTGTTCCATGAATAGCGGAAGCACAACTCTCAAGACAGTCCAGAATTTTCTGTCTGTTTGCGTTCTTCTCTTCTGCGCAGGCTCGGTCGCGCTTGCCCAGGCCGGCAGGGGCAGCATCAGCGGCCTGGTTTCCGATCCTTCTGGGGCAATCGTCAGTGGCGCCAACGTCACCGCACTGAACCCCGCAACCGGAGTCTCGCTGCACACCGTTACCAGCACCGCGGGTTTGTACAGCTTTGTATCGCTGAACCCTGGCCTCTATGTGGTCACGGCAAGTCAGAAAGGTTTTGAAAGCGTCGCTCAGAACAATGTGTCCGTAACTGTGGATCAAGTCACCACCGTGAACATCGCTCTGCAAGTCGGCAACTTTGCTGAGACGGTCGAGGTGAAGGGCACACCCGAACTGGTAGATACAAGCAACTCCACCGTAGGCCAGCTAATTGATTCAGCCGCCATCGACCGGGTCCCATTGCTGTACCGCAACGTTTACGATCTCATCCAGTTGAGTCCGGGTGTGACTCCGCCCAACGGTTCGCCCAACTCGAGCGATTCGATGCAGTCGGTTCAGAACATTTCGGTCGGACGCCCCGGAGTCGACGTCTCCTCCGCCACCATCAATGGCTCGATCGTCGGCTCGGTTTACTACATGCTCGATGGCAGCCCGATCGGAATCGCAGAAAATAATTCCGCCGCCATCATTCCGGCAATGAATATTCCCGAGGACGGCATCGACGAGGTTCGGGTGGAGACCCAGAACACGCCAGCCTCGTACCAGAGCGGCGCCGCAGGCGTCATCAGCCTGGTCAGCAAGTCCGGCGGCAATAAGTTTCATGGCGACGTCTTTGGAGTATTCCGGCCCGATATCTTGTCGGCAAACGACTATTTCAACAAGCAAAATCAACTGCTTCAAGGCCTACGCAACAGTCCTCCTGATTTCCACCGCTACCAGGAGGGCGGAGCCATCAGCGGACCCATCAAGAAAGATAAACTTTTCTTCTTTGCGGACTACGAGGACACGCAGCAGCAGCAGTTCGAGGGCATCAAGAACTATACCGTTCCTACCAGCGCTGAAAGGACCGGAGACTTTTCGGCCATGGGCTTTACCATTTACGACCCGACCCAACCCGACCAAGCAGGTGGCCTCCGGACTCCGTTTCCAGGAAACATCATCACCAACCCAAATCCCATCGGCTTGCTGTATCTATCGATGATGCCGAAGTGTAATATCCCCAGTCCGACGACGTGTGACTCGGCAACCAGTGACGTTCAGAACAATTTCGGAGCGCCGGGACTGGACCCGTTCAAGGGACACCGGTTCGACGCCAGGGTGGATTGGAACGAGAGCGACAAGCAGCGCATCTTCGTCCGATTCTCCTATGACCGCTTGGTCTTTTCCACGGCCAATGTCTTTCCCAGCGGCTGGGACCCCGACTATGCCCAGAACCGGACTAATGGGCGAAATATTCTCCTGGCGGACGACTTGACCCTCAATTCCTCCACCGTTCTAAACCTGCGCTATTCCT
>Ga0210407_10001991_pt1 | contig 18148 bp, 17 predicted proteins | sample IncBWC27MmetaG_FD_150860 | JGI IMG/M metagenome (GOLD analysis project Ga0210407, IMG submission 150860) | Forest soil microbial communities from Barre Woods Harvard Forest LTER site, Petersham, Massachusetts, United States - Inc-BW-C-27-M | ecosystem: Environmental > Terrestrial > Soil >...
CGCCTTCCACGTTGCCGACGAAATGCACGGGCAAAGCCTTCAAGCTTTCGTAAACGGCGCGCGTCAGCTCGTTGCCCTTGATCTCTTCCTCGCCGACGGAAAGCAACCCAACGCGCGGCTTGCGACTGCCAAATGTAAGCCGGTAATAAATTTCGCCCATCACGGCAAACTGCAGCAAGTGCTCCGGCTTAGAGTCCACGTTTGCGCCGACGTCCAGCATCACCGAAACGCCGCCCTTGGCATTCGGAAACGGCGCTGCCAGCGCGACGCGATCCACCGACTTCAGCGTGCCCATGATGAACCTGGCTGTGGTCATCACCGCACCGGTATTCCCGGCGCTCACCATAGCGTCGGCCTTGCCCTCTTTCACCAGGCGCGCCGCCACGTGCACGGAGCTGTCTTTCTTGCGGCGAAACGCCTGCGCCGGGTGATCCTCCATCGTGATCACTTCGGTCGCCGGAATAATGTCGATCGGAAGCGAAGGCTTGCCGAAGCTCGCCAAAGCTCCCCGGATCACCTGAGGCTGCCCCACAAGCAGAATGCGCACGCCATACTCTTCCGCGGCGCGGACACTCCCCTCCACCTCCGGACGGGGTGCGTTGTCTCCCCCCATGGCATCGACGGCGATTGTGATCATGGGATTATCTTCCGGCGACTCCGGCAAGCTCCGGGCGGCAGGACACACCAGCGGTCATGCCCGCTCCGAGCCTGGCATAAAACTCGAACCCTTACTTGACGTCGTGAACCGGCCGGCCTTTGTAGTAACCACAATGAGGACAAGCCCGGTGGGGCTGCTTCATTTCGTGGCAATTCGGACACTTGGCCATAGCGGGTGCGAACAAGTGGTCGTGAGCACGACGCTTGTTCTTGCGCGCCTTGGAATGTCGACGTTTTGGATTAGGCATTACATCACTCCTGGTTCTCGCCTCATTCGTGGCTACACACCCCGCCAGTCCGAACGAGGTCGGATTCTATGGGCTTTCCGCCCGAAAATCTATTGTTTCTTGAGCCAGTCCTGCTTCAACCGCGCGAGGGGAGCCAGACGCGGGTCCGTGGCGTGCCTTTCGCAGCGGCACTCTTCGTGATTCAGACTTGCGCCGCACGTGGGGCACAAACCGCGGCAGTCGCTCTGGCAGATTACTTTCATCGGCAGTGACAGCAGCACCTGTTCCTTGAGCACATCGGCCAGGAACAGGCCTTCTCCTTGAAAAAATCCGATTTCGGTGTCGTCATCTTTCAGCCGCTCTTCTTCCGGCTTGGTGGCCTTCGGAAGCGGCTGATAGAAGAGGTCGAAATCCTTGTGTACTTCCTCGATTACCGGCTCCAGGCACCGCGCGCAGACCATCTCAATCTTGGTCTCCAAATCGCCGGTGATGCGAATCTGTCCTTCCAGAAGCTCCGCCTGGGCGGTTACTTCCAGGGGACCCGCCTGTTTCACTTCACTGATGCCGTAATCGATGCTGCCCGGGGCGTACGTCTTATGGATGCGCACTTTGCGGACGGCAAGATCCTTGACGTCGAGGAACATGTCTTCAGCGCCTCCGGCGCGTACGCTCATGCCTATCCATTATTTGGGCAGAAGGCGGGTAAGTCAAGAAACGGGGGCAAAAAGCGGTGGAAATTGCGCCGGTTCGGTCAACTGGGGCTACTAGTACCCGCCTTTCCCGGGATTGAGGAATTATGCTGCTGCTTTGTTATCATTTGTGGCGTGAAAACCCTCATTCAGTCTTTTTTGCGACCTTTTGGTTTGCGCCTTGCGCGGCTGCAGGACAAACCGCAAAACGATTACGGTACCGGAGTGCTGTTTTCCCTGCTCAAGCGGTTTGGTTTTTCGCCGAAGCATATCTTGGATGTCGGTGCAAATCACGGATCCTGGACACGGACGAGCCTGCAGTATTTCCCTGAAGCACAATACACCCTGCTGGAGCCGCAAAAGGAACTAATGGTCCACGTTCAGGATCTGGTGGCCGCGGGCAGGGCGATTCGCTGGATCAACGCCGGAGCTTCCGACAAATCGGGTACGCTGCCGTTCTTTCTTGCCAGGCGTGACGACAGCAGCAGCTTTGTGGAAGCCTCCGCCGGTTCACCTGGAACCATTCCGATGCAAGTATGGTCGTTGGACGATTTGCTGGTGAAGTATGAGCTGCCCATGCCGGAAATGGTGAAAATCGACGCGGAGGGGTTTGATCTGAAGGTCATGCAGGGAGCGAAAACCCTGGTGGGCAAGACCGAAGTGTTTCTCCTCGAAGCTTCCGTGCTCTGCCCCTATGAAAATTCCGTCGCGGCAGTCGTGCAATTCATGGCCGAGCACGGCTACAGCTTGATTGACATTACGGATATCAATCGCAGCCCGAAGGACAATGTCCTCTGGCTGACCGAGCTTGTCTTTTTGCGAAATGGAAGCCCGCTTCTTTCCGCGGCAACCACCTACGAATAGATTCTCAGCCCCGGAACGCGCTCAATCCAACTGGAGAACGAGATAGCCTTCAACCCGCGTAGCGGCTACCTTCAGGTGGCCCCGCTTGCGCTCAAGCAGACTCCTTACCGGCGAAGCACCAGGCAGCTTGCGATCATGTCGTGCAGTGCCTGTTTACGCTCCGTGAAGCCCGCCATGATATAGCCGATACCGAGCGGGATCATTCCTGTGACAATCTTGGCAAAGAAGCGGCCCGAGGCGCGGCCGAACGTGATGGGCTGGCCCAGCAGGTCGGTGACATAGAGCCCCATCAACTGCTTGCCCCACGTGCCCTGTTTTTCGCCGCTCTCCAGATAAGCGTGGTAGAGCCACTGCCCAAGCACGGAAACAGCGGCAAGAACGAACATCATCGCGACTAGGCTGACGATCACGCCGGGATCCGGCTGCCCGTGATGCTCTGCGATTGCCTCGATCATACCCGCCGCGCCGGACAGAAAAAACAACGGTACCAGCAAGACGCCGAGAGCAAGACTCATAACCACGCTGTCAATCAGCGTGGCGACCACGCGAAGCCAGAAGCCCGCGTAGCTGAATCCGCGGGAAACCACCAGCCCCGCGGGGTCGGCATAGGCCGCGTGCGTGGATCCCCCGGCGTACGTGGGAGAAACGCCGGGTGGGGCAATTGCCGCTGCGGGAGTTCCCGTCGGTGTGCCGCACGTTCCACAAAATGCCGCGCCGGCGGCGAGATTCGTACCACACTTGGAGCAATACACGGTTCGTGTCCTCCAATCAGTTCAGCGAAACATTCTTGAAAAAGAATCTTTGCATTGCAAGTGAATGAACCGAGTCCGCGAATCAGTTGCCGCAGCCTTGTCGCTGGAACGCTTCCAGCCGCTTCCGCGCTTCGACGCTCCCCTTGCGGGCGGCGGCGGAAAGCAAGACCCGCGCCTGGTCACAATTTTTCGCCACTCCCCTGCCTGTGCGAAACAGTTCGGCGAGATCAAGCTCCGCTCCGGTATTTCCTTTTTCGACGGCAGACCATAATAGTTGAATCGCTGCCGGAACCTCCGAGGATCTTCCGGGTGAGCGAAGAATCTGCAATGCCTGCAAATACTCCGGTTGCCCGGGCTCAACGGAGTTATCCCCGGACGCAGTTGGCGCGGGCGGGCGGGTCAACTGCGTTAGCGGAACCAGCGAGCCGGAACTCCCGCCCTTGAGTTGCGGAGCGGGCGTCTTGTCGGTGGCCGCGGGAAGGTTGGCGCTGCTGGGTTCCATCGTCTCCGTGGAATGCTGGATAACGGGCGCTGGCGGTTCGATCGTGCGAGTCACGGGCGCAGGTTCGGGAGCCGGATGAGAAGCGGAAGGAACCACCGGCTGGACAGATTTTGAACTTTCCGGCGTTTCATCCCCGGCGATTTGGTGGCCAAGCCAGATGAGCGCCTGCCCGACTTCTCGGTGATAGACGTAAGAACCCGCAAGCAAGGTCAGAAAAAGCATGATGCCGACGGCGCGGCCAAGTGTGAAGCGATCCATCCATCCGGGCGAATCCGAATCGCTTTCGCCTTCGAAGGAAGAGAGCGGCTCCAGCGCAGGCGGTATGCGCCTATGTGCAACGGGTCGCGCGGGAACAGGCTCGGCGACTGGTTTTTCCATTTCCGCCGGCGGCTCTGGCTTCGGCAAAGAGAGTTGGAGCGTTGGCGGAGGCTCTACGGCGGATGATTTTGAAACCTCGGCAGGGGCAGCGGGTTCCTCGGAAATTTCCGCGGGGACAGGCCCGGGGCGGACGGAAGAAAGCTTCAGGAGCGGCGGTAAGGGCGGGTCTTCTTGCCCCTCCACCTTTTCATGCGATTGCGGTGGTGGAAGCGGAGTCGGTTCCTGCAGCGGCGGGAGTGCCAGCTTCGGCAGCGCCATTACGATCGGCGTTGGCGGCTGAGGAGCTTCTACAATTGGTGAGGGCTCCGGTTCCGGCGCGGGTGGCGCAACAACGACCACCGGTGGCGGCAATGGCGCGGATTCCACTTTGGCCGGGGGCGGGGCGTCTGGTGGTTCCGCACTTAGCGGCGGACCCACCTGCACCGGCGGAGGCGCGACCTCAGCCGTTTGCACCTGAGGCGGAGGAGTTGGCTCTGGCTGTGGCGGGCGGCCCGCCTTCACTCGTGCAGGCTGCGACGGCGCTTTCGGCGCGCGAATCTGCATCCGCAATTCGGTTAAGGAAGCCTGCTTGGACGCCGACGGTTGCACCGGATCAGGTTCCGGCGAGATGGGTTCATCAAATTTCTCCAGCCAGCGGCGAATCTGGTCCCGGCAATGCGCCGGCAGGCCGGCAAATTCGAGCGCGGCGACGCGGCCGCCATCTTCCACCCGCAATACAATCGCATCCCCCTCAATTCGGGCGGAAGAATCCAGAACAAAGGAAAACGGAACCTTCTCAGACGGGCTGACGGGCAGCATGGCGCGGAGTGAAAATCCCTGCTCCGAAAGGTCGCGCATCATGCCGCCGTTGGCGGGGGGCAGTTCCACGTAAACGAGGCTCAACGGCCGTTTGCGGTGTTGGGTGCGGCGTTCGGTCTTCATAGTCATGGGAGCAGCCGTTGAAAGAATTCTAACCCGCAACGCCGCGTTTGGGTGAGGTGTTGTGAAAAAGGAGCGCAAGCGTGAAACGATTCACGGGGCAGGTTTCAGGTTGAGCACAACCGGAAGAGAAGCACTGCGCCAGCTGCGGGAAACGTCGTAGCTTTAAAACAGCAAGCAGGTCCATCCAATGAAAACCAGGATATTACTGGCGGCCACGATCGTCGCGGGAGCGCTCTGCGCGGGCTACTGGTGGTGGCAGCGCCCCACGAGCCTCGGCGAAGCCGATTTGCTTTTGCTGGGCGACATCGCCAACGCCACCGGCGAAAATAATTTCGACGGAACACTGCGGGAAGCGTTGCGCGTGGCGCTGCTGCAGTCGCCCTACTTGAACCTGGTCTCCGACGAAAAAATCCACAGCATTCTGCGAGAGGCGGGACAGCGGGATGGCGCGGAACTAACGGAAGCTCTGCTTCCCGCCGTATGCGGGAAGGCCGGAGCGCAGGCTTACCTGACCGGGAAAATTTCGCGGGACGGCAGCGGTTATGTGGTGAAGCTGACCGTCGATCGCTGCACGGGGGCCCGGCGCATGGCCAAGGCCGTCGCCCATGCGGGGCGCGCGGACCTGGTTGTACAGCACCTGGGCGAAGCGGCGCGCACGCTCCGGCAAGATTTGGGCGAAAGTCCGCAATCGATTGTGAAATACGATGTGCCGCTCGAACGAGCCACGACGCCGATCCTCGCTTCGCTGAGGGCCTATGAAGAAGCCAGGCGGATGATCCGCGAAAAAGGCGACCTGGAGGCGGTGCCGCTCTACAAGCGCGCCATTGACCTGGACTCTCGCTTCGCGATGGCTCATTCGGGTCTGGCCGTCAGCTATTACAACTTGAACCAGATGGGCAAGGCGAGCGATGAAGTTCGCCAGGCCTACGAAGCCGGCGACCGGCAGACGTACCGCGAGCACCTGAATATCGCGACTCTCTATTACGATCTGGCACAAGGGGACATCGAGAAAGCCATCGGCGGCTACAAAGAATACATTCGCGCGTATCCCCGCGACGATGTTGCCATGGGCAATCTCTCCAGCGAGTATTTTGTGATTGGGGATTACGCCGCTGCGGCAAAGTTCGCGGAGGCCGCGCTGAAGATCGACCCGGACTCCGCGGCCTGGTATGAAAATTATTCGACGGCGCTGCTTGCATTGTCTCGTCCGCTGGAAGCGGAAAAGGTCCTGCAGGAAGCGTTCTCCAGAAAACTGGATGATCCCTCGCTACACGCCAACTTGTATGCGGTGGGTTTCGCCAAAGGTGATTTTGCGCTGATGCAGCGGGAACTTTCGTGGGCGGCGGGCAAGCCGAATGGAGAAGATTCGCTGCTGGCGGCGCAGTCGGACACGGAGGCGTATTTCGGCCGCCTGCAAAAGGCGCGCGAGTACACCCGCCGCGCCGTGGAATCCGCGAAGAAGGCGGAGTTGCCGGAATCCGCCGCGGTCTGGGAGGTGGAGGCCGCGATGCGCGAAGCGATGTTCGGATATCCGGAGGAAGCAGGAAAGCACGTGGAGTCGGCACTGCAGCTTGCCCCCGAAAGCAAGGATGTGCGGGCACTGGCGTCGCTGGTATTCGCGCGGCTCGGAGAGGATTCGAAAGCGCAAAAGATCCTGGACGATCTGCGGGCCCTCTACGTGTCGAACATGGTGATTCAGAAAGCCTGGCTGCCCGTGGTGCAAGCAGAGATGAAACTTCGCAAGAAGCAGTACGCGGATGCGATCAATTCCCTGGAAGGCGTCACGCCTTACGAGAAAGGACAGCTGACGGGAAACCTGAGCGATTCCTGCATGATTCCGGCGTTTTTGCGCGGGGAAGCTCAGCTGGGGGCGGGAAACGCCCGCCAGGCATTGGCGGAATTTCAAAAATTCTCCACGGACGCGGGGATCGTCGGGAGTTGCTGGTCGGCGCCGCTGGCTAAACTGGGGATGGCGCGCGCCGAAGCGATGTCCGGCTCAACCAGCCGAGCGAAGGAAGCATACGCGAAATTCCTGGAGCAGTGGAAAAGCGCGGATCCGGAGATACCCGCTCTAAGACAGGCCAAAGCAGAGGCCGCCAAGTTCCATTGAGGAGGAATTCGCCGGGAAACAGTTGTTCCCGGCGGACGACTCACCACCAGCCTCGCGCATCCAGCGAACGGGCCAAACGCAATGGGCGCTGTTGCGTAACCGGGTGTTACTTCTTCCGGGCCAGCTTGACGGCGACGCCCAGCAATAACTTGCGATCGCCTTCTTCCATTTGTCCCAGCAAGCCGCGGATGCGATTCAGGAAGCCACCCCACTTGCCGGAAAGCCCCCACTCTTCGGAAGGCGAATCCTTCTTTCGAGGAATGACCAACGGCTTGGCAGGGCCGTTGCCTTGGTAAAACAGCTGGTAGAGAGGCACTCCCATAGCTCCCGAAAGCTTCTCGAGCGTCTCGATGGAGGGTGTGGTATGCCCGTTTTCGATTCGGCTGAGATAGCACCGGGATAATCCGGTGCGCTCTTCCAAATCTCCCTGCGATAGTTGCTTTTCTTTGCGGATGTCCCGCAAACGTTCTCCAATCATTCCTGTTTCTCCTTAGTGGACTACTTGATATTCCCCCTGGACGGAGGGTTCGGGGACCGGTTTTCCAGCTTGGCGGGGACAAAATCGCCCAACTGGACCAACTCTGTGACGTCGCTGGCTAACCCCAGGTAGCGGACTGGCCGCCCCGCAGGGTCGCGAATAACAAAGCCGCGATCGAAAATCCATCGGATGGAGCCGTCGGGTCGCCGGACCCGGTAGGAAGTTTCCACGCGGTCGCCGGGAAAATCCTGGCCGACGAACTGAATGGCAAACTCGCGATCCTCGGGTATCACGGAATCGAGCCAGGCGTGCGCGTCGCGGCCCAGGTCTTCGCGGGAGCGCCCCCACACCGTTTCGTAAGCGGGGCTGACGTAAAGAATGTTTTCCGTTTCGGCCTCAAGGAACCAGATCACTTCGTGGCCATCGCGAGGTTGTTGCGTGACCTGTCGGGCCTGCTCGGAACGCGATTTGGCATGCACCCGCCGGATCAGTTCATCGCGCAGGCAATCCACTTCCGAATTCAGGCGCGTGATTTCCGTGTCCTTCGTTTTCTCCAGGCGATAGAGAGTCTCCAGAAGTTTCTCCGAGACCTCCCGCTGGTTGGCCACGGTGGCCGCGCCCGTAAGCGTCATCGTCGTGGCCACGCAAAGATACGCGGCAAGCGAAAGCGGCATGGCCGTGATGGTATTAAAAGGCCCAAATCCGTGTAAAGAACCCCATGTGGCGAACCCGCACAGAACAATACATGCGCCCGCGGATTCCAGCGGGCAGAAGCGAATCCCGGCCCAGACCAGGAACGGAACACACAGGAAGAGCGGCGTATCCACTCTGTCGGTGAATACTCCCGCCGGACCGAAACTGATCACGCAAACAACGCTGAGCCCGAGCAGGAGAATGCTGACTTCGATGAGTTCGCTGAGATGCAACGGTTGATGCTTGCCGTTCAAAAGCAGAATCAGAAACGGTGTCAGCACCAGCACCCCGAGGGCATGACCTGCCCACCAGGCGGCAAAAATGATGAGTGTCTTAGGCTGGCTGAGCCCCGCCGGGCCCCACACCGCAGTGGTACCGACAACCGCACTGATGAGAGTTGCGAAAACTCCCGCCAGCATCGAAAAGCGCAAAACATTTGCGGGCCTCGAAAAGGCTTTTGCCCCTCCCGCGAAACGGTTCACCAGGTAGCCTCCGAGCAAAACCTCCGCGGCGTTTCCACTGGCGATGGTCAACGCCCCGAGTAAAGGCACAGAGGAAGTAAGCTCAACGCAAAGGGAGGCCAGGAAGATGGCCGGGATGACGCGGCGGCCGTTCAACAGGATGGCTGCGAAGGAGATTCCCGCTGGCAGCCAAATCACCCCCATGGAAATCTGGGAATGGATCAAGCGAAGTTCCAGGCGGGCGGAGAGGAAGTAAGCCAAAAAAACGAGAACCATAATGCCAAGATCACGACGAGAGAAGGAAACGCTCGCTGGACCCTGTTCCAAATTGGAATCGGCGGACGAAAAAATGCGCATATTCACCCAATTGCTCCGCGTTTCTGCGGACCAATGAATACAGCCTGTACGTTACTATAGCGGGGACCTGGAATCTATACTGCAAGCGAATTGACAAAATGTATACAGATTTAACGCGGGCAAAGCAACTGGAAAAATAAGTGAGATTAAGGGGAACTAATCCGCGAATTAGCATGATTGCAAGCTCATTCCCCTTTTTTTGGACAGGTCTCTCTCAGCGGCTTCGGCTGAGCAGGCATACAAGCCAACTGCGATGGTAGGATTCTGATGCGGTCGGCACAGGACCGCCATCTGGAGTGAGTTCGGACAGGAGAGATTTCCATGCGCTGGACACCAGGCGGCACAAGCGACGACATTGACGATCGCCGAGATCAGGACGATGGCGGCGGGGGCGGAGGCGGGTTTGGTTTCGGCGGCATGCACATCGGCCTCGGCGGTCTGGTGGTGCTGTTTATCCTGAGTCTGGTCTTCAAGCAGAACTTTTTTGCTCTGCTGGGCGGCGGTTCGACGGCTCCAGTGGCCACAACCGTCCACCGGCCGAATCCGGCGCGCGACGAAGCGGAAAAGCCGCTGGTGCAATTCGTCTCCTTCGTGCTGGACGACACGCAAAAAACCTGGGAGCAGTTGCTGCCGCAACAAGCGGGCGTTCCCTATCGCCACGCCCGCCTGGTGCTGTTCCGTAACCACACGCAATCCGGGTGCGGGGGAGCGGAATCGGCGACCGGGCCGTTCTATTGCCCGTCCGATGAAAGGGTGTACATCGACCTGGGCTTTTACGACGAGTTGAAACAGCGATTTGGAGCGCCGGGACAATTCGCACAGGCCTATGTGCTGGCGCACGAAATTGGCCACCATGTGCAGAAGATCGTCGGTATCGAGAGCAAAGTGCAGCGACTGCAGAGGAGCAATCCGGCGGAGGCCAATCCGTTGTCGGTGAAGACCGAGCTGCAGGCCGATTGCTTCGCGGGAGTGTGGGCACACTCAACCGAGCAGCGCGGATTGCTGGAGGCGGGAGACGTTGCGTCCGCCTTGCACGCGGCGGCGGCGGTCGGCGACGATCACATCCAGCAGATGACGCGAGGCCGCGTGCAGCCGGAAACATTCACGCATGGAAGCTCGCAGCAGCGGATGGATTGGTTCAACAAGGGATTGAACAGCGGATCGATCACGGCCTGCAATACCTTTGCGAGCCAATGAAACTCATCCATTCCGCGCGGAATGAATCGGGACCGGAGCAATCAATCCGAAGGGGGCTGAACGCGGGAACCTGGAACCCCGGGATCTCGCGCTTTTTCGACAGCGGCCTGCGCGGCCTTCGCCTTTACCGGATCTATCCACGAATCCTGAGTGACAAACGTGGTCTGCGTGGGTAGTGCCACCACCGCCCCTGCCTTCTCGATCGTATCCATTATTTTCAGCAGCAACTGCTCCTGCGTTTCCAGATAGGCCGTATATTCCGGCTCCAGGATGTAGCAAAAAAGCTCCACCTCGATCGCGTACTCCGCGAATCGTAGAAACCGGATGCGCGCGGAAGAGTCCTCCACTTTCGGATCTTCGATCAAAAGATTCTGGATCTGCCCCAGGACATAGCGCACGTGATCCGGCGCAAGGTCGTAGCGCAGGCGAAGGATCTGCTGGCACAGGAATTTGTCCCGAAAGCGCAGATTCTCCACCACCGCCGAAGCCATGATGCCGTTCGGAATCGAAAGCAGCGTGCGTTCGCCCGTCCGCAAACGCGTGGAGCGCAGGCCGATGTCTTCCACAACACCGGTCTGATTGTTGATGCGGCAGGTGTCGCCGATCTGGATGACCTTGTCGAAAAGAATGGAGACTCCGCCGAACAGGTTTTCAAAAGTTTTCTGCGCGCCGAGGCCGAGAGCAAGGCTGCCGATTCCAATGCCGGCAACGGCCGTGGAAACATTCACACCCAGGCTGTTCAGCACCAGCAGGGTCACCACCAGAAAAATGGAAACTTCGGTAAATCGCCGGACAAGGGACACGATCGAGCGCTCCGCCAGCATCCCGCGTCTCGTCAGGCTGGCGCCGATCCGCGCGGAAATGGCCCGAGTGATTCGCGTAAGGATCCAGTAAAAGTCGAACGCCAGGAAAATCCAGACAATGTGCCGGTAAAAGAGCCGGTACAGCAGGGAGGTCCCGATGTAACCCACAAAAATATAGTGCGACACGATCGCGATCGTCAGCGTTATCGGATCCACCTGGAAGAATCGCTGCGGCGCTAGCGGCGGCTTGCTTCGTGCCTTTCGCGACCGGTTGACAACAAAAGCGATCACCATCGTGATCAACCGGCCGCCCAGCAAGGCGATGGGTAGAAAAACCAATATGGCGATCCACTGCCACAGCGGCATGAACAGGAGCCGGTGCGTCACCAATGTTTGCGGGATTTGCTTTTCGATTTCCGGAAACGTCAGGGAATCGAACATTTCCGGAACGTGATCGAGCGTGGTCCGCGAGAAATACCAGAGCTTGCGGCCCTGCTCATCTTCCATACGAACCAACTGCACGGGGAATTTGTCGCTCGTTCCCAGCGCCCCGGTGATTTTTTCCTGGTCCGGCGGCAGGCCGTCATCCAGACGTCCCAGCGGGTCGCGGCTGGTCAGCTCCAGAGCCCCGGCGAATTTCTGATTGAAGATCGTCAGGAGTTGTGCCGCAACCTCTTCGTCGTCCTGTTCCGCGCGCCGCCGGCGGCTTGGGGCCGGCTGGAAGTACTCAATCGCGACGGCGTAATGTTCTTCCTGAGCCGCTTTGATGAAACCCAGAAGTGTTCCACGCGGAGTCTCGCGCCCCAACGGATCGGGCGGAACAGCCGGCGCGGTTGCCGTCGGCGCCGTAACCGCGAGGCCTGGGATCTGCGGACGTGCAGCCGCAGAAATACCCAGCAGGAAAACAAGGAGCAGCAGCGGACGGCGAACGGACATTTTCGAAACTCCCTGGAAACGGTTCATTCTAGCCGCTACGACGACGCAAGAGAAGGCGGAACACCGCGCGGGGCTGCGCCGAAATGTTCCTGATACTGGCGGAGCAGGAACTGGTCGGTCATTCCGGCAATGTAATCGCAGACTACAAGGTGGCGGGGAATCTGCTGTGCGGCCTCCTCCTGCGATTCGGGCAGCGAGCCGCGCTGCTGAAGATAATAAGCGAAGAGCTCGGCCAGGCAGGCGACCGAGCGCCTGGAATCCTCGGTGATTTGCGGATGATTGTAAATGTGGGCAAACAGGAAGCCCTTGAGTTGCGCGTTTTGCGCGCGGGCCTCTTCGCTGAATCGAGCCAGCCGCTGCGGGACGCCGCGGATTTCCTCGGTGGTGCCGGCGCCGGATTGTTCGACGAGCAATTCCGTGTTGGTGATCAGGTCGCTGACCAGGTGATCGATCACGTGGCGCAAAGCTTCATTGAATTTCAAACGCATGCGCGCGCCCGGATGCGCCCTTTCGACTTGGGTGTAAAACTCCGCGAAAAATGGAACTTCGTCGCGCAGGGTGTCCAGGTCGAGCAGATTCGCTTCCAGCGCGTCGTCGAGATCGGCGGAGTTGTAAGCGATCTCGTCCACCCAGTCGATGAGCTGCGACTCAAGCGGGGGCCGCAGGTCCAGCAGATACTCGGACAACTCCGGATGCGCGGTGACGGAGTAATCCCGGGAATGCTTCACGATGCCTTCCCGAACCTCGAAGGTGAGATTGAGCCCCTCGAAGCCGATGTAGCGATGTTCGAAGTGCTCCACGATGCGCAGCGCATGAAGATTGTGATCGAAGCCGCCGCCATGGACGCGCATCAGTTCGTCGAGTTTGCGTTCACCCGCGTGCCCGAAGGGCGGATGCCCGATGTCATGCACCAATGCGAGCGCTTCCACAAGCTCCGTGTTCAGGCGCAGAGCGGCGGCCACCGTGCGCGCAATCTGGGCAACTTCCAGCGTGTGCGTCAGTCGATTGCGAAAATGGTCGGAAAAACGGGTGCTGAACACCTGCGTTTTCGCTTCCAGCCGCCGGAAGGCACGGGAATGGATGATGCGGTCGCGGTCACGCGCGTATTCACTGCGGTAAGGATGCGCGGATTCAGGAAATTGCCGGCCGCGGGAGGTGGCCGTGTCTACAGCCCAGGGAGCGTAGTTGCGAAGCGTTTCGATTGCCGAAACCTCCGGAGGTCAGGCAGGACACCGGCGAATCAGGATTGCGGCGCGAGTTCCCCGAGGCCGCGGTCGGCTTCGTCGGCTACTCCCGTATTCGGATAATCCTTCTTGATCTGCTCGTAGAGAGTGGCGGCTTCTTTCGGATTGCTCTGGCGAAGGATTCCGGCGAGTTCCAGCAGCACCAGCGGCTTTGGAACCAGTATCGAGCCGGAGTTGGAAAGCGCGCGAAGGATCGGAATGGCCTGGTCGCTTTTTCCCGTACGCTCGGCAATCAGGGCTTGCTGAAAATTGGCGAGTGCCGCCATTTCCTTATCTGAGCCGTTTTGCAGGGCCTTCAGCTCCTCGGAAGCCTGATTCAGCTTGTCCAGGTCCATCAAGCAGATCGCGGAGTAGTACCGCGCCATCCGCCCCGGGGTCGTGCTGGGAAACTTCGCCGCCACTGCGGCAAGCCGCACTTCGGCATCCTGGGAGCGCTGCGTGGGGTCCACGTAGGAAATCTCGCCCGGGATGTTCGGCTGGCCAGGAAGCAGCAATTGGGCATTGAAAGTCTTCATGGCTTCGTCGAGCGCCGCCTGGGCCTGCGCCGTCTGCCGCTCGTTGTAGATCTTCCACCCATAATAGCCGGCCAAAAGCACGATCCCGGCAAGCAGCACGATCGATGCGATGCGGGTGTGGGAAAGCACCGCCTCGGCGCCGTGTTCAATGGATTCCCGGACCCGGTCGTGTTTCAGCTCTTTGCGAGAAATATGTTCGGACACAAGCACTCTCCTGCCTGATTTGGAATCCTCAATCGTAGCATAACTGGGAGCAGCTCACGCCTGACCGGTAACCCTTGCCGCAAGGCCCAGTAGCGTTGGCCGCATCCGTTGCAAGGGTCATGCTATTTTTGAAGTGTGCAGACAGGTTGTATCCATTGCGGCCAGCAGCACCTGCTGAAAGACGATGCCATTGCCAAGCATCCCAAGGTCAGCTTCAAGTGCACCAAATGCGGGCTGACGACCATCGTGGAAGTGAAGCGCACTGTAGATCAGACGGTGGTGATTTCGCCGATGCCCTCGTTCGCCCGCGCCGACGCCTCCACGCAGCGGCTGCGGCTGCTCCCGGTCGATGAAGGTCTGCGCCTGCCCGATGGTCTTGAAGTTGTGCTGATCATCGAAAGCGGGCCGCAAGCCAACAAGAGTTTCACCCTCAACCAACCGCGCACCGTGATTGGCCGTAAGGGAGCCGACATCCCGCTGGAAGATCCGGAGATTTCGCGGCACCACTGCGTGATTGAAGTGCGCGATCGCAACGTCAATCTGAAGGATCTGGATTCGACGAACGGCACGTTTTTCGAAGGAGAACGCGCCCGCGCGGTCTTGTTGAAAGAGGGCGCGATGTTCCGCATTGGCAGCAGCGTAATTCGCGTCATCTTCCGGCCCAAGTAAAACCCTCCTAACCATCCACCTTCGTTCCTCCGTGTTACGGCCCGCTGCCCGTGTGAGATACTGGCGCGGGCTGGACGCCTTTCCGCCAATAATGAACCGGCTGAGCATCTGCATCATCACCCTGAATGAAGCGCACGATCTTCCGCGCCTGCTGAAATCGGTGGAAGGCCTTGCCGAAGAAATTGTGGTGGTGGATTCCGGCAGCACGGACGCAACGGTGGAGATTGCGCGGGCAGCCGGCGCGCGGGTTCTGACCCGTGCGTGGACCAACTACGCGGAGCAGAAAAACTTTGCTGCCGCGCAAGCCGCCGAAGACTGGATTCTGCTGCTGGACGCCGACGAAGCGCTCAGCGAGGAATTGCGAGCGTCACTTCTGAACTGGAAAACCGCGCCCCCGCAGTTCCCCGTTTACGAAATGGCGCGGTTGGCGTGGTTTCTGGGAGCATGGATTCACCACTCGCGCTGGTATCCGGACTGGCAACGCCGCCTCTTCGACCGCAGCAAAGCGCAATTTTCCGGCGCGATCCACGAATCGCTGCAGTTTCCGGGCGCTCCCGGCCGCTTGCAGGGAGACCTTCTGCACTACACGGTTCGCAACCTGCAGGAACAACGGCAGAAGAGCGAGGAATATTCCACCGTATCCGCGCGCGCAATGTTCGAAAGCGGCCGCAGGCGATGGCGGGCGGCGAAATGGTTCGCTACCCCGTGGGCGTGGTTTCGTTATTTTGTGCTCGGCACTGGATTCCTGGATGGTTACAGGGGATTTCTGATTGCGCGTTCGGCGGCGCAGACGGTTTGGCTGAAGTACACGAAGCTTGGCGAACTAGTTCGGCAAGCCTCGCGCGAAAAGCGGTAAAGCCGACAACGCGAGGCGCTTCCTTTTTTGATCTTGTACGGATGCCTAAGGTTCAGTCCGGATATCCCTGCGGGAATTTATTCCGCCAATCCCACGCCGACTGGATGATGGCTTCCAGCGATGAATGTTTGGGCTCCCATCCCAGCATACGTTTCAGTTTCGCGTTGCTGGCTACCAGAGTCGCGGGATCTCCAGGACGGCGGGGAGAAAGCTTATGCGGAATTTTCCGCCCCGTGACGTGCTCGGCCACCTGCACCACCTGGAGATTCGAATACCCGCTGGTAGTGCCCACGTTGAATGCCTCGCCCTGAACGCGGTCAATCTCTTCCAGCGCCAGCATGTGGGAATCCGCGATATCCAAAACATGAACGAAGTCGCGAACGCAGGTCCCGTCCGGCGTCGGATAATCGAATCCGAAAATTTCCATTTCCGGCAGATTGCCAAGCGCGGTATCCAGCACTCGCGGAATCAAATGCGTTTCCACACGATGATTTTCGCCCCGCTCCTTGCTGGCGCCAGCGGCGTTGAAATAACGAACGGTCACATATTTCAGGCCGGTGTAGCCGCGATAATCCGCCAGAATTTGCTCGAACCTCAACTTGGATTTCCCATACGGATTGATCGGCGCCTGCCGGTGGTCTTCGGGGATGGGCACCACCTCCGGCTCTCCGTACGTTGCCGCGGTAGAGGAAAAAATCAGCTTGTCCACGCCGTGCCGGACCATCGCGTCCAGCAGATTGACGCCGCATCCGACATTCGCCGCATAAAATGTGCTCGGCTCGCGAACCGACTTCGCCACCAAAGCTTCGCCGGCAAAATGCATAACCGCGTGAATTTTCTGGGTAGCGAAAACTTTTTCGATTTGCGGGCGGTCGGCCAGGTCCGCTTCGATGAAAACAGCGGCCGCGGGCACAGCCGATCGATGGCCTTCCACAAGGTTGTCCAGCACAATCACCCGATGGCCGCGGTCAATCAGCACCTCCGAGCAGATACTTCCGATATATCCGGCGCCTCCAGTCACAAGAATATTCAACGAGAATTCTCCATTTTGAAAATTTGGGAGCGACCGTTTCCAGTATACAACCTCGCCTACAACCCGATGGGGTGTGACGGCCAGTATGTTATAAGCTCCAGGCAAGGTCGATCTTCTTGCGGTGACTGTGGAGGAGCTCTGCGCGTGGGTTACAGAGAGGTAAAGCTATTTGATGAGCTGTTTCCAACCTGGGAACAAATGTACTCTGGCGACCCAGGAAGCCCACCGCTCCCGAAAGAGTCCTGGCGCAAGCACATGCAGCCGGGAGAGTTTGCTCTCCACTTCAAGCATTTTCAAACAAGTCAACCCATCGGAGCTGATGGAGGCCTTCTGGCACAAGAGGATGGCTATTGCAGGGTCTTCGATTCTGTTGAAGAGGCAAATGAGCATGGAAGCGAGATCTGCCAACGACATCCGGTGGTGGTTTGCGTGATCTATGATTCGAGCGGAAAGCTCGTCAAACGCGTTTACAATCGAAAAAAAGTAACTTGGTTCGCGCTCCTGATGTGGATAGGGATCTTGTTCTGGCTCGGGATCCTGACCTTGGCGGGACTCGCTCTGGCGGCGTCCGTCTACTTTGTGATCGCGCTCCTTCTGGGTGTCAAGAATCCGACGAACCTGACTCTTCCCGGATATGCTTGGGCAATCATTCTGATGGCGGCACTGGCGCTGGGTTCCTACGGATTCTGGACAAGAATCAAATGGAAAGCCAAGCAACGAATCACGAAACTCAAGGCAGCTATTTCACCGGAAGAGCGAAAATATTTTGAGCAGTTGAACACCCTATATGGCTCTGCTGATCCCTCGGAACGAGAACGCTTTCTGAAAATTCGGCAGGAATTGCTAGAAAAGGCGCGTCGGGCCATGAGTACCAGCAAGAGGTAAATCGGACAAACTCCAAAAGCAAAAGCGCCGAACAGGTCCTTTACCTCCTGTGCGGCGCTTCCACTTTCAAACTTTGCGCTAGTAATGTATTCCCTGTAAGAATGTTCCAGCAGTTCCCTCCTGTCCGCTCGCCGGATTCCGTCAAGCTAATTTGTAGATTCGACTACCCATCGTCCTTTGGTTTCGAGGAACTCCACCCCCACCGCGAAGCCGTCGCCTCGCAGCGGATGGCAGTAAGCCACTCGAGCCTCAGAACGAAATTCTCCCGTGCGCGACGCCAGCACCAGTGGCGCGCCTGTTTCCCAGCGCCTTACGCTGACCACGCGCGCTCCCTTGGCGCTGACGTTTTCCGTAAACGTCGCCTCCAGGCCGGGCAAGTGCCGATGGCCGTCGAGCACGACGGGTATTTCCATCGGGATGCGGTTTTCGCGGCGATTGAAGGGATGGATGTTCCTGGAAGGCATTTTTCGTCATCCTCACAGGCACGCGGCTATGCGCGTGATGGAATTTATTGGATTACCGCTTCCGCGATGCTTCATGCGGTAGAGCGCGCGGTCGGCGGCGCCCAAAAGTTTTTCCGCGGAGTCGCCATCTTCGGGATACGCGGCAATTCCGGCGCTGACGGAAAGCGCGGGCTCTTCGGTTTCCATCGACAGGCGCTCGCGGACACGGCCGGAGACGCGCGATGCGATTTCCTTCGGCGCTTCAGGAAGAACC
>Ga0210407_10001993_pt1 | contig 18126 bp, 11 predicted proteins | sample IncBWC27MmetaG_FD_150860 | JGI IMG/M metagenome (GOLD analysis project Ga0210407, IMG submission 150860) | Forest soil microbial communities from Barre Woods Harvard Forest LTER site, Petersham, Massachusetts, United States - Inc-BW-C-27-M | ecosystem: Environmental > Terrestrial > Soil >...
AGAAGCTGGGCCAGTTCAACTTCCTCTGGCGCATTGAGCGTGGAAGCGACCCCATTGTCGATCGCACACTTCACCGCCTGGTCCACGTCGGGATCGGCGTAACCCAGAACACACGCACCGATCCCCATCATGCTCATGTCGATATAGGTCTTGCCATCCAGGTCCGTGACTTCCGTCCCTCGTGCTTTTGCGAAATACGAGGGCCACTGCTCCGGCAAGAACATCGATGGACGCTTCGACAGTAACTGCGTCCCCCCGGGGATGATCCTCCGGGCTTTCTCAAATAACTCCCAACCCTTCATCGGATAACTCTTCCTAATCTTCGAGCACAGCTCGGTAGTGCGAGCCTTCAATAAGATGCTCGTTGGGCTTGATGATTTCCGGGTCTCGTCCGAGTAAGTCGACAATATCCGCCAGGTGGAAGATATCGCCCTCGCGGAAAAGTTTCTCATAAATTCGGGAGGCAACCACAAAATCTTGAGGGTAATCCACTGTAAGTCGCAACGGGGGATACTTCCGTTCAGCCAGCAACTTCGTACAGCGGAAGCGTCCTTTTCGGCGCCAGATGAAACGAGTCACATGCTCACGGTCCCTCGAGTCCTGCGCCTCCCGCCAAGCCTGTTCCAACGCTGCAAAGCTGAAGCACTCCGCATCCAACCCGTCGGGGAACCGCTCCCCTTCTAAACTCGGCGCATCTGCGCCCGCAGCCACCGCAGCATAGTCGTAGCTGCCCGACCGATACAGCTCAATGAGTTTTTCAACGAGTTCCGGGTCCACAAGAGGACAGTCCGCGGTTATCCTCAACACCGGATCGGCGTCGTACCCTTGCGCCGCTCGGTAGAAGCGATCCAGTACATCGAGTTCGCTGCCGGAAACACTGGCAATCTCATTCGTCGCGCAAAACTTGCGAAGCTCTTCATCCACCGCGCCGTCCGGAACGGCGACCACCACCTCGTCAATCGATGGAACGGCGCGAACTCGATGGACGATGTGCCACAACATCGGCTTGCCCAGGATTGGCCTGAGCACCTTGCCAGGCAGTCGATTTGAGCCCATTCGTGCCTGTATGACTGCGACCGTTCTCATCGTTAAACTTGCCCCAGGTCCCTTCGAGTCGCCCGCAAGGGCCGAAGCCCGTCTTCCGGGTCGGCTCGCCACTCCCGTTCTTTTGCTTCACTTAGCGCGGGTCCAACCCGTCCATCTCCTTCCGCAAGTATCCCAGTGCGCACGGCCGCGATCACTTGGCGCATCGGTTCCGGAAGCCAGCAATGCCCCGCCGAAAACTCAGCACCCTTTCCCTCGAGGTCAAGATGAAACTCCACCATCGTCGCTCCCCACCGGTGTACGGCTCGGAAAATGACACCGGGATCCACGCTGTGATCCGACCAACCCACCGGGCACCGGCAGGCCTCACGCAAGCTGGCAATCGCCGCAAGATTGCAGTCCTCCGGTTTGGCCGGATACGACGAGACACAATGTAACAGGGTCAAGTCGCGGCAACCAGCACTTCGCAGGATCGAACACGCATGGTTCACTTCCGGTAAGGTTGCCATGCCGGTAGAAAGCACGATCGGCTTCCCCGTGCGGGCACAAGCTTTCAAAAGATCGTCCCACATCAGTTCATAGGAAGCCACCTTGTAGAAATCCACAAAAGGCAACAATTCTTCAACGGCCTCTAGATAGAACGGGGTGCACGAAAACCGGATTCCCGCTTCCTCGCAACCTCTCGCCAGGCGCGGTAGAAACTCAACCGGCAGTTCCCAGGCCTCGCGTGCCAGAAGCCGCGGATTGTGTTGCAAAGCCTCGGGCGCGAACAGTTCGCGCACGCGAAAGAGCTGGAACTTGACCGCGTCGCACCCGATTCCGGCCGCGCTTCTGATGAATTCCAGGCATCGCTCCAGGTCGCGATGATGATTGCTCGAAACCTCAGCCACAAAACTTGGGCCTTTGCCGCTCGCATTCATCTGACCGGATTTCGATCCATTACTTGGCATATTACTTGGCATACGACGAGATCACTTTGCTCACCGCTCGAACCACATCCCCCACATCCGCATCGGTCATGCCATGGAACATCGGCAAGCTGATCAGTCGCTCATAGCCTGCCTCCGCGACCGGACACTCGCCGTCCCTGTGACCGAACTGGCCGCGATAGTAAGGATGGAGATGCACGGGAATGTAATGCACGTTGACACCAATGTTTTCCGCGCGCAGGGCGCGGAATATCTGCCCTCTGTCGACCGTGAGTTTCGCCAAATCGACGCGAATTGGATACAGGTGCCAGGCCGGATTTGCCTCCGCCCGTACACTGGGCGGAATCAGTCCCGGCACAGCCCGGAATGCCGCCGCATAATGCGCGGCAATCTCCCGGCGCCGGGCGAGGTTTGCCCCCAACTTCATTAACTGGGATAGCCCCAGGGCACAAGCAATATCCGTCAGCCGGTAATTGAATCCCAGCAGCACCATCTCGTAGTACCACTGCCCAGACGACTGCCGTTGCCGAGCATCACTCGATATCCCATGATTTCGGAACCGCCGCAATGTCTCCGTCAGCGCCGCGTCGTTTGTGGTCACCATGCCACCTTCCCCGGTCGTCAGGTGCTTCACCGGATGGAAGCTGAACACGGTCATATCCGCAATGCCGCCCACACGTTTCCCCCGGTATTCCCCGCCCAGCGCATGGCAGGCATCTTCTATCAGCGGAATTCCACGCGCCCGGGTGAACGCAAGCAGCGCATCAAGATCCGCAGGGTGCCCGGCGTAGTCGACTGCAAGAATCGCCTTGGTCCGTGAAGAGAGCTTCTTTCGAACTTCGCCGGGATCGAGATTCAGTGTGTCTGCACTCACGTCGGCGAACACCGGCTTCGCACCCTGATACAGCACACAGTTCGCGGTCGCACAAAATGTCATGGGCGTGGTGATAGCTTCATCACCCGGCCCGATTCCCGCCGCAAATGCCGCCGCGTGCAAGGCGGCCGTGCCCGAACTGAAGCTGACCGCGTACTTCGCTTCCACCCACGCCGCGAATCGTTCCTCAAACTCGCCGACCTTCGGTCCGGTCGTCAGCCAGTCTGACTTTAGAACCTCAACCACCGCCTGGACGTCTGCGTCATCAAGGCTTTGCCGCCCGTACGGCAACAATTTTTCCCGCACGGGTGTACCCCCATCGATGGCAAGTGTTTCCAGTTTTGTGGGTAAGGCACTCATGCTGGCAGTCCGTGGTGCAAGTGCGATTCGTATCAGAGCAGTGCCTTCACACGCGGCGGAAAAACTCGGGCTTCGTATCAGGGCATCGCTTCAGCGATGCCGCAAGCCGCCCCGAAATCAGCCGCCCCTTTAGGGGCTGGGCAGCTAGGCCGACGTCGGAACCGCCTCCGCAGCACTGGTTTCAGGCGCCACCAATTCCTCCAACTGGCGCCGCGTCAACCAGCGTTCATTGCTGTCGCTCGAATAACGGAAGCCTTCCCGAAGCGGCTTGGCGTCGATCCAGTTTTCCGCTTTCCACCACGGATGCGACGGCTGAATCACGTACATATCTTCAGTTTCGAGCGTTTGCCGCGACTCGTCTTCAGAGACCAGCACTTCGTGCAATTTCTCTCCCGGACGAATCCCGATGTACTCCACCTGGCATCCCGGCGCGATGGTCTCTGCCAGGTCCAACAATCTCATGCTGGGGATCTTGGGAACAAAAATCTCGCCGCCGTGCATCTGCTCCATGCAGCGGATCACAAACTTCACGCCGTGTTCCAGCGTCAGCCAGAATCGCGTCATTCGAGGATCCGTGATCGTGATTTTTCCCCGCCGCCGCTGTTCCAGAAAAACCGGGATCACGCTCCCCCGGCTGCCCACCACGTTGCCGTACCGCGCACAACTGAAGCGCGTATTTCTAGCGCCCGCATACGCATTGGCCTGCACAAACACCTTCTCCGCGCACAGCTTGGTCGCGCCATACAAATTAATCGGATTCACCGCCTTGTCGGTACTGAGTGCCAGAATTCGGCGCACGCCCTGATCAAGGGACGCATCAATCACGTTGCGCCCACCCATGATATTGGTCTGAATCGCTTCGAACGGGTTGTACTCGCAAGCCGGCACCTGCTTGAGCGCCGCCGCATGCACTACCACCGTCACACCCGAAAGAGCGCGCTTCAACCGCTCGACGTCCCGAACGTCTCCAATGAAATACCGCAGGCTGGGATGATCGAAGCCCGACGTTCTCATCTCGTGCTGCTTCAACTCGTCCCGGCTGAAAACCACCAGCCGTTGCGGCTGGTATTCGCGCAGCATGATCTCCACAAACTTCTTCCCGAACGACCCTGTTCCACCCGTGACCAGTATCGATTCCTGCGACCAATTCACCATTCTTGTTCCTTCGAAACTACTTCCTTCTGCCGAGTTACGCACCGAGCATCAAAGCCGAACCTGCAACTCTCGGCAAGTGCCGTCCGCCCACTCGTAAAGCTTGCGGCATCCAGCAGACCGAGGAAGAACCTAACTTTCGTATCACGGCATCGCTTTACAGGCTGCGGAAAAACAATAGTTTCGTATCAGGGTATCGCTTTAGCGATACCGTAAGTCCTTCGAAATCAAGTGCCCCTTTAGGGGCTGGGCATCGACAGTCGACTTTTTCCGCAGCCTCTTTAGCGATGCCGTCAGTACTCCGAAATTAGATGCCCCTTTAGGAGCTACGCGCATCGAAAACCAACTTCCTCGCAGTCTGCCAGAGGGATCTTCTCTCTTCCGGTAGGTTCTTGTGTTCGACAGTATAGCTGAGCCGGCGCTGAGAACGATGCTGCCGACCGCCACCACACCTGGAAACAATATCGGGAAACTGTAAATTTGCGGCTGGTTCTCACTCCAGGAATGCTAAAATCAGGCAAATTCCTCATAACAGGCCGTTTTTATCTGCCCGGCTCGCTGGGGAACGGTAGTACGAGCGGAGACCCGTGTGTCCGTTGCGACGCGAAACCGCATCGAAGTCTGCGGCGATTAAGGAGTAACGATGTCATTGGGGCCCCTGGTTCCACGAAGTAACGATCCACGCAGTAACGACGGATTGCGCGAACTGCAACCCGGCGAACCCGCTGAATTCCTGAGGCCGATCGGCTCCACGCTCTATAACTTGGCGCCCTCGCAGGAATCCACAATGCGCGAATACTTGCGCGTTCTGATCAAGCGCAAGTGGATGGTCATCGGGGTTGTAGTGGGCATCTTCATGGCCGTCGCCATTGCCAGCCTGCGCCAGACTCCCATTTACGAAGCGGCAAGCCAGATCGTCATCAATAAGGCCGATTCGAACCTCATTACCTTTAAAGACTCCGTGCCCGTGGTCGACTACTACGACCAGAGCGATCTCGACACCGAGGTCCGCATCCTGCAGAGCGATCTGATGGCGCTGCAAGTCATCCGGCAACTGAATCTCGATAAGCGTCCCGAGTTCGGCGGTCACGCCGATCAAAAGCAGCCCAACCTGGTCGCCGATCCGCTGCAGACCGATTCGAACCGTACTTCGGCTCTGCTGGGAAGCTTTCGCGGCAACCTCCATGTCACTCTCATTCCCAACACCCGAATCATCGAGATTCATTACACCAGCACCGATCCTCAGCTCGCCGCCAGCGCCGTGAATACCCTCGCCGCCACTTATGTCGAGCAGAACTTCAAGACCAAGTTCGAATCCACCATGCAGGCCTCCGACTGGCTCTCCAAACAGCTCGTTGACTTGCAGATGAAAGTGGAAACCTCTCAGGAGAAGCTCGTACGCTACCAGAAAGAGCACGAGATTTTCGGGGTTGACGATAAGCAGAACATCATCACCGAAAAGCTCGATGAACTTAATAAAGAAATGACGGCGGCCGAATTTGACCGTATGCAGAAGGAAGCGGTCTATCGCCAGACCCAGTCGAATGATCCGGTGGCGATCGCGGCAGCGATCGGCGCCGATGCTACCGGAGGCGGAACCGGCGCAGCTTCCATGCTTCTGGACAAGCTGCGCGAACAGCAGGCCGGTCTCAGAATCCAGGTTGCTGACCTCAGCACACAGTTCGGTCCCTCATATCCGAAGATCACGCAGCTCAATAACCAACTGAAGGAGATTGACCACCAGCTGCAATCGGAAACTGACAAGGCTGTCGACCACCTCAAGGGGCGGTACGAGGCTGCTTTGCAGCGCGAAAACATGTTGCGCGCTTCCTTTGAGAAGCAAAAACAGGAAGCCAACAAGCTCAACGAGAGCGCGATCGAGTACAGCCTTCTAAAGCGCGACGTGGACAGCAACCGGACTCTCTACGAGGGCTTGCTGGAAAAACTGAAAGAAGCGGGCGTCACCGCGGGATTGCGCTCCAATAACTTTCGCATCATCAATGCGGCCCGCGTCCCCACCTCTCCCAGCGAACCCAACATCCCGCGCAACCTGGCTTTCGCGCTGGTGCTGGGCGTCATCTCCGCCATCGGCCTGGCCTTCCTGCTCGAGAGCATGGACAACACCGTCCGCACTCCCGAGCAGGCACAAGCCATCTCAGGTCTTCCCTCTCTCGGGATGATTCCGCTCGGCTCCAAGTCAGCCAACCATGGATCGACTGGCAAGCGGCTCGCTTTGACTGCTTCCAAGGAAGTGGTGGAAACCGTAACCCAGGTTCGTCCCCAGTCGCAGATGGCCGAATCGTATCGCGCGCTGCGGACTTCGCTTCTGCTCTCCAATCTCGGCGCGCCGCCCAAAGTCATCATGGTTACCAGCGCGCGCCCGCAGGAAGGCAAAACCACTACCAGCATCAACACGGCCATCGTGCTCGCGCAGAAGGGAGTCCGCGTTCTCCTCGTGGATGCCGATTTGCGCCGCCCCAGTATTCACAAGACCCTGGGCATGGGCCCCCGCACCGGTCTCAGCAACGTGCTCACCGGAAGCGCCAACCTGCAGCAGACAATTACAACGTCTCCGATCCTGCCCAATCTTTTCATCATGCCCGCGGGTACGCCGCCTCCGAATCCCGCCGAATTGCTCGCTTCCTCCAACATGCGGGACCTGATCGTGGAGTTGCGCGGGCTCTATGACCACATCGTCATCGACACTCCCCCAACCCTTTCCGTCACCGACGCGGTTGTGCTGTCACCCCGGGCCGACGCCACCATCCTGGTGATTCGTTCCGGCCAGACTACGAAACCGGCACTGCGCCGCGCCCGCGACATATTGATGCAGGTCAATGCTCACGTCGCCGGAGTTCTGCTGAACGCGGTCGATCTAACCTCCCCCGATTATTATTACTACTACGAGTATCAGGGGAAATACGGTCACTACTATCACGAAGATCCCGGCGCCGGGAACGAAGCGGAGCCGAAGGCGGTTTGAGGGGGGAGGAAAAAGCGGTTTTGACACCGATGGCGATTCCGCTTTCAAACCGGCGACGTTGGCAGTTCGCGGCTGGTGTTGCCTTTCTCGCCTGCATCTATATTCTTCTGACGGGCACAGAGTACGCGGCCAGCGTTTTTGCTTCGCGTGCGGAGTTGCCGTCGCTAGAACGCGCCGTCCGCCTCTCGCCCGGAAATGCGGACTATCGCCATCGGCTCGGACGCTACTTTGCATTTGTTGCGGCTGATCCTCAGTCCGCCACCCAGAGCCTTAGAGCAGCCGTCCAGCTCAACCCGCACGATGCCCGCTATTGGTTCGATTTGGCCGCCGCATATCACGTAACCGGCGACCTCACGGGCCAGCGAGCGGCACTGGATCGCGCCTTGCAAGCCGAGCCCACCGCCCCCGATGTGGCTTGGGAAGCGGCCAACTTTTTTCTTATCGACGGCGATATTGACCGCGCCCTGCGCGAATTCCGCGTCGTCATCGAGAACGACGTTTCGCTCGCGGACGCCGCCCTGCGTACATGCTGGCGAGTGCGTCCTGACCCGGACGCTCTGCTCCGCGACGTGGTGCCGGCTCGCACCGATTCCCTGATTTCCTTTCTCGATTTGTTGACCAGCAAGCAGGAAACCGAGGGCGCCATCAAAACCTGGCAGCGGCTCGCCCAGTTGCACCAGAAATTTCAGAACCGCTATTTGTACGAGTACGTGCGTTATCTCATTGCCATGCGCCGTCCCGACGCCGCCATGTCTGCATGGGAGCAAACCGCTGGCACTCTTGGCCTCTCTGCCTATCTCCCCACCGAGGACAACCTGGTGGTGAATGGGAATTTCAGTCTCGACATTCTGAACGGAGGCTTCGACTGGACTTACGTCAATCGAATCGGCGTCCAGCCATTGCTCGATTCGAGCGACTTCCGCCAGGGTCAGCGCTCTCTTTCCCTCACCTTTGAAGGCCCCGGCATCAACGACGCCGGGATTCAACAACTGATCCCAGTGCGCGGCGCAACCACTTACGAATTCTCCGCGTACTACAAGTCGGCGAACTTTGAGGGAGCGGGCGGGCCCCAGATCGTTCTGCGAGATGCCTACACGGGCGCGCCGCTGTTTGCCAGCGACCCCCTCAACGATGCCGACTTCTGGAAAGAAGCTCACTCGAAAGTGACGACCCCGGACTCCACCACGCTGCTGGTGCTGGCGATCGAGCGCTTCCCTGCCGGCTCCCCAATTCGCGGCAAGCTTTGGCTCGGCGATTTCGAACTCTCTCCCGAAAATTCCCCCGAGAATTCGCCCGACGACTCCCACGACGACTCCCACGATAATTCCGCAAAACAATCCAAGGACCCCTCGTGAGTTCCGTCCTGGCAACGCAGCCCGAACCCGCGCCTGTCGCTAAAAGTTCTCAACCGCGACTTACCAACAGTGCGCTGCTGGCCGGCGCCGGTGCCATTCTGTTGCTGGGGCCGCTGGCCTTTGGAGCGGTCGAGCCCTGGTCCATTTTTGCCCTGGAAATCTGTGCCATGCTGCTGCTGGCAATTTGGGCGTCCCGCCAGTGGATCAACCGTGAACTCAACGTCTCCGATAACGTGCTCTACCGCCCCATGGCGGCCTTTTTTGCGCTGGTACTCGTGCAGTGGGTCTTTGGAGCGACCGCCTACCGTCACGTAACCCACTCTCACCTGCTGCTCTACGCTGCCTACGGCATGCTGGCCTTTGTGGTGACCCAGACTCTGCGTCGATCCTCCCAGTTTGAGATGCTGGCGAAGTTCTTTACGGGATACGGGGCGCTGGTGGCTGCGTTTGCCGTGCTGCAAGGTCTGGCGCCGAATGGAAAGCTTTACTGGATCTGGCCCCTGGAGCAGGGTGGCTCGGTTTACGGACCCTACGTCAATCACAATCATTACGCCGGCCTGATGGAGATGCTCACGCCCTTCCCGCTGGTGCTGGCCACCACTCACTTCACCAGCGGGAATCGCAAGATTGCGGTAGCGGGAATCGCCGCGCTGATGGCAGCAAGTATTTTTCTCTCCGGTTCGCGCGGAGGCATGGCGGCTTTCGTCGCGCAGATAGTGGCGCTGACCGTGCTTCTGGTTCGCCGCCATGAAGGCAGTTGGAAACAGCCGCTCATGCTGGGCGGGTTTCTGGCCGTGGTGATTGTTTTTCTCATCTGGATCGGTGGCAACGAACTCACCCGCCGCCTGATCAGCATTCACTCCGAGGCCCGTGAAGAGATTAACGGAGGAGTTCGCCTCAGCATCGATCGCGACTGCTTGCGCATGCTGATCAAGAAGCCCTTCCTCGGTTGGGGGCTCGGCACCTTCCCGATTGTGTACCCGGAATTTCGCAGCTTCTACACCAACTTCTTCGTGAACCAGGCGCACAATGATTATCTGCAATTGCTGGTCGAAACCGGCTTGGCCGGATTCTCCATCGCGGTCTGGTTTCTGGTGCTCGTCTTCCGCCAGGCCGCAAACAAACTCAATAATTGGACCGAGACCGCAAGCGGCGCCATGACCGTGGCGGCTCTCCTTGGTTGTTTAGGGATCCTGGTGCACAGCTTTCTCGATTTCAATCTGCAGATCCCGGCAAACGCAGCGCTGTTTTACGTTCTCTGCGCAATCGCCGCCTCCGCCCCGCTACAGGAATCGCAGCGCCGCCGCGTGGTTCGCCGGCGCACTTTGATCGTGGAACCCAGCCCGGAAATCGCGGCATCCTGATCGGACGCTACCTGGAGATTCGACCGCCGACGGCTGTCCTCGCTACGCTTGTGACAGATTATTTGGGTTCACTTGACTTTTCTTCCGACGAGCGTAACCTTCAGGTTGTGTTTCGACCGCGCCCTCAACTTTACTTGCTCCTCTTCTTGGCGGCGGCGGCGGTTTCCTACGGACAGGGTACGGGAACATATGCTGCCGCTGTGTCGAGCCCTTATCCGCCACTCTTCAAAAAAGCGAAGTATGCCGTCGGCGCAGGACCCGTTTCCATTGTTGTCGCGGACTTTAACGGTGACGGTAAACCCGACATTGCTACGGCTAACCGTGACGCCTCGACCGTGTCGATATTTATCAACGGTGGGGACGGGACCTTTCGGACACACGTGGATTACGCGACAGGCAATTCTCCGTCGCAACTAGTTGTGGGAGATTTCAACAACGATGGCAACGTCGATCTTGCGATCGCAAGCGGCTATAACTCAATTTCGATTCTGCTGGGCAATGGCGACGGTACGTTTGGCCAGCGGATAGACACATCTCTTCCCGGCGCGGGGTCCCTCTCTGCCTATGATCTCAACAACGATGGCAAACTGGATCTTGTCGTCGGGCCTGCGGACGTCTCACTTTTAGGCAATGGCGACGGAACTTTCCAGGCTCCAATCGCATTTCACCTGGTCAACGGCGGCACCCTCTCCTACGTGCTCGTTACTCAGTTAAATGCCTTGGATCTAGTGGGAGTTATGAATGACTATTTCCCATACAAGATTGAGGAATTGGCGGCTAAAGGAGGGGGCGTATGGCAAAACTATTCGGAAATTTATTTCGGGCAGGCCGCCCACCTCGGCCAGTTAGCTGCAGGCGACATTAACGGAGATCACTTGGGAGACATAGCTGCGGCTTGGTTTGGCGAGAACGCAGTATTTCTTTGTTTGTCGAATTCGGACGGCATTCTTAATTGCGGGAACAGCTACAAGGTCGGTAAGGGCCCTATAGGGATCGCTCTTGCGGACTTGACCGGTGACAATCTTTTGGATGTCGTTATTGCAAATAGCGGGTCAAATAACATTTCGTTCCTGCGCGGCCAGGGAGACAATGCGCTCGGGCCGCGCACCAACTATGCCGTCGGCAAAGTGCCACAGTCCGTGGCGGTTGCGGATTTCGACGGAAACGGCCGCCAGGATGTCGCTGTTGCCAACTCGGGCGATGGAACGGTCACAACGCTGCTGCAGAGTACCGTAGCGCTTTCAACATTTTCGCTATCCTTCGCCAAACAGGCTGTCGGCACAACGAGTCCGGCGAAAACTGTTACCCTCTTTAACGTCGGCCTCAGCACTCTCCACATTCGCAGTATCTCTACTTCGGGCGACTTCATTCTGCAATCGAATGGTTGCGGAACAACACTCACTTCCGGCGCCTCTTGCAAGTTGAGTGTAGTGTTTCACCCGACGGTCGCGGGGACTCGTAAAGGAGGGTTGTTCGTCGCTGACGACGCTCTCGGGAGCCCGCAGACGATCTCGCTCTCCGGAAAAGGGATCTAGGCCGGACGTCCCGCTATCCAACGAAGCCTCAGGTAATGCGCTCAATGGGCCGTACCGCGCTGAACCGTCGTTGATACTCAAACACAGAGTCTCTAAACTGCTGCTATGCCCCTCTCCCCCGGAACGCGGCTGGGTCCGTATGAGGTCATCCGTCTCCTGGGAGTCGGCGGCATGGGCGAGGTCTACCATGCCCGCGACTCGCGCCTGGACCGCACGGTAGCGGTCAAGGTGCTCCGGTCCGGCATGGCCGCGGACGCAAGTCATCGCCAGCGTTTTCTCCGGGAAGCCCGTGCCACTGCCGCTTTCAGTCATCCCGGCATCGCAGCCTTTTATGACGCCGGCGAATGCGGGGATCTCCTTTACCTGGCAATGGAATACGTCCCCGGCCACACGCTCCAGGTAGAGATCGTCAAAGGTCCAATTCCCAGCCGATCATTAACGGACTACTCACTCCAAATAGCTACTGCCCTGGAACACGCTCACGCCCGCGGCATCATTCACCGCGATATCAAGCCGGGCAACATCATGGTCGCCGACGACGGCGTGGTCAAACTGCTCGATTTCGGTTTGGCGCAGAATATTCTGTGGCGGGAGGAAACCGCGACGGCTCTTACTGCTGCCGGAACCTTCGTTGGCACGCTTCAGTACTGCGCGCCGGAAGTGCTCGGTGGACGTGTCGCCACTGTCCGCAGCGACATTTACAATCTGGGCGCGATGATGTACGAGATGGCTTGCGGCCGTTTGCCTTTTGCGGGTCTCGAAGGCCCCAGCCTCATCTCGGCCGTGCTTCGCGGCGAAGCGCCTCCCGTTCGCCGGCGCAATCCTGCAGTGTCGGAACGGATCGGCAAGGTAATCGCGCGGGCAATGGCGATCGAGCCGCAGGAACGTTTTCAAAGTGCCGCCGAGTTGGCAGCCGCGTTGCGCACCATGGATGAGAGTCCGGGCAACGCCGCGGTGATGCTCGAACGAGCCATGCCAGTCATCGCCGTGCTCGATTTCAGAAATCTCTCCGGCGATCCTGCAATGGATTGGCTGGGCACCGGTCTGGCAGAGACAATCGCCGCCGATTTGCGGAAGCTGAACGCGGTACGAGTGGTCAGCCGCGAGCGCGTACAACAGGAACTCCGCCGCGTCGCTGACAACAAGGATATGAGTGCCATCGCCAGCTACCTCAATGCTCGATGGCTCGTTACCGGCAGTTATCAGCGCTCCGGCGATCGCGTCCGCATCACCCCGCGGCTGCTCGAACCCGCTACCGGCGACGAGGTCGTGACCGGCAAGATCGATGGAGCGTGGGACGATATCTTCGACCTGCAAGATGAGGTGGTGAGCGAATTAATGCGCGCTCTCAAAGTCGAATTGGACTCGAGCGCCCGCGAACGAATCGCTGCTCCCGAAACTTTGCGCCTCGAAGCCTACGAGCAGTACGCGCAGGGCCGTAAAAGCTTTTCAATGCTTGGTAAGGATTCGCTCGAAACCGCGCGCCGGCATTTCGAAATTGCCATCGAGCTCGATTCCGATTACGCGGTTGCCTACTCCGCGCTCGGCCAGACTTACGCCATGCGTTGGATCCACCGAAACGATCCAGACGACCTGACTCGGGCGTCCGGTTGTCTGGAACGCGCGCTCGAACTCGATCCCGAATTAGGAGAGCCGTTCGGCACACTCTGCTATGTCTACGGCAGACAAAACAAGTTAGAGGAAGCCATTCAGGCCGGAACCAAAGCCGTCCAGCGCAGCCCCGATGCGTACATGTCGCACTATTTTCTATCGTTTGCCACCTGGATCGCCGCCCAGGAAATCTCCGATCGATTCTTTCAGTGCGCCGTCGAACACCTTCTGAACTCCATTCAGATAGAGCCGGCCCTCAGCCCCAGTTGGCTGCACCTGGGCACCGTCGCAATGCACACTGGGGACTACGATCGCGCCGAACCGCTGGTTCTCCAAACCCTCGAGCTTCAGAATTCAAATCGTGCCATCAGTCACTTGCCCTTCGCCGAAATGATTCTCGCTGGGATCTCGATGCGCCGGATGGATTGGGTGAAGGCGCTGAAATGGCACGAGCGCGGACTTGAATACCTGGCCGCCGTTGACCATATGTACCGCGAGACCGGGATTGCTCTGCATGCCTGCGGCATGGCCGACATACACCTCCGGCGGGGAGATACCGATCAAGCGCTCGCCGATCTGCATCGCGCCTGGCGGGTGGCGCGAGAATTTCCGCGCATGATGGCTAACAATCGAATCCTCACGCGCACTATGGCCGGCATGGCTGCGGCATACGCGGCCCAGGGTGAGCGTGGGCGTGCCGAGCAACTTCTGAACGAGGCATCCTCGCATTTAGACACTGTCTTTTCGAATCCCGGCGGCTTCATTCATGGTGTAGCGACCTTTGAGCTTTGCCACGCCGTGGCCGTCGCGCACATTCGCTTGAATCATCTGGCCTCGGCCCGCGATCTGCTCGCCAAGGCAGTTGAAAAAGGATGGCGCGATTTAGCGTGGCTTGAATCCGATCCCGAACTTGCTCCCCTGCGCCGGGACGGCAGCATTGATGCCCTGATCGAACGCGTGGCCGCCCTTCCGCCCCTGCATTTCGGCGCCCGGTTAAAGGCCGCGTGACTTCACCGGCCCCTTGGCCGCTTTTAATTTACTCGTTGCCGCTCCGCACCATCAGCGCAATCACTCCGCTCCCGGCGAGCGCGGCACTAACCAGCAGCAGGCCTCCCTTAAATTGTCCAGTCGAGGTGCGCACCAGCCCAATCACATAAGGACCAACAAATCCGCCCAGATTTCCGACCGAATTAATGAACGCAATCCCAGCCGCCGCCGCCGTTCCCGACAACAAACCCGTCGGCATCGCCCAGAACGGCCCCATCATGGAGAACACGCCCAGCACCGCCACACTGATGGCGAGAATGGCCGGCCCTACTGAAGTCGAATACGCCGCGCCGGTCAACGCCAGAGCTCCCGAAAAAGCCGGCAGAGCCGTATGCCATCGCCGCTCGCCCGAGCGATCGGAGTGCAAGCCCACCGCCACCATCGCCACCGCTGCCGCCACATATGGAATCGCAGACAGCATGCCGACCCAGAAATTGCTCACGCCCGACAAGCTTCGGATCAGCGTAGGCAGCCACAAACTCACGCCATACGAAACGGTAGTCAATCCGAAGTACACCAGCGCCAACATCCAGATTCGCCCGCTCCGCAAGGCCGCGAATACTCCCGCTCCCCCAGTGATCTCTGCCCGTTCAAGCCGCAGCGTCTCGACCAGCCAGTCTCGCTCGGCGTGCGGGAGCCAGCGCGCGTCTTCTGGCCGGTCCACCAGATACGCCAACGTTACGCCGCCCAGCACTACCGCCGGGATCCCCTCCAGCAGAAACATCCATTGCCATCCCGCCAGGCCAGACGTGAGATGCAAGCCGAGGAGCGCGCCAGATAACGGTCCGCCCACCACTCCCGACAACGGCGCCGCCGTCATGAATCGAGCCACCGTCCGCGCCCGCGCCCGTGCCGGAAACCAATTCTTCAGATAGAGGATTACGCCGGGGAAGAATCCAGCCTCCGCCGCCCCCAGCAGAAATCGCAGCAAGTAAAAGCTGCGCGGACCACGAACCAACACCATCGACGCCGAAATCACTCCCCAGACCATCATCAGCAACGCAATCCACCGCCGCGCCCCCACTCGTTGCAGCGCCAGGTTGCTCGGCACCTGAAAAAAGAAGTACCCCGCAAAAAACATTCCCGCGCCAAGCCCATAGACGGCGTCGGTAAACGCGAGTTGTTGCCGCATCTGCAACGCCGCAAACCCAACGTTGATCCGGTCCAGATAAGCGACGATGTAAAGCAGAAACAAAAATGGCACAAGCCGCCAAGTGAGCCTGCGCACCACCGCCGCCTCAATCTCGTACACGACTCCTTGACGCTTTACCGTATCCTTAGTAGTGGTGATAGGTTTCCCCCGTGTCCCTCTGTGACTCCTCAGTGCCCTCTGTGGTTAAGGTTTTGTCAGCCCCAGCCGAGCAGGAATTTCAGCCACGATCCAAGCCGGACTCCCGTCGACATCGACCACCACCCCGTCCTCCGGTTCCTCGAGCGCCGCCAGTTGGCTCTCCAGCATCCGTTCCGTCATGAAGTGTCCAACACGCGCGCGCAACCTCTCCCGCAGCAACTGCGGCGTTCCCCGAAGATAGACGACCTGCACTTCGGGTCCAATCTGCAAGCTCTCTCGATAATCCCGCTTCAACGCCGAACAAGCCAGCACCGCATTTTTCCCAGCCGCGATCCAGCCCGCAATCAGCGCCCGCAGAGTCTCCAGCCACGGAGCGCGGTCAGCGTCGGTCAGCGGAATGCCATTCCGCATTTTCTCGACATTCGCCGCCGGATGATAATCGTCCCCATCCGCAAACTCCCATCCAAGTTCCAACGCCAGCAACTTCCCGACCGTCGTCTTCCCCGAGCCCGACACTCCCATCAGCAAGATGACCACGCCATCTCCATCCGCCACCCACCCTTTTGCATCCCAAGCCGCAAATCAGATTCGTATCAGGGCATGCCTTCAGGCATGCCGCAAGTGCATCGGCATCAATGCGCCTTCAGGCGCTGGGTTTCGACATTCGAGTTTCACCACAGACTACCAAGTACGGAATATAATGGCGCGCACGTGATGGCGCTAGCCTCCAGCACCAAACTCGGTCCGTATGAAATCATCTCGCCGCTCGGAGCGGGCGGGATGGGTGAGGTCTATCGCGCGCGCGACACGCGATTGGAGCGCACTGTCGCCATCAAGATCTTACCTGCGCATCTCTCTTCCAATCCTGAAGCGAAGCAGCGCTTTGATCGCGAAGCGCGCGCCATCTCGTCGCTGAACCACCCCAACATATGCACGCTCCATGACATCGGCCACCAGGACGGGATCGACTATCTGGTGATGGAGTTTCTCGAAGGGCAGACTCTGGCCGATCGGTTAATGAAAGGGCCGCTGCCGCTGGAGCAGGTGCTGAAGCACGGGATTGAAATTTGCGAGGGGCTGGAGAAGGCGCACAAGACAGGAGTGGTCCACCGGGACCTGAAGCCGGGCAATGTCATGCTGACGAAGGGCGGCGCGAAGCTGATGGATTTCGGACTGGCCAAAGCCGGAACGGCAAGCGTGCCACCCTCTTCAAGTTTGACAATGACACTCTCGGGTCCGTCGGCCGATCAGCCGCTGACGGCAAAAGGTACGATCGTCGGTACTTTTCAATACATGTCACCGGAGCAGTTGGAAGGAAAGGAGGCCGACGCGCGCTCAGATATTTTCGCGCTGGGCGCGGTGCTGTACGAGATGGCCACCGGCAAACGGGCATTCACAGGCAAGTCGCAAGCCAGCATCGTAGCCGCCATTCTTGCGTCAGAGCCGCAGCCCATCTCGGCCGTGCAGCCGATGTCTCCACCCGCGCTCGACCGCGTGGTCCAAGGCTGCCTGGCGAAGGATCCCGACGAACGCTTTCAGACGATCCATGATGTGAAGCTGCAGTTGAAGTGGATCGCGGAGGGAGGTTCACAGGCCGGCGTGCCCGCACCCGTGGCGGCTAGGCGGAAGAATCGCGACCGCGTACTGGTCGTAGCGTTGGCCCTCTCTGGACTCCTCGCGGCGCTCGGGATCGCAGGCTCGGTAATTTTTGCGAAGAAGGCAGAAAGCCTGCGGCGGCGAGTAGTGCGCGCGCAGATCGGTGCTCCCGACCACTACTCGTTCACTTCAGTCAACATCAGCAACCATGTTGAGATTTCGCCTGATGGCAACACCATCGCCTTCATAGCGGAAGGCGAGGGCAAACAATTTCTTTGGGTGCGGCCGCTCCATGCGACGACGGCGCAGCCGCTGGCTGGCACCGAAGGCGCTTACTATCCCTTTTGGTCGCCAGACAGCAAGTTCATTGGCTTCTTCGCGGGCGGAAAAATGAAGAAGGTGGAAGCCTCCGGCGGCGTCGTGCAGACGCTCTGCGACGCTCCGTATGGGCGCGGCGGAAGTTGGAATCGCAACGGTGTGATTCTATTCACGCCCGGGATTCATGATGTGATCTACCGTATCCCCGATGGCGGCGGCCAGCCTGTGGCCGTGACCAAGGTGAAGAAGGAGGGTGCCTACGCCGGGAGCCGCTGGCCCTATTTCCTGCCCGATGGGCGCCACTTTCTCTACGTGGGCATAGAAGGCGATGATCCGAAAGGAAAAGTTTACGCCGCGGCGCTCGATTCTCCTGACCCGAAATTGATCGTCGAAGAAAATACCGGCGTTGCCTACGCCAACGGCTACCTCTTCTTTACCAAGGATGGCAACCTCGTGGCCCAGCCCTTTGATCCGGACCACCTGACGCTGAGTGGGAACCCAGTCCCGGTGGCTCCCAAGGTGGAATACTGGGACGGTAAGTCTTTGGGGAACTTTTCTGTATCTGAGAACGGGGTACTGATCTATAGGAGCGCCTTTTCGAGTCCCAGCCGCCTGGTTTGGCTGGACCGCACCGGCAAACAACTCGCGACTCTCGGAGACCCGGGGA
>Ga0210407_10001994_pt1 | contig 18120 bp, 15 predicted proteins | sample IncBWC27MmetaG_FD_150860 | JGI IMG/M metagenome (GOLD analysis project Ga0210407, IMG submission 150860) | Forest soil microbial communities from Barre Woods Harvard Forest LTER site, Petersham, Massachusetts, United States - Inc-BW-C-27-M | ecosystem: Environmental > Terrestrial > Soil >...
GCGTTGATCCGACCTGCTCCGTCCGACGGGTTTGCACTCGGACTCGGGCTTACCAACGAGTGCAACCTGGCTTGTTCCTTCTGCTACCGCGATCCGGCGCGGACCGACCGGCTTAGCCTCGAGCAGGTGCGATCTGTGATGGAAAGCCTGCGGATCCGCTCCGTCAACTTGGGGACGGGTGAAAATGGAATGCATCCAGAATTCCGGGAGATCTTGGCCTACCTCCGAACTCTGCAGATAAAGCTCACCATCACCTCGAACGGTCACAGCGCGGCTGTGCTCACAGATGACGAGTTGCGTGCCTTCCACGACATCGAGTTCTCTCTGGATTATCCAACTGAACGCGAGCAGGATGCCCAGCGCGGCCGCGGCAATTGGGCCCTGATCCATGATCAGGCAGCACGCTGCGTCGGGTTAGGAGTTCCCGTTACCTTTATAGCTGTAATGATGAAGTCCAACTATCTGCGCCTTGCCGAAGTGGCGCGCGTGGTCAAGCGTTACCAGGCGCCGCTGCGCGTCAACGTTTACCAAGCGGTGCGCTCTGATCTCTACGCCTTGAGTTACGAAGAGTACTGGCAAGGCTTTCGGGCATTGTTTGCGGAAACTGATGTGATCGGCATCGGGGAACCGCTGGTTCGAGCTATGGCGGGTTTGCCTCCGAGGACCGGTGGATGTGGAGTGAGTACCGTGCGAGTCACGCCCCGCGCTACTAGTCAGCCTTGTGTGTACTGGCCGGGAGCTGGCGAACCCCTCTCACTCCTACTGTCGCTCCGCTCAAGACTTGTAGAAACTCCGCCCTTTGTGGAGGCGCGCACCACGCCTGAGGCTTGCCTTTCCTGCGTTTACCTCGAGTCTTGTCATGGCGGGTGTGCCGGGCGGCGCCGCATCCAAAACGCTCTCGATCAGCCGGACTTCTATTGCCCAATTGTCCGTGGAGAAGCGCAAAAGCTGGAGATCCGCTTGGCTCCTGCTCGCGAGCTCCCCAAAGCCGAAAGCGCATGTACTACCATCGTGATTGCGCGTGATTGAGATGGCTGGGTTGCTCATGCGCAGGAGTATGCGCTGATTGCGTTGTATCCCTTAAAGAAGATTTAGAATCGAACACCGGGAGGATCATGATGACAACAACCACGACCCAACCGCGAGACAACACATCCCAGGCAATCGGCCATCCCGTTGCGGCAAACGGCTTGGCATTGGTTCGCTTGATAGTCGGCGCGATGTTCGTGTCGGTCTTCTTCGAGAATCTGGGGAAGGGCGCCTACACACCAGCCGGTTACGCAGGGGTGATCAACTTCTACATTAAGAACAGCCATGCGCCCGCGGCATGGAAGTTGGTTCTGGGTTTCATGTCGAGCCATGCGGCCATGGTGGCTCCCGGGCAAGCGGTGATGGAGATTTCCGTAGGGATCCTGCTGGTCATTGGCCTGATCACCCGCCCCGTTGCCTTGGTCGCATTCTTGTTCCTCGGCAGCCTTTGGCTGACGGAGCTTGGCACGTCCTGGATTTGGGAATTATTGGTTCCCGTGGTGGCATCGCTCGGGCTCGTTGTGGGACGCGCAGGTCGTGCCTGGGGCATTGACGCGTTGCTGGCCCGGCGACACCCCGCGTCCCCATTGTGGTGATGAGCAACTTGCGTGCGAGTCTCGGTCATCATTCCTACCCATAACGAAGCGCAGGCCATCGGCCGTGTGCTTGCCGATCTGCCTTCCCATCTCGTCGCCGAGGTCATCGTTGTCGACAGCAATTCGACAGACGGGACACCCGATCTCGCGCGAAAGATGGGGGCACACGTCATCCAGGAGCCTCGCCGGGGATACGGGCGCGCTTGTTTGACAGGGCTTGCGAATACGCAGAATCCTGATGTGGTCGTTTTCCTCGACGGGGACTACAGCGATCGCCCTTCGGAGTTGCCGATTATCTTGGCTCCGATCATCGAGGGGCGCGCTGACATTACGCTCGGTTCGCGCTTCGGCGGCAAAAGCAATCCCGGTGCGCTACCGTGGCACCAATCATTCGGCAATCGCCTCGCCGCCGGCCTGATCAGGCGTTTGTACGGCGTGAAGGTCAGTGACCTCGGCCCGTTTCGCGCCGGCCGCGCGGATGTGCTGCGCGCCCTCGCCCTTGAAGAGGCTACCTACGGCTGGGCGGTGGAAATGATCGTGAAAGGGGCCATCGCGGGATTTCGCATCGTGGAAGTCTCTGTGAGCTACTACCCGCGCATTGGAAAGTCCAAAATCGGCGGTACGGTGAAGGGCACGGTAGGAGCAGCGTGGTTCATCCTGAGCCGGATCGTGCGCTATTCTTTTCGACGTCGGAGGGCGGGAACACCGCGACCGGCGTAAGTCCCGATAGACCAATCTCTGATGGAATCCTCTAGCCAGACCACTGTGTGTTTTTCTCGCCCAAACCGAACGTTAGTCATTATGGCGAAAGCCCCAAAGCCCGGCATGGTCAAGACCCGTCTCACTGAGAGCCTTCCTTCACCCGCAGTAACAGAGTTGTATCGCTGCCTTCTAGAGGACACGATCACGTTGGCAACGTCATTGACGAGCGTGGAGGTCGCGGTGATGTGCCCTGAGTCGGATCAGGATGAATTGGCGCGCCTATTAGGTAATAGAGTGCAGGTCGTGGCGCAAAAAGGCGAAGGTCTCGCAGCAGGACTCACCTCTGTTTTTCGACATTTCACTGCCGCCGGCCGGCAGAACGTCATCGCATTCAATAGCGATAGTCCGCACCTCGCGCCGTCGGTTCTGGACAGCGCGTTCGAAATACTCGCCACGCATGACGTGGTTGTCGGGCCAACCCACGATGGAGGTTATTATCTGGTTGGCGCCAAGGTCGCTCACTCGGAGCTCTTCGAAAGCGATCGAATGGGAACAGGGAGTGCGCTCGACAGATTGCTGACGCGCACGAAGGTCCTTGAACTCTCAACCGGCTTCACGGAACCTTTCTATGACATCGACGTCGCAAACGACTTGATTCTGCTGGCTCGTGAATTGCGGCTCGCTCCCGCGAAGGCCCCAAGGACTGCAGCCTGGTTCGGCGAATGGCAGCAAGCAGTCGCGCAACTTCGCCATTGAACGGGAGGCCTGTGAAACTCACACCCTCGCACAGGCTGTACGGACTCGGCGTCGTCTTGCTTCTGGCACTGACGATCTCCTCACGCAACTTCAGCCGAACGGGTGAAGCGTCGTTTTTCATTCCTCTGGCTGTTGCTGGCGTCGCGTACCTCCTCGCCATTCGTGAGTTCTTCTCCACGCCGAGATTCCCGCACCGCGTCATCGTCGTCGGGGTTGTGTTGGCTGCTCTGTGGCATCTTCCATTTCTACTGATGGCCCCGGGTTCAGATGATGACGTTCATCGATATCTTTGGGATGGCCACGTGCAGCGCCTCGGTTATAACCCTTATATCGTCGTTCCCAGCGACCCTGCGCTCGCCGGGTTACACACACCCGAGACCCGCACGCTGAACAACCCCGATGTACCGAGCCCATATCCAGCGGGCGCTCAGCTTTTCTTCCGCTCCGTGACAGCGATTCATGAGTCTATCTTTGCGCTGAAAGTAGCACTTGTAGTTTGCGATTTGGCGATTGTGTTTGTGTTGCTCGATGTCTTGCGTTGTACCGGGCAGGGAGAGCACTGGGTTCTGGCTTATGCTTGGAACCCGCTGCTGGCGACGGCGGCGGGCAGTGGTCACATCGACATTGTCGGCGTGCTGCTGCTCTTGGTCTCCGCAGCCGCGCTCTTGAGACGCTGGCGTGCCGTTGCAGCCATGTCATTTGGCCTTGCTGTGGCGATGAAATTACTCCCGATCGTACTGCTGCCACTCTACTGGAAGCGTGTTCGGATGCGCGACGGCGCGCTAGCTGCAATCGTCCTCGGACTTCTATATGTACCATTTCTCAACCACGGCCGGATTCCGATCGGCTCGCTCGGCACCTACGTGCGGAGGTTCCGCTTTAATGATCCCGTTTTTGCAACGCTCGAGCGATTGACGGCTCCACAGGTTGTGGCTGGGCTGGCTGTGCTCGTCGGCTTTCTTACCGCGATCTGGATGAGAAGAGAGTCCGCGGAAGGGTCTTCGGACGCGTTTGCCTGGCCAATGGCAGCATCGCTCTTATGTGCGCCGGTTGTATATCCATGGTACCTGTTGTGGCTGCTGCCGTTCATAAGGTCGATCTCAACGGTGCCGATCATGATCTGGACTTTGAGCATTATTTCTACGTATTATGTCTGGCATCTGCGCACAGTTGGACGGCCGTGGTTAGTTCCTGGCTGGATTATGATGCTGGAGTACGGATCCGTGGCAGTAGCAGCCGCCATTATCGCTTTGCGTAGGATCAAACGATCGGCCGCCCTACAATGCTCAGCGGACCAGGCGAAGTGAAGCCACTCGCGTTTTGTGTATCCAGGGGCCTTTGTACTTCATCCAAGACGACGTTCGTTTCATTCACTGAGGAGGATCTCCATGACAAAGTTGCGCCGTTCCACGACAATCCTTTGGTTATTTTTGGGGGTGCTGCTCCTTGCGGGCACTTCCCGGGCACAGACGCGCCCACCCATTGTCGAACAGCTTGCCAAGACCTATGGCCTTGATTCGTGGGGGCAAATTGATGCGGTCCGCTACACGTTCAACATACAAATACCCGCATTGAAGCTTGCTCTGGCGCATTCCTGGGAGTGGCAGCCCAAAACCGGCGAAGTTACGTACGAGTCCAAAGATAAGGACGGCAAGCCTGTCAAGGTTACCTACAATCGGTCGCAGCTCAACAACGCGCCTGCCAACGTGAAAGACGAAGTTGACCCGGCTTTCATGAATGACAATTATTGGTTCATTTTTCCTTTCCACGCTTACTGGGACACCAGCGCCAGTGTGACAGAGCAGGACAAGCAAAAACTTTCGATTGGAGCGGGTACAGCGAAACTCATGTCCGTGAAATATCATGCGGAAGCTGGCGGCTACACGCCCGGGGATACTTGGGATATGTACGTCGGAAGTGAAGGGAGAATTGTGCAATTCGTGTATCACCGGGGTGGACCCAAGAAGCCGAGTATCGTCAAGGCAACTTGGGCAGGCTACAAGAAAGCTGGCCCGCTCCTTGTCTCAACCGAACACCGGGGAACGGCAGACGGCGGGGCTTTCCACCTCAGCTTCACGAATGTGGCCGTCAAGCTGGCGGGTTCGGACACTTGGATCGACGCGAAATAGCAAACGCGTGGCGTGGCTCGTTCCTTCAATCGATGGCGTTCTTCACGAATCAACCTTTCGGGCAAGAACTACGGTAGTGCCGGAGCTACCATCGTGGAATGATGATTATCTCCAACCGAACGCGGCGATGTGATCGGTCAAGGGCATGACGGAGGATTCTCCTCCGATCCTCCGCCATGCGCTGGATCAACCGTCCGCATTCACCCCCAAGAACTTGATCGACGATGTGCGCCGAAGCCGCCAGATCCCGGCTGGAATCGTTCCCCCCGTGTGCATCCTGGAGTTCGATGGAGATATCACCGACTGGCTGGTTCGAGATGGCATAGCCAAGCCCTTCGGGCCCTGGGCTTGTTTTCACACCGCGATGTTCACGATGGATCTTGAAGGTGTTACCTGCGGAATCATCGCGCGAACCATCGGCGGACCTTACGCGGTACTGATTGCCGAGCAGCTGCAAGCCGCGGAGGCCAAGCTCATCGTCGGGCTGACCTCGGCCGGCCGCGTGTCTCCCGATTTACCGCTCCCGTGTCTGGTGGTGGCAACCAGCGCGATTCGTGACGAGGGAACTTCCTATCACTACCTGCCGCCAGACAGTGAGGTCAAGTGCAAGTCGCCGGTGGTCCCGCTTCTCGAGCGGGAGTTGATCGCCACCGGATGGGCCGTCCGCTCCGGTAAGGTGTGGACGACGGATGCCCCTTATCGCGAGACCGAGGCGCAACTCAAGAAATGGACCCGGGAGGGCGTACTCGCGGTCGAGATGCAGGCCGCATCGCTTTTTGCCTTTGGCGTAGCCAGGCAAGCTTCCGTAGCCTCGGTTGCCATGGTCAGCAATGCCGTCGATCATGCGGGAGCGCAGTTCGATACCGGCTCGCATGAGGATGGCCTGCGAGTTCTCAAGGGGATTGCCCGAGCAGCGCGATCTCTTTTCGCCACTCCGTGATCTGATGTGGTCTGGTTCTCGCCCGACGAGAAGCACTGGCATGGGGCTACGCCGACCACAGCCATGACGCACATCGCCATTCAGGAAAAGAAAGGTGGGAAGGTCGTCGACTGGATGGAACGGGTCAGCGCGAACAATACGGCGCCGGAGAATAAAGGACACGTGGATGAACAATAGGCCTACGCTGAACGATGCTCTAAAAGACCGCCTTTCCCGGTATCGCGAAATTACCATCACTGTGACCGGCAGAAAGTCAGGACGCGCCATCTCAATCCCGGTCTGGTTTGTTTTTCAGGACGACAAACTTTACCTCCTGCCGGTGCAGGGGTCGGACACACAGTGGTACAAAAACGTGCTCAAGAACCCGATGATTCGGATCGATGCGCGCGGCGCAGAGGCTGAACTTCGGTCCGTTCCCATCACTGACGCTGCACGGGTCGCGTCCGTGGTCGAGAAATTCCGCAAGAAGTACGGCGCCAACGACGTAACGAAGTACTATTCAAAGTTCGACGTTGCTGTTCTCGCCCAAGTACGGTGATGGAGTCCCTTTCCGCTATCGGTCATGCCTGCCAGCGGTCACGGAGTCGAGCCGGACTCTGTTACCAGAGCCCTGTCACGGCCGCAACCAACGGTCTCGCCCCTCGCGGACAAAATCATCGTCATTCAAATGAGGATAGGCCTTAAGCACTCGGCTGATCTCTTCTTGCTGCCCGGGGCTGAGCGTCTCCCGGGGATCCAAGCACCAGATTCCTTCCAGCAGGCCTTGCCGCCGCAAAACCTCATGCAGGCCGGCGATGCACCCGGCGAAGCGGTGCGCGGCGTCGAAGAATGCGGCGTTGCTGTCTGTTATTTCAGCGCTTCTTTGCAGTAAGTCTTTCGAAACGGCTCCCGTCCCCTGCGCAACGCCGTGGCACATATCCAAGAGGTCGACAGCGCGCCGAGTCCAGACTGCCCAGTGGCCCAGGAGGCCTCCTACAATCCGGCGCTCTTGCACGCGCCCGTTGACCTGGAAGACAAAAGGCGTAAGAAGGTCCAAGGCGATGTTGTCATCGTTCCCTGTATAGAGCGCGATATCGCGCCCCGATTCTGCCACGGCGCGAACTACGTCAAGCGTTTGGTAGCGGTTGAACGGAGCGATCTTGATAGCCACAACGTTTTCAATTTCCGCGAACTCGCGCCAGAAAGCGTACGAGAGTACGCGGCCACCCACGGCAGGTTGCAAATAGAAACCAATTATCGGCAGGACTTCCGAAATCGTTCGGCAGTGAGCCAGAAGAACCGCATCATCCGAGTCTTTCATCGCGGCCAAGCTCAACAGGCCAGCGCTATATCCCAGATCGTTGAGCAGAGTGGCCTCGCGAACCGCTTGCGGCGTCTCTCTGCAGACGCCTCCGACGCGGATTAGCGGCTCAGCGCGATCGCGGTCGGCCCGGTCCATTTCTTCTGCAGCCAGTTTTAAGACGGGTGCGAAGAGGCCGATGCGTGGTTCTCTAATCGCGAATTGTGTGGTGTGAACTCCGACGGCCAAGCCGCCAGCGCCAGCGGCAACGTAATAACGAGTGAGCGCTCTCTGGCGTCTCTCGTCGAGCTGCCGCTCGGCGGTGAGCGCTAAAGGATGCGCGGGGATCACCGCGCCTCGCGCCAGAACCTGCCGAATCCTGGGATCCAGTTGCGGGGCCATCGCTAGCGTTTACCTCCCTAACGCGCGCGCTTCCTAAAAGCGACCGCCGCGTTCCTCAAAATGCGTGGGTTTTGCCAATGTCTCTCCACCGCGACTAACCCAGTCCGCAATCCAGGAGATCATTTGGTCGGCACGGACACGGGGATACCCGAATAGCTCATACGATTTTTTCGCGTCGCTCAAAAGAGCGTCGGCTGATTCCTGGCCTTCAAAGCGAACGGGCTTATGCAAGAGCTCACCGAATTGCTCGGCAACGCGGCGCACACTCAGCAACTCTGGTCCGGCAATGTTGATTACTAGCGGTGGAGCAGACGCGCAGCCAAGTGCCTGCAGGCTCATGGCGCAGGCATCTCCCTGCCATATGGCGTTCAAGTAGCCCATGGACAGAGGCACTGATTGCCCAGAGTAAATCCTGTGAGCGATGTCCACGAGGACGCCGTAGCGCAGTTCAGTGGCGTAGTTCAGCCGGAGTATCGACATCCTGGTTTGGTTCGTGCGGCTGAAGTGCTCGAAGATCCGTTCCCTTCCAAGACAGCTCATTGCGTATTCGCCTACGGGATTCGGCAAGTCCTGTTCCGTGGAGCCACCGAGAGAAGCGGGCGAAAGCCCGTAGACATTGCCAGTGGAGAACGCAGCGATTCTGCTGCCACGATATCTCTCGCTCACGAGCCCGGGCAAAAAGCTATTCATGGCCCAGGTCATCGATTCCTGCCCCGTCGTTCCGAACTTCATTCCGGCCATAAAGACAACGTTGGGGGCGTCGGGAAGAGCGGAGAGCGATTTGGGGTCCAGCAAGTCGCAGCGCATCGTCTCCACATCCCACGTGAGCAGTTGCGACTCTAGCTTGGAGGATGAGAACCGCGACACACCGATCACACGGCGCGGAACTTTCGCGATTTCCGATGCCCTCTTGGCCATGCGTGCGAGAGTGGGTCCCATCTTCCCGCCCACGCCCAAGACGACAATGTCGCCATCGAGGGCGCCGAGGGTCCGGACAACCGCCTCAGTCGGCTCGCTCAGAAGTTCATCCAAATCGTCGATATCCCGGAAGAAGTTCTTCTCGAGTAATTTTGCTGTTTGGTGTTCTGGATTCATTCGATCAGCGTCCAAGCAATACCTGTGAAAACTTCCGAGCGCGATTGTACCCGAATCACGGATGCATCGCTTGAGGTTGGAGCCTCCGTTTCAGGAATCGTCTTTTGCTCTCCAGATCTCTCGGGAAGCAATTCGAATGGGTTTACAATCTCACGCGTGGATTCGGCAGCGATACGATTGCGCACGATGACGAAGGCGGACATTCCGGCGGGAGTCCGGCTGAAGGAGATTGCGGGCTGGAATCAGACCGCAGAAGACTGGAAAAGGTTTCTCGAAGCCAGCCCGCAAGGGTGCTTTGTCGCGGAGCACGATGGAAGGGTGTGCGGCACAGCAACCACCATCTCGTTCGAGAATCGATTTGCATGGATCGGGATGGTCCTGGTTGACCCGGGATATCGCGGCCAAGGTATCGGAACCAGGCTTCTCGCAAGAGCGATCGAATACCTGAATGGCCTGAAGATCACCCCCATCAAGCTCGACGCGACGCCGCAGGGGAAACCGCTCTACGAGAAGTTACAATTCGTAGCCGAATACGAGATTGAGCGATGGACCCTGCGGCGATCTGCCTCCGAGATGGCGAAACGGTCCGGTCTCGGTTCGCGGGAGCCCTTATCGCACGAACTCCTGGAATCTATCTTTGAAGCCGATAAAGAAAGTTTTGGCGCAAACCGCAGTCCCCTGCTGAAGTCTCTCCATAGGGATGCGCCTGAGTTCACGGCGGGGATTTGGAATGCGGGTGCGATCGAAGGCTATTCGTTGGGCAGGCGAGGCTCATTCGCGGACCATCTCGGTCCATGGATGGCCAGAAATACCACAACGGCTTGCAGCCTGCTCGAAACATTTCTCGCGCGATCCCCTCGCGAAGTCGTGGTGGTGGATAGTTTGAAATCAAATGCTGTCGCAGGCGAACTCCTAAAGTCATTTGGTTTCAGCTTTTCACGCCCGCTCACTCGAATGTACCGGGGACGGAATGACCATCCGGGGCGGCCAGAACTCCTCTGCGCGATTCTAGGCCCGGAGTTTGGGTGAAAATGCTGAGCCGCCAGGCGTACAATTCACAGTCTCTTTCCAGAACGTAAATTTCAGCTTCATAGGAAAACCGTCTTCCATGGCGAACCATCGATCAACGCGCACATTCTACGGCTGGTGGATTGTTGTTGCCGCGTTTCTGAATCTTTTTTTTGCCGTCGGAATCATTTTTTATGGATTCCCAGTTTTCTATCCCGCGTTTGTGGAGTCCCTTGGGTTCACTCGCGCCCAAGTTACGCAGGGCTTTTTCCTTGGATTTCTTGTGGCGGGATTGCCGTTTGGCTTCCTGGCCGGAGCGGTGATCGACCGAATAGGCGCGCGATTGGTCATTCTGTCGGGAGCCGGGCTGGTCGGGATTTCGTTGCTACTGATGGGATTCATGACCAAGCTCTGGCATTACGAGTTACTTTGCATCATGGAAGTTCTGGGCTATGTGCTCGCGGGCCCCATCGCCAATCAAGTCCTCATCGCTCGCTGGTTTCGAGTGCGGCGCGGCCGTGCGATGGGCTATGCGTATCTCGGCTTAGGGCTGGGCGGAGTGATTTCACCGCTGTTGGTTAATTCCTTGATGCGACACTTGGGTTGGCGCCATGCCCTGGAGATCGTGGGCCTGCTCGTCCTGGGTGTGCTCTTTCCAGTAGGAGTGTGGATTACGCGCTCAAGTCCCTCCGAAATGGGTCTTCTGCCGGATGGAGCGGAAAGCAGTGGTCTGCACGAAGTAAAGAGCAGCGCCACCGATACCGCCGCAAGCGGAACCGCAGTTGCGGTGCGTTCCGCGAATTTCTGGCTCATCCTGGGAGGATCTACGCTGGTTGTCGGCGCCATCGGCGCCGTGATTCAACACTTCATCCTCTTTCTGGAAGATCAGGGTTACTCAGCAGCGGCCGCCTCTCGATTTTCGACAGCCTTGCTGGCGGCGAGCCTCGGCGGCCGCGTCGTCGTGGGCTATCTGGCGGACCGCTTTCGCAAGAAGAACACCATGGCGCTGTTCTACGCATTGCTCAGCGCTTCGATGTTCTTACTCGCAATGGCCCACCAGCCCGTGGCCGTCTGGACTTTCGCTTTGATCTTCGGCTTCTCCATGGGCGCGGACTACATGCTGATTCCGCTTGTCACCGCGGAATGCTTCGGGACGGATTCGCTGGGCAAGCTGCTGGCGCTGATCATCATGGGATATTCCCTTGGCCAGTGGGGAATGCCCTGGATCGCGGGAAGAATTTTCGACGCCCAACACAGCTACGAACTCTCATGGAGAATCATGGCGGTGGCAGGGTTGCTCGGAGCCGCGGCGATATATGCAATCTCGAACCCTCCACAGAAGACGCGGGCGTAGCCATGCGACCCAGGCAAGGTTCGCAACTTGCCCAAAGTGGACCGCAATGATTTGGCTCGCGATTTACGTAAGTCGTGACGATTATCGCGCCGGGTGAAGACTGTCGAGATCCAGATTCAGCTCCAAAACGTTCACACGCGGTTCGCCAAGGAATCCCAAGTCGCGGCCCTTCGAATGTCTCTCGACAAGCGCGCGCACTTCTTCTTCTTTCATGCCGCGCGAATGAGCCACACGGTGAATCTGAAATTCAGCAGCGGCAGGGGAGATATCCGGGTCCAGACCAGATCCCGAGGCTGTGACCAAGTCAACCGGGATCGGAACGTTCGGATTCTCTGCCTGAAGCTTTTGCACGTCACCCTTTACACGCTCAAGCAAATTCTTATTTGTGGGGGCGAGATTCGAGCCACCACTGGATGTTGGATCGTATCCGGCTCCAGCCGCTGACGGGCGCGAGTGAAAATAGCCAGGGCCAGTGAATGCCTGCCCAATGATTCTCGAGCCTACGAGCTTTCCATCTTTCGAGATGAGTTGTCCGTTCGCGCGGTCGCGAAAGAATACCTGTGCCAATGCCGTGATTCCGAGCGGGTAAATGAGGCCGAACATGACGGTTGTCACCAGGGTGAACCACACGGCAATGAGGAGATTCTTTTTCATGGAGGCCTCTCAGACAAATCGCAGATACGTCAGCAACACATCGATCAGCTTAATCCCTATGAAGGGAGCGATGATTCCGCCTACGCCATAGAGCAACAGGTTGCGGCGAAGAAGCACGGCCGCTCCCACTGGCCTGTACCTTACACCTCGGAGAGCCAATGGAATCAGCGCGATAATGATCAGCGCATTGAAAATAACGGCGGATAAAATTGCTGACTCTGGAGTGCGGAGCCGCATAATGTTCAGGACTTCGAGTTGAGGAAACGCCGCGGCGAACATTGCCGGAATAATGGCAAAGTACTTGGCAACGTCGTTTGCAACAGAAAACGTGGTCAGAGCCCCGCGAGTAATCAGGAGCTGTTTGCCGATTTCAACGATTTCAATGAGTTTCGTCGGATTGGAATCGAGATCGACCATGTTTCCGGCTTCTTTCGCTGCTTGCGTTCCGGTGTTCATGGCAACTCCCACATCCGCCTGAGCAAGCGCCGGGGCGTCGTTAGTGCCGTCGCCGGTCATGGCCACGAGCTTCCCCTTCGCCTGCTCCCGCTTAATGAGCGCCATTTTGTCTTCAGGCTTGGCTTCTGCAAGGAAATCGTCAACTCCTGCCTGGCGAGCGATAGCAGCGGCGGTCAGTGGATTGTCACCCGTGATCATCATGGTGCGAATCCCCATGGCGCGAAGATGGTCGAAACGCTCCTTCATGCCGCCCTTGACGATATCTGTAAGCGCGATCGCTCCCAGCACGCGGCAGTTCTCTGCGACCAGCAGTGGTGTTCCGCCCGCATTCGAAATGTCACGAACGCAAACTTGCAGCTCAGCAGGAATGCCGTTACCGCGGCTTCCGCACAAGCGGGTAATGGCCTCCAGTGCTCCCTTGCGGACTTCCCGGCCGTCGAGGTCGACGCCTGACATCCTGGTTTGAGCGGAGAATGGGATGAAAGTTGCGGGATGGGTGGAGAGGTCGCGACCGCGAAGGTTGTAACGTTCTTTCGCGAGCACGACGATGGATCGGCCTTCCGGAGTTTCGTCCGCCAGCGAGGAAAGCTGGGCGGCATCGGCAAGATGATGCTCTTCGACGCCGGGCGCCGGAAAGAATTGCGTTGCAGCCCGGTTTCCCAGAGTGATCGTTCCCGTCTTGTCCAGCAACAGCACATCCACATCGCCCGAGGCTTCGACAGCGCGCCCAGACATCGCGATGACATTCCGCTGAATCATGCGGTCCATGCCGGCAATGCCGATAGCGGACAGAAGGCCTCCAATGGTTGTGGGAATCAGGCAAACGAGAAGTGAAACCAAGACGAAGATGCTCTGGGGTGCGCCGGAATAGATGGCGAGGGGCTGAAGCGTCACGACCGCCAGCAAGAAGATAATGGTCAGCCCGGCCAACAGGATGTTGAGGGCAATTTCGTTGGGAGTTTTTTGACGCGAGGCTCCCTCAACAAGTTTGATCATCCGGTCGAGAAACGTTTCGCCGGGATTCGAAGTGATACGCACCTTGATTTCGTCGGAGAGAACACGCGTCCCTCCCGTAACCGCCGAACGATCTCCACCCGACTCCCGGATGACTGGCGCAGACTCACCGGTGATTGCCGATTCATCCACGGAGGCCACGCCTTCGATCACCTCGCCATCACCTGGAATGAACTCTCCGGCCGCGACAACCACGATGTCTCCCGATCGTAATTTCGAGCTCGGTACCGTCTCGATCTTGTTATCGCACGTCAGCAACCGAGCTTGAGTCTCAGCCCGTGCTTTGCGCAGGGTGTCTGCTTGTGCTTTGCCCCGTCCTTCGGCCATGGCTTCCGCGAAGTTCGCGAAAAGAACCGTAAACCACAGCCAAAGTGTGATCTGCAGGCCGAAGCCAATCTGGCCTGCGTGATGAAAGGCGTTCAATACAAGCTGCACCGTCGTTAATACCGCACCGACCTCGACCACGAACATCACTGGGTTCTTGACCATCGTGCGCGGGGCCAGCTTGACAAATGAGTCCGTCACAGCACGAGCGAGAATCTTCGTGTCAGCAAGCGATTGTTTTCTGACTTGAGCGACTTGATCCATGGGAACCTCAGAAAGCCTTCCCTGCGGACATCAGCAGGTGTTCGAGAATCGGCCCCAGACTGAGAGCCGGGAAAAAAGTGAGCGCACCCACGATCAGAATGGTAGAAACCAGCAAGCCGGCAAACAGCCCGCCTGTTACCGGGAACGTGCCGGCCGACTCGGGAACAGTTTTCTTTTTCGCCAGACTCCCGGCAATGGCGAGCACCGGGATAATCATGAAGAACCGGCCGAGCAGTTGGGCTACGGCTGTACTCGTGTTGTACCACATGGTGTTCACATTCAAGCCGCCGAACGCCGAGCCATTGTTGCCGGTCGAAGAGACGTAGGCATAAAGCACTTGGGACAAACCGTGCGGCCCCGGGTTCGAGATGCTTGAAGCGCCAAAAGGTTTAACGATAGCAACGGCCGAAAAGCCAAGAATGGTGAACGTCAGAATGAGAATCGCCAGCATAGCCATCTTGACGTCATACGATTCGATCTTCTTGCCCAAATATTCTGGAGTCCGGCCAACCATCAACCCCGCGATGAACACTGCGAGGATGACAAACACGATGATGCCGTAGAGGCCGGCGCCCACTCCGCCAAAAACTACTTCCCCCAGCATGATGTTGATCAATGGGACCATACCGCCAATCGGCGTGAACGAGTCGTGCTGACTGTTCACCGCGCCGCAGCTCGCATCGGTAGTGACGGTCGCGAAGAGAGCGGAGTTCGCAATGCCGAACCGCACTTCCTTTCCCTCCATGTTGCCGCCGGAATGCAGACCGCTCGCATTCTGGTCCACGCCGGCGAGCAGAGGATTCCCGCGAGCTTCGGCCCAGTACGCTGTCGCAACTCCGACGAAAAACAAAAACGTCATTGCTGCCCATACCGCCCAGCCATGCCGCTGGGACCCCGTCATGCGGCCGAGGGTGTACGTGAGGCCGGAGGGAATCGCGAAAATCAACACGATCTGGAAGAAGTTCGAAAAGGGAGTGGGGTTCTCGAAAGGATGGGCGCTATTGGCACCAAAAAATCCGCCACCATTGGTGCCGAATTCCTTGATGACTTCCTGTGATGCCACCGGGCCTTGTGCAATGACCTGCTGCGTCACAGTCTGCGTGGTTACCTTGCCATCTGCTCCAGTCACCTGCAAGGTCTGGGGTTCGATCAACTGCACCGTGGTGTAGGGTTTCAGGTTTTGGACCACACCCTGAGACACAAACACCAGCGAGCCTACGACGCAAATCGGCAGCAAAACCCACAACAGGCAACGGGTGGTGTCCACCCAGAAGTTTCCGAGCTTGTCCGTTTCCTTTCGCGCGATGCCGCGAATCACCACAATCGCGAGGACGATACCTACCGCAGCGGAGGCGAAGTTGTGGTATGCCAGACCGGCCATCTGCGTGAGATAACTCATTGTCGACTCGCCGCTATAGGCCTGCCAGTTCGTATTCGTTGTGAATGAGGCCGCTGTACCAAATGCCAGACCAGGTTCCACGCTCGGAAATTTCTGCGGGTTGAATGGCAGCCATTTCTGCGTGCGCTCGATCAAGTACAGGAGTGCCATCGAGACGCCGCTGAACAGGAGCATGGCGATGGCGTATTCCGTCCAACGCATCTCGTGCTTCTCGTCGACGCCAGTTAGTCGGTATACGACCCTTTCAATAGGCCGCAGAACCGGATCGAGAAGTGTCTTCTCCCGGTTGAAGACACGGGTCATGAAGATTCCGACTGGCTTGGTCAGAAGGAAGATCACCAGAAGAAAGAAACCGATTTGACACCAGCCATTTGCGGTCATGCTTAGAACTCCTCCGCCTTCAGCAGGGCATAAAGCAAGTACCCACAGAGCAGGACACAAATGAGCAGCAATACTGCATTCTCTAAACTCATGGCTCGCTCCTATCTAAGCCGTTCGCAGCCGCGCACATAAAGGATGGCGACACCAACAAACAGTGCCGTCGCCGCCAAGAAGATGATGTCTAGCATGAGCACATTCCCCCGTCCGGAATCTAGAACTTGACGAGAATCGCCATGTTCAAACGGTTCTCAGTCTTGCGAAGATCCGGGAACCAGGTGTTCGCCAGTGACCCACACGGTGGCGCACCGCTGAAGCAAACCGTTGAACCAGGTGCGCCGAAGGTATTGCCGCCAGGTGGCGTCACACCGCCGGACCCCGAGAAATAGGGCACATTCGCCGCACGATGGTTGTACTCCCAGCGGAAAGTGATGTATTGGCTGGGCATCCAGTCAAAAGTCCCAGACACATCCCAGGCCTTGTACGGATCGCCGGGATTTTCCGTGAAATAGGGTGTTCCCGAAGCAGCCGTCGCGCCGTTGATGGGCGGCAGCAGCACCAGGTAGCGTCCCGGATTATTGATTTTTCCGCCGCCGAGCGTCAGCGCGTACCTGTCGCGATCGAACCAAAGGCGGTTGTACGCCATGAAGCCAAGGAAGCTCTGCTTGGGGCCCTTGGCAGAATTACCGGCGCAACTGACGCCGCCGCCGTGTTCACACCCCATATCTCCGGTCAGCGAGAAGGCGGCTTTACTGACAAAATTCTCCGGACGGTCGTAGTATTTGATCTGGATGCTGTCGTCCGTGTGATACCGCACGCGGCCCGGCGTGTTCAACGCATCCTCGCCCAAGGCGTACTGGTTGCCCAGGACCGAGAGCCAGCCATTCGGCCGCCACAGTATTTGCAACCCGAAACCCGGACGGTTGTTGAATCGTCCGTAGGACTGCCAACCGTTGACGAACCACGGCTCGATTTTCAAGTGTTCGGTGGGGAAAATTTGAACACGCACACCGTTGAAGAACCACGGCGTGTTCGATGAAACATACGACGGCTGATATGCCCAGTTGTCGAACTGGTAGTAGCTGAAAAGCCCCACGTAGGACATAAAGATTCCGGCGTCGACGTTGACCCCATGCAGGACGTTGAAGTGGTACCCGCCGTACGCTTCCGAGATATACCGGTAGGCGTTATCCAGATTCCATTGTCCACGTGCGGGGCTGGCGTCGTTGCGCGGCGTAGTCTGCGAATACAAGCCAAACTGCGTCATCAATCGCGCGCGAACATTGTCGTAGTGAAAGTCGCCGCCGACGCCGAGCTGTGTGACGTGCACTTCATTCGACCGGAACACTTCGCTCGAACCGCCGATGGTGTCGTCCTTTGGATGATTGAAATCGTAAACATAGTCCACGTCGGCGCGAATCTCCGGCGTGAAAAACTTCGTATCCATCGGCGATTCCTTGGTGCGCGCATTGCCGGTCAGCCAGGTGAAGTCCGCGAAGGCAAAGGGTTCTGCCTTCTGTGGCTTAGCTGTGGGCGTTCTTTCTTGCATCGCCGCCGTAGTAACTGCCCTCTCCGCCGGGATGACATTTGTGCCGGGCGCCGCAGCGGCGACTGTGGCGCTGCTAGCTGGATCCATGGCCACAGATAGGGCGGGTTGTGTTGCAGATGCCAACGCTGCCGGAGCTGCCGGCAAATTGCCCTTGGCTTCAAGCTCGGCGACGCGCTTTTCGAGCTGTTCCATGCGGTCCAGCATCCACCGCTCGCGCTCCGTCAACGGAGCAGGCGCTTCGATCTTCGCCGCTGCCGCTGGCTTGGGCGCAGCTTCTTCTTTGCCGTCGTCGGCAAACGCAACAACGGGAACCGTGCCTCCGCAAGACGCTGCAAGCAACATGAGGGGCACAACTCTTTTCAACTTGAAAATGTACATACTTCTCTCCTATCTTTTCCCGCCCAGTCTCAACGATTCCGCGATCCTCTCGTACGCACACTCATCGCGCTCTGGTATGCGGCCGCGCGACTCTTCTTTGATGCTCGGAACCTGAAGAGAAGACCGTAGTGCGATCATGCCGTCCGCTAGCTCTCCGGGAACCTACGATGTACGGTTGCTTCTTCTGGCCTGCCTGCCCTATTTCGTCACCAATTCCCGACCGACTTGCAGGTCTGCGTTTGGTTTCCCGTGTCCATTGAAACAGGACGTACAACAAGAAGCCGCACGCAGTTGCCCTTCCCCATTCCGCGGAATCGATCCGAACCTTGCCCCGCAGTCAAAGAGACAAAATAGCGACGCTCTTCTCAGGAAGTCCTGAGAAGTTCATAAGGAATCCATAAGTTCATCTCGGCG
>Ga0210407_10001995_pt1 | contig 18119 bp, 16 predicted proteins | sample IncBWC27MmetaG_FD_150860 | JGI IMG/M metagenome (GOLD analysis project Ga0210407, IMG submission 150860) | Forest soil microbial communities from Barre Woods Harvard Forest LTER site, Petersham, Massachusetts, United States - Inc-BW-C-27-M | ecosystem: Environmental > Terrestrial > Soil >...
GCGCACGTTGCCGGGCCAGGCATAGTGAGCAAGAGCGTCCATGGCGTCCGCGGGAACGTACTCGACGGTTTTGTTGAGACGGCGGCTGAATTTCTGCACGAAGTAGCGCACCAGCAGCGGAACGTCTTCGGGACGCTCGCGCAGCGCGGGAATTTGAATGGGGAAAACGTTGAGGCGGTAATAGAGATCGCTGCGAAACGCTCGCTCGGCGACTAGTTTCGACAGGTCGGAGTTCGTCGCCGCTACCACGCGCACATCGACTCGCTGGGTGCGGTTACCGCCCAGCCTCTCGAATTCCTGTTCCTGCAAAACGCGCAGGAGTTTCGGCTGCAGCTCGAGCGGAAGATCGGCGACTTCGTCGAGAAAGAGCGTGCCGCGGTCGGCCAGCTCGAAACGCCCAATTTTTTGCCCCAGCGCGCCGGTAAACGCTCCGCGTTCGTGCCCGAACAACTCCGATTCCAGCAGCCCGCTGGGAATGGCGGCGCAGTTGATCTTGACGAAAGTCCGCGCGCGCCGCGGACTTAAATTGTGAATTGCTCGCGCGATCAACTCTTTGCCGGTTCCGGTTTCCCCGAGGATGAGTACGGCCGTGCCGGCGGGAGCGACCAGCTCGACTTGCGCGAGCGCGCGCTTTAGCGAGGGACTGTCGCCGATAATCTCCTCAAAATTAAACTCGCTGCGAATTTCTTCTTCGAGGTACAGCTTTTCTTCCGCCAGTTTGTCCTTGAGCGCGTCGATTTCCTTGAAGGCCAGGGCGTTTTCGACGGCGATGGCGATTTGCCCCGCAACTTGCTGCAGCAACTCGACGTCCTGCGGAGGGAAGGCATCGAGGCGGCGGCTGGCAAGATTGAGCGTTCCAAAGGTGCGGCCGTGGGTATTGAGCGGAGAACAACAGATGGCCTGCAACCCCTCGCTGCGAAGAACGTGGATAACATCGCTCGGATAGCGGTCGAGTTCCGCGCCGCGGGCGATAAGCGGCTGTCCGGTGGCGATGGCGACGCCGGAAGGAGAGTTTTCGCGGGAGATGCTGATCTCCTGCTTGAGAAGATCCTGGCGGCCGGGAAAATCGAGGGCTTGAATCTTGAGAAGCCCCGTGCCGCTGTCGAGAAGGGCGAGACTGGTGTAATCGTGGTGAATGACGCGCTGGAGCGTCGAGACGATGCCGCGAAAAAGTTCTGGAAGCTCGCGGTTGGTGACGAGAACATTGTTGATTTCGAGGAGCACGCGAAGATGGTCGCGCTCGCGCGCAAGCTGCTGCTGATAGGCCTGCGAGGTTTCATAGTTGAGCGCGTTGTCCACGGCCACGGCAATCTGAACGGCAACGCGCTGCATGAATTGAAGCTCGGTCTCCGTAATGACTTGAGGCGCGAGCCGGCCGAAGCCCAAGGCGCCCAGGCGGCGTTGCGCGGTAGTCAGAGGAAGAAGCGCGAGCGAACGCACACCGGCGTCCCGCAAGCGCTGGAGAAAATCGGGATAGCGGGTTTCCTGCTCGACGTCGTCCACAAAAAAAGGCTGCTGCGATTTCCACACCCAGCCGGAGGGATGGCCGTCGATGGACATCTCCGTTCCCGCGGCCTTATCGGTGTGGATGCGCGACTCGAGAATATGCAGCCGCATGACATTGCGAGCGGGATCGTGAAGCGTGAGCGTAAGGAAGTCGAAATCAACGACGGAGTGCAGGCGCTCGGCAAGCTCGTGGAAAAGCACGGGAAGATCGCGCTGCTGGGCAATGGCCTCGCTGACTTCCAGCAAGGCTTCGAGCTGACGCCGGGAGTGTTCAAGCGGCGAAGCCGGGGCCGCTACCGGCGGAGAAATGACGTGGTCCGCCATAGAAATCAGGATAACACCCGCGTCGTGTGGCGCTCAACCGCGCCGCGTGCCGCGGCCTTTATGGGACTCAAAACGCAGAACCGGGGGGGGGCGCTAATGGAAGAGAGCACAACACGGATGGGAAGAGGCGGTGTCGCTGAATTTCACGCGGTAAACTGATATGCGCGGAGTGGCTGGAAGCATTGGGTCATTGCCTTGTACTGAGTTCACGGACCGGTCGGGATGAAAACTAAATTACAGGTGATGAAATTCGGAGGAACTTCGGTCGGCGATGCGGAGTGCATCGCGCGTACCGCGCAAATTGTCGCCAAAGCGGCGAGAGAGAATGCGTGTGTCGTGGTGGTCTCGGCAATGAGCGGAGTGACGAACCGCTTGATTGAGGCTGCGAAGAAGGCGAGTGCTGGCGAGAGCAGCGAAGGCGCGGCGGTTGTCGAAGCACTGCGGAAACAACACCATACAGCGCTGGCGCGCCTGCTCAAGGACGAGGACGCGCGCCGAGAAATTCTGCAAGAATTGGAAAAAGTGCTGGCGGAGGGACAGCGGCTGTGCGAAGGAACGGCGCTGCTGCGCGAATTGACTCCGCGAACCCTGGACGCAATCTCCAGTTTGGGAGAGCGTCTTTCCGCGCCGCTGGTGGCGGCGGCGGTGAGAGAACTCGGCGTGAAAAGCGAATCCGTAGAAGCGACCGAACTGATCGTGACGGATGCGTTTCATGGCGGGGCGGAACCGCAAATGGAAGCGACGCGCGAAAAATCGGAGGCGCGCTTGCGGCCGTTGTTGCAGCAAGGAATCGTGCCGGTGGTCACCGGATTTATCGGCGCGACGGCGGACGGAATCCTGACGACGCTGGGCCGCGGCGGGTCGGATTATTCGGCGACGATTCTTGGCGGCGCGATGAATGCCGATGAGGTGATCATCTGGACCGATGTCGATGGCGTGCTCACCGCGGACCCGCGTCTGGTTCCGGAAGCGCGCACAATTCCTGTGATTTCCTACCGTGAGGCCGCAGAGCTTGCGTATTTTGGAGCGAAAGTGCTGCATCCAAAGACGCTGAATCCCGTGATGCAGGCGGCGATTCCCGTGTGGATCCGCAACAGCTTTTTTCCGGAGCGCGAGGGAACGAAAATTACACCGGAAGGGAAAAGCATCGGCGGGGGTGTAAAGGCGCTGACGGCGATACGCGACGTGGCGCTGATTAGCGTCGGCGGGCCAGGAATCGTCGGATTGACGGATGTCGTGGGAAGAACTTTTTCGACCACCGCGGAATTACGCGCGAGCGTGCTGCTGATTTCGCAGTCGTCGTCGCAAAATGATATTTGCTTCATCGTGTCTGCCGCGGATGCTCAGAGAACAGTGGAAGCGTTGCGCAAAGAGTTCGCGCAGGATCTGGCGCATCAGAAAGTCGAGCACATTACGGTGGACCCGAACATCGCCATCGTCGCGGTAGTTGGGGAAAATATGCGCGGGACGCCGGGAATCGCGGGAAAAACGTTCAACGCATTGGGCCGCGAAAACGTGAACCTGATCGCCATCGCGCAAGGCTCGTCGGAAAGCAACATTTCCTTCGTGGTCGAGGAAAAAGCAGTCAAGACCGCCTTGCTCACCACGCACCGCGAATTCGGGTTGCACTTGCCTGCGACTTGAAGCGTTCCAAGAACTTCCATTTCTTAAGAGCGGTAATCTAAGGTTTCTGTCCCCATGCTTGGAGGAATAAGTGTGACACGACGAGCGTCTCCGGGTCGCTCAGATGATGCTCCAACGAAGAAGCGCAATCGGCAAATTCTGCTTCGGAGATAAGGCCTTCCGCGACGATGCGGTCACGAAGATTGTTTACATGACGTGACTGGCAGGCTCTCCAGACCTCGCAGCACGAGCCCCCTCCTCCAGCGTAGTGCATTGGTTGGAATGGCAATCTTGAGGTTCGGAATTCTCCGAACCAGCGTTGCAATCGCAATCTGACCCTCCAGGCGAGCTAAGGATGCGCCGAGGCAATAATGAATCCCAAAGCCAAACGCCACGTGAGGATTCGGTTCCCGCCCAAGGTCGAGCCTGTCTGCGTCTTTGAATTGCTGCTCGTCGCGGTTGGCAGACGCGAGCACAGCGAGAACTAGCTCGCCGCGAGGGACGGTTACCCCCGCGACCGTCGTATCCTCGCGGGTGTAGCGTTCCGTAGCTGTTTCGAGCGGCCCGTTGTAGCGCAGCAGTTCCTCGACCGCCGGCTTGATCAAAGCTGGATTGTTCTGCAGCCGGTTTATCTCGTCCGGATTTTCGAGCAGCGCAAGCGTCCCGTTCCCGATCAGATTGACGGTGGTCTCGTGCCCCGCCACCAGCAACAGGAAGATCATGGCGACCAATTCATCTTCGCTCAACTGGTCGCCCGCCTCTTCCGCGCGCACCAGCGCCGTGACCAAATCGTCTTCGGGATTCGCACGCCTGGCCTTCACGAGCATTCGGATGTAGCGCAGGAAAGCCACAGTATGCGGGAGAGCCATCAGTATTCCCCAACGTGAGGAAGTGGACGTTATCGCCGCGTTGGACCAGCGATGGAATTTAAGGCGATCCTTTGTCGGAACGCCTAGCATTTCCGCAATGATCGTGGTCGGTATCTGAAGGGCATAGTCGCGAATTAGATCCATCCGCCCTTCGTCTTGCACTTGGTTCAGCAATGTATCCGCGAGATTTTGTATGCGCTTACGCAGATTCTCGATCAGACGCGCGGTAAAGACTTTCTGTACCAGTCCGCGCAGCCGCGTATGGTCGGGTACATCGACGTCGAGCATGTTTCGCAGCAGCGGCTTGAACATCCCCGGCAGCCAAGGCGGTGTCCGCGCATTGATCTTGTCCTTGCCAAAGCGATCATCCTTCAGGACAGTGAGAACATCGTTGTAGCGCGTCACCAGCCAGACGTTCCTCTTGTCGGGTAGAACGGTTCGATAAACGGGTGCTTCGGAGCGAAGTTGGGCATAAAAAGGAAACGGGTCAGCCTTGAATTCGGAACTGGCAAGGTTTACGTGGGCGATTGGAGGCATGGGTTGAAAACGATTGACTCTGTCTGTCAGGTCGAGTTCAAACTAACATACCGCAAGCGACTGCACGCGCAGGAAATCTTCGGCTTCCTCTCTACACGTCTCGTGCCTGTATCGCAGGTAGAGATCACAGGCAGAAATCGCAGGTTGTGCAAGACAAAGCAAAGCGGAAGGCTCTAGAAAAATTTGAGGCGCTGCTGGGCAACAGCGGACCGATAATACTAGGGCAGAACCACGACCTGGCCCACCATGCCCAGATTGTCATGCAATACGCATTTGTAGTTGTACGTACCAGGCCGCGTGAAGGTGACGCGGAAATGCGTCGGATTGAGCGCTATAGAGTTGTTTGGGTTTGAGTTCACAGGCGTCCCCGGCTGATCGTCCAGAGCCTGCAATATGAAGCCCGAATGCACATTGTCGCTCGGCGAATTGATCACAGCGCGTAATCCTCCATCCGGGTCCTTAGTTACGTTCGGAGAAGGATCGAACATGTCCTGAGGTTCTTGGCCAAACGTGATGGTATGCGGCTCTTGCGGATCGAAGCTACTCCATTCGACCGTATCGCCCTCGTGAATTTCGATCTTCCCCTTCACGAACCGCACCAGGGAATTCGTCTGCAGGCCGCCAGGAGTTGATGCGATTTCTCCGATGCCTGCAGCAACATGAGCTGCCGGAGACAAGGCGCTGCTCGAGGAGGCGCTTAATTTCCTTCTACCTTCTGAAAACCGCTGGTTCGTTGCCAGGACGCGTATGGTAATCGAATCCATTGAGTGCGTGTGCGGCATGTTGATATCCGCCATATCCGAACTCATCGCGTGATCGCCGTCTGTAAGCAGATCGCGTATCTCTTTCGCAGCTTCCTGGTCATAGAAAGCTTGGTCATGTGGCAGAGCGATCGAGGGGGCAAGCACTTGCACCACCCCGTTCATAGTGGTGTGCACCAGGCACTGGATTTTGTAATTGCCGGGCACCGGAAAGTTCACTGTGAAATCCGGCTGGCCTCTGACCGTTGGCGGTGTAGTCACGCACGTTGAGCCATCGAAACTCGCGACGCCAAACGAAAATCCAGGGCAACCACCGGAAAGGGTGGAAAGATTTGTCCAACTACGAGAAAAGATATGGTGTGAATTTCGTCCGAGTTGAAGGTCCAGGTGATGCTGTCGTGGGCATGAATCCAGATTTCGTTCGGCACAAACGCCAGCGCCTGTCTCCCCATGTCCGGGGTCTGGGCGCCGACCTTTGCGTGCCAGTTCTCTTGTGCCTCAACAGCCCGCGGAAAGCTAAATACGGCCAAAGCGACCAATCCAAGAAGAACATGAGGGAACCGAATCGCATCGAGATTCTTCATATTGTTCTCCCATTTCGCGCCGACAACTGCGCGACGCACGATATTTTGAGGTGGGGCAAGGGGTCAAAGGAGGGGGACCTTTTCCTTCCAGGCCCCGAAAAACTGGGCAGATTGTATTCCCCTACTGTGCTTGCGTCAATAAACGGTAGAACCTCGGCCCGTTTCCTTCCTTGGCGGGGATTGATCGGAGCGAGAATGGCCGTGAGCAGGAACAGAGAGCCGTCCACGCAACCAGAACGCCACGATTAGTCCGTTACCGCCACAAATCGCATCAGGCTCGTCTCGGGGAGAGAGAAACGCGAGCAACAGACTCGCGCAACTTGCTCACGGAATTTGGCTGGCCCGGTGAAAATGTTGAACACAGGCAGGAAATCACAGGTAGAAAATCTGGAGGGACTGAAAAATGGTAGGCCCGAATGGACTCGAACCATCGACCTCCTCCGTGTCAGGGAGGCGCTCTAACCAACTGAGCTACGGGCCTACAATGCTGGTAGTTTAACACGAGTAAGCGACTTCCTCGACCGGGTGGGCATGCGGAGATTGGGCGACGGCACGGCAGATGACAACGCTGACGATTGATGCCAAGTTGAAAGCCAAGTGTCCGCGGACGGCGCTGGGGTGCGTTACGGCGCGGGTGGAGGCGGGCGAATCGCCGGCCGCGCTCGGAGACGAACTTCGCGCGTGCGAGGAGCGCGTCTTGAAATTGCCGGAGCCGCGCGCGGTGCTGGAAGCGGCGCAGATTACGGCGACGCGCGCGGCGTACAAGGCACTGGGGAAAGATCCGTCGCGGTATCGCGGCTCGGCGGAGGCGTTGCTGCGGCGCGTCATCGCGGGGAAAGGATTGCCGCGCATTAATGCGGTGGTGGATGTGATCAATCTGGTGTCGGTGGAGAGCCGCCTGTCGATCGGACTGTATGATTTGGAGCACGTGAGCGGGGACACTGTGTTTCGGGTGGGGCGGGCGGGCGAGACGTACAAGGGCATCGGTAAGTACGACTTGAACCTGGAGGGATTGCCAGTGTTTTGCGACGAACTGGGGCCGCATGGAAGCCCGACGAGCGACTCCGAGCGAACGATGGTGACGGCGGCGACGAAGAAGGTGATCGCGGTGATCATTTCGTTCGGCGGGGCGGAAGGATTAGAGCGGTGGATGCAGCGGCTGGGTGCGCTGTTCGCGCAGTACGCATCGGGAAGTGAGATCGTAACGGAGATTGTGGGGTAGAGGCAGTGGCGAGTGGCGAGAGAAAGACTGCGCGGAGACGCGCTGCTCGAAAAGCCCGGCGAGTTCTCTGGCATTTTCGGCAGGTGCCGTTCGGACAACGATTACCATCTTTTGTCATTCAATCCGCGCGACAAAAAAAGAGGTGCCCTCCTCTCGGAGAGCACCTCTTTCGCTTCCGGGGTGAAAAAGCTTTAGGACTTGGGCTTCGTGCCAGGCTGCGCCGCCGCATTGTGCTTCTTGCGGTAGATGTTCTTCGACGCCGCGTTCTGTTCCTTGTTGACTTGCTGCTTTTCGCCGGTGGTTAGCTTGCCACCGTTGGCTTTGCGATCCGCGGCTACTTGTTGGTTGATGCCTTTTTGCTGATTTTCGAGCTTGGCCGTCTCGCCAGCGGTGAGCTGTCCGCTCTTGACGCCCTGCGCGATGCGGTCCTGCTGGTTTTCACGGCGCTGTCCAACCTTGTTGTTGCCATACTGTGCCGTATTGGAATTGTGCTTGTCCTTGTAAATCTGCTTGGAGACGCCGTTCTGCTGTTTATTGATCTTGGCCTTCTCCGCCGCGGTCAGCTTGCCGCCGTTGGCCGCGCGGTCCGCCTTCGTTTCGCCGTTGATGGCGGCTTCTTTCGTTTCCAGCTTCGACGTTTCGCCAGGTGTTAGCTGGCCGCTCTTCACGCCGTTGGCGATGCGGTCCTGCTGATTTTCCTTGCGCTGCGCAATGCTGGGATCGGGCTTGGTCGCCGGAGCCGTCGTGCTCGAGGAACTCGAACTCTGCGGCTGCGATGACGATTGATCCTGGGCCATTGCCAGCGTGCCTGCCAGCGCCAAAGCCACTGGCAGAACACTCCACTTCGTCCATGTGAATTTCATTGTTTTTACCCTCCTGTGATGCGTTGGACTTGGATTTCTACGAATCCCGGTCACCCTATAGCACCCAATTTTGGAGAGAAAGTTGAAGCCGGACTACTGTCCGGAAGTGCAGTTTTTCCTGATTTCGCTGGCATTCTCGCGTTTTCTAGGTACTCTTTAGACACAATTTCAGCAGGATTGTAGAAGTTGGTTTCGTGTGCCGCACCTCTGCGAGAGCAACAATTGCGGTGGAAATAAAAAAGGGCGGCCACACGCACTGGCCGCCCCACTGGAATCTCCGCGGACATATTTGTCCGCTTCTCGTGTTACTTCTTTTCTTCCGTCGGCTTCTCTGCTGGCGGTGTTGTTTGCACCGGTGGTGGTGTCGGCTGCGACTGCGATGCGCCGTGCATCCCTTCCTTGAAGTTGCGGATGCCTTCCCCAAGACCCTTCGCTAGTTCAGGGATCTTCCTTCCGCCGAACAAGAGCAGGATAATCGCCAGAACGATCAGCCAATGAATCGGACTAAGTTCACCCATAAACGCCTCCACGCGCCCCGTTTTGAGGCACGCTCCTTCAACCCTAACGTACTAATCCGCGCGCGGCAAGCCTCTGCGGGTGCCGCTGGCTGCCCTTACAGAATAACACGCTCGTCGCCGGCGCGCCGAGTTACGCGCTCGCGGTCCAGATATTCGAGCAACGGGATGGCATATTTCCTGGTGATCCCCGTTAGATCCTTGAAGCCCGGCACGGAAATTCGCTCGCCCTTCGCTTTCTTGTACTTGGCCAACTGTTCTTTCAGATCCGTCAGGGCTTGCTGATGAAAAATCAATTCCGGCGACACGCGCACCAGGCTCTTGTCCCGTAGGAGGATTTGCAGCAACTTCTCGGCGCGCTTGGCTTCCACGGCCAGCTTTGCGAGTACCTCTTTTACCGACGGCACTGCTAACCCGGCGGACGAAAACGCCGCCTCGATTTCTTGTTTGGCCTTCGCTTCCTCGGGCAGGAGCGCAATCGCAGAACCTGCACGCTTCACCAGCTCGCCGTGCACGTCCAGCTTTTTTTGTGCGGCCAATTCTTCCAGCGCCGCGCGAAACGTTTCCGCTTTCACACGCCGTCCGAGGCTCGCCCTCAAGTCTTCCCGCGCGATCCCCGGGAGCAGCGGATTCGCTTTCTGAAAGCGTTCTACTTTTTCCATGATGGACTTCTGCACATCCTCAAAAACTTTCGCGGAGGTCAGAGTCAGCGGCTCCGCGGAAATCACCTTTACGCGTTTCGCGGCCACGAGCGCTTCCACCGCGCTACGAATTTCTTGCTCCATCCAGCCCGTGCGCGCCACGATCTCCTCGAACCTCAGCCCCAATACAGCACGTTCGGTCATCGCGGAAAGAATGTCTTCGCGCGAACCGCTCTCCAGAATCTCGAGAAACGCCGCACGGCCCGTGTCCCGCAGCAATGGTCTCCGCGCCAGAGGGTCCAGCACGGCTCCCCCGCCGATGGTAATCACCGGCGAAAATTGCCGCACGATAAACCGATCTCCCGGCAGCACCAGCACTTCTTCCTGCAATCGGAGATGCGCCAGCGCGCTTTGTCCCGGAGCTAACTCGCTTTGCCCGTAGAAAAAAACTTCCCCAATCGTCTCTGTTGTTCCAGCGTGGAAATGCACGCGCGTCCGTTGCTTTATTTTTGGCGCGGAGGCCAGCAACTCCAGCCGCGCATCGATCCGCCGCGTTGCACGAAATCGACCGGGCGTCGCCAGCGACATCCCGCGTCTTACCGCGGTGTGCTCGATGCCAGCCAGGTTCACCGCCGTCCGCTGGCCTGCCACCGCGCGTTCTACTGCCGCGCCGCTCGATTGCACGCCGCGCACGCGCAGCCGTTCGCGCTTCGGAAACAGTTCCACTTCGTTTCCCGACCCTACGCTCCCCGAAATCAGCGTGCCGGTGACCACAGCGCCGAATCCCTTCATCGCAAACGCACGGTCGATCGGCAACCGGAAATATCGCGCCGCATCTTTTCCCGTTACTTCCGCTGCGACCTCCGCCAGTGCTTTGCGCAACTCCGTCAGCCCCGCTCCTGTTTTCGCGCTCACGGGAATCACCGGCGCCCGCTCCAGGAACGAGCCGCGCAAATACTCTTCCACTTCCAGCCGCACCAGCCCCAGAGTATCTTCATCAATCAAATCGCTCTTCGTTAGCGCCACGACGCCGCGCTTCACTCCCAGCAGGCGGCAAATATCGAAATGCTCGCGCGTCTGCGGCTTGATGGATTCATCCGCCGCAATCACCAGCATCACCAGGTCGATGCCCGCGGCGCCCGCCAGCATGTTGCTGACGAACCGCTCGTGCCCCGGTACATCTATAAAACCGAATCGCACGCCATTTTCTTCCCGGAAAGCGAACCCCAAATCGATGGTAATGCCCCGCCGCTTCTCCTCGGCGAGGCGGTCCGGGTGCGTGCCAGTCAACGCTTCGACGAGCGCCGACTTCCCGTGGTCGATGTGCCCCGCGGTGCCAACAATCACGCTTTTCGCGGAATTAGCCATTGCTTTGGCGCTCACGCGCTGCTCTCCGCCGCTGCCGGGTTCTCTCAACCAGCTTTCTGAAGCCAGCAACCAACTCTCGGATTGCTCCGCGAATTTCAAGGATTACAAGAAGACCCATGATAGAACCGAAAGGCACAGCGCCGAGGAGCCAGCCGCGAGTTCCAAACAGAGCACGTCCGAGCAAACCGAGAAGTGCACAAGCCAGCGCGACGAAAAGGAGTTCAATCAGAGTCATGCCAATGTCAGTTTAATTCACTGCGAAGGCGCGATTTCATCTTCGCGAACACGTACCCAGGTGCGTTGCCTCATGCGGGCAGGACTCGCAGACCCTCGGCTTTCGCCAGTTGGCTTTGCCGCTTATCGAACGTGAAGAACACGTCGGGCTTGAGGACGAGAGCGGACGCGACATGCAACACGTCCAGAGTTCTTGTGCCGAATGCTGCGCCGTGACGGCGCGAAAGAAACATGGCCCGGTCCCAGGCCTCCAGCGGAAAGGGCTCACGGCGAATTATGGCGGCAGCTTGACTCGCTAAAAACTCGTTATGTACTTCTCGAGCTTCGTGACGCGTCCAATGTTTGCGGAACACCTGAAGCTCAAGCGCGTTGACGAATTCTGCTTCGCCCAAGGGGGTCAGAAGGAAAAGCGGATCGGACTTCACTAACTCTGTAGCAGCTTGCGAGTGATTGTCCTCGCCGAATAGGGATACAAGGAATCCGGTATCCGGATAAGCGATCAAAAAGGCTCTCGTTGTTCCGACACGAGCTGGGTACCAGTTATGCGGGACTTCTTCTTGCCAAAGATTCGTCGCCGGATTGCCGCGAAATCGGGATACGCCTCGGGTGTGGGCCGAATTGGGATCAACCGGCCGATCGGCTTGTTGCGCTTGTAAAGCTCGATCTCCTCGCCCTTGGCCAGCCGCGCCTCGATTTCACGGAAGCGATAACGCAGGTCGCGTACGGTGGCTCGCTTCATAATGTGACTCATCGTAGCATCACATTGGGAGCGGCGTCAACGTTGTGGCGTTTGGAGTTACTTAGCCGCGGCAATTTCGTCCACGATGGCCTGCGCCGCCGCCCGCGGATCAGCTGCTGCGAGTATCGGCCTTCCTACGACAATAAAATCCGCGCCGCCGCGAATCGCTTCGGTGGCTGTCGCTGTCCGCGCCTGATCGTCTTTCTTTGCGGAGGCTTTTTCTTCTTTCGGCCGCACGCCCGGAGTCACAATCAAAAACTCCCGCCCACAGGTTTTGCGAATGTCGCGCGCTTCCTGCACTGACGCCACAACGCCATCCACGCCGGCCTTCTTCGCCAGCCGCGCCAGTTTCACCACGCGATCCTTGGGAGGCCCGCCGATGCCAACCTCACGCATGGATTTGTGATCCATGCTGGTGAGGATGGTCACCGCCAGCAGTCGCGGCCGGTCGGCGCCCATAGGCACGCCGGCGCTGATGGCCTGCACCGCGGCTCGCAGCATGGCCGTCCCGCCAAGCGCGTGCACGTTGACCAGTTGCACTCCGGTCATCGCGGCGCAGGACAACACCGCGCCGGCCACCGTATTGGGAATGTCGTGGAATTTGAGGTCGAGGAAAACGCCCGGCCCCAGGGCCGCAACTTCTTTGACGGCAGCTGGGCCCGCCGCCGTGAAAAGCTGGTTCCCGATTTTGAACATGCCGACCAAATCGGAAACCTGCTTGGCAAATCTTACTGCGGAGGACAATGAATCAAAGTCGAGCGCTACGATCAGGCTGCTTCGCGGATGGGCGTCGAAGGTCACTATTTTGTGCCCCTCGGCTGTGAGGGGGTCTAGTGTTTCTGTGGCAATTCCATCAATTCGAGCCGCACCTGGCTGACACCCGAATGGATGAGCCCGATCTTCCGGGCTACGCGATAGGATACATCAATTTCGCGCCCTTCTTGATAGGGGCCGCGGTCATTGATGCGTACCAGTTCAAACTGGCCCGTGCGGGTGTTGACGATACGAACTCGCGACCCGAACGGCAGGTTGGGGTGGGCGGCCGTGAGGGCCTCACAATCGAAGTGCTCGCCGTTGGCGGTTTTCTTACCGTTGAAGCCCGGCCCGTACCAACTGGCGTTGCCTACCCAGGATTTGATGGGCTTAACTGGCTGGCTCAAGTTCGCGACCAAGGGAGCCTCCATCACCGGAGCGATGAGGAACATAAGAGGCAACCAGCGGAACGCAGCCCAAATCATGAAGAGTCGATGTCTCATAGTGTGTTCTTTATGCTACGTCGATCCAAAAAAGTGTAGCAGAAAAACATCATTATGTCAACCATTTTCTGCAAGAAATTTGTTTCGTATCTCATTCACAGTAAACATCTTAGCTTCGAAAAGTGCGCTCTCAAGTCCTTCGACAAGTCGCTGACTGACCTTAGGGTCAGTAAAGCTAGCTGTCCCTACCTGTACTGCCGACCCTCCGACGGCAAGGTATTCAAGCACGTCCTCGACCGTCTCGATGCCTCCGAGCCCTATGATTGGGATCTTGACCGCCTGCCGCGCTTCCCAAACCAGTCGAAGGGTGATGGGCTTGATCGCTGGGCCCGAGAGACCCCCCGTCGGATTGCCAAGACGCGACTTTCCCGTCCGAGAATCCAACGCCATGGCCGGATAGGTGTTTGCCACGGTCAAGGCATCCGCCCCCGCTCCCTCAGCCGCCCTGGCGATAAGTCCAATGTCTGTAACCAGAGGCGAAAGCTTCACCCAAAGGGGCCGTTTTCCAGCCGCTTTCCGAGCCGCCCCTACCACCTCAGACACCAGTCCGGGGTCGCTGCCGAACTGCATCCCTCCCTTTTTCACGTTTGGGCAGGAAACGTTCAGTTCGTAGGCTGCCAGCCCCTCGGCATCCTCCAGTACCCGGATGACCTCGACATAGTCCTCAAGGGTGTACCCGAAGACGTTGGCGATGGCCGCCGTATCGAATTTTCGCAGTACCGGGAGTTTTTCGGATACGAAGGCCCGGACCCCCACGTTTTGGAGCCCGACGGCATTCAGCATTCCGGAAGCGGTAGGAAACAGCCGGGGCGCAGGGGCGCCTTCGATGGGTTCGCGGGAAAGCCCTTTGGTAACGAAGCCGCCGAGGCGGTTCAGGTCAACGAGGTGGGCAAACTCCAAGCCGTAACCGAAGGTTCCACTGGCGGCGAGAATAGGATTCCGCAGGCGCACCGCGCCAATTTTTGCGCTGAGGTCAACGGCGCCAGCGGAGCTCACTTCGTGCAAAGGATAACACGAAGCTGCTGGGCTCTTCAGAAAAACTCATCGCGCCAACTTCGCGTCGACGGCATGCAATCGTACGTCTATGGTTTTGCTACTTTCGCATTGGCAGCCGGAGCCCGTTTACCATCCGCATGAGTCGCTGACCATTGCGTCAGCGCCTCAGAAAGCACATGCCCGTCGCGCGGCGCCAGCGTGATTCCGCAGAGAGAAGCCAGCGTCGGCGCTATATCCGCCGGAGTAATCTCTTCAAAATATTCGCCGGGCTTAATTCCGTAGCCCATCAGCAGCACCGGCACGCGCTGATCGTAGTAATACGCCGTGCCGTGCGTCGTTCCGCCATCGCGCGGCTTGCCGGGCGCGGTGTAATCCACGGGCCAGTAAGGTTTGGGAGCGACAAACAGGTCACCGCTTCGCCCGGCAAAATATCCGGCTGCAAATGCACTCCGCATTGTGCTTTGCGTCGAGGGCCGATCTTCCAGTTCTTCGCTGCGATAAACATGCGCGACTCCCGGAGCGCTCTGAATCGCGCCCATCACGGCGTGCATAGCGGCGGGATCGCTTTTCAATTGGTCGTAAACGCCTGGAGCAAAATAAATATCGCTGCCGGCCACACCGGCCACCGCTGGTTTCGTGACGGAAAACAGCTCAAGCGCCTTTTCGATGGAGGTCTGAACATCTCTCATTTCCAGCCATCCGGCATCGGCGCCGGTTTTTTTCATATCTTCGGGAATGGGCGCCACGCCATGATCCGCGCTTAACGCCACGACGTAATTTCCGCGGCCTACTTTCTTATCCAGATGCGCAAACAGTTCCTCCAAATCTTTGTCGAGCCGCACCAGAATGTCCTGAATCTCCCAGCTACGCGGCCCAAATTCGTGTCCGACATAGTCCACGGAAGAATAGCTGACACCGAGGAAGTCCGTGCCGCCGCCCATTCCCAATCCCAGCGAATCGACCGCTGTCTCTGCGAGTTTGGTCAGGTAAGTATCCGCAAACGGACTGCTGGCCCACTGCTCGTAAAATTCGCGATCGGCTTCGCCGCTTCCATCCTTACCGCGCAGCGGGTGCGGAAAGGTCTGGCTCCATCCAGCGGGGGGCCCAGCATCCGTAGCTTTTTGATCGTAGAAGTACGCACTCTCGGGTAAGGACAAACCCCAAGTCTTGCCGAAATCGGCTTTCACTGGATTCGCCTTAGCGTAGTCATCGACGAATGGCATCGATCCATACGCGGTCGAAGTCGTCCACGCTCCTGTGCCGCCATCAAGCCATGTCACCGCGTCTGCTTTGTGTCCCGCCATGGTAATGGCGGCTCTGGCCTTCAGTGAAAACGTAACTACTCGCGTCGCGCCGTTGCCCTGAAATCTCAGCTCATCGGCAAACGCCGGGACGGCCATTCGCGCTGCGGAATCGCCGCCCTTCACAGCGGCGCCCGCATAGCCGATGTTTTTCACCTTGGGATCGGACGTGCACGTCACCGTTTTCTGCGTTTCGCGGTCCCACCAGGCATTGGTGACCATTCCGTGCAACGCGGGGAACGCTCCGGTCGAAATCGTGGCGTGGCCCACGCAGGTCTCGGTGGCCGCGTAGGGATAGGCAGCGTCGCGGAACCAAGCACCCTCTTCGACCAATCGCTTCAGACCACCGGTCCATTGCCGGCGAAATTTGTCCACATAATCCGCACGCATCTGGTCTACCACCAGCAGCAGCACCAGCTTGGGACGAGGCGGAGCTTCGAGGGTCTGGCTCGGCGCCTTCGCGGTGGCTTGGCCTTTCTGCTTGGTCTTTGCCGCTTCCGCTGTCTTTGCCGCTTGTCCGTAAGCTATTTGGCAGCTCAGAGCTTCCAGGGCGATCATCAGCGCCAAAGTCCACTTCAATCGCCCTCCAACATTCCGGCCCATCAACATGTTCCCCTCGGATTTGCCAATTTTTTCAATCGCCGCAGTCTACCACGTCATTGTTACCCGTCCTTTACGTCGCGTACCTGCTCGACTATCATTACTCGGCCATGCGCATCGTCGAAAAAGCCCAGTTGATGTCCGCCTCCGAAATTGACCGCACCATCCAGCGCTTGGCGCATGAAATCGTCGAAAAATCTGGCGGCACCAAGCACCTCGCGCTCATCGGCATCGTGCGCCGCGGCGTTCCCCTGGCCCAACGCATCGCCCAGGCCATGCGCGGGATCGACGGCGTCGACGTGCCTGTCGGCACTCTGGACATTACGCTCTATCGCGATGACCTCTCCAAAGTCGCTCCGCAGGCGGTGCTGCGCTCTTCGCACATTTCGTTTGGCGTGGATGACATGGACATCGTGCTCGTCGACGACGTGCTATACACCGGCCGCACCATTCGCGCGGCCATGAACGGGATTTTCGATCTCGGCCGGCCCAAGCGCGTTTCGCTTTGCGTGCTCATCGACCGCGGCCACCGCGAAATGCCCATCGAGGCTCAATATACCGGCCGCAGCGTGCAGACCAGCGACACGGAGATTATTGAAGTGCGGCTGCGCGAGATCGACCAGGAAGAACGTGTGGTCCTGGTGGACCGCCTCGAGCATTAGCGTAGCAAGTGTAGGCGCCGGGCTTTAGCCCGGCCTTGGTCACAGGCTGCACGATGCAAAAGTTCATGAGAATAATGATCGGCCAGGATCCTATTGAGTGACTGTGTGACGCACCGCTTCCGAGATCTTCTCGCCCTCGAGCCGCTCAACGCGGACGAATTGACTTTTCTTCTCGACCAAAGCAAACCGTTTCAAGAAATTCAGCGTCACCCGCTGAAGAAACTCGCTACTCTCCGCGGAAAAACTGTTGCTCTCGCATTTTTCGAAAACTCCACGCGCACGCGCATCAGTTTTGGCACGGCGGCTTCGCGCCTTGGCGCGGACACTATGAATTTGCAGGCCGAAGCTTCCAGCTTAAAAAAAGGCGAGTCCCTGCTCGACACGGTGCAAACGCTCGACGCCATGAAGCCCGATTGCCTGGTCATGCGTCACGCCTCCTCGGGTGCGGCGGACTTTGTGGCTCGACATCTGGACATCCCCGTCATCAACGCTGGTGACGGGACGCACGAACATCCTTCGCAGGGCCTTCTCGACGCGCTCACGATTCGCGATCGGCTCGGAAAAATCGATAATCTGAATGTCACCATCCTTGGAGACTTACAACACAGCCGAGTGGCTCGCTCGAATATTCATTTGCTCGGAAAATTTGGCTGCCGCTTTACCCTCTGCGGCCCGGCAATGTGGGTTCCGCGCGAACTGGAAAAAATTGGCGCGCCGGGCGTCTCCATCCGCCGTGTTTTTCGTCTGGAAGAAGCGCTGGAAGATGCCGACGTGGTGCTCGTCCTCCGCGTGCAAACCGAGCGCATGCACGAACCGTCGATTTCCTCAGAGGATTACGTTCTGGGATACCAGCTCAACGCTGCGCGGCTTCGCCGGGCCAAGCCGGGAGCTCTCGTCCTTCATCCCGGCCCGATGAATCGCGGTATCGAAATCACACCGGAAGTCGCCGACGGCGCGCAATCGTGCGTTCTCGAACAAGTCACCAACGGCATCGCCGTCCGCATGGCGCTTCTGTTCTTGCTGATCTCCGGCAGCACGGAAGATGGCGAACAACCCGCCAACGCCAGTGCCGCTGCGGAGGAAACGCAAACACCGAGAAATCGCCGCTCCACGGATAAAAAGGATCCATCGCATGTTGCTGATTAAGAATGGTCGCGTCCTCGACCCAGCCACGAAAACCGACGCCATGCAGGACGTTCTTCTGGACGGCGAAAACATCGTCGAAGTCGCGGCCCCCGGCAAACTCGCGCGCGATCACAAGAATGCGGAAGTTTTCGACGCTTCCGGCCTCACCGTCGCGCCGGGCTTCATCGATCTTCACGTGCACCTTCGCGAGCCGGGCCAGGAATCTTCGGAAACGATCGAGACTGGCACGCGCGCCGCGGCTCGCGGAGGATTCACTGCGGTCTGCTGCATGCCGAATACCAAGCCGGTCAACGATAACGCCAGCGTTACGCGTTTTATTCTCGATCGCGCCAAAGCCGCAGCGGGCGTTCGCGTGTGGCCCATTGGCGCCGC
>Ga0210407_10001997_pt1 | contig 18115 bp, 27 predicted proteins | sample IncBWC27MmetaG_FD_150860 | JGI IMG/M metagenome (GOLD analysis project Ga0210407, IMG submission 150860) | Forest soil microbial communities from Barre Woods Harvard Forest LTER site, Petersham, Massachusetts, United States - Inc-BW-C-27-M | ecosystem: Environmental > Terrestrial > Soil >...
GGGGGCATGACGATGGTCGGCGACATGTTCAATCACGGCCTCAAGGCGAAGGTCGACGGCTTGTGTTCTGAGCTGTCACAAATCTTGGCTATGCAACCCTTCGTGCCATTCCCCGCGGGCTTTCAGTCACAGTCACAGAGGCAGAGTAGCGGCCAGCAGGAGGGCGGCCACGACCTCTTAGATACAGGTTCGGTGAGCCTATTCGTGCCAGAGACACCCGGCCGAGCATCGGGTCAATGGTGGCCAGCGGAACTAGGGTTCCCCAACGCGACGGGCGCGCAGAACCAAGTCCGCTATGCCTATTTCAACCAAAAGCGTCGATTAGCAGTTGAGCTGAATGGACACGTGACCGTCTACGACACGCTAGACCACCAGATCAGCGGTGTCTCTCAGCAGCAGGGGCGCGGCGGCTCGCTTACCCTTACCAGCCAGCATGGAACAGTTATTGTCTCAACTCTGCCGGTCGTCTCGGTGGACGGCGTGCAAAGCAAGGCTCCGGAACCACGGGTGGCGCCTGCTAGCGAGCCGTATCGGCCCGACAGTGCCCAGGAAACGGACCTCTTCGCCAAAATCGAGCGGCTGGCCGAATTGCACAAGAAAGGCATTCTCTCGTCGGAAGAATTCGCAGCTAAGAAGGCGGAACTTCTCTCCCGGTTGTGAGCGACTACTGCCCTGACCACCCATTATCGGACATGCCAGCAATGGGTCATTCGCGTGGTTTCCGCTATGTCGGCTGTGATTCCGCTTTAACCCCAAGAACCGACATCGTCAGTTAGATCGGCCACGTCGGAAAGTGCAATAGCCGACATTGCAACTTGGACCGCACAAACAGACAATCCTGAAAGGACGGTCGACGACGAGCGCGAGAGCGAGCATCATGGGTCGGAGAAACTATCTTGTGCGACCTGGCGAAGATGGCTCTGTTGAGCCATTCCTGACGTATTGCTTGGCAATACGAGGCGAGCGCAATGGCTCGCCAGACGTGCAACACTCGTTGATCGCACCTTTGGAAAGGACCTTGGTGCGTTCTCGCTCTTTACGCGCCAGCCGATTGAGGAATAGTGGCGTGCGCGGCTCGCAACGGGTCGCGGCGATTAACTTGACCAGAGGCGTGCAGTGAGCCAATCCGCCAGTAGCCCAAGAAATCCAAAGCTCCAAAGCCTGCCCAAGGCTGAAGTCCACGTGCACTTGGAGGGCTGCTTTGAGACTGGAACGCTTGAACGTTGGGCCGTGGAAGCCGGAATTGCCATGCCCAGGCCGCGCGACCGCTTGTTAGAATTTAGCGGCCTAACGGACTTCCTTCACTTCCTCGATTGGGCTTGCGGGCTGGCGGACACCGAGGAGCGCCTTGCGCAGTTAGCCTATGACTTTTGCCGGCGGCTTCATGTGGACGGCACCGGCTACGCCGACGTGATCGTCAATCCCACGCATTGGAGCGCGTGGCGGGGCCGAACGAGGGAGATGATTGAGGCGCTGGATTCAGGTTTCACTTCCGCCGAGCGGGACGGACTGCCGCCCGTGGGCCTTTGCGTCAGTCTGTTGCGAACTCAGACGGCGCAGGAGGCATCTGACCTCGTCGAGCAGCTCATCTCGTGGCGGTTGCCGCGTGTCGTCGCTCTGTCGGTCGACGGCAACGAAGCTGCCGCAGGACGAACGGGTCCAAGGTTTGCCGAGGCTTTCCGCAAGGCCGGCGAGGCCGGGCTCAAGCGAACTGTTCACGCCGGCGAATCGAGCGGCCCAGAGGGCGTGCGCGACGCGATCGAACTTCTTGGGGCAGACCGCATCGATCACGGCGTGCGAGCCATTGAGGACGACTCAGTGATCGGATTACTCGCCGAGCGTGGCATTCCGCTTGGGATTTGCCCGACCTCTAACCTAACTCTCAAGGTCTATTCATCGCTGGAAACTCATCCGGTCGACCGCCTGCGCCGCGCCGGCGTGCGCGTGTCGATAAATACCGACGATCCGAGCCTGCTCGGAACGAACCTGCCGCGGGAGTACGAGATCGCCGGCCTCGCATTTAGCTGGAGCGACGCGATTGTGCGCGAGCTTGCCCACGCGTCCATCGAAGCGAGCTTCGCCAATCCATCGACTAAGGCGCGACTAAACTCCGACTTGGCTTCATGGTCGTCGGCTGAAGCTCAAGAAGCGTCGTCAGACGGCGCCCTGTGAGGGCACGGTCCGCATGCGTGGCGCCGTGGGATCAATCGGCGTTGGCCTTCTCTCGGCCCGTAAATCCAAAAAAGGAAAAGAAAACGGCCGAAGAGCTGGCCGTGATGAGGCAGGCGTCCGTGATACGGGTTGGCGACCTTTCTCACTTCGGCGGTTGCAGTCCGGGCGACGTAAGCCACTCAGTTATGTCAGACGCGATTTCGTTCCGTTGGGTCTTCCTAAGCAAGCTGTCTCGTTTGTGTCCCGGTGGGAACGACTTGGCTTCATCGCGTAGTTGTTGAGCTTCTAGACCAAGCCGGGCCTTTAGCGCGGCTTTTCGTTTGAAACGGATGCGCGTCATGACGGAAACCCAGCTACGAATCTGCTCTATTCCCGTAAGACTCTGAACTAAGTACGAAGGTTCAAAATAGAAATTCCTACGTTCCTCATCCGTTCGTAGGGGTCGGCCTTAGCGTTCCATATTCTCTGCATGTTCGGCCAACTGTCGCCACTGCTGGGCGATCTCAAGATAAGCCTTCTTCGCACCGGGATCGCGTGTAGCCGCCGCCATAGTGTCGGCTTCTTCGGCTTTCTTCCGGTATTCTTCCGCTCGTTTCATGCGCGGACGCACTCCGGTCCCTAAATGAATTTAGGATACCGCTAACCACCAAACTAGGGCACCGGGCCTTAAAAGAAAAAGCCCCGCGGGCAAGGGCGGGGCTAGTTCGTTGGAGTCTCTAGTGATGCGGTGCGAGCACCGCAAGGTTTAGCATATGGCTGTCGGGCGGTAGCATCTACACCCTCTCAGGCGGCTATCTTGCCACGTTTGGCGATCTTGGCGATGGTGGCGCGGCTGCAGCCGGTAGCGGCCTGGATTAAGCGCTCCAGGATGTGCCTGATGCGATCATGCTGGCGATGCCGGCATTGCTGCCTATCGGAAGAAGATCACGGCCAAGAGCAGAGCGGCTATCGCGGCCGACACGCCGAAAGCGAACAACGGGTTGTCCTGCAGCCTGCCCATAAAGCGCATTTTGGCACCTTGCCTAGAATTAGTACAGATCAAGCGGCGACAATGCTCAATGTCGGTCATGCTTCGGTGGAGAGTGGTCCTTGAACCGGTTCCAAATTGGCTCATTTGAGCGCCCCACGCTCATTTGCTTTTCCGCTTGCCGCGCTTCACGCGCCTGCGTCGCCCTCGAAAGGGCTTCGGAAGCCCGGAGCGAGGCGCGATGTTAGGGTATTGCCGCCCTGCTTCAATCCACCACGCTGTGACCGTCTTAGAATCTTCACCTTTAGCGCAAGGATGGTCGGCATGTGGCACAGGCGATTTTGAGGGGGGCATCGAGCGAGCTTTGTACAAGGAGTGATGATATGGCGGTATCTAATAAGCAATTGTTTGAGCCACCGCTGCTCGATCTTCGAATGTGTCCCTCATGCCTACGGTATGCTCGCTTATCCCATAATGATATCCGCAAAAATCAAATCGTTCGCATTTACGAATGCCTGTGCGGTAGGCAATTCTCCGATCCGGAGAAGGCCAACATCATCTCCAAAAATCCCTGAACCGACCAGGCGCCAGCTCTTCCCGCGCCGATTTGAGTGTTAGTTGATCGTGCGATCGCGGAAGGTAAGACCGCGAGCGGCATTAGATTCGTGTCGTGTTTATTTGATTTCGTGTCGTGTTTATCAATGACGTCAGATTCAGAAGATGAGTCCGTGAGGCGGCTTTGGGAGGAGCTATTGGCGCTCCGTAAGCTCGTAAAAGACGCCGAGACCAACCTGCCGAATCCTCCGTGTCGAATCCGCCCAACCAGTGGGACCGCACGGTTGCGCCCTAGGCGCGGCCCACGCAGGCCTCGCAGCAATTAGGCGCTCACAGGCAGCGCCCGGACGGCCAGAGGGCACGGTGGGCAACAAAAAAGAGCCCCGTCACTGTGGGACATGGTGACGGGGCTTAGGGGGTGCGCGACCGCGGGAGCGGATAGCGCGGAGCCCACATTGCCAGATTCCACGGCGGTGCTCGCAGTCCTTCCTCTCAATCACCGCCAGCGTGTCGCACAACATTCCGTCAATCGTTTCGACGGCAGCGGTGCCAGGGCGGCCAGAAGGGCGCGTTCCGGCAGCGGGCGGGACCTGTGCGAGAAAAAGCCCCGCGAAGAGGGCGGGGCTAGGTTTGGGGGCAATGTCGTGAAGCGGCGCCAGGGACGGTGTTGGCGACCCGGCCAGGTGCAACTTGCCGGAAAATGTTACTTGGCTCGACCAGGCGTAGCTTCGTATTCATTGGCAAATCCCTCGGTTGCGGCGATCAACTTACCGGATAACGCACTTTCTCCGGTAAGTCGTCAAGGGATCAAACCCGCAAATTTGCCTCTTGATCCGGCCCGCCGGCGTCACCAGGTGGCGCGAAAAGAAAAAGGCCCGGCGCTTTTCACACACCGAGCCAGTAAGCAGGGTATATCACGGTGGCAGGACGAGCTGCGCATTGGGGGATCCCGCAGCCCGTTCCACCGATCACCACGGCAAGCGGTGAGAGTTCCAGCCATTGACCCCGCCGCATCAAAAAGAAAATGGCCCGACACAGGGGGCGTAATATTGGGCCATGGCGCGGGCGCGTCTTTTTACGGAAGTCGCTGCGGTATCCAAAGTTGGTGTATTAGCCAGCGTGCTCGAATAGGAGGTGAGCGACCGCCATCACCAAGAATGCGACCCACGCGAGCGAGGCAACATTGAGCAAATTGCCGAGTTTCATGCGGGTCGGCTTCTACTTCAAATAACGAGTCGTCACAACTTCCCGCCGCGCATAGGACCCGGTCGAAGTGCGAATGATTGGTCCAGGTCCCGTTCCTCCCCTTTCCCGATTTGGTACCTATCCGCTATGAGCCGGCCCCGACCGTTGCGGACAAAGGCGCAAATTGGGCTTTCGGAATGAGCGCACAGTGCAGCCCAAGAAAAGGGGATAGCCGTGACCGGAATCCTGTGCAAATGTCGATTCCGCAGCACGAGACCCGATATCGAAATCCGGCCAGGAGGGGACATGAAAGTAAGGGTCGAGATAGATTGCACACCCCTCGAGGCCCGCCAGTCCATCGGGCTCCCGGATGTCGCGCCGATGCAGATCGCGGTGATGGACAAGCTTCAGCAGCAGATGATGGCCAACATCGACAAGGCTTCTCCGGAAGCGTTGATGCAGAGCTGGTTCACCTTCGACCCTAAACTCGCGGAACGCTTTCAGGACCTTTTCGCCGCCATCATGGTAGGCCTCGGCGGTACGCTTCTCGCGCGATCTGGGGAAAGCTGGGGTGACCCTAGCAAATACCGGGCCAGAACAAAGGCTTGGGCCGAATAGTCCCGGACGCACGGGGTGAAGTTGCGAGTGATGAGGATACTCGGGAAGTGAAATTAGGGACAGATTCCTCCAATACGTGGCAGATTTGCAAAAGACCGTCAGCGCTGGTTGGAGGTAGGGGAACGAGGAGCCATGACCGCCCAGATCATCAATCTCGCCGAGGTGAGGGCCGAGCGTGAGCGCCGCCGCGCCCTGAGCCTATTCGAATTTTGGTTTTTGTTTTGGTTTCGGATTTCATGGTGGGAAATTTCCCCACCGCCGGTGACCGACCGACGCGCGACAGCCCCGAGCGGGCTGTAGCGGATAAGAGACCGATTTGGGGGCCCTCAACTTTTAAAATCCGGGCGCGCGTGCGTGTCGGGGGCTCCGACAAGAACACAAAATCAGCACGCGGGTGCTCACGCCGCAGTGCCCGTAACAGCCGCAGTTCGTCGCCTTGCAAACCGTGAATGCCGGGCGTGCCGTTCTTGGCCCGGGCCACCAGGCACCGGCCAGCCAGAAATCGCAACCGCCTCGAGGCTGTCGTAGCGCATAAAGGCGCAAATCCGGTGGGAATAATCTCGCGGCTGGGACTGTCTCTTGGAGGGTGACCTCCAAGAGGGATGAGCATGTTGCGGAAAATCATTATCGCTCTAGTCACGTCGGCGGCAGTTGGCCTGGACGCTCTTTCGGCGCGCATAGGCGGATGGTGGCATCATCTCCGTAGACGACGCCGACAGAGCTTACCCAAGCGCAATTTGAACGATGGTACGCAAGAAAGACGCAAGAGCAGAATTGCGATCCAGTTTTTGATGCTTGCTTGCCACATAGGCGACGGCGCTGATGGTGGCTCCCCCCGTCACACCGGCCAAGGCGTCGATGAGCAACTCTCAATTGGCGCGGAAATTCAGGGACCACTCCGCCCGGCCACGGCCTGGCCGCAAGCGTGATGTGGCCTGCCCAGCCGTTGCGGACGGCGAAATCGGGCAGTTCGCGCGTCTGCTCCAGCAAGACGAAGGCGGCGCCGATGATATCATGCCAGATGCGCAGTCTCGCCATCCTGGCAGCGCTGGCTTTGGCCGGTTGCACTGTCGCCACTCTCAATTTGGGTGCGACCGATTACAAGGGGAAACCGCTGAGCGACGTCACGGCCAAGCTTGGGCAGCCCAATGAAGTCCGAACGATCGCGGGGCAAAAAGCCTACATATGGAACGTGGGAAATACTCTATATGCTTGCCAGATCCGGGTCGTCATGGCGGGTGATGTGGTCGACACATATGAAGGATCGGGCGACGTCAACATCTGCGCTCAATATGGTGCCCTTTCCGGCGGGCTGAAGGGCTATAGGGAATAGTCCGATGCGGGCGCGCGTGTATAGGCGCCGACTGACCAATACGAGATTGGGTGTAGACGTGGTCGTATAATTTCCACCTCTTCTCGGCGTTTCGACTCGAACAGGCTCGGGACGCAGCATGAGAAGTCCGGACAGCACTCGTCGTCGACCAGGTTATGGTACGGACACCACATGGCCTACTTCAAGGCCTGAGTCCTGGCCCGGTCGCATGAACGAACATTGGAGATAAAAAGCCCCGGACGAGCCGGGGCTTCAAGTTCTTGGGGGAAGAAAATCCAGATCAGTATTTAGCAACGGCAGGGGCGCGCCCCAGTTGAAGCGGTAATTGATCCCGCCCTTCACCACGTCGAGCCTTTCAGGGTTTGCGCGCCAAGCGCGACAGCAAGCTGATGTACCTCACCGCCTGGATCGCCTCTTTCGTGCGCTTACCGTGCCGATAATTCCCGTTCTGCTTTCCGGTCGGTGCGCCGCCCCGGGCCCCATGCATTCGACAGACGCGACAGTCGCGTACCGCGGGCGCACGACAGCGCTTCCCCGTTCGTTTCGATTTGGCTCTGCACCGAGGCGCGTCGTGGGCGCTTTGCATGGGGTTGATGGTCATTTCGATTTGGTGCCTCCCCCCACCCCAACCGGATCAGGCTGCCTTGTTTCACTGAGGATCGGCATAGGCGCCTGGGAATTAGCTGCCAGCAGAGCAGGAGATGCGGCATTGCGAGCGCCGGCGGTGGTGACGCTATCGGCAATGATCGCCTGATCTGCCGTGACATTGTTCGTGGTCACATGCTTGACGGTGATCTGTTGCTGGCCTCGACCTCGGTGGTGATCGAGCCTTTCGGTCAACATCATCACCGTCCGAGCCGCTTTGTCAGCGAGCTGCAGATATTTCGTCCGCGCCTCGAAAAACTCCGGCGGCTGCGCCCAGCCCTTCTGATACATCGCCAGCGCGGCCTCGTTCGCTGCTATCAATTGCGCGATCAATATTCCCTCGACGGGATCAGCCGGTGCCATATCCATCACACCGTAAGAGACGGCCAAACATGCTTCGGTGACGCTATCGTTGTTTTTCGAGTGAGCGATCGGCAGGGCGCTGATGGTGAGATTGCTTAGCCGATCGTTCCACTCGTCAGCCTTGCCGCCGCCAAGTGACTTGCGATTGCCTTCTGGTTTATTGGGATCGAGACTCAGCTTTATTGCTTGCTTCTCATCTTTAGGCTTCATCATTCCACCTCCTGGGCATTGCAGGCTTGGCAGGTACCACCCGAGATATAGAGGTAGTGTGGGTTTCCAACACTGGGCTAGTAGTGGGGGATTTCCACACTGGGAATTGAGCGTGACAGTGGGGGTTTCCCCCATTGGTACGGTGTGGGTTTTCCCCACTGGGATTCTGTTTTTTACATTTGGCTTTGCGTGCGGCTTTGGCCAGTAGTTCGGCGTCGTCCCGAGTCTTGACCCTTCGCCACTCATGCGAAGGGGTCGGACTGCTCTTGGAATTGACGCAGGTGAGCCGGAAGAAATTCGGCCATCTCAGGTCGCCTGCACTTGGTTTGCCGCGCTGGGTGACCTCTACAAAGCCAAGGGCCTCCAATTCGCGGATGGCGGGCGCGATCGCGTGACGATCGATCCCGTATTCCATGAATTGGCCATAGGTGACCGGCAGCCGGCCGTTGTCGTTGCCGCCATGGTGCGCAAGCTCGATGCAGATGCGATCAAAGACCTTATGCGCAGATAGGCTCAATGCCCTCCATGCCGGGCTTCCCAGCATCTCGATAGTACGGGCAGAGAACTGCCCGTCTATCGCGTTGTTTTTCCTCCTCGCCACCGCGGGCTACTTTCTGCGAAGGTATTCAGCCAGGCCTTCCTGGAAGACAGTGGCGTTCTCTGGGGCGATTAGGATCGTCACATCATCTTCGTATCCGTTTGTCTGGCGGATGACGATGTGGCCGCCCTTACCTTCGTAGACGGCAGTGGCCGGCTGCTCGTGTAGGATGATGCAGTCGGCATCCTTTTCCCAATCAAAGCGGTCGAGATCGTCGGCCCGCGCGAGCGGAGGCGATAGCTTCTTAACCGAGAGATCTTGCGGTGCCTTGGTGGGTGAAGCGAACGATAGCTCTTCAACCTGAACAGCCTTGTTCATCAGCGAAGCCCCCCATCGCTTGCGGAGGAGAAGTCAAAGTGATATTTCATGGTTAATTCCTTTTTCCAGGGGAACGATTCAGAGAGCCCGGGGCGTCGCGAGCGCTTCGGGCTTTCGCTTTGGGTCACTGCGGATGATCCTCAAGGCAGCACGCCAGCCCGAGTCCGGTGGCAACTGCTCCCGACAAGATCGAACGTGGGTAATGGGGCTCAGCATCTCGACCTTGATCAGCTCTTGAGCCGAGTTCAGCGCCTCCACGACCTCTAGAAGGGCGCGGGGGCACAAGCCCCCGGTTCCACCAAGCGCTCGTTTATCGCTTCAATTTGCTCAGTAATATCGGGTGCCAGCATTAGGCGGCCATCTCCGACTCCCAGCCATGCGGCGCTCAAACTCCTCGAGGTCTCTCGACCAGCGCCAGCGCTCTGCGTGCTGCGCTTGTACCGGCGTGTCGTGGACAAACATCACGCTGCGCGCTCCCGCTCGTTCAGTTGGGCGCGCATCCACTCCTCAACTTCCGCCTCGTTCCAGACGCTGATGCGTCCGACCTTGATCGGCTTGGGGAAGTCCTTCGTCGCGTATATCTTTGATTTTTTGAGGCCGATTTTGTCTTCGACCTGCGGCAAGCGCATCCAGCGCATTTGCTCTCTCCGTTATCGTCCCAGCGAACCATTTCGCGTCGGCACGGAGAGAGATAAACGCCTCGCGCGATAAAGTCGTACGAGACAAAACGCCGGTTATTCTTCGGACTTTTTAGTATCCACACTCTTGGCAATCAACTCTACGTTCGCTTCGGTCATATGAATGCCGAACTCGGCGAGTGCATCAGCCACAAGAGAAGCGGCAGATGGCCTGTCTGACGCCCTGTTCCTGGTCAGTCGGAAGCCGTGACTGATTGCGATGCCAACGGCTTTGCAGATCCAACCATCTCTCGCGTGATTGAGTTTTGGATGCCGCCCCCTGCGCCGTTTGCCTTCTCGCGTGTCCCACAGCAACCAGATCAAATATTTCTTGTATTCCTCGAGGATCGGGAAGTCGTCGTCGATTTCCCCCATGAGCTTGTTGTGCAGTGCGCGGCGGGCGAACCGATCTCCACTCTTTGCCGCCTCGATAACCGCCCGGGCTTCAAACAAGCCCGTCGGGTCCTCGTCGAGCTTGTGTTCGTCTTCTGTCTGCGACCCAAGCTCCACTATTTCCTTGTTCTCGAAAAACCAACTTCCCGTCGCAAGAGCAATGCGAATGCCGATTTGGGCGGCCTCCAGTTGAAGTTGGGACTCGGGGTCGATGGTGACGGCGTTTTTGCTTTTGGGTATTCCGGGCACCGGCCTATTTCGGTGTTCTTTTTCGAACCGATCTATTGCTTGGTCTTGACGTTTCTTGATGTCGCCAAGCGTGCCATTGACTCTGTCGAGGGCGCGGCGGATGCGTTTCGCGCGTTGCTTGTCACCGTCCTTCATTTGCGCGCCCCCCGATCCTCACGACGTCAGCGCGCGGTCCAGCGCAATAAGTGCTCCAGTCCTCCATCAGCTTGCGCCGCTTTGCCAAGCCATCGCTGCGCCGGTACGCCTTCTCGACGTCACCAAGCGTATGCGCCAAGGCCGCTTCGGCAAGGTCTCGCGGATGGTCGGTGCAATCACCGGCCCAATCGCGAAAGCTCGATCGAAATCCGTGCGTAGTCGCTGGCGTAACGGTGTGACGCCTGATTACCTTAGCCAGCGCAACGTCCGAAACCGGCCGGAACGGCAACTGCTTGAGCGCCAGGGGCGTCAGTGGCACCGCATGCGCCTTACCGCCTTTCATTCTTGGCGCCGGGATCGTCCAAAGGTCTTTGACGATCTCGCGAGACTGCACTCTTGCCGCTTCGCCCTAGCGGCACGCGGTCAGAATGATGAACCGCAACATGCGCGCCGCGTCAGACGTGTCGGCGCACAAGCTGCGCCAGAACGCGGGCATCTCGGCATAGGGCAATGCCGCATGGTGCTCGACCTTCGAGACCTTCCGTTTGCCTGGCAGCACTTCGGCGATGTGACCACGCCATACAGCGGGATTATCGCCAGTGCGCAGTCTCTCGACCTTGGCCGCCGATAAGATCGCTTCAATCCGACCGCGGAGGCGACTAGCCGTCTCGGTCTTTGTGCCCCATATCGGCCGCAACACCTGCAGCACAGCCGCGGTGTCAACATGGGCGACCGGCAGATGGCCAATGGCGGGGAACACGTAGTCGCGCAGGCTGTTGCGCCACGCCTGCCGATGCCGGGGATTTTTCCATGCGCCTTCGCGGCCGGCGATGAACTGCTCGGCGTAGGTCTGGAACGTGACAGCCCGCGACGCATCGACCTTGGCCTTGGCGCGATCGGTGCGACGGGCTTCAATCGGATCTTTGCGCTGCCGTATCAACGCCCGCGCGTCCGCCGCAGCGTCGCGCGCCTCCGCCAGCGACACGTCACGCAGCGGTCCCAAGCCCATGAACCGTTCCCTGCCCGTGACCGGACTCGTGAATCGAAATATCCACGACGCGTTGCCGCTGCGGTCAACGTCGAGCCGCAACCCGTTGCCATCGCCGAGCCGATCCCCGGGCTTGGCGTGCTGGACCTGTTTTGCTGTCAGGGCCATGAGTGTCTTCCTAATCCCACGGGACCACCTCCGTTTAGAGGTATGGACGTTAGGACACTTCGGTGGACGACAATAGACACAAGACACAGAAAAACCCTGATTTACCGAGGTTTTCGTAAACTACTTGGACGTGGGTAGACGTTAATGGATGGTTGCTTGGTAGCGGGGGAGGGACTCGAACCCCCGACCCCAGGATTATGATTCCTTATGTCTGCCCTTCCCACACAAAATGATTTATCCTTAACTTATTGAAAAACCAAGAGACGATCATAACTCGCCATCAGCTCGGATCACCCAGTGTCATGCCTCCGGTATCAACAGGGTATCAACGGAGGCAAAGTTGAGTTCAAAGATAGTCTCGTTTTCCGTACAAAAGCAGCTGCGATCGGCGTCCAATAAGCTCGCGCTAACCGAGCAGCGCATTGCTGATCTCAAGGCTGTGGGCCGGACAATCTATTTCAATGACGCACGAATGCCAGGGCTTTCGGTCCGGGTCACCAAGGCAGGTGTTAAGAGCTACGTCTTCACGAAGAAGGTTAACGGCAGATTCCTACGAATCACGCTGGGCAAGACGGCCAGTATGTCTCTGAGCGCGGCTCGCAGCGCTGCGTCCGCTCATCATGGCGACATCGCTAAGGGCGTCGATATAGCAGCAGCCCGCAGATCCGCGAAGGCCGCCGCGGGTGTGAAGGCAATGACGCTTGCAGAGGCGTATGAGCGGTTCCTAACCCTAAAGGACCGGCGGCCTTCGACCAAGAACGATTACAATAGGCTCTGGCGGCTCCATCTGCCGGAACATCTGAAGCGCAAGCTGCTGGCTGATGTCACACCATCTGACGTCGAAAGGCTCAAGGCGCGGCTCGGTAGCAAGACGCCGCGCACGGCGAACAAGATCATTGTCTTGCTCTCGGCTATCATGTCAAAGAGTGGCCGATGGGCAGACAATCCAGCGCGTGGCGTCGAACGCTTTGAGGAACGTGTCCGCACGCGCCGGCTTAATGCGGAAGAGCTGGCACGGCTCTGGAAGGCGCTGGACGTCGCTGCCGGAAGCCCATGGTCGGACTTTTTCAAGGTATTGATTTTAACCGGCGCTCGCCGCGATGCGCTTTGCTCCATGCGACGGCAGGATCTCGATCTGGCCTCGGGGGTCTGGGTGGTTCCAGCGACTTGGTCCAAAAACCGGCGAGAGATGGCGATTCCTCTCACGAACATCGCGGTAAAGGTGCTCCAGCGTCGCCAACAAAGCCGGACCCGCTCACCGTGGGTTTGGCCATCTGCCGAGGCCAGAGTCGGGCATGTCGTGAATCCGGAGAAACCATGGCGAGCGTTCCTTAAGGCGGCGGACATAAGGGAAAGGGTCTCCCTTCACGACGTACGCCGGACTCTCGGTTCGAGCCTTGCAAAGTCCGGGGCAGCCGCCGTTGTCATCAGCAAGGCGCTTGGGCACGTATCCCCACAATCTGCAAAGGCCTACGTACACCTCGACGTAGAGCCGGCGCGGTTAGCCATCGAGAAGGCACTTGGAGGTCTGGGCGATGCCTCGTAAACGTCGGCTTACCGGCCTCTCCGAATACGCCGTTCCGAAAATCGATCCCAACGATCGTAATGCGGTCGAGGACGACAAACTTGTCCGGCATGCCTTGGTAGATTTTGACGAGATCGCCGTGCTGTCTGACGAGGTCCGCGAGAAACTCGTCGAGGACCTCGTGGTTTCCATTCGCTTTGCACGCGGCGGCGTCAAGGCCCGGAAACAAGGCGTTTCTGATAAGGCGTTAACTCAACAGATATTTCTGTCTGATGTGGGTAGTGCGCTGGAGAGGGCCGGCTTGCCGCCCAAACGGTGGCGAAAGCAATATGATAATGGCGGCGGCGAGAGCTTCTTCTTCCGTTTGGCCCGCGAGGTTGCGGACGTCGCGGGCCTCGATCTGCCTCAGGACCTCAAACTGCCGGGCCTGCGGGCTTCACGGCATCAGTATGGGATAATGTCGCCGATCATGAAGAAGGCTCAGGAAGACGAACTCGCAGCACGCCGGAAGCGACCTAGCAAGCCCTGACGTCGTTTGAATCGATCATTTCCCCAAGCCCCTCTCAGGATCATCCGCCCGCCAGAACGGCAGGGGCGATTTCCCGCCCCCTCGGTTCAGCCGGAATGGGTGTAATTGGTCTGTTGGTCCAATCAATTGGGATAACCAACATGCCATCCAAATCCATCCGCACCTCCGCTGCAGAGAAATCTCGCGCGGAACTGCTGGCAGAAGTTGCCGGCTTGCCTCCATCGGCTTTCATCCCCACGGCGCATGCTGCGGCTTATCTTGGCTCATCTCCGGGCGTCATGCTGAACTGGCGATCACAGCGAAGGGGACCGCGCTACCACGGCAAGAACGACTTCGTCCGGTATCGGATCTCCGATCTCGATATGTGGATGTCAACGCGGGCTAACGAGATACACGGTGATGAGTCATCAACCGTGGAGACCGAGCCAACCTCGTGCCGGAGGATTGCGTCATGAGCACCATCAATGCCGCGGCGGGTGCCCCAGCGCCACCAGTATTCATCCGGCCAAATTTCGACAGGATGCCGCCTGAGCTCAAGCTGTTGAAAAATTGGGTCCTCTGGGCTGCTGTCTGGAAGGGCTCCAAATGGACTAAACGCCCTACCCAGATTTCCGGTTATGGTGCGAGCACGACTAAACCTGAGCATCATCCTTCGACGACGTAAAGCAGGCATATGAGCTTGCTGTCGCGCGCGGCGGCTACATGGATGTTCACGAGAAGGGGAAGCCTGTACGACAGCATCCTGTCGGCGGTGTCGGATTCGTATTCGACGGTACGCCAGACGCGGATGGGCTTGTTTTCGCCGGCGTTGACTTCGACAAGGTCATATCTGGAAATAGGATCGCCCCCCCAAGCAAAGGGACGCATCAAGCGTCTCGGATCATACACCGAGCTGAGCGTATCCGGCGGAGGCTTGCACGTAATCGTCAAAGCCCGGCCCTTGAAAAGCGGGATCGCCCACGACGGTGTCGAAATGTACACCTCGGGCCGCTTCTTCACCATGACAGGAGAAGTACTGTGACAAGGCGCGCGAACGCGCAGATCGCAGCTGCCCCCGAGGAGTTTGCTGCGCTCGCCGATGAGCTTCAATGCCCGCCCGGAAACAGCGCTCAAGGCACGCCGGGTGCATCGGCAGCGAATGGTCAGCAGCAGGGAACTTTCACGGCGGCTGACCGTGAATACCTTCGAAAGCTTTTCGGGGACCCAAATGAATCCCTAGCGGACGGCATTGAAACTAACATCGAGGAAATTCAGTCTGCGGTATCGGCAATTCCTCCGTCAGCCATTTCGTCGGAGGCTGATTGGGTGAAATTTGCACGTGGGCTGGCTCACCATGCAGCAATATACAAAAAACAGTCTGAACAATTGTACGAAATACTCGATGTCGCCTCGCGCCCTGCGCCTGGGTATAACGAGACGGAGAACCGAGCTCGCTGGTTTAGATATATTAACAAGGCATTCGCTCGCGATAAGCCGATCACCATAGCGACCGTGTTCGATCTGGCAAAGAAACACGGATGGCGGGGTTGGTCTCCAGCCGATGACGCGGCTTCCGCTTCGAGTGCTGAACAAGCAAATGCCCAGCAATCAAATTCTCACCGTGCTATTCCAATCTCTGGTCTTCCGTTGATCCCGCCGAAGCGAGAGTGGGTACATGGGAACGATCTCATGCGCAGGGCTGTATCTATGTTGGTCGCCCCTGGCGGACGCGCGAAAACGACTTGGTTGCTCACTTGTGCTCTAGCATGCGCATCTGGCCGCCCCCTCCTCGGCGCTCACGTATACGGCGGGTCAAAGCGCGTATTATATCTTAGTGCTGAAGACTCGACCAATGAGATCGCACTTCGGCTACGAGCGGCGATGCAGCACCACGTCCTGAGCGGTACCGACGTTTCCGGTCTTCACATCATCGGAGCGGAAAATTGGGGGTTAAAACTTCTTGGTGCTTCCCGTGGCACAGTTGCGATTGACCAGCGCGGCTTGGACGCATTGAACGCGGAACTTGATGCTCTTCAGCCAGACGTACTGATTCTTGACCCACTCATCAATCTCATGGGTGGGGTGGACTCTAACGACAACTCAGCCGCCGCGCAGTTAATGGGACAATTTGTTGCGCTTGCAGCTCAACGCGGTATGGCCGTTATGATGGCTCATCATGCAGCTAAGGGCCGCGATCCAACCTCGGCAGAAAGTGCAATGGGTGCCGCGTCCTTTGTCAACCTCAGCCGAATCGTGTTGAGCATTGAACCGCTGGCTGAAAAGGACGCTGGCCAACTTGGGCTGCCCCCATGGGACGCCAAGTTAGTGTTTCGAATTGGTGGCACCAAGCAGAACTTCAGTCCGCCGAATACGAGCGATAGGTGGTTCCGAATTTCGAACGTCGAGATCCAAAACCAGCAGCCGCCAGTATATCTCAATGGCGACAACGTGGCGGTGGTCGAAGTGTTTCAACCCGGAACGTCTGGTCCCGTCTTCCCTCCTCAGTTGATCCGCGATGCGCTTGTCGCTGTTGATCTCGCAAATCCACCGCTGACCCCCTCAAAGCAATCAAGAGACCGCTATGCCGCGCCCGTAATCGCCCAAGCTATTGCACACCATCGCGGCGGGCGGGCGTCGGATGCCGAGGGCAAGGCCATCCTCGATCACATAACTAGCGCCGGTTTGGTTCACGTTGTCTCGGTCAAGATACGCCGACCAAAGGGGCGGTCAGACGAGATGAACTGCCTCGTTTTGACTCCGGCTGGTAAGGCGGCCATCCAGCAAGCTCATCAAGGCCCCAGCAATTCCCCGCAGTCCCCGCAAAGTCCCGCAGTGTCAACTGCGGGGACCGCAGAGAATGCGGGCGGGGACCCCTAGCGGGTCCCCCGCACTGCTAGGGGGGTGTGGGGGGAGTGCGGGGTACATCAACATCAGGATTGGGAGTGTCAATCATGGGCAGCCCTGGTGCGAAGATTACAAGGTAGCAAGGTATCACCGCCCTACCCTCGCCCACACCGGCGCGCGAACGCTCCGCGCCGTCACCTTGCAACCGTGTCACCTTGAAGTCTCATATCCACCCGGCCGTCATCATTCGCCAACGATTAAGACACCCCCATCCGGTCGTTACCAGGAAGCGAGGCGAGACAGATCACCAAGACTGCAAGACCGGGGATCTGGACCTCTGGGGCCGGTAGTACGGTGACACGGTTACAATCCAAAAAATGGTCCGCCCAGAGATTGATTAAGGAAATCTCAACTTTTCGAAACTAATTTTCTTTAGTGCATGGCCGCGGCAAATCGGCGGCATCACGTATAGGACAAGTACAATGGTCACCAATTCAAATAGCCTCATAAAGAGCGAAGTCGATCGGTTGTTCGCCGAACTGAATGCTACACGCGGCGAATGCTGCACCAATCCAATCACTGCCGGCGGTTTCGTAAAGGGCCTCGACCCAATTGCGACACAAAAGAAAGATGCGATTGTAGCCCTCCACGCTCGCGAGTGGTTTGCGGTCAACGGCCCACCTGATGCGCCTTTGTTACCCCTCAACGTCCACGATCGCGATCGCTTCAGAGGGTCTGGGGGCCTTACCGCGCTTGTTGGCTTCTATGCTCGATCGCTGTCCAGACAGAGATACGACGTTTGCAACCACCCCTCGTTCGACGACTTCGCCCGTGGATTGATGGCGCTCGCGAAGGAAAGAGGCCTGTGGCAGCTTGAGGAGGACGAGACCTTGATGCGGCGTTTCCCGCCACGCCCGCTCGTGGGCATGACGCGGTCCGCGTACTGGGATCCGCGTGAAGAGTCCGAAGAAACGATCGCCAGACTGCGTCAACAGCGACATCGAATTGACCAACGTCACTAGTTCAGGAGGTCGGATGTCGCTGCTTGCAGAACTAAAAGAGGCCAGAGCCGAACTTGAGGCGCCTGCCGATCCTTGGCTGGCACCGTTGCACCGTGTCCGCGGCAAGGTCGAGTTTGATGGCCAAGAGCGCGTGAGCAGCCAGACGTTGCTGGACATGCTTGAGGTGCCTCAGCGCAGCCGCACAGCGGGCACCTACCGCCGTCTGGCGAAGCTGATGGCGGAGCTCGGATGGACAGCAGTGCGGGTTCGGGACCTTACGAGGGGCGGGTACCGCGAACAAGTTCGCGGGTACGTACGCAGCCTTAACCACAAGAGGACGGAGCGCCAACGGTGCTGACATCCGCGACATACCTGGATGACCTCAACGCCGAGCAGCGCCATGCCGTCGAGCATGGCGTTACGCAGGACAACACTGTCGGGTCGCCATTGCTCGTTATCGCCGGCGCGGGGTCTGGTAAAACCAACACGCTCGCCCACCGGGTCGCGCACCTCATCGTCAACGGTGCAGACCCCGAACGCATCCTGTTGATGACCTTCTCGCGACGCGCAGCTGCCGAGATGAGCCGGCGGGTCACGCGGATTGCAGCCAAGCTCGGGGGCAACAAGGCCTCGCTTGACACGTTGCAGTGGGCTGGCACCTTC
>Ga0210407_10001998_pt1 | contig 18112 bp, 10 predicted proteins | sample IncBWC27MmetaG_FD_150860 | JGI IMG/M metagenome (GOLD analysis project Ga0210407, IMG submission 150860) | Forest soil microbial communities from Barre Woods Harvard Forest LTER site, Petersham, Massachusetts, United States - Inc-BW-C-27-M | ecosystem: Environmental > Terrestrial > Soil >...
GTGCCTTGACCGACGTCGGCGGCGTTGGTGATGTCCTCGACGGTGGTCTCGGTGAAACCTTTCTCGGCAAAAATGGTGAGCGCGGCGCGAAACAAGCGTTCGCGGATTTCCGCACTGCGCCGCTGGCGGCGATCCGTGGGAGGAGGGATCTCGCTGGTGGGAATCGGCGGGATGGACATGGATTGATGGGGCATATTGACCTATCCTCATAAATGACTATAGGTCATATTCCCGCGCCAGTCAATCCTTTATTCCCTGACGATGTGCCCTCCCGTCCGCACGATTCTCTCCCCCATCCAAAAAGCCAAAGACCCCGGCTTGCGCCGAGGTCTTTGGAAAAGTGAAGTGCGATTGGAACTATTCTTTGAGCGAGTTCGGATCGGATGTGTTCTTGGGTGACTTCTTGTTGAGCGTGGTCACCAGCTTACGCGCCGCAGGGGGAACGGCTACGGCCCCCTTGAGAATGATGTCCTCGGCGTCCACCTTTTTCCCGTAAATGCGTTCGTTGGCATCGTTGTCCGGCCGAACGGTCGAGCCTTCCAGGGAAATGCCGGCGAAGAGACCGCGGTTGCGCGAATAGCTCAACACTTCGGCGCGCAGCGTTACATCCGTGGAAGCATTCGCTGTACGGCCCTTTGGGCCGGCCGCGGCCGAGGCGTCCGCTCCAAGCTTAACCTTGCTGCTCAGGATCGAGCGAGCCCCTCGGGGATTCATCACCAGCAGCACAAAATCCGTCGCCTGGCCGCCAAGCTGGAAGCCGACGCTGCCGCCTTCCAGCGCCATCATCGAGGGCGCGCTCCAGGGACCCGTAAAATGTTCGCCGGTGCGGCAAGTCATCGCGCCTCTGCCGTAACTGCCGCCTACAATGAAGGCGGCCTTCAACACGGAAGGATAGACGATGACGCATTCCGCTTTGTCGATCAGGTCCTGTGGAATGTCATCGGGAATATCGAGAATTTCCCGGAGAACCGTGCCGCAATTTTCGAGGCGATCGGTTTCTTTCTTATCTCCCGCCGCTGAAACCGGAAGAGTGATCGTGGACACCGCCAGCAATAGTGCAAAAATCCGCTTCATTCCTGTTCACCTCATCGGAGAATTTTGGCCTCAAAAGCATAGAAGCTTCAGTGGCTGGGCGCAACTGACGGAGCTTCCGTCACAAAGTAAGGATAACCGTTCGAGCTGGATCGACGCGTCGCTCGGGAAGAAGCGTTCCGCGGCTCTTCGACTATACTTTCCAGGGCGGGAATTTACCAGCAGAGGAACCATGCGACTAGGGAGAACGAGCAGGCTCTGGACGGTGATAGCCGTTGCCAGCGCCATTTGTGCGGGGGAAGCAAGCGCGCCTCGCGCCTGCGCGCAATCAACTAAACCGTTAAAGCCTGCAAGCGGCTCTGCTGGCGAGCGCTCGAAGAAGACGGTTGCGCCACAGACGGATGCCGCGACGAAAAAGTTTGCCGCGCGTGTGGAGGCGCTGCTGGGTGCCGAGCCGGCTAGCAAGGGTGAATGGGGCCTGCTGGTCGTCGATGCCGCGACCGGCGCTACCCTCTACGAGCAGAATGCCGGGAAGTATTTTGTGCCGGCTTCGAACATGAAGCTATTCACAACCGCCCTGGCGCTCGCGAAACTCGGCCCTGACTACAGATTTCACACCACACTTGAGACTCACGGAACGATTTCACCGGAAGGCACGCTCAACGGCGAGTTGGTGCTGGTAGGGCGCGGCGATCCAAACCTATCGAACCGTAAATTCCCATTCGAATTGAAAGAAGAGTTTGATGGTCCGCCGGAAAAAGTTTTGATCGAACTGGTGGACACGCTGGCAGCAAAAGGCGTCAAGGAAATTTCGGGCGACGTGATCGGCGACGACAGCTATTTCCCCCGCGAGCGTTATCCCAGTGGCTGGGAGATCGACGACATGGTCTGGGAATACGGCGCGGCCATCTCGGCGATCGTGGTGGATGACAACACCGTGGCGTTGACGCTGACACCGGGAGAAAAGGGGGACGATCCGGTTACCGCATTGGTAGCGCCGCCAACGCCCGATTTTACGGTTGAAAATGATGTCAAGACTTCGGCGGCTGCGGCGAAGCCGGATCTAACACTGACGCGCGAGCCGGGCGCGAACCTTGTTGTGGTAAAGGGAACGCTGCCCGCGAAGAGCGCACCGCGCAAATTGGTGCTGGCCATTGAAGAGCCTGCGCAACACGCTGCAGTGCTGCTCAAACAATTGCTGGAAGAGCGCGGCATAAAGGTGGAAGGTGTGGCGCGTGCGCGGCATGAACAGACCGCCCCCGCGGACACTGCTACGGTCTTGGCGGAACATGTCTCCGTGCCGCTCGGGGTGTCCCTCAAGCTCATCAATAAGATCAGCCAGAATCTCCACACGGAGATGTTGCTGCGCACCGCAGCGCGGCAGAACGGTCCATGGAACACGCCCGAGGATCTCGTAAAATTTCCTGCGGAATTTTACGCGGCTGCGGGCATCGCGACCGACGATGTGATTCAGACGGACGGTTCAGGGCTCTCGCGGCATGATTTGGTCACGCCGCGCGCGATCGTTTCGTTGCTGAAATACGCGCAAACGCAGTCGTGGTTTGACTCTTATTACGCTTCGCTCCCCGTCGCCGGAGTGGACGGAACGCTGGAAGACCGCATGAAGAACTCGCTCGTTACTGGACGAATTCACGCTAAAACGGGTTCGGTGGAGCACGTCCGAACGCTCTCGGGATTTGCAGAAACGCCCGCTGGTCGCAAGCTGGTTTTTTCTTTCTTGAGCAACAATCAAGGCGGGAAGAATCATGAAGCGGCGGACGCGCTGGGCGCCTTGTGCATGGCGATGATCGAAGAGTTCAATACCGCGCCATCGCATCGCGCGGCGGAACACAAACGCCCACACTGAGATGAAACGATGACCACAGCGAAAGAGCAAATCGTAACCGTGTTTGGCAGTTCCCGTCCGCGCGAGGGCAGCGCGGACTATGAAGATGCGCGCGCTCTTGGTCACGCGCTTGCCGAAGCCGGGTTCGCCGTGTGCAGCGGTGGTTATGCCGGAGTGATGGCCGGCGTCTCTCGCGGCGCGAAAGAGGCCGGCGGAAAAACCTACGGCGTGACAGCCGACTTTTTTGCATCGGCAAAAACGAACGCGTGGATCGACTCCGAAGTGCGCATGAAAACCTGGGAGGAGCGGCTATTCGAATTGATCCGCCTCGCTGATGCATTTGTGGCCTGCAAAGGCGGGACGGGCACGCTGGTCGAGCTGGCCGTTGTGTGGGAAATGCTGAACAAATCCGTGATGAAACCGAAGCCGTTCGCGGTCTTGGGCGATTTCTGGCAGCCGATCCTCGATCGCGTTCGCGAAGTGGAATTGGGCCATCCGGCGCCGTGGGGTGAGGCCAACGAGAGGCTCGTGCACGTCGTGGCCACTCCGGCGGACGCGGCGAGTTTTCTGAAAGCGAAATTGAAATAAGAATGTCGCGATCTGCACAGGACGTTTTGGAGTTTGACAAGCTGCGCGAGTTGTTGCGGATGAGAACGACGTGTGCGCCTGGCCGCCGAGCCGTGAATGAGCTCCAGCCCGGCGCGGACCGCGCGACGCTGGAAAACGTTTTCGCCCTTATCCGCGAAGCGCGCGAATGGTTGCGCGCCGGGCGCGAGCTGGGTTTCGGTGGGCTCGCCGATCCGGAAGCCTGGCTCGAAAAAATCACTGGGCCGGGAGCGATGCTCGAACCGCGGGAATTTCTCGAAGCGGCGTCGCTGCTGGAAACGGCGGCGTGGTTGCGCCAGCAATTCCGCGAAGACGCGGTGAAATTTCCACTGCTGGCCGCGCGGGCGGCATCGCTCGCGGATTTTCGCGAGCTCCTGGCAGCGATTCGCCGCTGCGTTCTGCCCAACAGCGAAATCAGCGACGACGCTTCGAGCGCCCTACGGCGAATCCGTTTGAGCGTCACGCAGACGCGCGAATCCATCCAGAAAACGCTAAAGCAGATTCTGCGCGCGCGAAACGCGGAAGCCGGCGAAGACTACGTTACGCTGCGCAGCGACCGCTTCGTGATTCCCGTGCGCGCGGAGCACCGCCGCAGCGTCCCGGGTGTGGTTCACGGCGCCAGCGGCACGGGACAGACGGTTTTCGTGGAACCCTTCGAAACCGTCGAGACCAATAATCAACTCGTGCAGCTCGCCGAAGAAGAAGCCGCGGAAATCGTGCGTATCTTGCGTGATCTGACGGAACGCTTGCAGCGAGCACAAGCGCCGTTGCAATTCGCAGCAGCGACGATTGCCGAGCTCGATGGTTTTTTCGCGCGGGCGCGGTTCGCGCAGGATTTTGACGCCACGATGCCGGAGTTTGCTGAAGCAGGCGAACTGCGCTTGGAAGCCGCTCGCCATCCCGTGCTTGAAGACAAGTTGCGCCGCGAGAATCGCTCCATCGTGGCCATGACACTGGCCCTCGGCGGAGAAGAACGCGTTCTGGTGATCAGCGGCCCAAACACCGGCGGAAAAACTGTCGCGTTGAAAACCACGGGGATGGCCGCGCTGGCCGCCCAATCGGGAATTCCCGTCGCGGCGCAGCGCGCCGTGCTTCCCCTCTTCGATCGCATTCTCGTGGACATCGGCGACGAGCAATCCATCGCCGCGGATTTGTCCACATTTTCCGCGCACATGCTGAATTTGAAAGCCATGCTGGAGGCCGCGACGCCGCGCTCGCTCGTGCTGGTCGACGAAATGGGCACGGGCACCGCGCCGGAAGAAGGTGCCGCGCTCGCCGTCGCGCTCCTCGATGAATTTCGCGCCAAGAATTGCATCGTGCTCGCAACCACGCATCACGACCGATTGAAAACTTACGCTTCCACAACTCCAGGTGTTGTAAACGCCGCGGTGGAATTCGACGACGTGAATTTGCGTCCGACGTACCGGCTCATGGTCGGCGTGCCAGGCGGCTCCAGCGGCATCGCCATCGCGCAGCGCCTGGGAATCGGCAGTGATGTCATCGAACGCGCGCGTTCCTTGATGGCCCCGGAAGCGCTCGAAGCCGCCGATTTGATCGCCTATCTCCACCGCAGCCGCGACGAACTGGACCGCCTGAGCCAGCAAATGACCGTCGAGCGTCACGCCCTCGAAGAAGAACGCAAGAAGCTGCGCACCGAGTGGGTCGAGCGCCAACAGAAACGCATCAAAGAGCTCGAAGCGCAATTCACCGAAATGCAGAAACGCTTCGACGAAAATGTCGCGCGCGTCGTCGAAGCCGTGAAGGAACGCGAGCTGCGCGCGTCACTCGAAAAATCGACACGTCGTAAAGTACAAGACGTCCGCAGCGAAGCCCGCGAAGAGTTAAACGCCGCCGTCGTACAAACAATTTCCGACTCGCAAGCCGATCTTGGCGTCACGTCGTCTTCCTCTCAAACCGTCGCGGCGGACCAGTTGCAACCCGGCGCGCGCATTCGTGTCCGCGGCTTCAACAAACCGGTCATCTTCCGCCGTCTCGATGGTTCCTCCGCCGAAATCGAAGCCGGCCCGCTGCGCATGAAAGTCGCCATCGACGAAATCACCGGCATCGAGTCCACCCCACAGCCAACCGCCAGGACTGCGGGTGCTGTAGGGGCGGGGCTTGCCCCGCCCGCTTCCAACGTCACCGTAACTTCGCAATCCAGCGGAACCGCCGCCCCCGCCGAAATCAACGTCATCGGCATGCGCGTAGAAGAGGCCACCGATCTCGTCGACAAATATCTCGACGAAGCCGCCCTCGCCCATCGCACCCGCGTCCGCATTATTCACGGCCATGGCACCGGCGCTCTCCGCAAGGGGCTGGGAGAATTCCTGAGAACGCATCCGCTAGTTGCCAAATCATCGTTTGAAACCGAAGAACACGGCGGCAAAGCCATCACCGTTGTAGAATTGCGATCCTAATCAGATGACGAAGCTCGAAGATCGAAATTCGAAATTAGAAACAGGCTCGACTGCATCGGAAACTCGAATTCGGGATTTCACCGACCTGCAAGTGTGGCAACTGGCGCGCGAGCTGAGAAAACAGGTCTACAAGCTAGTGCGAAAGTTTCCCCCTGAGGAGAAGTTTGGGCTTGCATCGCAAGTCCAACGCGCGGCCATTTCCATCACTGCAAACATCGCCGAAGGATTTGGGCGGTATTCTTATCAGGAGAATATTCAATTTTGCAGGACGGCGCGTGGATCGGCTCTTGAAGTCCGAGACCATTTGATCAGTGCGGAGGACCAGAATTATATTTCGGCGGCAGAACATAAAGACGTGGCTGCGCTGGCGCAACGCGTCATCCAGACGCTAAACGGCTATATTAGAGCAACGAAGGAGCGGCAGACCCTCAAGAAGCCAGGAACGCTCTAGCTGGTATTTCGAGTTTCTTTTTTCGAGTTTCGGTCTCATTCAAATGGCGGAAGCAGGCTCATTCGCGGATAAAGTAAAACAGCAGGCGGACATCGTCCGCGTGGTGGGCGAATATCTCCCTCTCAAGAAGGCCGGACAGAATTATCGCGGTCTTTGTCCCTTTCATGCGGAAAAGACGCCTTCGTTCAATGTGCACGCAACCAGGCAGATTTATCACTGCTTTGGCTGCGGCGTCGGCGGAGACGTTTTCAAATTTGTCATGGAGATGGAGAAGTGCCAGTTTCCAGAGGCTGTCCGCATCGTCGCGGAAAAATGCGGCATCGCGATTCCGCGTCCAAAGCAGCGTTCGCCCGAAGAGCGCAAAGAGAATCAGCAGCGCGCCGTGTTGGTGGAAATACACCGCGAAGCCCAGACATTTTTTGTGAAACAACTGGAAGGCACTCTGGAAGGCAAAGCCGCCCGCGCCTATCTGGAAGACCGCGGGCTGGACAAGGACACCATCGCCCGGTTTGGAATTGGTTACACGCCAAGCGGCGGCGATGCCCTGCTGCGTTTTCTCCGCCCCAAATATAAAGAAAACATGCTCGCGGATTCGGGCCTGATTTCCCGCGACCAAAGCGGACGGCTGTTCGACCGCTTCCGCCGCCGCGTTACCTTTCCCATCGCCAATGAATCCGGGAAAATTGTCGCCTTCGGCGCCCGCGCTCTCGGCGATGACCAGCCAAAATATCTGAACTCGCCCGAGACGCCTATCTATTCGAAAAGCAATGTGCTTTATCACATGGACCGCGCGAAGGACGCGTTGCGCCGGGAAGATTTCGCGATCCTCGTCGAAGGCTATATGGACGCCATCGCCGTCGCCCGCGCCGGCATCAGCAACGTCGTCGCAAGCTGCGGCACCAGCCTGGCCGAGCCGCAGATCAAACTGCTGGGTCGCTTCACCAAACGCGTCATCGTTAATTACGACCCCGACGTCGCCGGCCAAGCCGCAACCGAACGTTCTCTTTCCTCGCTGCTCGAACAGGATTTCGAAGTGCGCGTCCTGGCGCTGCCCCCTGTCGGCGACAAAAAAGCCGATCCCGACCTCTTCATCCGCGAACGCGGTAAAGACGAGTACATCAAGCTCGTCAAGGGAGCCCCGCCGTATGTGGATTACTTGATCGCCCGTGCCCGCCAGATGGATATGTCGACAGCGGAAAGCAAGCTGCGAGTGCTCAACTTTTTTCTGCCGTATATGCAGAAGATGCCGAACCCCATGTTGCGTGCAGAGTGGGCGACGAAAATTGCCCACCAGCTTCGCATCGAAGAGCCGGTTCTTCGCGCCGCCTTTAGCAAGGCGGCCAAGGAGCGCCGCAGCGAAGTCAAAGCGCAGCCGGAACTCGTGGGCCGCGCCGCGAAACCGGTCGAGCGCCGCCTGATCCGCATGCTGGCCGAAGCCCAGGATTTTCGGCAGGAGCTGGCGAAGCGCCTGCAGGATGCGCGCCTCTACCACGGCCTCGAAACGGAAAAGATCTTCGCCGCCCTGATCGTCGCCAGCCTCTCTAGCGCTCCCGTAGAGGCTACCGAAGTCGCCGCCTTGCTTGAGGAGCGCGACCGCCGCATGCTCTTCGAAATCCTCTTCGAAGAATCCAGCGAGCTCACCTGGGAAGAGGCCGCCAGTTGCATCGAAGCCCTGCAGCACCGTCAAGCCGAGCGCGAACTGGCGGACGTCCAGCGCAGCATCGAAGCCAACCCCCCTGTCACGGAAATGCGCGGCCTCCTCGAAAAGAAGCAGGAGCTGATGCGCCGTCTCGCCGCAGCGCGGTGAGAGTCCGCGGTGCCGCCATCGTTGGAACAGAGGAGCCTGCTCTATCTAAGAGGCTTTAGGCGAGCCACGCCGGTGCAGCATCCACGCCGAAAGAACTAACAGCACCGCAGGTAGCCAGATCCAGAGTATTTCGTTCTGAACCACTGCGAGGCCACGGTGACTAAAAAAGCGGCTGACTCCAATGGGTGAGACGTGAATCGGCCTCCAGGGTAGAAAGTAGCGGTTGTTGTTGAAGGGTGAAAAGAAAGCTACGCCCAGGCCGCCGTCCGTCATGGCGTCCAGTAATCCATGGCTCGCCGTCGCCACAAAGAAATACGACCATAAGGCGAACCGGCCCAGACCAGGCAGCCTTTCCCAAAATGCGAGGAGCACCACGACACTTGCCAGAAGGGCAGCAAAGAGGATCGAATGCGTAAATCCTCGGTGTCCCCAGAAGTCGCCATAGCGGATGCCGAACCGAAAGCCGATGACATCCAGATCAGGAACCGCCGAGCAGAGTGCTCCGATCACCCAGACTCGGTTTGGGGTTCCGGGCTTGTAGAAACACGCTCCGATGCCTAGCGCTGCCACTGCATGTGAGAATACCGACGCCATTGAAAACCTATCCGTCCTAGCTCGGGAGACATCATACACAGAGCACTGGGTTCGCGACCAAGTCCTCCCGCTACCTTTGAAGACCGTCGGAGGGCCACTTTGACCGTAAACGACCCAATGGCAGGCCGAGGCCACGCCGCCGGGCCCCAAGTGTCATTTCTTCCACACATTTCCACAAACTAAAACGTTGACGGAATGGGACTTAAACGTGTAGCGTAATAGGGTTTCGCGAGTAACGGTTCTGCTCCTAAGTGCATCTATATAGATGTAGTTAGCAGCAGGGGACCGGGCTCCCATAGTGCGGGAAGCGGGCAAACGCACGGAGCGAGCGGCAAGCAGTGGCGCGGCGCAGAAGGTTTCTCAAAAATCAGCGACCGAATTTCTGGGGAAAATCTCCCCGCAGTTCGCGCAAGCGCGCCAGCCTGCCTGTATCTCTGCGAAGACGATGGTCTCCAAAAACGCCCGAAAACGCTTGGGATTGTGGTGTGATTGCGGGAGGAATTTGTGGCAGCAGTGGGTCTTGAAGAAAAATATGATGCAGTAAAGCAGCTCATTGCCATTGGCAAGGAGCGCGGCTATCTGCTTTACGACGAAGTGAACGATTCGCTTCCGGCGGAAGTGCATTCTTCCGAAGAGATCGACGATCTCCTCACTACCTTCGAGCGCAACGGCATCGAGATTTACGAGGATCAAGCGTCGGCCAAGGCCGCACGCGCCGTGGAAGTCTCGGTCGATTCCGGCGACCACGACGTGGTCGTCAAGGACGACGTGCACTCGGACGAAGGCTCGAGTGACCTGGACCTGACGCCGGGTTCCCTCGAAAAAACCAACGATCCCGTGCGCATGTACCTCCGCGAAATGGGCACCGTGCCGCTGCTCACCCGCGAGGGCGAAGTCACCATCGCCAAGCGCATCGAGCGCGGCCAGCTCGTGGTGATGAAGTCCATCACCCGTTCGCCCATCGTCATCAAGGAACTCATCGCCGTTGGAGATGATCTGCGCAAAGGCGCGCGCTCCATCAAAGAAATCGTGGTGTTTGACGATGAAGAGCTGACCGAAGAAAAAATCGCGAACAAGACGAAGCAAACTCTCAAGTCCATCGACAAGATCGCGAAGCTCTATGACACGGCGCTGAAGCAAGCTGTCAAGCTCGATAAAACCGCCAAATCAAAAAAGCGCCCCTACATTCGCGCCAAGTGGGAAGTAGCGCGGACGCGCGTGGAGATTTCCGTCGCTATTCGCGACATCGAATTCAATCCCTTCGAGAAAAAACGCCTCATCGACAAGATGCGCGGCACCGTCGAGCGTTTGCAATCGCTCGAACGCGAAGCGGGCCGCCTCGAACGCCGCGTGGACGCCTCCAAGGGCGATGTAGCCTCGGAAGCGCGCAAGGAATTGCGCACCCGCCGCACCGAATTGAAAGACATTGAAGAAGCTAGCGAAGTCGGACTGACCGAGCTCAAGCGCACGCTGACTTTCATCCACCGCGGTGAAGCGGAAGCCGAGCAAGCCAAAAAAGAATTGATCGAAGCCAACCTTCGCTTGGTCGTTTCCATCGCGAAAAAATACACCAACCGCGGCCTGCAATTTCTCGACCTGATTCAGGAAGGCAACATTGGCCTGATGAAAGCCGTCGACAAGTTCGAGTGGCGCCGCGGCTACAAGTTTTCGACTTACGCGACGTGGTGGATTCGCCAGGCCATCACGCGCGCTATCGCCGATCAAGCCCGCACCATCCGCATCCCGGTGCACATGATCGAGACAATCAACAAGCTCGTGCGCACCAGCCGCCAGCTCGTTCAAGAGCTCGGCCGCGAGCCGACTTCCGAAGAAATCGCCAAGCGCATGGACATTCCCGTGTCCAAGGTCCGCAAAATTCTGAAAATCGCGCAGGAACCGATTTCGCTCGAAACTCCGATCGGCGAAGAAGAAGATTCGCATCTCGGCGATTTCATCGAGGACAAGGCCGTGGTTTCGCCTTCCGACGCGGTTATTAACTTGAACTTGAAGGAACAAACGTCTTCGGTGCTGAAGACGCTGACGCCGCGCGAAGAAAAAGTCATCAAGATGCGCTTCGGTCTCGACGACGGCAGCGAACACACTCTCGAAGAAGTCGGCCAGTCCTTCGCCGTCACCCGCGAACGCATCCGCCAGATCGAGGCCAAAGCGCTGCGCAAACTGCGCCACCCCTCGCGCTCGCGCAAACTCCGCGCCTTCCTCGAAGGCCCCTCGCGCGACTACCTCTAGAAAAATCCGGCTTGCCCAAAAGCAAAAACGCCTCCAGCTCCATCGGAGGCGTTTTTATTTCGTAAAGGTTTTACTCCGAAAGTTCATAATCGTTTCACTTCTTCAAGCTCAAAGCGCATATTAGAATGACGGCTGAGATAAACAATCCATGAAAACGAATCAAAAGATAATCGCGATTGTTCTCCTGGCGCTGCTGGGGGCGACCGTGTACGGACTCTTCCGGACCGGCGGGCCTGCGGGCAGCGGTGGCCTGCCAGGCGCGCTAAAAAAGTTGGCTGGAGAGCAAGCGACCCTCGTTGACGAATCTTCGCTCAGAACGGCGCAGGATCTGGCCAAGCTCGCGGACCATCCTGAGGAACAAGCCTTATCGAAAGAGGCCATCCGCCTGGCGGACCACGGATTGGATCTGGCCTTCGATGCCGCACTGCGCGACGCGGACGCGCATCCTCCGGTGCTTTCCGCCGAGGCGAAGCAAATTCAGGCGCGCCTTGAGAAAGCCCAAAAACTCCAGCAAGCGGATCAGGCGCTGGCAGACAGCTTGACCGCGGCGGAAGCCAAAGCCAGCGGCGCGAAGAAAGGTGCGCTCGACGACCGGCTCAACGAAGTCAAGGCACAACTGGAATCCGACGAAGACGATGTGGACGACGCGACGCAAGACTTGACGCGTGCCGGCGGCAACGCCAAAGAGCGAGTCGCGCAGATGAAACAAGAACATGAGGAGACTTCCAAGGAGGTGGACACCGCCGTTCAGAAATATCCAGTTCCGCCTCCCGAGCAATTCGGGCTCATTCATCGGTACCAGCAATGGTCGGTGTTCCACCAGGAGCAAAAACTCGTCTCGCAGGCGAAGCAATCGGCGCAGGCCGCGGCAACGGCGCTGGCCGCACAACATGACGCGCTGGACGCGCGCATCGAAGCGGCGAAGAAAGCCACTCCACAGCTGGCAGCGCACGCCAAAAGCACGGCCGCGGCATCGGCGACGCAACCAGCGGATGCTGCTCCACAAAAAGACCACAGCCACGAAGAGTCCGCCGCGGCGCTCGCCAGAATGAAAGAAATCGTGCTGGACCAAAAAGGCCTGACGAGTTTTGACAAGCGCGCCGACTACGAAAGGCAGCTGGCGGCGGTCTACGGCCAGTGGAGCGACGTAGTCGCGGCGCGGCAACGCAGCGTGGTGCACCGGGCGCTGCAGGGCGTGCTGATCATCGTGGGAATCGCAATCTTCGGGCTCTTTTTTGACACCTGGCTCGAACGGCTGCTGGGCAAAACGTCGCTGGACCGGCGGCAAGTGGAAACTTTGCGCACAGTAACGCGTGTAACCGTGCAAGTTTTGGCAGTGCTGCTCATTCTGCTGGTGATTCTAGGGCCGCCAAGCCAGCTGGGAACGATTCTCGGGCTGGCCGGCGCGGGCTTGACCGTGGCGCTAAAGGATTTCATCGTCGGATTCCTCGGCTGGTTTGTGCTGATGGGGAAAAACGGGATCCGGCTGGGGGACTGGGTGGAGATCAACGGCGTGACCGGCGAAGTGGTGGAACTGGGGATGTTCCACACCGTGCTGCTGGAGACCGGCAACTGGACGGATTCCGGGCATCCGACGGGGCGGCGTGTGACATTCACGAACAGTTTCGCCATCGAAGGGCATTACTTCAATTTTTCCACTTCGGGGCAGTGGCTCTGGGATGAGCTGCAGATCGTCTTGCCGGCCGGACAGGATCCCTATCCCGTCGTCGCGGCGATTCAGAAGCAGGTGCTGGAAGCGACGTCCGCGGGTGCGCAGCAGGCGGAACAGGAATGGAAGACGGCGGCGCGTTCGCGGGACATGAGCGCAATGACGGCGGCGCCGGCGATCAACGTCAAGCCGGTGATCGGCGGTGTCGAGATTTCGGTGCGCTACATTACGCGGGCGAACGAACGGTATCAATTGCGCGCCAAGCTCTACCAGGCTGCCGTCGACCTGCTGGGAAAGCATGCGGTGCCTGCAGTAGAACCTAAAAAGGATAGTAACTGATTGCATATATCCCCTTACCCCCCCTCCCCCCGGTTTTTGCGTAAGTGTTGCTTCTAAAGGGGATAAAGGTCTTTGTTTTGATACAGTTTTGCAAGTGTTGATTCTAAAGGCGGTTGTCCTTCGTGCCTCAGGGCAAGCGGGAGCGGGCTGTTTGCCGAAAGGTAGCTGGTGTGGGCTCGAAGATTCTTGGCGCAAAGGACGCGGGAAGGCGCAGTGATTTGAAGGAATGAGATGAATCGCGCGGCGGGCGTGCCCTTCGCGAAGGACGCTCAGGGTAAACGGGAGATTCATGGGGCATGGTATAACATTTAGGTACTACTGTCAAGAGTTACCTTGCGGATAGCATTCGAATGGAGTGTGGAAAAGCGTTCGAACGGTGATTCCAGCCGAGCAGGGAAAGTCAAAAGCCCCACACGCAAATACGGCGTGTGGGCCACCCCGCTAGATGTCCGGGCCACCGCCCAAATGTGGCCTGACGCGGCAGCCAGTGGGCTCGGGTCGCTGGTGAAGGTAGTGAATAAGTTGCTACAAGGTGTATACCTAGCTTGTGATAGGCTCTGGGCGTGCAATGGGGAATCGTTACAGGTCCGTGAGCCCATCGTTGCAGAACCATTCCTGAAAATGTCCTCTTGAGGGTTGGTGTGGACGGGCGGATCGAAAACGATTCGGGGTGTTTGGTCAAATCTACGGCGTGGGCGGAAAATGAAAATTCAATCCTTCCTGATGCGCACTTCCCTTTTGTTTCTATTCGCGCTCCTGGCATTTTCGGGTGTTCGGCTGGCTGCGCAGACGCAAGGTGACAATGCTGGCGCGACACGGACGATGGCTCCGGCAGTTCCCGCGCGGATCACGCAAGCGATCGATGAAACACAGTTGGTGACGCTAAAAGGAAACGTGCACCCTCTGGCGCGGCCCGAATTCGATCAGGGCCCGGTCTCCGATACACAGCCTATGAAAAGAATGATGCTTATTTTGCAGCGGAGCCCCGAGCAACAAGCGGCTCTGCAGCAGCTCATGGCCGAGCAGATGAGCAAAGATTCACAAGATTTTCACAAATGGCTTACTCCGCAGCAGTTCGGACAGCAGTTCGGACCAGCGGACGCGGATGTCCGGACGCTGACCGATTGGCTGACTCGGCAGGGCTTCCAGGGAATCAAAGTCGCAAAGGGCCGCACGGTGATCGAGTTTTCGGGGAATGCCGCGCAAGTGCGGAATGCATTTCACACTGAGGTTCACCACTTTGTATTAAGCGGGGAGGACCGGAGCGCGAATGTAAACGATCCACAGATTCCGATTGCGCTCGCCCCGGTAATAAAGGGGATCGTCTCGTTGGATAATTTTCCGAGGAAATCGCTTCGGCAGGAGGGTGGGATTCTCTCTATCTCACGTAATAGCCGTGGTGTTCCCCAATTCAGCACGACAACCGGATGCCCGCTACCGAACGGCACCCAACCTTGCTACTTTGTTGGACCAGCGGATTTTGCAAAAATCTATAACATCCCTGCGAGCCTTAGTGGGAGCGGAGTAACCATAGGAATCGTTGGCGACTCCAACATCGATCCGCAAGATGTGGTGAACTTCAGAACCATATTCTCACTAACACCAACGACTGGACCGAACATCATCGTGGACGGCCCTGACCCGGGAATCGGAGGCGCAGGAAGCGATGAGAGTGAGGCGGACCTTGACGTCCAAATCTCGGGAATGGTCGCTCCCAAAGCAACAATAGATTTCGTGGTTGCCCAGTCTACCTTCACTGCACAGGGAACCGACTTAGCCGCTCTTCACATCATCGACGAAAATCTTGCGGATGTGATGAGCGAAAGCTTTGGGATTTGTGAGCCGGGATTGGGTTCGGGCGGAATTGGATTCTTTGAAGCTTTGTGGGAGGAGGCCGCAGCGCAGGGCATAACGGTCATGGTTTCGGCCGGGGACAATGGTTCGGCAGCTTGCGATAATTTCGACACACAATCCGTCGCCACCCGTGGACTAGCGGTAAATGGGATCGCTTCCACGCAATTTAATATTGCTGTGGGCGGAACGGATTTTGATGACGTGGGAGCACAAACCTCGTTCTGGAATGCGGCTCCGCAAAACGGGACGATCGCCGAATCTGCCAAAGGTTATATTCACGAGAGAACCTGGAACAATTCTTGCGCGGCAACGGCCACGAGCGCGAACCTAAACACCGTGTGCGCGAATGCGGCAGGCATCCTGGCGGGGAGCGGCGGCCCTAGCTCCGTCGCCAATTCAAAACCATCATGGCAAAATGGGCTGACTCCCGCAGACGGTGTCCGTGACCTCCCTGACGTTTCCTTGTTCTCAAGCGTCGGTTCGCTGAGCAATAGTTTTTATCCCGTCTGCGAAGCTGACGCTGCGGGGGGACAGCCCTCGTGCTCGGGTAACCAGTTCGTGGTCGGAATTACTGGCGGTACTTCGGCCTCCTCGCCTGCATTCGCAGGGATCATGGCGCTGATTAACCAACAACAGCAAGGCCGCCAGGGCAACGCAAACTTTGTGCTGTACAAGATCGCAGCGATGACAGGGCAAACCTGCAACTCTTCGACGGAAGCGCTCTCGGGATCGACTTGTACTTTCAACGACGTGACGATGGGTAACAACTCCGTACCATGCGCCGGAGATCCCACGAAGACGTTGAATTGCAGCAGCAGCGTCGCGAATGCAAATGGTGTGCTGGTCGATCCCAAAAACCCAACAACGCCGGCGTGGCCCACCAAAACCGGGTATGACTATGCGACGGGGCTAGGTTCCGTGAACGTGACGAACCTTGCGGCAGCGTGGCCGACAGCGGTTGGGACTTTCAAAGGCTCTACTTCGAGCCTCACGCTTAATGGAGGGACCACCACGAACCCGATCCCCCACGGGACGAAAGTTACTGCTACCGCGACGGTGGTAGCAAAGAGCCCAGCTACTGGGACCCCGACAGGAGACGTCTCCTTAGTTGGACCGGCCGGGAGCATAAACTCGGGGATCAACGCAGCAACACTCACCGGTGGTAGCCCGGATATCGCCGACTTAACCACGACGACGTTACCTGGAGGCAGCTACAGCGTCACGGCCCACTATGCGGGTGACGGGACGTTTGGGCCGAGCGACTCGAATGCGGTTCCTGTTGTAGTAAGCAAGGAAAATAGCGGGTTGCAGTATCAGATCCTACTTGTAGACCCCGGCACCAGAAAGGTAACAAACACAAATGCGACATCCTATGTCTACGGATCCTCGTTCAGCATTTTGCGCATGGACATACTAAATAGCACGGGAAATGGCACAAACTGCCAATTGCTTATAGCGACGCCAGTTACTGCTGGGTGTGCGTTCGACGCAACGGGGTCGGTGAGCATCAACGACAATGGAGGTCCGTTGGCGGGTAGTCCGTTTAACATCAACAGTGCAGGGAGCGCTGAGGATCAAACACTGCAGCTAACGGGGGGAACACATGCGCTCTCCGCGACGTATTCCGGAGACGTCAGTTACAATGCGACTCCGACAGGGAGTCCGGTAACCAGTACCGTGACGGTCATGCCTGCTCCAACTACCACGGTATTAACAGTCAGCAGTATGAATGGGATAGTAAATTCTCAGCTCAATTTGACGGCTGATGTGAAAACAAGCAGTACGGGTGTGGCGCCATCCTGCTTTCAGATTGTTTTCAAGGATGGGGCGACCGTAGTGCCTTCGGGGGGTGACTGTATTCCTACGGCAGGATCCGTGAATGGTCCCGCCGAGACGGTGTTCGCAGGCGCAACCATTCCAACGACGCCCGGAACCCATTCGTACACTGCAACCTACACGGCCGACGCAAATTATTTGACATCGGTGTCAAGCGCGCAGTCCGTTGTCGTGAAATTAGGGAGCAACCTGGGCGTCCAAGCTACGCCGTCGCAAATTGTCACCGGTCAGAGCACGACTCTCGCGGGGCAAGTGAGTACAGGAAACCAATCCCCCACGCCAGGCCCCACGGGAACAGTCACGTTTACAGGCTCGGTAACCGGACAGATTAAGAGTCCTGCAACTTGCATGACGACGGTCCTCTCCGGAAATGAGGGATGCCAAGCAACTGTCAGTTATAGCCCGGCGTCGAGCGAAACGGTTACGGCTACTTACAGCGGGGACACTAACTATGCCCCCGATACTTTCTCTCCCCCAATTTCCATTGTCGTTACACAGCCAAGTTTCAGTCTTGCGGCATCCAGCACGATGGTGACAGCTGGTGGCAGTGGAAGCTCGACGATTACTGTAACGCCGACTGTGGGATTTACGGGCATGGTGGCGGTGACGTGTCCGAGTCTGCCTCCCGGAGTTACCTGCTCTCCCTTGAACATTAACGTGCCAGGAGGAAGCGCGGTGATGGGTACCCTGATGGTGAACGTGACGGGGCCGTCGCCGATGATGATGGCTTCGACAGCTCCGACGAGTCAAGTTCTGTCGGCTGGCAATGTCTTGCCGGATGACAGCGCTAGGGGCTGGTGGACATTCAGCGGAGGGACGGGGCTGGCGGCGCTGGTGTTGCTCTTCCTGCTGGGAAGAAAGCGGTATCGCGCGGCGCTGCGGCTCGGGCTGATATGCGTCCTTAGCTTTACGCTGGGTTGCGGCGGTGGAAGTAGCGGGGCCGGAGTTACGCCACCTGTCACGACGACCACGCAGGTGGTCGTCTCAAGCACAAAAGTGGCATCCACGGCAATGATTACGATTAGTGCCAATGTGTCGGGTGGCTCGCCCGCTGGAAACGTACAGTTCTTCGTTGACGGGGCGGCAATGCCAGGTTCTTCGCAGCTGACGAACGGAAGTACCGGGCAGATAATCCTCCCAGCTCTTACACTATTCTCCTCGATTGGCACGCACACGCTCAGCGCACACTACCCGGGAAGCGCTACGACGACGGCTTCTCAGAGTGGCTCGCTAAACGTGACGTTAACCGGCACCACGCAGTTGTCGATTTCTGCTAATCCTGCGCCGGTGAGCGGTGGTCAGACGATTAGCCTGACGATTAATTAGCATCAGGCTAGAAACGAATAGTAAGCGGCCCCGAAGAATCGGGGCCGTTTTTTTTTGTGCGGGGTGAAGACACGCATGGCCGGACTAT
>Ga0210407_10002000_pt1 | contig 18092 bp, 11 predicted proteins | sample IncBWC27MmetaG_FD_150860 | JGI IMG/M metagenome (GOLD analysis project Ga0210407, IMG submission 150860) | Forest soil microbial communities from Barre Woods Harvard Forest LTER site, Petersham, Massachusetts, United States - Inc-BW-C-27-M | ecosystem: Environmental > Terrestrial > Soil >...
GCGCGAGCGAACTGCCGCATCGCGCCGGCTCGGACTCCGCCGCCCGACCGCTTCGAGCGCTCGCTCCGCGTTGCGATCGTCGGCGAACATTCGAAGCGGCGCGAAGCTGTCGTTGCTGACCCGCCCGGCCGCCGCCAGATGCCAAAGCGCGCCGAGCACGTCGCGTTCCGACAGGTTCGCGCGGTCGGCGACTTCGTCCAGGTACTGCGCGCCCGCCGCGCCGAGCGCCTCGAGCACCGCCCGTTCTTTTGGATCGGCCACCGCGTCGTCGGAGTGCTCGGCGTAGAGGTTCGCTTTGCGCGGCACGAACGTGATCCGCGCGGGCGTGTTCGCGGCGACGCCGCCCTCTCCCGGAATTGCAACCCACTTGAGCTGCCCGCTCATGCAGACCAGGTCCAGCATCTCGGGGCGGTAACCGGGAATTCGCGCGGGCAACATCGCGCGCTCCCAGAGCTCGGGCGCGAGCGCGACGCCCGACAATTGTTCGAGCACCGCGGCGACGCCGGTCTGATCGGCGGGCAGTTCCTCTCCGCCAATATGCATCCATCGCAAGCGAAATGCTGCGTACTCGTGATCCGCGCATGGCTCGATCTCAGCACGCACCCGCGCCAGCGTCATGCGATGAATCCGTTCGAGGTTGTAGCGATCGCACCATTGGATTGTGTCCGCGCGCGTGAAATGACCGAGAAAGATCGCTCCGCTGCTCTCGAGAGCGGCGAGCGCCATCTCGATTTCCGATGCGCCGAGCCGCAGCCGCGCCGCGACTTCGCCCGCGGTCGTCGGCCCCGACGTTTTCATTGCACGGCGCACGATTTCATCGCGCGCATCGTCGCGATCGACCTCGCTCGAGGTCGACCCACCTTCGATCTGCGCTTCCGGATACGTGGCGGCGAAAATCGCTCTGTCTTCGCTGGCGATGATCCGTTCGGGCGCTTCATCACTGATCAGTAGCGGAGTGACGCGGCGCTCGGTGACCAACTCCGCGAGCATCGCGCGCCAGTTGTCGCCGCCGCGTTCCTCGAGCTCCGACTGGGTCATCGCGCCGTGCGCCCGAATCAGTTCCATCAATTCGTCGGGCGAGCGCGGCCTGCGCCCGGGGGCTCGCCCGGTAACTTCGGCGACGACGGCTTCGACCGCCTCGGTCGCCAGGAGGTCAGAGAGGTCCTCTTTTCGGAAAACGTCTTCGGCCATTCCGCGATTCATGCTGACGGTGCGCGAGCGGCGATTTCCGCGCTCGCCGTCGTCCAGGAACGAGTAGTCCCACGCGAGCAGCAGGCGCTGCGCGAACACTGAGGGCGCGATGTTATCCACGGCGACGACGCGAATCGCGCCGCTCTCGATACCTTCGAGCATCCGCACGGTGCGCGGCAAGTCCGTGGACTCTTCCAGGCATTCGCGGATCGTCTCGGAGATTACAAAGTGGTCGGGGAGTTCGATCGTTGCCGGACGATTCTCGAAACACGCCTGCTGGCCGGGGAAAATCGCAGACAAAAGATCCTGCGAACGCAGACGCTGAATCCACGCGGGAACTCTGCGCCCGCGCGAGGACCGCATGATCGCCAGCGCACGCGTCGCGACGTGGCGGAAACGCACTTCGAACATCGGTGCCGCGAGCAGAGCCTGGACCAGCACGTCGCGCGCATTGCGCGCCTTGAGCATCGAGAACAACGTGTCGAGCTGAAAACTATGCCGCGAATTCAGTGCCAGCAGGACTCCATCGTCGATCGCAGACGCCTGGATTTCAAAATCGAAACTCTGGCAGAGGCGTTTTCGAATCGCGAGGCCAAGTCCGCGATTGAGGCGAATGCCGAACGGCGTGTGGATGACGATTTGCGTACCGCCGAGGCCGTCGAAAAATCGCTCGACGACGATCGTCGTGGCATCGGGAATCGCGCCGAGCGCCTCGACTCCGCGCCGCACGTAGTCGACCGCCTGCGTGGCCGCGCGTTCCGACATCGCGCATCCGCTCATCAGCCATGTGACAGCCGATGCGGCTCCGTTCGTTTCGATGCGCTTCCAGATCTCGTGGCGGAGTTCGCAAATTCCTGTCGAGAGCGCCTGCGAGCGGCCGCCCGCTTCGGTAATCCAGAACGGCAGCGTCGGCGCCATCCCGGGCGCCGGCTCGACCATCAAGCGGCCGCGCGAGATGCGCTGGATCTGCCACGGCATCGAGCCGAGCGAGAACACATCGCCGCGCGACGACTCCTGCGCGAAGTCCTCTTCGACGTCGCCGACTTTGCGCCCCTCCGATTCGATCACGACGTCGTAATTGCCGGCTTCGGGAATCGTGCCGCCCGAGGTTATTACCGATAGGCGTGCAGAGCGCCGCGGGCGTACGCGAGCGTTGACTCGATCAAAAAAGACCTTCGGCGCCGCGCCCATGATCCGTTCGGGCAACTCGGCGGAAAGTTGCTCCAGCAGATGGCGCAGCTTGGCTGCGTCGAGATCGACAAAGTTGTAGGCGCCGCGCAGCACCCGCAGCAGTTCGGCTTCGGAGATTTCTTCCTCTTCGGCTGCGATCGCGACGATTTGCTGTGCCACGATATCGAGGCATCCCATCGGGATTTCGACTTCATCGAGCTTGCCGGCGCGGATTGCACGAACCGCCGCGCCGCATTCGAGCAGGTCATCGATCGTGAGCGCGAAGAAACGGCCCTTGGGCGTAGCACCGAGACTGTGGCCCGAGCGGCCCACTCGTTGGATGGCGGCGGAAATAGACTTCGGCGAATCGAGCTGACAAACCAAATCGACCGCGCCGACGTCGATGCCGAGCTCGAGCGACGCGGTCGCGACGATCGCTTTGAGTTCGCCGCGCTTGAGGCGCTGCTCGGCCAATAATCGCTCGGCGCGCGCGAGGCTTCCATGATGCGCCATCACCGCGTCGGTGCCGAGTCGCTTCTGAAGATTCAGCGCGACGCGCTCAGCGGTGCGGCGGCTCAGCGCGAAGACCAGCGTCGTGCGATGCTCTCCGATGAGGCGCGCAACGGTATCGTACATCGCGTCCCAGTGTTGATGCGTCGCGAGCGGGCCCACGTCCGGGCCGGGTGCGATCACTTCGAGGTCCATGTCGCGAACCCGATCGTCGGCGCGGACAATTTTCACCGGACGGGGCGTTGCAACCTGATCGACTTCGTAGCCGGCGAGGAACTCGGCGAGCTTCTCGATTGGATTCAGGGTCGCGGAGAGGCCGATTCGATTCGGCCGCGCCTGTCCGCGACTGGTGACAAATCGCTCGAGGCGCTCCAGCGTCAGCGCCAAATGCGCGCCGCGCTTGTTTCCGGCGAGTGCGTGCAATTCGTCGACGATAACGTGACGCACCGAGGCGAGCTTCTCGCGGAACTTCGGTGAGGTCAGCAGGATGAACAGCGACTCCGGTGTGGTGACGAGAATGTGCGGCGGGCGACGGAGCATCGCGGCCCGCTCGCTCGCCGACGTATCGCCGGTGCGCAGACCGGCGCGGATGCGGGAAAGATCGAGTCCCGATTCTGCGCCGAGATCGCGCACGCCGTTCAGCGGCTCTTCGAGGTTGAGGCGGATGTCGTTAGCGAGCGCTTTCAGCGGAGATACATAGAGGACCGAGACTTCGTCGCGCAGCTCGCCACGCTCAGCTTCGAGGACGAGTCCGTTGATCGCCCACATGAATGCGGCCAGCGTCTTGCCGCTGCCGGTCGGCGCGCAGAGCAATACGTCGAAGCCCGGCGGCGTGTTGGCAGCGCCAATCACCGGCCATCCGAGTTCCTGCGCGCGTGAGGGCGCATCGAAGCGCCGCTCGAACCAACTGCGAACTGCGGGATGGAAATCTGCGAGCGCGATGGGCATATAAAGGATATATCACCGAAACCTGCGACGAGGGAGATTTCCGATGATTGCGGGAAGTTGTTTATGCGGCGGCGTGCGCTTCGAAGTCGAGAAAGTTATCGGTCCGTTTGAATTGTGTCATTGCCGCCGATGCCGAAAGGTTTCTGGCTCCGCGTTTCTGGCCGGAGTCGGAGTGCGCACGCGGGATTTTCATCTTCTGAGCGGAAAAGATCTTATAGCGACCTACGAGGCGCCGATATTGCGCAACCCGCCACCCTATCGAGTTTCGTTTTGCAGCCGATGCAGCTCGCCGGTACCGAATTCCGATCCGAGTTCCGAATGGTGCGAGATTCCCGCCGGCCTTCTCGATGCTGATCCAGGTATGAAACCCGACAAGCATATTTTCGTCGAGCACAGGGCACCGTGGTTCGAGATAGCCGACGAGTTGCCACAGTACGATCTTCAAGCGTTACTTGAACTACGTTCGCGAATCCCGAAGAAGAGGATCACGCCGTGAGTGGCAATCGGAAACTGCCGGAGACGCGGCGCGACGATGTGCGCGAAGTCATGCACGGGGTCGAAATCATCGACCCGTACCATTGGCTCGAGGATGCGGACAGTCTCGAAACGCGCGCATGGATCGACGCGCAAAACGAATACACGCGCTCTTTCCTGGACGCGATCCCGGTTCGCGAACGCATCCGGAGCCGGCTGCGCGAGATGCTCGTACATGACTCGGTCGGCGCGCCCGTCCAGCGGAATGACGAATACTTTTTCCTGAAGCGCGGCGCGGAGCAGGATTTGTGGAGCGTCTATCGGCGCAAAGGAATCGGCGGGCAGGACGAGTTGCTGATTGACCCGCATCAGATGAGCACCGATCGCAGCATCAGCGTCGGACCGATTGCGCCTTCGCACGACGCGCGGCTGCTTGCATACGAAGTTCGATATGGAGGCGAGGACGAGACCGAAATCCGCGCGCTCGAGGTGAACGAGCGGCGCGATTTGGCCGATCGGCTCCCGCGCGGGCTGTACGCGAGCATCTCCTGGAAAAAGGACGCGAGCGGTTTCTACTACTCGCGGGCCCGTCGCGGAGTGGGCCGGCGAATTTACTTTCACGCGCTCGGCGCCGACGCGGAATCGGATCGGGAAATTTTCGGGACGGGTTACGGGCCGGAGGTCGGCGTATATCCGCATACTTCGGAGGACGGAAACTATCTGCTCGCGATGGTCTGGTGGGGTTGGCGCAAGGTCGAGCTACACATCCAGGATCTGCGGGAAGAAAATGCGCCATTTCGTCCGTTGGTTACCAGGATCGAGGCGAAGTTTATGCCGCAATTCGCCGGCGACTGCCTGATCGTGCAGACCGACTGGTATGCTCCCAATGGGCGAATCTTGAGAATCGATCTGCACGATCCGGCGCGCGAGAAGTGGAGAGAGATCGTGCCCGAGGCCGCGGACTCGATTCGAAGCTTCACCGGCTTCGCGGTGATCGGCGACAAGGTCTTCGTCAATTACCTGCACAACGTGAGTGCGCGAATCGCGATCTTTTCGCTCGACGGCGAGCCGCGCGGCGAGCTGCCGATGCCCGCGGATGGCACCGCTGGAATTTACGGACGCTACGGCCGCGAGGAAGGCATCGTCTACTTCGCATCGTACACGACTCCATATTCGATTTATCGGTACGACTCCGCGGCGGAGAAATCCGACCTCTGGTATCGCGACGCAGTCCCGTTCGAGTCGAGAGACTTCGAGATGCGGCAGGTGTGGTACTCGTCGAAGGACGGCACGCGAGTGCCGATGTTCATCGTGCATCGCAAGGGGCTCGCGCTCGACGGGAATCGGCCGACGGTGCTGTATGGCTACGGTGGATTCAACGCGAGCATGACGCCGGAGTTCAAGCACGGCGCGGCATGGTGGATCGAGCAAGGCGGAGTTTACGCGGTGCCGAATCTGCGCGGCGGCGGCGAATTCGGCGAAGGGTGGCATCGCGCAGGCATGCTCGAAAATAAGCAAAACGTTTTCGATGATTTTATCGCAGCGGCCGAGTGGCTCGTCGCTAACAAGTACACCAACCCGGACAAGCTCGCGATTTCGGGCGGCAGCAACGGCGGATTGCTGGTCGGCGTCGTGATGACTCAGCGCCCGGACCTGATGCGCGCGGTTTACTGCTGGCATCCGGACCTCGACATAATCCGATTCCACCATTACACCAAGAACAACAATCCGCCGGCGCTGATCGAGTACGGAGATCCTGCCAACCCGGCGCAGTTCAAGTTCATCTACGCATACTCGCCGTACGAGCACGTGACACCGGGAACCAAGTATCCGGCGATGCTGCTCACCACCGGCGACGGCGACACGCGCGTCCCACCCGCGCAGGCGCGCAAGATGACTGCGCGGATGCAAGCTGCATCCAGTTCGGGTTTGCCGATTCTGCTGCACTACGACACACAGGCGGGCCACGCTGGAATCAAACCAGCCTCCAAGGTAATAGAGGACCTTTCCATCGAGTGGTCTTTTCTCGCGTGGCAGTTGGGAGTGGAGTGAGCGAACCGCGGTTCAATGGATAGGGCTTCGACACTGCTCAAGGATATTCCGGAGTCTCCGGCTGGGCGCCGGATGAAGTGGTATCTCGGGATGCTCCTCTCGGGCGGCGAAAGAGCTTCCGCGGCCGATCGCGATCGCTACATGCCCGAGATCGCGAAGCGGATTGGACCCTTCGAGAGCGATGACCGGGAACGCGAAGGTTGGCGCGGCTTCGCCGGCCGGATGGGTGAAATATCAGAGTTGTCGGTCGAGCCGCGATCCGAATTCAAGATCGATGCACGAGTCATCGCCGCAAAGAATCGCAAATGGCTGCTGTCGATCGAGGTCGAGGAAACGCCGCCGCATCGGATGACACGCGTCGCGTGGGAGCGGCAATTCGAGTTCAAGCTCGAGGTCCGCGAAGCGACCGCTGCCGATGCGCCGATCCTCGCGGATATCGAGCGCCGCGTCCCGATCGTGCTGGGTGATACCCATATCCACTTCGAGCGCGGCAACGATTACTTCGCGTTCAAGCGGCTGATGGAGGACTGCACGATCGGAATCGCGTCAGTCGATGGAGTTCCTGCCGCGGCCAGTTGCGGCGCGAAGCACGTGGTGAGAATCGGCGGCGTGCCGCGGCCAATCGTGACGGTCTTGCACTTGCGCGTGTTGCCGGAGCATCAGCGCAAAGGCCTCTGGGGAGCGGCAAATCGCATCCTCGACAAGTACTGGAGCAACGTCGACGGCTCCAGCGCTTATATCTCGGTGGACAACGCCGGCATGCAGCACGGCTTCATCAACACGCCGAACAAGTGGAGCATCACCGCGCTTCGCCTCCAGTTGCCATGCGCCACGCTCGCCGGTCCCGCCGCAGGCCGCCCTGCCACGCCAGCCGATGCGCCCGCGATTGTCGAGTTGCTGAACTCGTTTCACGGCCGCGAGGAGATGTACGTGCCCTACACGGTCGAGTCTCTCCGCGCACGCTTGGAGCGCGCTCCCGAACTATATTCGTGGGGCAACTTATGGATGACCGAACGCGCAATCGTCGGTGTGTGGCCTGCAGGCGAGTCGATACGCGTGGTGACAGTCACGAACGGCAAACGAACGGAATCGCTCCGTGGAATGGTGCTCGACTATGCGTTCATGCCCGGAGCCGAGCGCGAGTTCGAGGCTCTCATCCGCGCGTGGTGCGGATCGATCCACAAAGGCGGGATGGACACGCTCTCGATCTTCACCTCGCCGGCATCGCCGGGAGTCGAGACGCTTCGCACGCTCGCGCGTGAGGTCGAGCCATACAACATGTGGACGCCGGGAATCCCGGAAGGACCCGACGCCCGCGAACACGGGCTCTACGTCGATCCGATCTACTTCTAATTCAGAACGCGCAACGCTGACGACAGAGACTCAGGATTTCAGCAGGTCCGGAAGGCGGGCGGTAAATTCGCTGCGCGACAGGGTCAGCTCGAAGCCGGCTTCGCGGGCGGCGTTTAGCGGTTTCAGATCGATGTGCGAGGCGAATCCGACTACGCGAGCGGCGGGGGCGGCGGCGCGGATTTTCGCGATGGTCTCGAGCGCGGGGAAGGTCGAGTCGGAGAGATCGGCGAAGACCAAATCGGGCTTCAGCTCAGCGCATCGCAGCGCGGCGCCGTCGAGCGACGACGCGTAGGCGACCGTTGCGCCGAGCGCGGAGGCCACCGCGTCGATCTTGGAGCGGAAGAATAAATCGCGGATGAGGCCGAGGGCGACTTTGTTCATATCATGTCTGCGAGCTTGACCGGTTTTGCGGTACCGTCGCGAAATCGTGCGGGCGAAAACGGCGCAAGATCGATCGCGGGCTTGCGGCCATTCACCAGGTCGGCGATCACTTCGCCGGTTAGCGCGGAGAGCAGGATACCGCTGCGGAAGTGGCCCGCCGCGTAGAGGGCATTTGCGACCGTCGGCGACGGGCCGAGTACCGGAAGCAGGTCGTCGGTCGCAGGTCGCAATCCACTCCATGCTTCACGAAATGGAATCGACGCGAGACTCGGAACCAATGCTCTTGCGGCGCGAAGGATTCGCTCCATCCCGTCGAGGGTGACGCTTTTGTTGAAGCCGGCGTCTTCGAAGATGGAGCCGGCGATGATGCGGCCATCGCGCCGCGGAACGATTATCCCTGCGCCGGAGAAAAGCGACGGTCCGATCAGCCCCGGGCGGGCGTCGAAGCATAGTATCTGGCCGCGGACCGGGTAGAAGCGGATGCGATCGTCTTCGAGCCCGCGAATCTCACCGGACCATGCCCCCGCGGCGTTGATCACGATGTCGGCGGACTCGAGCGTGCCGTCGTCGAGCCGGACGCCGGTGGCGCGGGCGGAGGTGACTGCTATCGAATCGACGCGAGCGCCTTCGCGGAACTCGGCGCCGGCATTCGTCGCGGCGTTGATATACGCGAGCGTGAGCTTGCGATTCTCGACGCGGCGATTGGTCGGCATATGTAGAGCGTAAATGATTTTTTCGGAAAGCATCGGGGCGAGTTTGAAGGCCTCGCGCGAGGTGAGCTCCTCGACCTCTCCACCCGCGGCGCGCTGCCATCGGGCGCGCGCGCTGAGATGAGAGCGCGTCGCGTCATCGAACGCCACGTAGAGAACGCCGTGATTGTCGTATTCAGGATCGACGCCGCTCTCGCGAGTGAGCCGATCGACGATCGAGTCGAAGGATTTCTTGGCGGCGAGCGCGAGATCAAAGAAGACCCCGGGTTCATGTGCTTCGGCCTGCGGCCCGATAAGTCCCGCCGCGGCCCACGACGCTTCTACGCCGAGACGACCGCGCTCGAAAACCGTAACTTGCACCCCGTCGGAGGCAAGCCGCCACGCGATCGAGCTGCCAATTATGCCGCCGCCGATTACGAGCGCTTTCACGAAGGAACCTGCATCGTCATCAGCTTACGGGAGGACGACAGGGGGTTAAAGTGTTGTCCGATGATTTGCGGATGAAACGGGAGTCGTCGGGTGGTAGATAGAGTTTGGATGCTGGATGCGCGGCGGAGATTGAATTCAGAGTGTGAGGCAACGTACCAAATATGAGTGAAGATGCCGACAGGGTAGTTGATTTGATCTATGGACGGTGGCGCAGTCAGATCCTTTATGCGGGCGCAGAGCTTGGTGTGTTTGATCATCTCGCCCGGAATTGTTCGAAACAGGCCGATGCCGTCGCAGTGGAAATCGGAGCTGACGAGAAGCTGCTCTATCGGTTGATGCGCGCGCTCGCATCGCTTGGCCTGCTTGTCGAGGACGAGTCACGCGGGTTTGCGATCAGCGAGGCGGGAGATCTGCTCAGATCCGACCATCCCCAATCCTTGCGGTACCGCGTGCTTACCGCTGAAGGGCCAGAGCACTATGCGATTTGGAAGCATCTGCCGGACATCATCAGAGACGGCAGGCAAGATGGCTTCATTCGTGAGTTTGGCGCTCGAGCCTTCGAGTATGCCCGGACGAACTCGCACTATCGGCGCACTTTTGATCAGGGAATGACCGGTCACTCCGCCACACAAAACAAGTCGGTACTCGAGGCGCTCAGCGACTATGAGTTCTCCACCATCGGTACCATTTGCGATGTCGGTGGAGGCCACGGTCGGCTGATATGCGCCCTTCTCCAGGCGCACTCGCACCTCTCCGGGCTTGTCCTGGATTTGCCGGAAGTCTTCGAAGAACCACGTCAGCTGTGGGCAAGCAAGTTAGGGTTAGAGGACCGGTGTACGTACGTGGCCGGGGATATGTTCAACAAAGTTCCGGCAGCGGACGCCTACAGCCTCAAGATGATCCTCCACGACTGGAACGATCAGGAGTGCATCAAGATTCTGTCCAATTTACGAACCGCTGCGTCCCCGGGGGCGCGGGTGTTGGTGATGGAACAGGTTGTGCCGGGTCCACATGAGCCGCACATTGCAAAGTTGTTCGACATTCACATGATGTGCTGGGGTACAGGGCGAGAGAGAACCGAACCGGAATACGCTCGACTGCTCGAGGCTGCAGGGTGGAAGTATTTTCGGACCTGGTACCCGAAAGACCGAACACTCGGTGTCGTCGAGGCGCGCTTTTCGACTTAGCGGGCGCTCGCTGGCTCAGGTAAATCCGTCGCGACCGAATGATGGAGGCGGCCCGATGGCGCGGCTTATTAAGGGGCTTGATACCAAATTGATTCATGCCGGCGAACCCGAGCCGCTGATTGGCGGCGCGGTTGCGATGCCGATCTTTCAGTCTTCGACCTTTGAGTATGCGGGGCAGGCTAGCTACCACGACCTTCGCTACATACGGATGAGCAACACGCCCAATCATGCGGTGTTGCATGCGAAGCTGGCGGCGCTGGAGAACGCGGAAGCGGCGCTGGTGGCGGGCAGCGGGATGGCGGCGATATCGGCGGCGTTGTTCACCGTGCTTGCCGGCGGGGGGCATTTGCTCGCGCAGGACTGCGTGTACGGCGGCACTCACGATCTTTTTGTCGAGGAATTTCCGCGCTTCGGGATGGCGGTTGATTTTATCGACGGCGACGAGCCGGCGATCTGGCGCGAGGCGATTCGGCCGAACACCAAAGCAATTTACGTCGAGGCGATATCGAATCCACTGATGCAGGTCAGCGACCTGCAGGCGGCGGTGGACTTCGCCGCTGAGAACGGACTGGTTTCGATTATCGACAACACGTTTGCGAGTCCGATAAATTTCCGGCCCACGGAAATCGGCTTCGACCTGTCGATTCATAGCGGGACCAAGTATCTCAACGGGCACACGGATATCGTGGCGGGCGCTGTGATCGGCCGCGCCGAACTAATCGAGCGCATCACGCATACGCTGAACCATATCGGCGGGATTCTCGATCCGCACGCGTGTTTTTTGTTGCATCGCGGGATGAAGACGCTCGCGGTGCGCGTGCGCCATCAGAACGAAAGTGCGCTCAAGATTGCGCGCTGGCTGGAGCAGCATCGCACGGTCAGCCGGGTCAATTATCCGGGCCTGGAAAGCCACTCGAACCATCTTCGCGCCTGCGAGCTGTTCGACGGTTTCGGCGGCATGCTGAGTTTCGAACTCGACGGTGGCCTTGAAGCGGCCGAGCTCTTTGTCGACCGCGTTACGATTCCGATCAACGCGCCGAGTCTGGGCGGAGTCGAGACGCTGATCACGCGGCCGGCGACCACGTCGCATTTGGGAATGTCGGCGGCCGAGCGCGCTCGCGCCGGAATCGCGGATGGGCTGGTGCGCTTGTCGGTTGGGCTCGAATCAAGCGACGACCTGATCGAGGACTTCGAGACGGCGCTGGCGATTGATTGAGTATAAATAGCTCAAGCCGGACGGGCCTTTTTTTCTCGTAACTTGGCCGGCAGTTGCCATCTTGCCTGTCGATGGTGTTCAAGTCGGGGGCAGAAATTCGATGCAGAGCATTTTATTCTGAGCGAGGGTTGCGCCGCGAAGGCAATCAGGATCGTTCAACACAGATACGATACTATCGCATCGGGATGACAACGGTTGTCATGAGGTTCGTCGCATTTTAGGACACCTGATGCGACGACGCGGAAATCTGGCGATCAAAAGCGGACGCAACTCTGAGTAGGAAGTTGTTGCCGCGCAATTGGGGGGCATCGGACTTGCTCTTGCTGATGTGTGGATTATCGGATCGATTCGTCTGCCGACGAAGTTAGAGAGGCAGCCCCGCGTCACGCGCTTAACGGCACCGCCGCGCCCCCTACCAACCGCACTTCCCCTGCTCCCTTAGGCAATCCCGTCGAATTGGAACCGGTGCGTGGTTCCAATCGTGCGAACACGCGTGTGATGGGCGTCGCGGACGAATCCGAGTGGCTTGCACCGATACTGCGCGGGGGCGCATTCGCGATCGTCGCTTTTCAGATTGGATACACGCTGCTGGACAGCGCGCAATTTCCGCAGAGCTTCGCGCGAACTCTGCCGTTTCATATCGCGAGCATGGCGCTGGGCGTGCTTGCGATCATGTCGACGTTGACGCCGCGTGCGGCGCGGCATTGGCAAGCGGTCCTGGTGACAATCTGTTCTCTGGTCCTGGCCAGCTCGACATCGATCGCGGTGATCGACGGCAACAGCGACGTATTGGTCGCGTCGATCGTGCTGTTTTTCTTCGGCGCGGGCGCGCTGGTCCCATGGAGCCCGCGCTGCCAGGCGGCGCTGGTGGTGGCGGGAACGATTGCGTTTCTGGGGTACTGCATTGAAACAGGCGGTTCCAGTTCGGGTCTCGCTATCGACGGCATGAGGATCCTGAGCGCGGCGCTCTTGTCGCAGCTAAGTGCGGTCTACAGCACTCGCTATCGGGTGAGACTGGCCGAGCAGGTTGAGGCGCTGTCCAAGAACCATCGGTTGCTGAGCCGCGAGATGGAACTACACGAGCATTTGTCGCGGGCTCGCGAGCTTGAATACAAGCGCCGGCAGGAGAGCGAGTCGATGCTGAGCAAGGTATTCGAGGCATCACCGGACAATATCGCGGTGAACAGCCTGGTCGACGGACGGTTTATCGCGGTCAATGACTCGTACCAGGTCGCGGGCTACACCCGCGGCGACGTGATGGGGAGCAGTGTGATCGAGCTTGGGACGTGGCCGAACGAATCGGAGCTGACGCGGTTTATCGAGAGAATCCAGCAAGCCGGGCACGTCAAGAACATGGAAATCACGCAGCGGCGCAAGGACGGGACGATCGAAACGAATCTGATTTCGGCGTCAGTGGTTGAAGTCAACGGTGAGGCGTGCGTGATTTCGATGACCCGGGATATCACGGAGATAAAGCGGACCGAGAACAGGCTTCGCGCCAGCCATGCGGCGCTGCGCAAGATTCTCCAGGCGACGCTGGACACGATCGTGGTTCGGCGGGTTTCGGACGATGTCTATATCGACTTCAATCACCAGTTCGGGATGAGCGGATATACGCCGCGAGATATAAATGAGTCCCACGCAAATTTGCAGAAAATCTTCAAAGACATCAAACAGCAAAAGGCGCTTCGTGCACAGGTGTTAGCCGAGGGCGTCGTGCGCAACGTCGAGGTCGAGTTGCTGACTCCGGACGGCCGGACGACGCCGACGCTGCTGTCAGCGGTGAGAGTCGATCTGGACGGCGAAGATTGCGTGGTCACGATGATTCGCGATCTCACCGCGGCCAAGGAAGCCTCGCGCAAGATCGAAGAGAGCGCCAAGGCTGTGCAGGATATCTTTGACGTTAGTCCGGACGCGATCTCGGTAAGCCGCGTGTCGGACGGCAAGTTCGTCGAATGCAACGACGAACTTCTGCATCTGACCGGCTATACGCGCGAACAGTTGTTGAGCTCGTCAGCTATGGAGCTCGAGCTGTTTGCCAATCCAAAGAACCGGATGCTGTTGGCGGCGGCGCTCGCGCGAGACGGGGTGGTGCGCAACCTCGAGATCGAATTCCGGACCGCCAGTCAGGCCATAGTTCCCACCCTGATCTCGGCGTCGATGATCAAACTCGGAAACGAGCCATGCGTGGTGGCATACACTCGCGATATCACGGCCAGAAAGCGGATCGAGCAAGACTTGATGTCGGCTCGGGAGGAAATGTCCCGCCACGTAAAGGCGCTCAGCGCCAGCGAGGAGACCTTTCGCAAATTATTCGACGCCAACCTGGACAGCATGACGTTGACCGGGCCCGACGGCACCTTTACCAACGTCAACCGGGCGTTTGTTCAAACGACGGGGTATTCGCGCGAAGAGACTATCGGCCACCATTTTTCAGATTTCAACCAATGGATACATCCCGATGAAATGATCGCATTCGCCAAAGGGATGAACTTGAACAACCAGGTTCGCAACGTTGAAGTGGCGTTCCGCAATAAAGACGGCACCGAGCATCCGACCCTGCTTTCGGCGACTTACCTCGAACTCGATGGACAGCAGTGCTGCCTGACGGTCTCGCGCGACATCGAGGATATCAAGATGACTCAGCGCGAGCTGGTCGCCGCGCGCGAGGCGGCGCTGGCGGCCTCGCGCGCCAAGTCGGAGTTCCTGGCGAGCATGTCGCATGAGATTCGGACCCCGATGAACGCGATCCTCGGGATGGCCGATTTGCTGGCCGAGTCAGAGCTCGACAACGAGCAGCGCCGTTACGTCAAAACCGTGGTCAGTAACGGCAATGCTCTGCTCGAACTAATCAACGGCATCCTCGATCTGGCCAAAGTCGAAAGCGGACGCATCAGCCTGGAAGCGGTCGAGTTCGATCCGCGAGAGGTGACCCAACGGGTTCTCGAGATGCTCGCGATACGTGCGCACGAAAAGGGTCTCGAACTGGTGACACGATTCGCACCGGAGGTTGCCGCTACCGCGATCGGCGATCCACTCAGACTCGGCCAGATTCTGATCAATCTGATTGGCAACGCGATCAAGTTCACTCCATCCGGACAGGTGATGGTATCGATCGAGCTCGACCCGAACCCTGGTGTCGTGGGCGGACTGAAATTCGTGGTGACCGATACCGGAATTGGAATTCCGGCCGACAAGCTCCACTTATTGTTCCACGCATTTACCCAGGCTGACTCCTCGACCTCGCGCAAATACGGCGGCAGCGGACTCGGGCTGGCGATCGTCTCGAGACTGGTGGCGCTGATGCACGGCAAGGTCGAGGTTGCGAGCGAATTTGGAAAAGGGAGCTGCTTCTCATTCACCGCGCAATTTGGGATCGCAACTACCCGGCCCGCGTTGTCGGGCCCTCGGGAAAGGGCAGACGAGATCCCGGTATCAACCTCTGCGCCAACTGTCGATCGTCCGCTGCACATTCTCATTGCCGACGATTCGTACGACAACCGCGCGTTGATCGAGGCATATCTGAAAAAAACGCCCTTCCGTGTCGAAGAAGCCGAAGACGGCCAGCAGGCGATCGACAAATTCAAGACTGGCCGCTTCGACCTGGTGTTGATGGACATCCAGATGCCGGTTGTGGACGGCTACGAAGCGACCCGAAAGATTCGCGGCTGGGAGCGCGAGAACGGCCGACGGCGAACGCCGGTGGTCGCGCTGACTGCCTCGGCGCTGGAAGACGCGGCTGATCGCAGCATTGCGGCGGGATGCGATGCTCACGTGACCAAGCCGGTAAAGAAATCGAAACTACTCGAGGCGATTCGCGACGCGGTGAAGGACAACCCGCTCGCTGACGAGCGCACGGACGTTTCCGATCTCAAGGAGAACATATGCAGGACCGAATAGTGGTTTCAGTGGACGAGGGGCTGAGCGATTTGATTCCGGGGTTCCTCACGCACAAGCGCGCCGATGTCGGCGCGATTCTCGGCGCAATCTCGAAGCAGGACTACGCACAGATCGGCCGTATCGCGCATCGAATCAAAGGCGAGGGCGGGAGCTACGGTTTCGATACGATGACCGAACTCGGGCGTTCGCTCGAGGTTGCGGTAAGCGCGCGGGACGGTGCCGCTGCTACGACGCTCGCGCGCAAGTTGCTCGACTACCTCGATCATATCGACGTAGTGTTTCAACCCTCCGACGACTAGCTTCGAATCGCATCGAGTCGAGGCTTGCGCGTCGTGCGATCGCGATGCTAGCGATCGGACTCGCTTGCCAACTTCGAACAATCGCTGTGTACTTTTCGTATCGATCGCGTGCTGTGCGATCGTCGCAGCGTTCGCGCCGGCGCTGCTCAACGCGGCGGTCGAAATTCCGCCGCAAGTTGCGAGCTATGCGGCCGCTCTGGATGAACTGCAAAAGTCGGGCGGCAAGGAACCGATCGAACCAGTCTTTGAGGCCGGGATGCAGGCGTCGCCCTCAATTCAAGCCGTGTTGCAGGATCTTAGCGAAGCGCAGTTTCAACAAGTCAAGCAACAGATGCAGGGATTTTTAGTTGCGCGCGATAAAGCGATCCTCGTTCGTCCCCAGGTCGAGTACTTCAAAGCGCTCGCGCGCAAGGTCGGCACCAAGGCGGATCGCGCGTTTTTCGAGGTCTATGGGCGCACCGAACCCGATGCCAACGGAACGTTTCCGGCGTATATCCAGCAGCAGACCGACGAAGCGGGATGCACGCGGTTCGACGGAAAACTACTGACCGATCTCTATCGCGGATGGCTCACGTTCCGCACCGAGTATCCCGACGATTACGCGCCCGAAGCGCAGGGCGAGATCGACAGTATCGAGACGGAATTGCGCTCGGGAATCTGCTCGTGCGAAGACGCGAAGAAAACGGCGGCGGGCTTGCAGACGTTCGTCGACGCGTTTCCCGAGTTGCCGATCACGCCGAAGGTCAAAGCTCGAATCGCGCAGATTCACTCCGGCAAATCACCCTTCCGCTTCAACTGCCACGGTGGTTGAAGTTTTGCATCGCCGAGCCGGCTCAAGCGCGTCAGACCGCGTGTTCCAGCTCACAAAGCGATATCGAAACGGGGGTGCGCGAGTCTTCGAAAGGTAATTCGATAAAGGTTGGTCGTCCCGCGGCTGAAGCCGGCAGCGGATACGCGAAAATATTTGTCGAACCGGCGAACCGTTTCCTCTCCGACCAGGCTTACCGCCGCATCCCAATTTTTCCGCAGGCGGTCGCGGAATTCGTGGTTGGTACGTTTGTAATCGTCGCGATCGTTTCGAACCGAAACGATTTCGAAAATACCCTCGGATGCTTCAGCGATTTCTCCGAGGCGCGGCAGATCGCTTTCGGGGAAGATATTTTCGGCGACGAATTGCCCCTCGATTCCGCGGTCAACCGCTCCTAAAGCGATTGACTGAAGCGACATCCATCCACCGGGATTCAGCCAGCCGTAGCAGCGCTCGAAGAAATCGCGATATCCCCTCACTCTCACCGGCCGGTCGGAAGGGCGCGCAAAATGCTCGAAGGCGCCGATCGAAATGATTGAATTGTATGGTGCGTCGGGCACATGATCAGACCAGCTTTCGACGCGAACTTCCACGCCCGGAAGGCCGATCGAGCGGATCCACTGCGCCTGGTTTTCACTGAGAGTCAGTCCGACCGCAACTTTGACCCCGTGTTCTTGGACGAGTCTCTTTTGCAGCGCGCCCCAACCACATCCGATATCGAGGACGCGGTCAGCACCAGCGGCGCGCGCCTGTTGAATGTGGTACTCGAGCTTCCGTTGTTGAGCCGCTTCAAAAGAGTCAGGCTCCTGGTCGTACATGGCGCACGAGTAGCAACATTCACGATCGAGAAATAATCTGAAAAATTCGTTGCCAAGATCGTAGTGGAACGAAATCGCAGCTTTTGACGCACCCGGATTGGCCGTGGCCGTTCCTCTAACGGGAAGCTGCTTTTTCGCAGCGGCACCGTTGCTCAGAGATCTCGGCACGATTTTCGGGCCGGAACGTTCAGGTCTCCGTTTACGCACGGACTCCTCCAAAGCTGACAACGTCAGGCTATATACTGAAATTCTCCGCAGAATATTCCCGAGCGCGCGAGATATCGTGATTACGATCAGTGCTCAAGCACACGGAAAAATATGTATATCGGAAGAGCAGCAACAATCGGGATCCTAGTCGGGATCGGCGTAGCGCTCATGGGTGTGCCTGCGAGTGCACAGCAGCCGACGGCGGCTTCCACGCCCATCGCGCCAAACCCGAACTGGTGTCCGGGAGCGCCTGCGTCTCCGCCGCCGCAGATTCTGGAGCCGGATGTCTGGAATAGAGAATGGCAGCGCTGCATGAACTTGCCAGGCGTCGCTGAAGATTACACCTGCGGACATCTTTGTCGGGGAGCATTAGAAATGCAGTGGCGCGCCAGGAATGCGTCACCCACCGCCGGGCAGTCTCCCGAGTGGCCGGCTCCCA
>Ga0210407_10002002_pt1 | contig 18079 bp, 14 predicted proteins | sample IncBWC27MmetaG_FD_150860 | JGI IMG/M metagenome (GOLD analysis project Ga0210407, IMG submission 150860) | Forest soil microbial communities from Barre Woods Harvard Forest LTER site, Petersham, Massachusetts, United States - Inc-BW-C-27-M | ecosystem: Environmental > Terrestrial > Soil >...
ATCGAGAAACTCGGGCTCGTCCGAACTGTCGGGAAAATCTTCGCGAAACGCTTTGTCCGCAGCCGCGAGGTGCTCCAGGTCTTCGAGAGTGCGGGGGACGCCGTCGATCATCGCGACGATATCCGCCGAACTCCCGGAGTCACCCTTGCGAGCATCGAGCGCAGCCAGGGCATCAGTCACCGCGGGCGTCGGCAGATGCTCGCGCACGCCGACGGCCTCCTCGAGTTTTTCCTGCTCTGGTTTTGTCGACGCCGAAAAATCCGCGTAGCGGACTTTCGATCCCTGGGAGGCCTGAACGGCCGCGCCCCTGGTCTCGCTATTTTCGAGTCGCTTGCGTGCGAAGCGCTTGAGTGCTTCTTCGAGCGTTAAGATAGTGTCACGTGGCTCGCCGCCATTCTTGCCCATCTCCAGCACCACCGCCGGTAAAGATTAAGCACCTCGGAACCCGCCAAGGCGCCTTGACTACTCTTAGCAGGAAAATTCGCCTTATGCCAAGCGTCAAGCGGAATTATTATTAACTGGCCGCAGACGATTCGGTCAATCCAGCTAACAGCCGTCAGGTGGCCCCGAGCTTCATTGCCCCTCTTTCTCGACCAGGACACGGAGTCGGTCCAGCGCCGCGTCCCAATGCCGCGAAATGTGATCCAGGTACCGCGTTGCGGCCGAGAGCCGTCTGGTCCGAAGCTCCCAGATGCGTTCGCGACCGACGCGGGAACTGCGCGCGAGGCCGGCCCCTTCGAGCGCATGCAGATGTTTCGTGATCGCCTGGCGCGAGACCCGGGCGCCCGCCGCCAGGCGCATGATCGAAAGCGGACCCTCGCCGCACATCCGGGCGACGATGCGCAATCGCGTCTCGTCGCCCAGTGCAGCGAATACCGGCGCGGCCGCGGCTATCCTCGCAGCTGTCGAAGTACTCATTCGAGGCATGATGCTGACAGCTCAGGCCGCGGCAGCGAGGTACTTCTCGATAAGCCTCATCTGTGCGCTCCAGCCACCCTCATTGGCGGCAAACGCCTTGGCGCGCCGTTCGAGAGGAATTCGATCGAAACCTGACTCGGTGACGGTCAGCATCGTGCCGCCCGCTGCCTCTTCCAGCTCGAACACAACCAGCGTGCTCGGCTCCTTCGAGTAGTCGACGTTCTTGTCCATGGCGGACGGATGCCACCGAAAGGAGAACAAACTCATCGGTTCGATGCGGTCGACGGCGAACTCAAACGCGTGCCCGGTGTATGGTTTCTGGCGCGCGGCGATTTCCGCATCCACCGAGGTCGGAACCATCTTGCCGGTAATCGGTTTCCCGGCCACAAACGGCTCTTCGAACGCGACCCCGAACCAGGTGCCGAACTGGCGCGAGTCGCTGATCGCGCGCCACACCCGCTCCCGCGGCGCGCGAAGCAGGACCTTCTTCTCGATACGATCGGTACTTGATGCCATATGCAACCTCCGAGTTGCATTTACGATAGCACCGCGCCCGCTTAAACGCAACCCAAAGGTTGCGTAAGAGCCGGCGCGAGATCGACAACCGCACAAATTGGTCCGTGTCCCGACGATCAGGCACACGGCCATGGACAAGTTCTTCGGCGGCGAGTAGTTCCCCGCAAAATGACCGAGCTGTCGTAAACATGATATCGTTCCCGTTCTCGATGGCTGAAGTTGGACCCTGTCGGCTCTGTGAGCACGTTCGCACCCTTCGGCTGAGTCACATCAACCCGAAGTTCGTGTATCGTTTTCAGAAAGAGACGACGCCGACTACGATCAGATCGCACATCAATCCGAATCGACCGACTCAGGATTCTCGCAAGCTCTATTTCCTGTGCGATGAATGCGAGGCCCGCCTGAGCCGATGGGAAACGCTCTTCAAACGCGAGATCTACGACCCTTATCATGCTGGGACCTTTACCGAGTTAAAATATGGCCCCTGGTTCCTGAAGTTTGCCGTGTCAATTTCGTGGCGCTCCTTGAAGGCCACCTTGGAAGTGAACGCCGACGAAGTTAAAACTGGGCGAGGGATGCAACCGGATTTCCTATCAGAAGCCGCTACGGCCGAAAGTGCGTGGCGTGATTTTCTTCTCGATCGAAGAGAACATCCCGGCAGGTTTCCGCAATATTTCTTCTTTCTGGATTCGTTGGCCAATAGCTCTAATCCTGACTTGCCGATCAATTTCGCAACCTATATTCACCGTGTCGCTGCGTCAGGAATCTGGCACGATCCCGCTAGGGGCTTCATGTTTACCTTCGGTATGTTGTGCTCCGTCGCTGTAATCGGCGTGATATTCGGTCCGAATCTTCGATCGTGGGGCGAGCGAATCAGAGTTGAGAAAGGAATTCTTCGAATGAGCACGCGTGTTCCAGCGCCCACGGTCGTAGACATGATTACAGCCCAAGCCAATGATCATTTGACCATGAGCCGCTCACTTTCAGAACGTCAAAAGATGCTAGATCATCAAAAATTAGAGAGGGCCGTAAGCCCAGAGTATCTCCGTGCGATGGCGATTGATGTTGTTCGAGCGCCGAGAGCCGATCACAGAATTCCCAAGAAGCGTACATGACACGACGGGATAATTGGGAAGCTTGCCCAGCAGAGCGTAGGGGGCGATCGCATTCGAAACCTACGCGGAACTTTTGCGTGCACGCGCGCTTGAGATCCTAGTTCCTAGGATTCGTGGACCCGCGCATTGGACGCACAGCCGATGATGACTCGGCTGATGGTCCTAGGCTGATTGCGCGCGGTTTCGCCCCTGACGATGCTTCACGCCGGCCGGTGATGTGTTCGAGTCTACCTCTGAGCTGCTTTTCGAGTTCCGCAAGATTCTTATACTGCGGGCAGTTATAGCCTTGCACATCGAAGTGCATGCGGGTGCCCTCTTGGCGGAAGAGGATAACTCGGCGGCGAATCGCGTGCGCGTAGCCCAACTCGTAGTAAACACTAGGACGTTCTCCAGTAAGGTCCGCGAACAGGAATTCCGCGGTTTCAATCTCCTCGAGCACGCGAGACGTTATCAATCCTTCGTGCTCGATGTCGTCAGCTCGAACCGCCTTTATGCCGAAGTGTCGGCAAAACATCGCTTCACCGTGTTACAGACATCATCAAGGTGAGGGTTGTCTCGGTCCATCGCCATCATGATGAAGGCGGTACTCGGACGCAGGGGTGAGCCTGCCGCCATCGTTGAGGGGGCGTCTGCTCCGGTGTCTTCGGTTGCAAGTTCGAGGATGCCGGTGAGTTTGCCTAGGGCGTCGGCGAAAAGGCTGGCGGCTTCTATGGGAGAAGCTTCATTTTCATATTGTCGCGGCGGTTGCACACCGAGCACGGTGCCCTCGTCGTGCAGCACCTCTAAATCCGAGTATCGATAGCGACGGAGACGGAGTGCGGCACGCATCTGCTTAATCGAGACAGCGAGATCGTGATAGTCAGCCGGAGATTGCCGCACCAGAGAGGAGGCTGGCTCCATTAGACCGACGACTTCAGCCACGAGGCGGTCCCCTTCCGTTCTGAGGCGCGCCGGCAGCCCAGCGAATAAATCGCTCTGGTCGCTTTCGCGCCAAGAGTGTTTCTCTGCGGTCGCGTTTGCGGCTTGCCGTTTGACTCTCTTGAAATAGCTTTCCGCCCTCGACTTCACGGCGGCTAGCCTTTCGAGAAGTGTTCGACCTTCGCTCATCGCACCGCGCTGGATTCCGGCCCTGGCCAGAGTCCTTAGATCGCTTCGCTCACTGCGTCTTCGCGCTGGGTCGGTTTCGGACGCGATTCCAGCGCCGTGTAGTGCCGGAGTCCTTCGCCCATGTACACCTGGCGCGGGCGTGCAATCTTCTGTTCGGGATCGCGCACCATCTCCGCCCATTGCGCCATCCATCCCGAGGTGCGCGGGATCGCGAACAGCACCGGGAACATCGTCATCGGAAATCCCATCGCCTGGTAAATGATCCCCGAGTAGAAATCCACGTTCGGATAGAGCTTGTGCGAGATGAAGTAATCGTCCTGCAGCGCGATTCGCTCGAGCTCGATCGCGATATCGATCAGCGGATTGCGCCCGGTCACCTCGAAGACCTGCGCCGCCATCTCCTTCAGAATCTTCGCGCGCGGATCGTAGTTCTTGTACACTCGATGCCCGAATCCCATCAGCCGGCGCTGTCCCTCTTTCACCTGCCGGATCATCGCCGGGATCGCCGACACCGTGCCGATTTCCATCAGCATCCGGATTGCCTGTTCGTTCGCCCCCCCATGCAACGGACCATAAAGCGCCGCAATCGCCGCGGCGGCCGCAGCGTAAGGATCGGGCTGCGAGCTTCCCACCGCGCGCATCGCGTTTGCCGAGCAGTTCTGCTCATGATCCGCGTGCAGGATAAACAGCACCTCGAGCGCGCGTTCGAGGATCGGATTGGGCTTGTAGCGCAGCTCGGTCATCTTGAACAGCATCGAGAGCAGGTTCCCGGTGTAGCTGAGTTCGTTGTCGGGATAGACGTACGGCAGGCCCTTGATATGCCGATACGCGAACGCCGCCAGCGTCGGAATCTTGCCGATCAATCGGCGCGTCTGCAGCCGGCGCGATTCGAGATCGTTGATGTCCTTGGCGTCGGGATAAAACGTCGACAGCGCGCCGACCGTCCCGAGCAGCATCCCCATCGGATGCGCGTCGTAGCGATAACCCTCCATGAATTTTTTGATATTTTCATGGACCATCGTGTGGATCTTGATATTGTGCTCCCAGCGCTCGTAATGCTCCTTGTCCGGCAGTTCCCCCTTCACGATCAGGTACGCGGTCTCGAGGTAGTTGCTCTTCTCCGCCAGTTCCTCGATCGGATATCCGCGGTAGTGCAGGATGCCCTTGTCGCCGTCGATGAACGTGATCCGGCTGCGGCATGACGCGGTGTTGGTGAATGAAGGATCGTAAGACATCAGGCCGAAGTCATCTTTGCCGACCTTGATCTGGCGCAGGTCCGCAGCGCGGATGACGTCGCCTTCCTCGATCGGGATCTCGTATTTCTTGTTGGTACGATTGTCGGTAATAGTCAGCGTGTTGGTGCTCATTTTGATCTACCTCGCATCAGGTCATGAAAGTTCGCGAGCGGTGCGTCGTGGACGCCGAAACGCGCCTCACGTTCAACATATATACAGTATCAGATATTTCATGTCCAAGACCAGAAATTAATTTTCGTCCGCTCGAATGCTCGCAACCGCGCCCGCGACGTGGCAATCTCTGCCGAACTCTCAATTTCATAAATTATGCTCGATAAAATTGTTTCCGGCCTCTCGGCCTTCATCATCGCGACGATCGCAACCCTCGGCTACGGCGGCGTGGTTCTCATGATGGCGATCGAAAGCGCATGCATCCCGTTGCCATCCGAAGTGATCATGCCGTTCTCCGGGTTCCTGGTCGCGAGCGGACGCTTCAACCTCCAGATGGTCGCGCTGATGGGCGCGCTCGGATGCCTGCTCGGCTCGTATGTCGCGTACTACGTCGGCGCGAACGGAGGCCGCCGCTTTATCGAACGCTACGGACGTTACTTGCTGATCGCGCCGCACGAGCTGGAAACCGCCGATCGATTTTTCGAGCGATGGGGCTCGCTCGCGGTTTTCCTCGCGAGGCTGCTCCCGGTGGTCCGCACCTTCATCGCATTTCCCGCCGGCGTTTCCCGGATGAAGCTCCTCCCCTTCTCGATCTACACTCTGCTCGGCTCATACATCTGGTGCCTCGTGCTCGCATACGCCGGCATGAAACTGGGAGAGCACTGGAAAGACCTCGCGCCCTATTTTCATCGCTTCGACGCCCTCATCGCGATACTGTTGATCGCGGGCGCCGCCGCCCTCCTCTATAACAGGGTGAAAGGGATACGCTCCGCGCCGACCTCCGCGCGTTAGACGTCGTCGCGACCGAAGCGAGTGAATATGGCCAACGAAGAAGAACTCGATCCATCCGAACTCGAAGAAATCTTCACCAGCATCGATCCCACTCCGGTGCGGATGGCGCATGACTACCTGAACGAAGCCGGCATCGAGTCATTCGTCTTCGACGCCGGCTCCTCGCGCCTGCTCGGCATGACCGCCGCCGTACCGACGCGCCTGATGGTCCATCGCGACGCCGCCAAAGACGCCCGCTCCCGCCTGAAGGAACTCGGCTTCGAGTAACCGTGCCTCACCCGAATGCCGACGAACTGGTCGAGGTGTTCGACAACATCGGGTCTACGCGGACAAAGCCGACGGGGCCCGCGACTCCTGCGCGAATTGGGATTCTGTAAATAGGATCGCTCCGCGCCACGCTCCCCTCTGTACGCCACACCCATCATCAACTATCTTGAAATCCGAAACGTGCAGGTGAGGACGCCATCTCGCCGCGCGAATTCCATCGGCCCGGAGCAATCGCGATGCCATACGCAGAAGGCAGAATCTTCAACGACGCCGACAGCCACATCATGGAGACTCAGGAGTGGCTGATCTCCTACGCAGACCCCGACATCCGCGCGAAGCTTCATCCGCTCGCGATCGGATCCGCGGGACGGCTGGTCGAGAAAGCAATCGCGCATGCCGCCGATCGGCGCGCCAGTACCGCTGCTCTCGCCGACGCGGAAGCGAATCTCATGCTGCGCAAAGGATGGGAAGCGCTCGGCGCTTTCGATCCCGACGAGCGCCGCCGCGCACTCGACCTGCTCGGTTTCAAGTCGCAGTTGGTCTTCACCACTTTCGCGATTACTCACTTCTGGGGCGAGTTCGACCAGGTCCGCTCGACGCCCGAGGTTCTCTACGGCGGCACTCGCGCACACAATCGCGCCATCGCGGATTTCTGCCGCGGCGACAAGCGCCTGCTCGCAGTAGGCTTCGTGCCGCTCGACGTTCCCGAACTCGCGGAAAAGGAAATCGAGGAAGCGATCAAGTTGGGATGCGCCGCGATTCACGTTCCGTCGCTGCCTCCCGGCAAGAAGTCTCCCACTCATCCTGACTACAACGGCGTGTGGGCGCGGCTCCAGGATGCCGACGTTCCGTTCGTGCTGCATATCGGCGGCGGCGGACGCCCGGTGCCGCGCGCGTTTCACATCAACGCGCGCCCGGTTACCGATTTCCTCGGCGGCGGCGAAAATATCCGCTCCAAGGATTTCATGGTGATGCACATGATGCCGGAAATCTTTCTCTCCACGATGGTCCTCGACGGCATCTTCGAGCAGTTCCCCAAATTGCGCGGCGGTTCGATCGAGCAGGGCGCGATGTGGATCGTGCCGTGGCTGCGCCGCCTCGATATCGCGCAGGAGACTTTCGTCGCGTCGGAAAAATATCTGCGCCTGCCGATGAAGGCTTCCGATTACGTCCGCCGCAATCTCCGCTTCACGCCGTATCCGCATGAGCCGGTCGGATGGATCATCGAGCAGACCGGCGAAGAGCTGTGCATGTTTTCCTCCGACTACCCGCACGTCGAAGGCGGACGCAATCCGCTCAAGCGCTTCGCACTCTCGACGCCGAATCTCTCCGAGACCGCGATGGAACGGTTCTACGCGCGCAACTTTGCCGACCTGATGGGCTCGCGCGTCGCGTAAGCATGCCTCTCCACTGGTGGCAGCGCGCCGTCTTCTACCAGATCTATCCGCGCTCGTTCGCCGATTCGAATGGCGACGGCGTCGGCGACCTCGACGGCGTCACCGCGCATCTCGACTACCTCAATGACGGCACCGAGAACTCGCTCGGCATCGACGCCATCTGGCTGAATCCGATCAACCCGTCGCCGCTCGACGATTGGGGCTACGACGTCAGCGACTACTGCGCTATCCATCCCGACCTCGGCGATCTCGCGGCATTCGATCGTCTTGTCGCGGCGGCGCATCGGCGCGGTATCCGCGTGATTGTCGATCTGGTTCCCAACCACACTTCGAATCAGCATCCATGGTTCATCGAGTCGCGCGCCTCGGCGAACAATCCGAAACGCGACTGGTACATCTGGATTCCCGGTACGCCCGATCGCGCGCCGAGCAACTGGCACAGCTACTTCGGCGGCCCGGCGTGGAAGTACGACTCCGCCATCGGGTCGTGGTATCTGCACATGTTCCTCGAGCAGCAGCCCGACCTGAACTTTCGCAATCCTGAAGTGGTCGAGGCAATTCACGGCGTCATCCGCTTCTGGCTCGATCGCGGCGCCGACGGATTCCGCATCGACGTGGTCCAGGGCCTGATCAAGGACGACCAGCTTCGCGACAATCCTCTACGCATCGAGCGCGACGCCGATATCCCGTGGTACGCGGAGGGCACGCAGGATCCGCTCTACAGTTCCGACCGGCCCGAGATTCACGGGATCATCCGCGGATTCCGCCGCGTCACCGACAGTTACGAAGATCGGATGCTGGTCGGCGAGACGTGGCCGCGCGAGCAGGAACGGCTCGCCGACTATCTGCGCCCCGACGAACTTCAGCTCGGTTTCAATTTCCGGTTTCTGCTCGCGCGCTACGACGCGCGCCGCTTTCGCGCCGCGATAGAGCTGACCGAAAAATCTTTCGGACCCGGCGCGTGGCCAACCTGGACGCTCTCCAATCACGACTTCCCGCGTCACGTCACGCGCTACTCGTCGCGCGGCGGAAACGGTGAAGCGCGGGCGCGCGTCGCGGCGATGATGCTGCTCACGCTGCGCGGCACACCGTTCATCTACTACGGCGAGGAAATCGGGATGCGCGATGCGATAGTTCACGCCGACCGCAAGCGCGATCCGGTCGGCCGCGACGGATGCCGCTCACCGATGCAATGGTCCGCCACCAGCAACGGCGGATTCTCGACCGGCGGCACGCCGTGGCTGCCATGCGGCGACTTCAGCGCCGTCAACGTCGCGCGGCAGACGAATGATCCGCACTCGATGCTGTCCCTCTATCGCCGGCTGATCCGGCTCCGCAAGCAGACGCCCGCACTACTGGAGGGAAGCTACCGTGGATTCGAAGGCGCGCCCGAAGATTGCCTCGTGTTCCATCGCGAGACTCCAGCGCAGCATCTGATCGTCGCATTGAATCTCAGCAACGAACCTCGCGAGATCAGAACTCCCGCCGGAAAGATCCTCCTCAGCACGATCCTCGAGCGCGCCGGCGAATCCGTCGCATCGCCGCTTCGCCTCGCCGCCGACGAAGGCGCGATCCTCGATGCCTCCGCGTAGCCTCACGTGACTCAAATTCTCCGAAGGCGTAGCCTCGCGCACTGGAGGAACTGGGGTGGCGGGGGAATCCGGCAGTTTCTGGAAACTCGAGCGCGTCAATCGGCGCCGCACTGTTGCGCTGGTGGTGAAGCTGATCCTGGTGCTGGCCGCATTCGGACTCGTACTCGACTTCCTGTTTCACAACCTACGCTTCAGCGACGAAAAGCTCTCCGGCATCCCGATCTTCGCTGCCGCCGCCGTGGTATTCGCCGCCGCGCGATCGTTGCGCGCATATTTTGCCGGCGCTGACATCGTGCTGGGCGCGTTGGGTGCGCATCCGATCTCTGCCGACCAGCCCAAGAATCAAGTGGTCATCGACGTGGTAAACGAGATGGCGCTGGCGGCGCGTATGCCTCACCCGCGCATCGACGTGATCGACGATCCCTCGCCCAACGCCTTCGCGATCGGCCGCGATCCCGAACACTCGGTGATCTGCGTCACCCAGGGGCTGCTCGACCAGATGGATCGCGAAGAACTGCAGGGCGTGATCGGCCACGAGATGGCGCATATCCGCAACTACGATATCCGGCTGACCACGATGGTCACCGCGATGGCTCGCGGCTTCGGCGCGCTTTCCGGCCGCTTCATTTCGATTCTGCTCTCGCGCGAGCGCGAGTACCTGGCCGACGCGTCCGCGGTCGAATTCACCCGCAATCCGACCGCGCTGCTCCGCGCGCTAGAACACATCGCCAAGAACGAATCGCCGCTCCGATGCGCCACGCACGAGACCGCCCAGCTGTTCATCGTGGATCCTTTCCAGCGCGCGGACAGCGGCAGGAGCTACGAGCAATTCATCAATGAGGTCACCCGAATCCGGCTGCAATCGGACAAGGCGGAGGCGAATCGCGACGAAGAGGCCCGGAATTTCGTGGCGCATGAATACCCGCGCAACTTTGAAGCGATCTCGAGCCACCCGCCTCTTCGCGACCGGATCGCTCGCCTGCAGTCCCTGACCGGCACAACGCCCGCACGACCGGCTTCCGCGGTAACTGACGAACAGCTGCGCGCGAATTGGTCGGGGAGCGTCAAGTTCGTCACTCATCTCGCAACCACCGATCCCGAGGTCATGGCCAACGCGATGCAATCAGTGTTGCTCGCGACGGAAACTGGAAGATCGCTGCTCCAGAACCAGACGGGCGGAATTCAAATTCGCGTGCAAACGACCACGCGCTCTGGAGTCAACGAAAAGGTCTACGATTCGAACCTGGCGACCGATAATTTGAAGCGCGAGCCCTCGGGCGGAACAGAAATCACCGCGCCCGATTCTGCGGCCTCGGCGGAACTGGAGCGCGCGGCTCTCGTGAAATTGCTCGGAACGGTGACCGCATCGATGCGCCCGCAAGAGGCGGCCATCATGCCCGCAAACGCTGACCGGGCGAAGGGGTCGCGGGGCATGTTTCTGTTTTGGTTGGCGATCGCAGTCTCGGCCGGCACGATCGTCGCGGCCCTCGCAATCAGATAGACGCAAACTCGCTCATTGCGCGGGAGCATCGCGGTTCGTAGGATCAGCGCCATGCACAAGCCGCGATTTCTCGATCAGTTGGCGATCGACCTTGGCGATCGCGACGCCTTCACCGCCGCTTTCGCGCGGGGGCGCCGCGCGTTTCAGCCCGAACACGTGGAACCGAAATGGGCTCGCGACCGCTCCGCGAATATCAAACATATCAGGCTCGAGGTCGCGCTCGACTTCGACGCGAAAAAGATCTCCGGCACTGCGACGCATCGACTGTCGGCGATCACTTCGCCGCTCGACCGCCTCGAATTCGACGCCACCGAGCTAGCGATTAGCGCGGTTCGCGCCGGTAGCGAGCCGGCCACCTTCGAGACCTCCGACGGCAAACTGCGGATCGTGCTGCCGCGCGCTCTCAAAGCCGGCGAGGAGATTGAGATCGCGATCGACTACTCCGGGCATCCGCGCCGCGGACTTTACTTCGTCGGCCCCGATGCCGGCTATCCGAACAAGCCCGTCGAAGCGTGGACCCAGGGCGAGGACGAGGACTCGCGCTACTGGTTCCCGTGCTACGACTACCCGAACAATCGGACCACCAGCGAGATAATCGCCACCGTCCCGGAAAAATTCACCGCCATCTCCAACGGCGCCCTGATCGCGACGACCGCCAATGCCGCCGCGAAGACGCGCGCGTTTCACTGGCGCCATGACGTGCCCCACTCCTCATATCTGATCACGCTTGCGGCCGGCGAGTTCGCGATGATCGAAGAACGCGCCGGCAACACCCCGGTCACCTACTACGTTCATCCCGGCCGCGAGGACGACGCGCGCCGCGCGTTCGGCAACACGCCGCGCATGATCCAGTTCTTTGAGCGCATCATCGGTGTGCCCTACCCTTACGCCAAGTACGCGCAGGTCGCGGTCAGCGATTTCATTTTCGGCGGGATGGAAAACACCTCGGCAACCACGCAGACCGCCGACACGCTGCACGACGCGCGCGCGCATCTGGACTTCAAAAGCGATCCGCTGGTCGCGCACGAACTCGCCCATCAATGGTGGGGCGACCTGCTGACCTGCCGCGATTGGGCGCACGCGTGGCTGAACGAGGGCTTCGCGACTTACTTCGAGGCGCTCTGGTGCGAGGAGAATCTCGGCGCCGACGAGTTCGCGTGGAACGTCCGCCAGGATCGCGAAGGCTATCTCGATGAGGACAGCAATCGTTACCGCCGTCCGATCGTGTGCAACCGCTACCGCACGCCGATCGAGCTGTTCGATCGACACCTGTACGAAAAAGGCAGCCTCGTGCTCCACATGCTCAGGCGCATCACTGGCGACGAGCTGTTCTACAAGTCGCTCAATCTCTACTGCACGCGTCATCGTGGCGGCAACGTGATCACGCAAGACCTGCAGCGCGCGTTCGAGGACACCACCGGGCGAAATCTCGACTGGTTTTTCGATCAGTGGGTGTACAAGGAAGGGCATCCCGAAATCGAAGTCTCGAGCTCCTTCGACGACAAGAAAAAACTGCTCAGCATCACCGTAAAGCAGACCCATAAGGCCGAAGGCACGACCGCGGCCTTCAAGTTTCCAGTGACGATCGCACTGATGGACGCGAACGGCGGCGAAGTTCGCCACCGAGTCGAGATCACACAGCGCGAGCAGGTTTTCAATTTTGTCCTCGACACGGCGCCCAAAGCGGTGCGCTTCGATCCAGAGCACGACGTCGTGAAAACGCTGAAGCACAAACGCGGGCGTGAGGCACTCGAGCTCGAATTGCGCCATGCGCCCGAGGCGATCGGCCGCGCGGCCGCCGCGCGCGAACTCGGCACCGAGGGCAGCCCGCAAGCAACCGCTGCGCTCCGCGAGGCGCTACTCAACGACAAATTCTGGGGCGTGCAGGCCGACGCTGCCACCGCGCTCGGCGCCGTGCGCACCCAGGCAGCGCTCGACGCGCTCCTCGAAGGACTCAAGGGTCCGCATCCAAAGACGCGCCGCGCTGTGGTCCGCGCGCTCGGCAATTTTCGCGGCGACGCTCGCGCTGCGTCCGCGCTTGCCGACGTGCTCGCCAAGACAGACCCGAGTTACTTCGTCGAGGCCGAGGCCGCGCTCTCGCTCGGCAAGACCCGCGACGAACGCGCGTTCGATCAACTCACCGCGGCGCTGGGGCGCGACTCCTACCTGGAAGTCATTCGAACCCATGCTCTTGCCGGGATGGCGGAACTGCGCGACGAGCGCGCGATCGGTGTCGCGCACGACCACATACGCTACGGTCAGAGGCCGCGCGCCCGGGTGGCCGCGGTCGGAACGCTCGCGCGATTCGCCGCCCTCAAGGAGAACCGGCGCGTCGAGATCCTCGATTGGCTGACGCCGCTCGCCGACGATCGCGAGTTCATCGTGCGGATGCGCGTCCCCGGTGCCTTCGCCGAAATTGGCGATGCGCGCGCTCTTCCCGCGCTCCGTCGGCTCGCCGATCGCGATCTCGATGGCCGCATTCAGCGCCACGCGAGCGAAGCGATCGCATCGATCGGCGAGGGCCGCAGCCGGGTCGAAGAGGGTCAGCGCCTGCGCGAAGATATCGACAAGCTCCGCGACGAGAACAAGAAATTGCAGGAACGCCTCGAGAAGGTCGAGGTGCTCGCGCGCGAAAAGCAATCCTGAATCCGCATTTCCTGATCCATCTGCCCGACTAGCCGTCGGAAAGCCTACCGTCGCAGCGGCGGCCAAATGCCCCGCAGCGCCGTCATTTTCCGGCTTATCCAACTGCTAGACTCATAATATTACTCTCTGTAGGCTTCGATTAGCGCCGGGGGACGCGTTGATTGACTCGCTGCCGGCACAGGTTGCGCTCTGGATCATGAGAGTTGATTGATGCACAGACTGGGGGAGGAGACAGCTGAACAGTCGGACGTTCGGAAGGCACGTTCACGCACCTTTCGAATGCAGGCCATCGTGTGGTGGATCCTGCTTTTTGCCGGCATCCTCGGTGTGCTGACCCCCCAGCTTTTCGCGCAGGATTCCGCGGCGCTGAATCGTCCGCAGGCACGCTCCGCAGTGATGCCGCTAACGGATGTTAGTTCCGCCGCGATTCGAGCGTTCGCAACCGCCGGCGCGTCGATCCCGTTGTGGGACTACAGCGTTACTTCGCCGCTGAACGGTCACGTATATTCGGGCTCGATGATCGGCCGGAGCCCCTTTTACCACGGCGCGCGGACCACCAACATTCCGGCGATAATTGTCCCCCTCAGAATTAAATTTTCCGATGGAACCGTGTTCGATCCGAGCGCGGCCGACAGTGGTTGCTCACCCGCCGGCACTCCGCTCGACATGACCGTGAATTCACCGATATTCACCCCGGTCGACATCACCATGAACGGCGTCGATATGGGCGTCACGCAGTATGCGGACGCGTTCCAGCGCGCCAACTTTTGGAGCCGCGTGTCGGTGACCGGAGATCGTTACCACACGATGCTCGGCCCGGTGACGGTCCTCGCGCCGGTGACCGTAAACGTGCCGGCCGCAGACGGCTCCGTGTTCTCCGACACTCAGTTCGGAGGATGCGGCGGAATCATCGGCGTCATGAATATCAGCTGGTTCGATCCGTACGTCCGGGGGACGATCATCCCGAGTCTGTCCGGGGCGGGAGTCGGCCCCACGGTCCTGCCGATGTTCTTGATGAGGGACGTGGTGATGACCGACGGGCCCCCGACGCTGGACGGGAATTGTTGCATTCTGAGTTATCACGGCGCCTACGGAAGTCCGCTCCAGACGTACACTCCGGTCGACTATGACACGAGCGGAATCTTCATCGGCGTTGCCGACATCAACGCGATAAGCCACGAGGTCGGTGAGTGGATTGACGACCCGACCGGCACCAACCCGACCCCGCCATGGGGCCATACCGGCCAGGTCACCGGGTGCCAGAACAATCTGGAAGTCGGCGATCCGCTCAGCGACAATGAATTTCCGCCACTGCCGGGCGCCAACGGTTTTGCCTATCATCCGCAGGAACTGGCGTTCTTCTCATGGTTTTTTCGCCAGTCGCCCTCGCTCGGCGTGAGCGGCTCTTACTCCGACAACGAAACCTTCACCCAGGATGCGGGCGCGGCCTGCATGTAATCCTGATGGCGCATCGACAAAATAATCAGCGTCGAAGAATCGGCGCGCTCTTCGGAGTACTTCTCGCAAGTTTGTTTACGGCGACGATTTGCCGCGCCGATTCGATGCTCTCGGTGAAGAGCCTCGCCGCTCAGAGCGCAAATGATTCCGTAAATTGGTCACAGCTCGGCGCCGACGCGACCGCACTCGGATCCAGCTTCAACGTCACCTCGGACGCAGGCCTTAGCGTCGCCGCGACTCTGTCAGGATCCGGCAGCCTGGTGTCGGTCGCATGCCCGGCGTCTCCATGTAGCTGGAACGGCACGGGATTCAACGCGGACGACAGCCTGGTCTGGACTTCGGGCCCCGGCAAGGGCGGGAACGGGCCTTTGAACCTGAATATGGGCAGCCCGGTTTCGGGCATCGGCGCGTTTATCGAAGCGGACGGCCCCTCTCAATTCACCGCGCAGATACAGGTCTTCAACGGCGCGACCTCGCTCGGATCCTTCCCGGTGACGAGCAACACGAACGGCGACGCAACTTATGTCGGAGTGATCGATCAAACCGGCGCCAACATAAGCTCGGCGATTTTCAGCATCACGAGTTGCAACGGAGTATGCAGTGACTTTGCAATCGACACCGTGAAGCTGAACCGCGCTGCGGTCGCATCGCCGACTCCGACCGCTACCGGATCACCGGGCGCGACACCGACCGCCACGCCGACACCGACTCCGACCGCATCCCCGACGCCCGCCGGCAGGCTACGAGTCAAGCAGAAGTCGGTGCGTCTGTTCGCCAAAGTGAACCATCATGCGAGCGCAAATGTAAAAGTCAGCAACCATGGCAAGGGCATGCTCGAGGGCAGCGTCAACGGCCCTGTGGGCTCGCCATTTTCGTCGATTGGCACCGGACCGTTCACGTTCTCTCCCGGTGGCGCCAAGAGCATCAAGGTAACTTTCTCGCCGATCATCAAGGGCAAATTCAAAGCCGTGCTGACCATCACCAGCGATGATCCGTCGCACCCGTCAGTCCAGGTGCCGATCACAGGGACGGCAACCGGCACCGCCGGCACCAACGTCGCCTCGCCGGTTTCCGGCACAGATTCGGACTCTGCGGCCGATCCTCCCGCTCTGACGGACGCAACGATCGCATCGCCCCAGCATGCGACCGAAGTTGCCGCCGCGGATGCGCCCACCGGCTCGAACGCCGATGCGTCCGCCGCAACCCCGAGCGGGGGCGCTGGCTGGTACATTCCAGTCATCCCACCGTTCGGAGGGCCAACCTTCAACATCGGCCCGTGGGCATCCCTCGCCGATTGCAACGATATGGACGGAAGCTTCATGTACAAGCATCCGATCGCTTGCCACCGCACCGGGCTGCCTGCGGATTGCGGGATCGTCGGAAACGGCGCGGGTTATCCTAAAGGCACTCCATATCCGCCGCTGGCGGAGAACGATCCGACGACTCGAATAATGGGCGGCTGCTTCTTCTCGAATGTGACCGCTGCAAGACATTCCGGAGGCAACTGGTATTTTCTCGAGTATCACGCATTGCCGACTCCGGGTGGATCAGCCCAGGCATGCAACAATTTCAAGAGCTTCAAGGCCAAGGCGAAGAAAGACCCGCAGCACTACAAAGTGGCGACAGTGACGCACGCCTGCGGTGGCCCATGCTGGCCGGCCGGCATCGATAACGCCTGCGAGTGATCAGAGAATCCCGCGTAGTCGAATCCACAAAATAGAAAAGCGGCGAGCTTGATGCCCGCCGCTTTTCACATCGTTAGAATGAAGTCCGCGTTTGTTACGCGTCGTAGTAGAGCGCGAACTCGTAAGGATGCGGCCGCAGACGAACCGCGCTCACCTCGTTCGCCATCTTGTAATCGATCCAGGTCTCGATCAGGTCTTCGGTGAAGACGTCACCCTTGAGCAGGAACTCGTGATCCTTCTTCAGATTGCCGAGCGATTCTTCGAGCGACGCGGGCATATTCGGCACCTCGGCCAGTTCGGCCGGCGTTAGTGCGTAGATGTCCTTGTCGAGCGGCTGACCCGGATCGAGCCGCCGCTGAATTCCGTCGAGCCCCGCCATCAGCATAGCGGAGAACGCGAGATATGGATTGCAGGTCGGGTCCGGGAAGCGAACTTCGATTCGCTTGGCCTTCGGCGACGGCGAATACATCGGGATTCGCACCGAGGCCGACCGGTTGCGCGACGAGTACGCAAGGTTGATCGGCGCCTCGAAGCCCGGTACCAGCCGGCGATACGAGTTGGTGCCCGGATTGGTGAATGCCGCGAGCGTAGGCGCGTGATGCAGGATGCCCGCGATGTAGTGCATCGCCAGTTCCGACATCCCCGCGTAGCCGTTGCCCGCGAACAGCGGCGTGTCACCCTTCCAGATGCTTTGATGGGTATGCATCCCAGTGCCGTTGTCGCCGAAAATCGGCTTGGGCATAAACGTCGCCGTCATCCCGTGACGCACCGCAACGTTCTTGACGATGTACTTATACCAGGTCAGCCAGTCGGCCATCTTGGTCAGGGTCTGGAAGCGCATGTCGATTTCGGCCTGTCCCGCGGTCGCGACTTCGTGATGCTGCTTCTCGACGCGGATACCGACCCGCTCCATCTCGAGCACCATCTCGGTGCGGATGTCCTGCAGGGTGTCGACCGGCGGAACCGGGAAGTAGCCGGCCTTGTTCTTGACCTTGAAACCGAGGTTCGCGCCTTCTTTGACCGCGCCCTCGCGCCCGCTGTTCCAGTTACCTTCGTTCGAGTCGATATAGTAGTAGCTCGAATTTTGGGTGGTGTCGTAGCGCAGCGAGTCGAAGATGAAAAACTCCGGCTCGGGTCCGAAGAAGGCGGCGTCGCCGACGCCGGTGGTCTTCAAATAGGCTTCAGCCTTGCGCGAGATATTCCGCGGATCGCGCGAGTAGTCGGCGCGGGTGATCGGATCTGAGATGTTGGCGATGATGCTCAACGTCGGATCCTTGGTGAATGGATCCATCACCGCCGTGTCCGGATCGGGAATCACCAGCATGTCGCTGTTGTCGATCGCCTGCCAGCCTCGGATCGACGATCCATCGAAGCCGAGGCCCTCGTCGAACGGCGCTTCATCTTTGAACTCGGAAATCGGGGCAGTGAAATGCTGCCACGTGCCGAGCAGGTCGATGAATTTCACATCGACCATCACCACGCCCTTTTCCTTGATCATTTGCAAAACTTGTTTAGGCGTCATCGGACCCGTAACCCTCCTGGCCGCTCAATGGGGCGGCATATCGGTACTTGTTGATCGATCTCTGAATCTCGCTTTCTGTCACGAAAGCTCTCGTAACGCAACGCTCATCCGACGGGCATCTGACGCATATTCGAGCAGCGTCGGAGCGGCCGAGGAA
>Ga0210407_10002003_pt1 | contig 18071 bp, 14 predicted proteins | sample IncBWC27MmetaG_FD_150860 | JGI IMG/M metagenome (GOLD analysis project Ga0210407, IMG submission 150860) | Forest soil microbial communities from Barre Woods Harvard Forest LTER site, Petersham, Massachusetts, United States - Inc-BW-C-27-M | ecosystem: Environmental > Terrestrial > Soil >...
AGAAGTCGTCACTCGGCCCTTTCACCAGTTAGAGACTCCAATCAGGCAGAAGAGTTCGGAACCACTCCAAGACATTTTGCCATGAGTCGTGTAAGACTCATCATCGGTCACCTCCCGCACAGGATAGCTGTCGTAAAATCCCCATTACACTCACAATCCCCCGGCAAGGGGTTCTGAGTGCAATGGTCCAGTTGTGTCGAATTGGGTGCACCGCATCCGAGAAGCGCGCGATCCCTCTCACCCCCGGCTTCGCCCCCCGCACGACCCGCAGGCGCAGCCTGACGGGCTTCCGCCTCAGCGCGCAACAGCCTGCGATACAGGTACCGACGAGGAGGTTGCGACGCAAAATCGCGACATTAGGAACTCCGGGCTTGCAGTCGCCCCAAAGCTATTCCTATGAAACTGAATCCGCTTTCTCGTCACAATATGAAGTAGAATTACGCCGCTCCCGCTGGGGGGCGCGCCCAACTCTGTGCCGGAGGTGTGACATGGGTTCTCTCGATGATCCGAAACTCTGGGACTTGCACAATCAGCTCCAAATATCCCTGCAGCAGAGCTCCCCTCCTGACTGGCAAAAGGCCTGCCAGATCCTGAATGGCATGAGCGTGCCTGACATGCTCGACGAACTCTGGCGAATCAAGGCCGCGTCCAAGCTGGATGGCCTGGCTGTATTTTCGCCCAAAGCGAGCGGGGTCAACATCGCGCGGCTGCGGGCGGGAATCGGAGCGCTGCAATTCCAGCCTCCGGGCGACTTCGACGCGCTGGTGAGGCTGTTGCCCGACGACCAGCAGTGGGCGATCATGAGCGTATGCGCGGTGACCCATGCGCCTGCTAATCTTAATCCGTCCATGTGGCCCAAGTATTACTGGACGACTCGCTCGTTGCCCAAGCTCAGCCTGACCGCGAATTTTTCCCCGGAAAGTGGCGACGACTCGGATCAGGGTAAAGACGATGCCCATCTGGCCGCCGATATCGCCACCGGCGCAGACGCCAATTACCGCTACCGCCGGGGATCGGATCCCGCGACCTATACCGTGACTGTGATTTATCGGAACTTCGACAAGTGGAAATTTGGTAACGACGACACCGAGCTCGATGTGATTCACGAGCCGAATATCAGCGTTCAGATGTCTCCGAACCCCTACAATCCCACGACCTACCAGGCGGCTTTCTCGCTGGTGAATCTGCACCTGAAGCGCAACTGGGGGCTATTCAAACCGGATGTCGAATTTAGCTTGTCGCCCCAGCTCACCACGCCGGGTCTGGGAGCCGTTCCCACCGCGGCCCTGCAAGCGCAGATCGAGCTTCATGTGACCTCGACGATATCGCTGACAGCACAAAGTGCCATCGGCTTCGGACCCGCACCGAGGCCGGGTGATCCGCCCGATTACGGCGCGTTGCATTACGGAAACGTGAGCTTTTCACCCTTCATGATCGGTGTTCTGGGCCACTGGGATCCGCCGGGTTCAAAATGAGCGATTCAGAGCTCCCCCTCTAGCGTGGAAAAAGTGGTACCACCGTCCCCGGAGTGCCGAAGGGATTGTGGACTGGAGTCCCGATGCAATCGCGCCCATCGAAGCCCACAACAAGAACCCGACGCTTAGGCCTCATGAAAGCATATTTGTTGACGTGTGTTCGTTTACTTTTCGATTCGAGGGTCTGCCCCAACTCGAACGAGCCATTGCTTACCACGAACAGAAAATTCTCCCCAACAGTATTATTCCGCCAAAGGGGTTCCACGATTACGGCGGAGACTCAGGTGAAACGCAGAAGTGGTACGAACGTCTCCCGTTATTCCTGCGTGAAGAACCAAAGCGTCGGAAGATGGCCAAAGCTCTGCGTGGGGCTCGTGCCTACTTCGACGGAACAAGGTAATCGCTATGCGTAGAAGGCTTGGGCGACGATAACTAACGAAACATCCCCATTGCACACAATACCCCTCTACGAGCGCTCGCTCCGGATTCTGTCCGTCATTCAACGCAACTGGAACTTGGTCTCAATTCGGCGTAAAGTGCGGCCTTATGAAGTGGATATGCACAAGGTGCTGGACAATCATGCCTCGTGCCGAGGCCGAAGTGCTTGGCACTACACACGGTATGCATGCTCAAACAGAGGACTGGAAATGCTCATCGTGTGCTGCCATTGGCCAGTTTGCCTCGGGTTCGAGCGATGAATGGCGGCAATTTGCGAACGACCTCGTTTTCGATGCATACGCAGCGAATCTCCAGAAGGCGGGATATGCGGTTGAGATGTATTCTCAGGAATGTGATGCAGGGGATCACGACCACTGCCCGGGTAAAAACCGCTTGAGTGTGCCCAATTTTGACCGCTGCTGGTGCGCATGCCACAAGGCTATTGAACCGATCAGACGCAAACCTAGGAACAGAACAGACAGGGACACAATCAGTTAACTGCTGAAACCTCACACTTGCACTCCTTGACCCTCCTTTGGCAGCAACAACTACCACCAAGTCTTGAAGGGTTGAGAGTTCCTACCCTTCCCGGACCGATAGCCAGCGAAATTGAAGCGAGTCGCAGGAAGGCGTTCGGTTCCTGATGCCCGTGCAACTCCGTGGGTCAAGAATGAGCATCCAATGTGAACGAAACGATACGGAAGTAGGCGGAATTTCCCGTTCGACCGATTCGGACGACCACTTGGTTCAAATACCGTGTCTGTACAGGATTGTTGGCCGAACATATTCGAGGGACAGACCAGCCAGCTCCCGCCAGAATCAAAATCCATAGCACAATCGCACTCACTCTGGCGGCGATCCCGAACTTTTCTTCGATGACCGCCGTATGCGCGCACATATCGCCGAGTCGTTGCCGAGCATCGGAGCAAGCTGCCACGGCAGTCCCCACCAGATAAAAGCCCAGGCCGTCGACGATCCTGAGAAGATTGCGCACAGCGCACGCAGCTAAGGCGCCGCGTTGACTGGTTCGAACAACTCGGATTCCCACCAGAACCTTGCCGAGCGTAGCGCCGCATGCCGCCTCCAGCAGCCAGCCATACAGGAAAAGTATGGTGGCGTTCAGGGCTGTAGCAATCAGCAGCGAAGCGGCAGTGAGCTGCAATTCGGCCCCGTCAAAGGTGCTCCATCGCATAAAAGCCCATGCATCCACGATTGCGAACAGCCCGAAGAGCAGGGCGAGATCGAGCGCAAAGGCCATGAACCGGTCGCCGAGCCTGGCAAAACGGCATCTGTCGCTGGAGCGAACGGGTGGGGAAGTCGACGGCCGAGCAGGGGTTGCGGCGGCCCTGGACTCGATGACTCCACACTCCTCCAAAAGGTGCTGGCTCGAGGGAATGGCTCCACCGCAGCGGTTGCAGTGCTTTGCTTGCGAACTGACGCCGCCGTGGCAATGCGGACATTCCATATTTCTGCGAAGGCCCTGACCGCCTGTTCGTCAAGAATACGCCCGCATCGGCTGGACGTTGTATCACCGAAGGACAGCGGCCAAGTGGCCATTGTCCAGTTGGCAACCGGGGCCTTCAGAGATTACAGCGGGCGATCGACTGTGTCCTGCTGCCACACTGCGTCGTAACGCACCACGTCGCCCGGCAGCACATAGGCAGTGAGAATGTACAGGCGCCAGCCCTCCGTCCATAACGTGTTGTACTCGGTGCGGTAACTCGAGTACGTCCAGTCATACACCTGGATTTCGCCGTGAGTCGCCGGTCGCCAAACTGCGTTGTAGCGCACCGTCCCGTCGGAGATGACATAGGAATCGAGGATGTACAGGCGCCAACCCTGGTTCCATAACTTGTTGTACTCGGTTTGAAAATCGGCGAGCGTCCACCCATAGACCTGAGTTTCGCCCGAATCCCCCGGCCGGAACACCGCGTTGTAAAGCACGTCGCCGTTGGGCAAGACGTACGATTGAAGAATGGACAAACGCCAGCCTTCCGGATACAGCGTGTTGTAATTGCTGCGGAACGTCGTGTAGTCCACTCCGTAGAGTTGGGTTTCACCCAGATTTCCTGGCCGAAACACCACGTTGTAAAGCACATCACCGTTGGGCATCACATACGACTGAAGGATGTAGAGACGCCAGCCCTCCGGATAAAGCGTGTTGTAGGTGCTAATGAAATCCGCGTAGGTTACGCCGTAGAGTTGCTCCTCCCCCTGATTTCCGGTGGGCCGCCACACCGCGTTGTAAAGGACCGTGCCGTTGGACAACACATAGGATTGCAGGCTGTACAGGCGCCAGCCCGCGGTCCATAGCGTGTTGTACTTCGACCTGTAATTTGCGTAGGTCCAGCCATAGACCTGAATTTCATTGAGGCTTGTGTATCCGGTTTTCGAACAGGCGCCCGCGTGAGTGTTGTCGGTGGCGGGCGGGATCGGTCCAAAGGAGAGTTTAATCGGGCTGGCGCTGTCACACTGATCGACCGCCTCGTCCCATCCCTGGAAATTGTTGACTGCGGGGTCGGCGGAGGCTTCGAAGATTTCGTGAGCGATCACGACCTGTTCCTGGTCAGCGGGGACGACCGCCCAAAAGGCCGAAGTCGATTGCGAAGCGTGAAACCCTCCGCATCCGTTGCATCCAGTAACGCTGAACCCGTGGGCGGGGAATACGACGATCAGCTTATGGGCGCCGAAAGCCGGGAGGGTTCCCGCCGTTTGGTTGGCGTGAATGATATTGAGGACAGCGTTGCGAGTCAGGACTGCCGGCGTCGCCGTGGGGCTGGCGGTGGCCGCCGCTGCCACCGTGACCTGATCCACACCGTACTGCTTCATCATGGGCTGCTGGCCGGCGGGTGCACCCGTGCCCGACATGTACGCCGCGAGATTCACGACGTAGGTCTGCTGCGTAGTGATTTCCGTTTCGGACCAATTGCCGTAGTACAGCGGGTAAATCTCAAAGTTTTGCAGGAATGGTCCGCCATGATACTGAAGCGGCGTGGTCGCAGCCCAGGCGGGCCGGGGGACGAGCACACCCAGGATGCCGATCAGAAGCGCTACTGACAAACTTGCGATTTTTCGCATCTCAATTCTCCTTTGAATCCGGTCTTCTCTCCGGGCCAGAATTTCTGTTTCCGTTTGCGATCTCCCGTCAGTCCCTAACATCCCCATTTGCGAATTTTTGAACTATCCTCCACTGTTGCCGTCCCCCAACTTGAGCATGCAATTGCTTCATCTTTCTTTCCTTTCTGCGTCACTCCCAGGCCGTGGTCGCCCCGACGGCGGCGCGGCCGGCACGAAGGCTGAGAGCGGAAATCCCCCCAAGGCTTCCGCATCCCAGCCTTCAGTGCTTACGGCGCGCTTACCAGCAGCACGCGCGGCTGCTCCCCCTCAACCTGCACTTGCACGGGCCAGCCAATGCGCCTTACCGGAACTTTGCGGCCGAACCTTTGTCCCCCGGCCGGCGATTCCCCTTACACCGACCTCAGCAGCGAATCCAGGCAAACGAGTCCGGCCCCGTCCGGGCTTTGGGCGATATGCCACTGGGCACAATCGCGCAACGCCGCTCCGGTGACTACCGTGATGGCCTCGGCTTCCCGTGGATCCACCATGTCCACCTCGTGGCCGCATTCCTGGCACCAGGCACGAAGAACCCGGCGCCGCCGGATGATCAGAACCCGGTCGGTTTCGATGGTAATTTCGGTCCTTTTGTGAGCCGCCATTTCGCCCTCCAAATGCTTTGCTGGACATGCTTTGCTGGACCCCGAAATCGTGATAGATTGCTTTCCACGTTCGGCTCGACTTCTGGAACCCCCACCGCCGGACGGGAGGCATCCTGCCCGAAGCGGCCCTCAGAAGTCTTTAGGAAATTCTCAGAAATTTATCAGGCGGGTTATGAGCAATCAGGGGAAGGAGTTATACGAGTTCGGCTCTTTTCGGCTTGACTCGGGCAAGCGACTCCTGTTGCGCGACAACGAGCCTGTCCCACTCCAACTGAAGGCTTTTGAAACTCTTCTGGTACTGGTCCGGAACAGCGAACAAGTGGTTTTGAAGGACGATCTGATGAAGGCGGTGTGGCCCGATACCTTCGTCGAGGAATCCAATCTGGCGCAGAACATCTTCGTGCTGCGGAAAACTTTGGGCGCCGTGGTTGGGGAGCATCGCTACATCGTTACCGTTCCGGGTCGAGGCTATCGCTTCACCGAAAAAGTGCGCATCATCGCCGAAGAAGAGAGCCTGGTGGTGGAGAGCCACTCCCGGTCGCGGGTGGTCATCGAAGAGAGCAGGCCACGCCGGATGGTAGTGATGTCGATCGCAGGCATTATCTTCTTTCTCGCTCTGGGCGCGGCCGTCGGCTACCGTTACCATCGGCCGGGGCAGGGCAGTCTGGGGCAGGGTGACTTGGCGCAGGGGGGACAGTCCCCTTCGGCCCTGCCACTGGTGGCGATCCGACCACGGCGATCTGTGGCCGTGCTGGGGTTCCAAAACCTGTCAGGCCGGAGCGATCCGGCGTGGCTTTCTACGGCTTTCTCGGAGATGCTGACCACCGAATTGGGAGCTGGGGATCAGATGCGCATGGTCTCGTCTGAGGAAGTGGCGGGCCTGAAAGCCAGTCTCCCAGTCCTCAGCGGTGGCTCCCTGTCTAAAGACACACTAGGACGGATTCGCCAAGCTCTGGGCGCCGATCTGGTCGTGCTTGGATCTTACAGCGATTTGGGAAAGCAGGCCCGAGGACAGATACGCCTGGACATACGACTCCAGAACACGGCGGCCGGAGAAACCGTGGCCGTCATTTCTGAAGCCGGGACAGAAGCTGACCTATTCCAGATTGTCGCCCGCGCCGGGGCACGATTGCGCGAGAGGGTCGCGGTTCCGGAAGTCTCGGGAGATCAGGCGGCCGGCGTTCTAGCTTCCCTTCCCTCGAGTACCGAAGCGGCCCGTTTGTACTCCGAGGGACTGGAGAAGCTCCGTCAGTTTGATGCAATCGCCGCCCGGAATCTGCTGGAACAGGCCATTCACTCTGACCCGGGATATGCGCTCGCCCACTCTGCTTTGGCCGAAGTCTGGTCACAACTTGGTTATGAAGGCAGGGCGAACACAGAAGCCAGGAAATCATTCGAGTTGTCAGGCAAACTGCCACGCAAGGAGCGCCTGTTCATTGAAGCGAGGTCTCGCGCGATGAATAAGGAGTGGGACAAAGCCGCGGATCTTTACCACACCTTGTTCGAGTTTTTCCCCGACGACATCGAATACGGGCTGCGCCTGGCTGACGCAGAAACTCAGGCCGGCAAGCGAACCGACGCGTTGGCCACGATCCAGTCGCTCCGTCAGTTACCGTCTCCGTCCCGAGACGATCCGCGAATCGACCTCGCGGAAGAAATGAATTACATCCGGCTTGGGCAGTACTCGTCGGGTCGTGGCGCATCCGTTCGGGCAGTAGAAAAGACCCGCGCCAGCGGGTTCGAAGTGCTCCTGGCCAGAGCGCTCTATCTCGAAGCCGCTATTTTGGCCCCGCTGGGCGAGGGCGACAAGGCCATTGCCGCTACGCAGGAAGCCAAGGAGATTTACGCGCGAGTTGGAGATCAGTGGGGCGTGTCCAACGCCTTGGAATACATCGCGTATGTTCACTCCAATCGCGGGGAGTGGGAGCCAGCCGAGAAACTCTACCAGCAAGCGCTGGCGGTGAATCGCGCGATTGGAAGCAAGACCGGAGCGGCGATCGATCTCACCGCCATCGCGGCATCCCGCGAGTCTCAAGGAGACATTGAAGGCGGGAAGAAACTGGATCAGGAAGCGCTGGCCATCTACCGCGAAATCGGGGACAAAAACCGCGAGGGCTGGGCCCTGATGGGGGTGGCGTGGGCCGTCGCTTCTGAGGGCGATTTGGCGGAGGGCCTGAGCCTGGACGACCAGGCGCTGGCCATCTTCACCGAGGTGGCCGATGATGGTGGTGCGGCTTACGCCTTGAACGAGAAAACCAGCCAACTCACGATGTTGGGCGATCTGGACAAAGCCCAGCAGGCTTGTCAACATTCGCTTGAGCTGGCGCGGAAGAGCGGTAACCAGCACATGATCGTCGGCGATCTCTTCTACCTGGGAAATATCGCCAAACTGGAAGGCAAGCTGGACAGCGCACACCAGACTTTTTCCGAGGCTCTCTCCCTCGCCCGTGAAACCAGTAATTCCGCGATGACCGGTATGCTCGAGCAAGGCTTGGCGGAGATCGCGAATGAGGAAAACCATCCGGAAGAGGCGAAACAGCAACTTGGCGAAATACTGTCCTCTTTTCATGAGCATAAAGACCCAGCCGACGAGATCGGCGCGCAGAGCCTGCTGGCGCAAATTGCCTTGCATCAGGGGGACACAGCGGCCGCCACTCGGGCGATCAGTAAAGCTCAATCCCTGCTTGGCCAAAGTCAGGGGTGGGAGGAAAGTTGTTTGTTTCGGATCGCCAATGCTCGTGTTCAGGCAGCGCTCGGGAAACTTGCCGCCGCCCGCGAGTCTCTCAAGACGGTCATCGCAGAAGCCGGGAAACACAGCAACTTGCGTTACCAGTTGGAGGCCCGCCTGGCGTTATGTGAAATTGAGGCCAGGACTGATCCAAGCGCAGCCCGTGCTCACGCCAGGACTCTTGAGCAAGAGGCTCGATCCAAAGGCTTCGGGTTGATTGCACGCAAGGCACTCGCCGTGGGGGCGTGAACTCGTATCGCAGGTTCGCGTGATCGACTCGTCAATATTCCTTTGATACCGCCTGCTAAATCACGGCTGCAAGATCCGTTACTCCTTCAATTTCGACGAACTGGCTAAGCACGTGGGGAAACTTGGGGAGACGCTGCCCTCCACATAAATGCCGGCAGTCGCATCCTGAACGATAAAGTGCGGCGCCGCCATGAAGGAACTCGAAACAAGAATAGCTCGTGCAGCAGGGTTGCAGCAGGTTGCGGTGAACTGATCGCAAATGCTTGAAAGAATGGAGCCGACGAGCGGACTTGAACCGCTGACCTGCCGATTACGAATCGGCTGCTCTACCAACTGAGCTACGTCGGCCTGTCATCGATTCTAAACGGGAGCTTGGAAAGCGTAAAGCGAGACGCCGAGAGAGCGAGATGCAGAAAAAGCAACTCATGATCCGCAAAAGATCTGACCGCAGGACCTCCGTCGCGATGACTTTCATGCGCGCGAACACGCTCTGAATTCCACTACGCCGCTCGCCTCGCAACCATAGCTTCATATTCTTCCTCTGACTCCGCGGGCAGCAGAACCCACATCGTATAGATGCCGAGCGCCGTGCCGAACGGAATGTTCGTGAACAGAGCGACAAAAGCCAGCACCAGGACCAGAACGCGAGCCCACGGCTCCTTCTGCAATAAACCCCATCCCGCAAATAGCCCGATTGCGGCTTTGGCCAGCAACAGGATCGCGATCGTACTCAAGAGCGGAATTAAGAACGCCGGCGGCCCACCCTCTGGGTCTGCCCGGTGCAAGTGAACCATCAATGTGTTCGCTATGACGTACAGGACGATGCCGGCAATGGTGTTGAAGGCCGACAGCGCCAGCCAGAAGAGGCCGAGCAATCGAACATGCTCCTGCACGCGTCCCCGACGCGGTTGCGCCAGCGATACTGGGCCAACGATTTGCTTGCCGCACTTACTACAAAACGACTGACCGGGCTGCACCGCACTACCGCATCCATCGCAGAACATGAATCTCCTCCCCGACTGCTTTCTCACCGCTCCGCCCCTTCAGTACAAATACTCACAACCGATGATCCACAAGATGATACGCAGAAAACGCCGAGCAGTTCCCTTGCAGTGAAATTCGAGCGATCCCGTCGGCACCATTATTCGTGCATGCGAAGTGAAATACCAAAACGAAGAGGCCACCCGGCAACAGGGCAGCCTCTTCTTTCAAGGGAGAATAGTTCCAACGGAGCTTTGAAATCCGTCAAAACTTTCTGCGCAAATCTTATGAGTCTAAAAACAGGGGTGTCAAGCGATTTTTAGGAAATAAATGTCTTTGTTTTCAATATGTTACAGAACCAATCAATAGCGGCGCTGAGTGTGCCAATTTGAGACAAAATCCTCTGGGGAACTTCCTAAGCCGATCTATCTAAAGGCACTTACCCTGGTTTTGGAACAGGTTTCGCAGGCCGTTCGGACGAAGTTCGAGAATGTCAAGCGCGATTTTCGGGAGCTGATTGGCCGCCTTCAGTCCCACCTTGGGAGGCTACCTTGACCACCGTTTCCGTCAGTCGCAGCGAGATGAATTCCATCTGTTCGGGCCGATCAAAGACTTTGTCGGGATACCAGCGCTTCATCAGAATGCGGATGCCACCGAAGGCCACGCCTGCAACGATCGCCAGTCCAATAAGAATCCCGCAGAGCACCACGACGTTGAGAATCAACTGATACAGATCGCGAACCTGTGGATCTTCCGTCGGCTGGTTCCAGGTAACGCTGGCCTCCCAATTCACGTTGCCCAACAGAGCGTTCGCGTCGCTGCTGGAAACAGGTCCGGTAACGATGGCAATGATCGGCCCCGTGCGCTTGTCGAAAAATGAACCGGCATTCGCAATCCCCGAAACACCTGGCGGCGTCTGGGCGATGCCATTGGCGGCATCGATGCGCAGCTTGTGCGCGGCGGCCAGTTGCGGCGTGGGATACGAGATCAGCGTCAGCGTCGCTTCCCCGCTCGGTGTGTTGTACTGCGCCAGACTCACTTCGGCGCTGGTATTGAAGTCGACCAGATCGGCGGAAACCGAAGCCGACTGCGCCGCCAGCGCGGCCGGACCCATCACGTATTTCTGCGTGTTCGCGACATAGTCGCGGCGCGGCATGAATTCGATAAACGGGGGCAGGTTGCCAGAATTTCCATTGGGACGCGGCAGCACTCCCGCCAACACTCGCAATTGCCGTCCCGACATGGCCAATTCCTGGCTGAACTCCGCGTGCACCAGCACATTTCCGCGATAGAAAAGTACGCGCTGTCCCAGAAATGCCGCCTGATCTCCGATCTTGTCTTCTTCTTTCGTTGTGTCCGGCGTCATCGCCCGCGTCAGATAAAACGTGTACGCGCCGAAAGCGCCGGAAGCATCCGCAAAACGCGCGGCACTGATTTTCAGCGTGCGACCATCGTCGCGGGCGTAGGTCGCAATTGCTACGTCCGAGAAGCGATATTCTTTAAGCACCCCGGCACTCGTGGGGTCCGCTGCCGCGGCGTTTGTGCTGATCGAAGCCTTGCCCTGCATCTGCCATCCTTCAAACTGTTGCGGCAGCAGAACAGGAGCCTGCTCTGCTGCGTGCGGCGGCGCAGCGGGCTTATTTGCCGCGACTGCCAAACCCATCAGACAGACCACTGAGAGCGTAATACCGACTCTTCGGGAAAAGCTCATGAATCTCCCCGGGGACTTCAGAACTCCTGTAAGCAATTAGACCACAGAGAAGCGAGAAAGGTTTCCGAAGCCCCGCAAGCACCTGATTTGCCGGCAATTCGGGCGGTCTAGAGGATGGTTACCTTTGTGCCGAACGCCTACCCGTCGGGGCCATTCACACCGCGCGAATCTGCAGGCAAACTGATTGTGGGTGACGGAATGTCTGCAGGTTCTGGAGATCACTATCAGCGTCGGGGGAATCGCACCAAGGCAGTTCTTCCCGTAAGAGTAAAAGGCAAGGACAGCAGCGGGAAGCCTTTTGACGAGTTGGTGCACACCCTGGACGTGACCCCGGATGGCGTGCGCTTAGGCTCGGTCCGTCGCGAATTGAACCTGCTGGAAGAGATCACAGTTTTCTATCGCCAGCGAAGAATACAGTTTCGCGTGGTGTGGACGAAGAAGATGAAAGGCACGTCAGAGTTTCAGGTTGGGCTGCAGGCGATGACCCGGGACAGTGAAGCATGGGGGCTGAATTTTCCGGACTACGAGCGCCAGCCCGCTTCACAGTCAGTTCCTGCGCATGCTTCGGCGGCAGTATAGGAGAAAGGAAAAGTTATGAACCACTCATTCCGCAATTTTTGTTCGAACCAGTTGAACCAGCTTTGGTCCGATGAAGCAGGTCAGGACATCGCCGAATACTCGGTAATGCTCGCAGTAATCCTCGTCATCGTCGTGGGCACCGTCCGCCTGATCGGCTCCAACGCCGGCAACATCTTCTCGCAGGTCGGCAGCTCGCTTCAGTAAATTCCGAATCCCGAGCCACAATCCATTCCGTTCTCAACCGCCCGTCGATGAAAGTGCGATTTGTATCAGGGTATGCCTTCAGGCATACCGCAAGCGCCCGGTTATGCATGTGCCTTTAGGCGCTGGGATTGGCTGCCGGAACTTCACCACGGCCGATTAGGCGTTTGACGGAAACGAGATTCCCCAGAAATTCTTCCCTTTTTCGTCCTGTTCCACAAATTCGATTCCGTAGGTGGCAACTCCCTGCAGGGCGGGCAAGAGGGCGACCACGCGCGCCGAGACTTGCATGCCGCGTTGATTCTTGACCACGAGCACGCATCCAATCGGCAATTGCCGGTCGATCTGAACCGCAGCTCCATGCAGGTTCAGATTCGTGGCCTTGGCACTCACGTTGAACGTAGCTTTCTGGCGGTCTTCCCCCGCCAGCCCTACGACCGCGTTGAGCGCCATGCGGTTGCTCCGTCGCTTCGAAACCGGGTTTCGCGCAACGCCTGCTGTGGACGTGTGGTGGTGAGTACGATGAGGATGAGAATGCTCGCGGCGATCCAGATGTTTCAGATTCATGTCGTCTGACGAGATTAGATCGCGCAAAGACCCGCCGCAACGTACGTCAGTCACCCGGCATGGTTACCCCCCAACTCATTGATGGCATTGAGGAAAAACGCGGCACTTGATCGAGAGTGCGGTTGCCCCACCAGAGTGCGGTTGCCCCACCCTTGTCGCGTCCTTTGCGACAGAGCCTGCCCTGAGCGAAGCCGAAGGGGTGGGGATTTTGATTTCCTGGGATTAGACGCAGACTCCCGAGGCGCAAGGGCGTCTACTGCCCCGCCGCCTTCTCCATCTTGCTGGCCAGCTTCACGCCGCTCAATCCATTCGCGTAGTTGGCAATGCCGCGATACAGCGACTCGGCAATGCGCTGCCGGTATTCGCTGGTCTCCAGCCGATGTTCGTCCGTGGGATTGCTGACAAACGAAATCTCCGCCAGGATCGACGGCATGTTCGCCCCGATCAGCACAATGAACGGCGCCTTCTTCACCCCGCGATTGCGGATGGCCGGGCTCTTGGCCGCGAGGCCGCTGTGCAGCGACTGCTGCACATCTCCGGCAAATTCGCGCGACTCTTCGATCTTTTCTTTCAGCGCAATCTTCTTCACCAGATCCTGCAGTTCGTAGATGGATTTCTCCGAAACCGCGTTCTCGCGCGCCGCCACCTCCAGCGCTTCCGGCGACGAAGTGAAGTTCAGATAATAGGTCTCCACTCCGCGGGCGGCAGAATCCTGGCTAGAGTTGGCGTGGATCGAAATAAACAGGTCAGCGCGCCGCTGGTTGGCGATCGCGGTGCGCGTTTCGAGCGGAATGAAGGTGTCGTCCTTCCGCGTGTAAACCACTTCGGCGCCCAGCCGCGTCTCCAGGAGCTTGCCCAGCCGGCGGCCGACTTCGAGCACCAGATCTTTTTCCTGCAGCCCGTTGGGGCCGATTGTCCCGGTATCGTGGCCACCATGGCCGGGGTCGATCACGATCCTGCCGATCTTCAATCCCAGCGCGCGAATCAGCGACCGGTCGCCGCTAGCGGTTGGCCGGGCTTCGCGGATGTCGAGGTCCGAAGCCTTCCGGCTGGAACTAACATGCGAAACGGCAGTCGCGCTGAGATGCGACGCAGGCTTGCCCACCGAAACGGGCGGCGCGGAATCAGCCCCCGTGACGTCGTCTGAAACAGTCGCGTCAGAATCCTCCACCGGAGCCGGCTTCCGCATCGCCGCCGTCGGACTCACATGCGAGCGCTTGACCGGAGCCTCAAACTTCGCCACCTGAGCGGACGAATCGTCATCGTCATCATCCGCTTCGACCACAACCTTCTTGACGACTGTCGAACCGCTCTTGTCGACGGCCACGGCCCGCTTCCCGGAGTCCAGTGCAGGCTGCGCCTTCGCGCTCGATCCATCTTTAGGCGCGGCATTCGGCTCGTCGTGAATCTGCTCGCTCGAGCTGGCCGGCTTGCCCGCCAGCGCCTTCATGTCCGCCTTCAACTCAGACTTCGGGACAGTCTTCGCGACATCCTTGGGAAGCTCCTTCGAAACCTCCCTGGCAGCGCTGGCGATCGTCCCAGCCTTTGGCGGTTCTTCCACGTCAGCCGTCGCGTCCGCAGCCTCCTTCAGTTCCCGCGCGTGCGCCACCTCATCGTCTTTGCCATGTCCATCTTTGCCGTGAATGTCGATAATCAGCCGGTAAGGATTGGGCAGCAGGAAGGCCTCGTAATCGGAAAGATCGTCCACCTCCAGCACCACCCGCGTGCGCCCCGGCTGAAACTGCGCCACGCGGATCTTCTTCAGAAACCCGTCATCCACATCGAAGGTCTTCCCCACCAGCGTGGACGCCAGCTTGGTGCCGCGCAGATCGAAGAAGATGCGGTCGGGATGCGCAATGCGCTGCGAACCGAATTTGATGTCGCTCTCCAGGTCAATGGCGACGCGCGTATAGTCCGGCGTGGACCAGTGCCTAATTCGGGTCACGCGCGGCAACCGCCCGGAACGCGCCTCGGCAACATCCTGCCCCGCTGGGTCGGTCTTAGCTTCGGATTTGGAGTCGGGATTGGGCTCAGGCTGGGCGTCGGTCTTAGCCTCAATGTTTGCGTCCGAATCTTTACCCGCCGAGTCTTTGGGAGCCTTGTTCCGTTCTGCCGTCTCTTTACCCGGCTTCTTTTTCCCCTCGGCCTTTTTTGCGGCGTCCGCCTCCCGGTCCAGTTCCGCTACGGCCTGCTGCGCATCCTCCACCAGCCGGTTGTGCGGATATCGGTGCAGAAATTCCTGAAAAACGCCGCGAGCCTGTTCGGGATCGTTCAAATCATCTTTGTAAATTTCGCCGATGGTGAACAGCGCGTCGCAGCGATACTTGCTGCCCGGATACTCCCGCCGCAGAAACTTGTACTGCGCAATCGCCTCGTGCAGGATCTTGTCATCATCGAACCGCCGCCCCATCTCGACCAGCGTCTCGGCCACCGCCACTACGCTGGGATCGGCCTTGGTCGAGGTCGGCGCGCCAAAATAAACATTGCGATAGGAGTTGATGACGCGCTGGTAGTCATGCCGCGTGCGGTCCGCCGGAGGACGTCCGTTGAGAGCCTCCCGCATGCGCTCGGCAGCAGCGAAGCGTTCGCGAGCCCAGGATTCACTGTGGCTATGAGAAGAATGGGCGCGGGCATAAGTGCTCACTCCAGGCAGCGCCACCAGCAACAGCAGCGCTCCCCAGCGCAACCCGCGCTGGCTCGATTTCATTTTCAAAGTCGTCGGTCCGTTACTGTCTCGATCCAACGTTGCAGTTGAATAGCCTAGCTACCTGAGAGATTTCGAATACTACCGTACTGAGGGTGCCCCATTTCTCGCGCGCTCTTTGCGCGAGAAGTGGGAATTACAACCGCCTCTACAACAGATGCCGCAACCCTACTCCGTGTTGCTGATGTAAAGCACGCCCCGCGCATCCCGTTGAACCCGCACAGGATCATGCGATGGGCCGGACGGAGAAAGATCGAACCCTCCATAGTAGAGGTTGGTAATTCTCCGCACATAATTCTGCGTCTCGGCAAACCGTGGGACGCCCGCACTCCGCGCCACCGCTCCCGACCCCGCGTTATAAGCGGCCAGGGTCAGGTTCACGTCCCCGCCATAATTTTCCAGAAGCTGCTTCAGATGCCGCACACCCGCGTCCACGTTCTGGTCCGGGTCAAATGGATTGTTTACCTTCAACGACTTCGCCGTTTGCGGCATCAACTGCATCAATCCCATCGCGCCCTTGCGCGAAACCGCATTGGAATTGAAGTTCGATTCCACCTTGACCACCGCGCGCACCAGATTCGGATCCACGTTGTGCCGGGCCGCGGCCATCACGATCGAGGCATCAATCTCTTCCTGCGAAGCCTGATGTCCGCGGGCATTGGCCGCCACGATCTTCGCATTGGCCGATTGCGCCGAGTCATGTCCGTAATACTGGCTGACTTCCGCCGCCGCCGACTTTGCCGCCTGCATTGACGCCGTACCCGCCGAAGGCACCGGCTTCCAGCGGCTATCCTTGCTGCTCCAGTACACCAGCGACGACCGCTTGGGCGAGACCGCCGCGGTGGCATGCTTCTCCACCGGAGCCGGTTCGTTCACATAAATCTTGCGCCCATGCTCCTGGGTGGTGGTAATCAACTCGTGCTTACCCTCGCCCTCCGCCGCCCACACGGGTGCCGGAGCAAGAAAAAAGGAGGTCGCGGTTGCCGTGGTGGCCGTCAGCGTCAATGTCAGTGCGAGTTGCAGGCGCTTTCGCATAATCCGGGCGTTTCCCTTTCACCCAACTCGTGCTGGAGAGGCTTCAGACAGTCCACGCCCTCTCCACCCACCACCCGGAACCTGACGGAGAATCCTAACCAGAGTAGGACGATTATAGGCGGCAGGGGGTGCCCCGGCAATCTCTCCGAAGGGAGTAGAACCACCGGAGTAATTTATGGCAACCTATTGAAAACTATACGAATTAGAACGCTCTCAGGCGTTCTGACGAGCAGACAAAGGTAACTCCGGCACGGGTTACCGCCCCGAAGGGGCAGCCGATATTAGCCCAGCGCTTCAGCGCTGGGTGGACCGGAAGAGCCAGGAACAAGTCCCGGAAGGGACGACCTAAAACCCACACCGAACACGGGTCCTACCCCTTCTCCAGCGCCGCCGCAAACGCATCCAGCGACAACGACCGCAACAAATTCCGCCGCATCCCCCGCTCCACCTCGGCCAGCCGGTCGGACGCCGCGGTAATCCATTCGAAATCCGCCGACTCCGCCAGCCGCTTCAACTCCCCAGCAATGTCGGTGTTCCGAACCAGCTCCGGAGCCCCCGCTTCAATCGACGCCAGATCGCGCAACAACGAATACAGCGTCCGAATCAACTGCTCCGTCTTCTCCCGACCCTCCGCCCCCGGCCGGTACGATTCGGTCACCTTAAACAATTCGGTGTGCTCCCCGCCCAGCAGCGCCGACTTCAAAATCGCCAGCGCATGCCCACGAGCCGCCACATACGCAGCCAGATCAAACCCGCGCGCTCGCCCCACCGCTCCTTCTGACAACCGCGCCACCAGTGCCCGCTCCGCCGCTTTCCACTCCGGACGATTCTCCGCCAGATACTTCTCAATCTCTTCCCCCGGCAACGCCCCCAGCTGAAACACCATCGACCGCGAGCGAATCGTCGGCAGCAGTTCCCCGGGATTCTCCGTCAAAAGAAAAATCGTGGCAAACTCCGGCGGCTCCTCCAGCACCTTCAGTAGCGAGTTCGCGGCTTCCTTCATGAACGCCGAGTCCGTGAAAATGTAAACCCGTTCGCGCCCCTCCGCCGGCCGGTAATAAATAGTCTCAATCACCCGCCGCACCTGGTCCACTTTGATCATCATCTGCGGCGGATCGGGCGGAATAATGAGCACATCCGGATGCGTCTGCACAAACAGCCGCGTCTCCTTCTTATCCGTCTCCCGCAGATTCTCCCGCGCCTCCACCGCCTCGGCAAACCGCGCATCCAGATTGGAAGCCTGCCCAATCCGCACACAATTCGCGCACTTCCCGCAAAAATCCGGCAGCCCATCGGTTGTAGTTGGCGCAAGACAGTTCAGCGCCTGCGCCAGCATCAGCGCCAGCGTATACTTCCCCGCTCCCTGCCCCCCCGCCAGCACCACCGCATGCGGAAAGCGCTCCCGCGCCAGCATGTCACGCAAGCGATGAACCGTCTCCGCATTCCCGTGAAAATCAGAAAACATAGAGCCCCACTTCCCAATAAACTGTCATCCTGTCTCTAACGACGCGGGTGCGTGTCAAGTAGTGTTTGGCAACACTTCTCCGGAGGCGTCAGCAACCGCGCCATTTCGCTCTCGCGGAAAAGGTTTTGATGTCCAGACCAAGGCCGTGTTCCTTTAATCTCGCGGGGGACGCAGGGTCCCTCCATCCATCTCTTCGGTTCTTGCTCCCATGATTCGTGCTTC